>RRZT012696246.1_pt1 | contig 13976 bp, 15 predicted proteins | sample 2165551 | NCBI WGS metagenome assembly RRZT01 (sample SAMN10456910, study PRJNA506462) | wastewater metagenome | biome: wastewater; feature: sludge; material: wastewater sludge; isolation source: wastewater sludge with Escherichia coli K12::gfp cells carrying plasmid... | place: USA: Moscow, Idaho... | reverse complement strand
TTGTCACCACCCAAAATGTTGGACTTGCATGGCTTGCAGCATTGGTTCCAATAGCGTATTCCTTTGATGGATGGATTATTGCAACCAATATAACGAATGAAGTAAAAAATCCTAAGAAAAATATGACATTGGCGTTAATCTGTGGACCGATTGTTGTACTTGGTGTCTATTTAACTTTCTATCTTGGGCTAACCAAAATTTTAGGTGTCAATTATATTTTGTCTACGAAAGATCAGGCAATCAATAAGGTTGGGGAACTGTTGCTTGGAACTTATGGAACAAAAATTATTTTGATTTTCATTGTCATATCTGTATTAGGCGTTGTAAATGGTCTTGTCTTAGGTGGTATACGAATGCCACAAGCATTAGCGAGTAAGAACATGATGCCTGCTGCAACGAAGATAGGTACCATTCATGAACGATTACAGGTTTCAGTTCCATCTCTTCAAGTTAGTTTTGTAACATCGATTATTTGGTTTGCAATTCATTATGTCACACAAAAATTTAATCTGCTTCGTGGTGGAGATATCAGTGAAATTGCAATAGTCTTTAGTTATGCGTGTTATATCATACTTTATATAAAAGTTATGAAAATGAAAAAAGCGGGAGAAATAAAAGGAATCTTCCGGGGATGGATCTGTCCGGTTTTTGCAATCGCTGGCGCAGCTATTATATTTGTTGGTGGATTTATCAGAAATCCATTTTATGTAGGTATATTTATCGCTTTTTGTGCTTTGGTTTTTGCTTTAGGATATAAGTGTTTTAAAAAAGAAAAGTAAATGAAAGAATTTTTTAACAATTATATTGATCTGTAATGCAATCATTTGGAGAGAAGGAAGAAGATGAAGAAAGAAATCAAAACCGACTACTATGACACATTTATGTGTACAGCAGATAAATGTCCATTCACTTGTTGCCAGGAGTGGAATATTGCGGTAGATGATGATACCTATAAAAAATGGAAGCATTTAAATTTGTCGAAGCAAAATAATGATTATTTAGATCAATACATCAAACAAAAAGATGGTAGCCGTGTGATTGCTTTGAATGAACAAAAGCAGTGTCCATTCCTAAATGAACAGAAGCTTTGCAATCTGGTATTGAACTTTGGAGATGAGGTGTTGTCTGAGACCTGTGCAAGTTTCCCAAGACAGATACACGAATTTACAGATAGAAAAGAATATTCTTTGGTATCTTGTTGTCCGGAAGTTGTAGATTTAATGAATCAGCAGGATAAAATATGTTTTACGAATAATATGCTTGATATGGATGAAGACACTTTATTCCAGATTCGAACTATGATGATTTCTGTCATGCAGGATCAGCGCTTTAGTATTTCAAAGAGTGTAATGATGATTTATTACATTCTTCTGGATATATATCAAAAGAAGTCTGTAGTGAAAAAAGAGATTGATGAATATAAGGATGAAGCTGTTCTAAAAGAATTATCAGATGCAATAGATAATATGCAATTTAATAGGTTTGATACCTTTGAAGAAAATAATGAGTTATTTTTAGATATGGCTGAAAATTATCGAAAACAAGAGATTTATACCAGTTATCTTGAACCAGTAGCTGTGTTAGCGGAAAGCTTATCGCATGACTATGATGAGCACAATATCACCATACAATTACAAAAATTTGAAAAGCAGTTTTCTTCTTATGAGAATTTATTTCGAAATTACATAGTTTTGGATATTTTCACAAATAGTCTGATTCCAGAATCAGATCTGAAAAGTATGGTTGCTATGTTTCAGTGGATTGCTATGGAATATGCAATTATGAGGCATACAATCTTTCTAAACTGGTTGCTTGATCAACAAGAAGAACTGTCTTATAAGACGGTACGAAATTATATTGTTGTAATATCACGAATGATGGGATATGACCAAGAAGATATTCTTGAATACCTGGAAAAAAGTTTTGAAAAATTAATATGGGAATGGGGATATTTAGCTTTGCTTATTGGAATGGAGGGGTAGCTTATGTTAATCGCATTTGACATTAAGAAGGCAATCGATGCCAGGAGATCAGCTCGCAGTTATCAAATGACACAGGTCGATCGTACTGTAATGGATACGATCAAAGATTTTGCCAGGGAAATACAAGTCCCTTTCGATCACAATGTTGAAATTCGATTCTTTGCTGCAGATCCAACAAAAACACTCTATCCACTCATGAAATCACCACCGGATAACATCGCTTTTTTAGCAGGAACGGATAGTGTCTCCATTTCAAAAGTTGGGTTTGTCGGAGAGATGCTTATTCTTTATGCACAAAGTAAAGGACTAAGCACTTGCTGGTATGGACACTACAAGTTAGAAGAACTTGAACGTTTGATGCCTCACTTACATTCACCGGATCAGTTAAGAGAAGCGAACATGGGTTTTGGATACTCAAAAGGTGAGACGGAAGGCATACGTGCAATCTGCATTACGCCTCTTGGTTATTATGAGAATGGTGGTCTACGTCTGATGGACAGGATCACAAAAAAGACAATAAGCCAAAAAAGAAAAGAGATTCAGGAGCTGCTTGAGAATCAGGATGATTACAGACATCTGTCAGAAGATGTACTGTATGCACTTGACTTGGGCAGAAAAGCACCTTCCGCTGCAAATTCACAAATGTGGAGGTTTGGTTTTGAAGATAATTACAAAACGATTACGATTGCAATGCCACTGGGATACCAGCATTTTAAATGGGAACATCCAAATGTTGATATCGGTATTTGTGCGTGCCATATCTGGCTTGGGTTAATTGACAAAGGATATGTTCCAAAAGTAAGTGTTTATGAGGACTCGGGGAGAGCGATCTGGAAATTATCTTTTGATTATGCCGAGTAATAACAGTTGATGATTTTATAAAGATATATAAAGCACAGACCGCAAGATAGCAGCGATAAATAAAGAGACCTACTCTTTCGAAGAGGTAGGTCTCTTTTACGAATTAGGATTCATATATTTTAAATAGAGCATTATTATATTCATCAGCACCGTCCATATTGCTGCTTCTGAACACAGGTGGGTCAATCCCTTTATCAATTTGCATTTGGACAAAAGCGGTAACGACGAGCTGTATGATAAAACAATTCATGACAGTAGATGTTGAACCTGTTTTTGTTGTTTCGCTATGTGTGATGCAGGCATCGCCGTAGACTGAGCAATTATCTAACACAATGTCAGCAAGTTCAAATAACCGAAATCCGCTTTTATGTCTACTCATACAGTTTTTTGAATGACTTAAAGCTGTAAGAGCAACAATATGAACACCCATTTTCTTCAATGCCAATGCAAGTTCAACAATTAAATTGTTCCTGCCAGAATTAGATGTGATTATAATCATATCTCCGGGTCTGAAGTGATATAACCCTAAAATTACCTGTGCATATTCTGCTGTTCGTTCAATCAGTGTGCTTTTATAAGCATGATTCATTCCAAGCTCATTCATACAAATTGGAATGAACCCTGCGTAACCGCCGGCTCTTGCAAATACTTCCTGTCCTACAATATAAGAGTGACCTGTTCCAAAGAAATAGATGGATCTATTTTGGGCAGTGCATTCAAACATCATTTTTGCCACATCCCCTATCTGATCGCGTTCTTTTTCGATTACATATTTCATTCTTTCATTAACTTCCAGAAAATATTGTTTCATTTGATCAATCTCCATGATACTGCTCCTTCATTTTAAATTTTGAATGATATACATTAAAATGAAAATGTATATACAATAAATGCAAAGTAATTATACACAGTGCAACAAAGAATTGTCAACAAGATCTCAGGACATTGTATATACAATGTCAAATAATTTAATAACAATTAATTTTAAATATGTTATAATCATGTTATCGGAGGTGTAATATGACAGCAAAGGATAAATTAACAACATCACAGATCACAGATATTCTCAGTAAAGAAATTGAGGATATGGATTATTCAGAAAATGATAAATTTGCAACAGAAAGAGAAATTATGGAACGTTTCTCAATCAGCCGGATGACTGCACGTCAGGCTTTGAATTTTCTGGTAGCAAAAGGTATTTTATATAGAATCAAAGGAAGAGGAGCATTCGTCAATAAACGTATTATTCAGAGAAGTCATACGATTTATAGTTTTACAGAGTTAATGAAAGAGCGTGGTATGGCTGCTGGCAGTAAACTGATAGAATTTAAAAAAGTAATTCCACCGGAAATCGCCAGATTGAATTTGGCTATGAGTGAAGGAGAGTTCTGTTATTTGATAAAACGTATACGTTTGGCGGATGGCGAGCCTTATGCTTATGAAATAATTTATACACCGGTATCGTTGGTGCCGAATCTGGATGAATATGATCTTGAAAAAGATTCATTCTATCGAATTCTGCAACAAGAGTACCATAAAGAATTTTCTTATGATAAAAAGACGATCAGTGCAGTTAAGACTGATGGAGAGGTGTCACAAGCCCTTTACAATAATGATCATGCAATAGCACTTAAAATACTGGATATTTTATATGATGTAAACCATAATGCACTGGAATATGCGGAATCCTGGTATCATGCCGAAAAATATTCCTATCTGTCGATTAGTGTAAAAAAATAAAAGGTAATTTTTTAATCTAATTAAAATGAATATACTGGAGAAAATGCATTATGAAAGTACTGTTATTATGTTTAAAGGCATTTGAAACTATGGAATTTAGCGTGTTCGTGGATGTATTGGGATGGGCAAGAGATGAAGCAAAAAAAGATATTCAGGTAATTACTTGTGGATTTGATAAAACGGTAGTCAGCACTTTTGGAATTCCGGTTATTGGAAAAACTGACCGATTGGGAAACAACAGAATATATCAAAACAATCATGGGTTATAATGAAAAGGAGGAAGTCGAATGTCAGTATTAATACCTTATCTGAATTTTGAAGGAAACTGTAATGAGGCAATGAACTTTTACAAGGAGTGTTTTGGAGGAGAATTGGTGGTACAGACAGTGGCAGAGTCTCCAATGGCAGATCAGATGCCACTAGAAATGAAAGATCTTGTGTTACACGCACGTCTTGAAAAAGGGAATATCATAATTATGGCATCAGATGCGATGGATAAAGAAATGGTTAATGGATCCATGATTACTTTGATGATCCAATGTGACAGTGAGGAAGAAATCAATTCATATTTTGCGAACTTATCTGCTGGTGGAGTCGTTAGTATGCCATTATCAAAGCAGTTCTGGGGAGCAACATATGGCCAGTTAACAGATAAATTTGGAGTTTTATGGTCGCTAAATTATGAAAATAGTCAGGGGTGATCAGCATGCAGAAGATTATTCCACACTTATGGTATGATAAAGAAGCGTTGGAGGCAGCCAGTTGTTATGTAAGTCTGTTTGGAAATTCTAAAATATTGCATACAGTTACCCTGTCAGACACGCAAAGAACTAGAGAAAATTTATGATCATTTAAAAGATGGAGCTACATTTTTAATGCCTTTGGATGAATATCCATTTAGTAACTATTATGTCTGGTTACAGGATAAATATGGACTGAGCTGGCAATTAATATTGAATGAACAAGAACAAAATATTCCAAAAATCAGACCAGCTCTGCTGTTTTCAGGAGAGTCCTGCGGTAGAGCACTTGAGGCAATGAAGTACTATACATCTTTATTTCCGCAATCAAATATTAATTTTGTGAATCATTATGGGGTGAATGAAGCGGAAGATAAGCGTGCAATGGTGAATTATGCAGAGATGGATCTTTATGGGACTTCGTTCATAATCATGGATCATGGGTCAGGTGGTGATTTTTGCTTTAATGAAGCCTTTTCACTCATGGTACCATGTGATAATCAGGATGAAATTGATTATTACTGGGACAAGCTTTCCTATGTGCCGGAGGCAGAACAATGCGGCTGGCTGAAGGATCAATTTGGAGTATCATGGCAGATAACACCGGCGAACATGGATGAGATTTTTGTGAATGGAACACCAGATGAAGCAAAGCGTGCTACAGAAGCATTCTTAAAGATGAAAAAGTTTGATCTTGCTGCACTTGAGAAAGCAAGAACTGGAATGAATGATGAATAAATTCACCTGGAGTTACGGTAAGGCAACTAATCAAATAAATTGCTTGCAATTTAAATGAAAAAGGTATAGTATTCAATCATAACTATGATAGGAATCATTACTGATTTTATAGGAGGGCAAGTTATGACAATAAATTTTGGAGAATTATTTGGTTGGTTATTGTTTATTACATTAACTGGAACATTGATGAATTACTGCATAAAATTTGTTAATAAACAGTTCGGTAGAAATGCAACGCCTGATTCATTTTATAAAAAGAGCATGAAAGTGCTGACAGTATTTTTTGTACGCAATCATAAGTATTTTGGTTTAGCTGCAGTTGTTTTACTTTTGATGCATCTTACGATTCAGTTTTTGAACTATGGACCGAACCTGACAGGAGGTCTTGCAGCTTCATTACTGCTAGTACAGGCGATTCTTGGATGGAATGCAAATAGTAAAAAGAAGCCAAGAAAAGGGGCATGGTTTATTGCGCACCGTATCATTGCAGTACTCATTGTGGCAGCTGTGATTCTGCATTTAACATTACCATATTCATTGAATGCACTGACAGGACAGAAAACGACAGGTCAATCAGCAGAAATCAGCGAAACTGCTGATCTGCAGACATTTACATTGAAAGAGTTATCCACTTGATCGACTTGAAGTGGTAGGTGAACTGAAGTAAGTAATCTTCGGAGAAAGGTGTTGTATGGAATATTATGAAGTGAAAATTCTGGATATCATACCAGTATCACATGATGTTTTTACATATATACTTGAAAAACCTGATGATCTGAAATGGGAACCGGGTGCGCATATGCATGTTGGACTTCCAGGATTTCAGAACTGCGATCCAACGGACAAAGAACTGGTAAGACACATGTCGATCGTAACAACACCGCAGCAGAGCTGCATAGGATTTACAACAAGAATTCCAGAAGTCTGTTCGAGATTCAAACGACAGCTTTCAAAAATGGAAGAAGGAGATACGCTTACTATATTTAAAATACACTCTATTTTGAAACTGCAGGAAGAAGGAATTCCGATGGTCTTTTTGTCAATGGGAATAGGAATGACTTCATTTTATCAGATGATTTTGCATTATCAGAGTAGGAAGGGACAGAAATCGTTGACATCAGTTCATGTCGCCAGACCAGCGGAACACCTGTATCGCGATGAGATAGAAGCCAATCCGTTGGATGGGATCATGCTATTGTGGCCTGACAACAGGAATCAGTTTTATGATGAAGTTGAAAAACTGATCGCAAAAGACCAAAACCAATCGCAGGACAATGGAAACTGTATCTATTATATCGTTGGGAGTGATGCCTTTCTCGCCGATATGATCGACTTATTGATCCGTGCTGGGATTCAGACCAGTCATATTCTGATTGATAAAAAAGAAGAAAAAAGAATCCCCTTTTTTGAAAAATATACACAATAAAAGAAGTTATTCATTTTTGTTAAAATGAAGTATGAACTGATTTTTATGGTAATCAAGATAACCATCCCGTTTCAGCCGGGAGAGTTCAGCTGACAGAGCACTTCTGTCAGCACAAAGATAATCTGCAAGCGCCTGTCTGTCAAATGGAATCATAAATTCTGAGGAATCGAACTTTGCAGAAGCAAGAGAAAGGTAGCTTAAAACCTTTTCTCGAAGACTGCGTTTAGACAGAACTTCAATTTTCTCTGTGAGCTGAATGTTTTTAAACGAGACGATTTTTAACATATTCTGAATCAATGTGTGATGAAAATCACATCCGGCGAAACACGGAGTAGCCAGTTTTTTGGGATCAATAAATAGAACGGTACATTCCGTGACCGCGATCACACTAAAGGATGAAATCGGCAGCTGGGAAAACGCGAATGATTCACCAAAAAGATCACCAGACTGAATGCTGGATAAAATATTTCTGTTACCAAGAAAATCGTCCTGAACGATCTGAGCTTCTCCGGATAACAGAATACCAATCTTTTTGATCATCTGATGCAGTTCAAAAATAAATTCATTTTTTTGAAAGGTATTCGTACCAATCGTGAGACAGCCAATTAGTGGTGAGATTTGAGATGGCTCTATTCCAAAAAACAGATCCATTTGATTTAGAACAAGATAATCGTTTTTTTCCATAATAACCTCCGATCCGTTGTGAAAACAACGGATTTTCTATTCTAATCATAGTAGACTGGTTATGTCAGGTCAATAGTATATTTTAGTAATGAAAGGGTCAGGAATAAAATGAATCAGTATTTTAAAAGTAATGACACAATTTATGATATAACACAGAGTTATCCAGAAACAATTGCCATACTGGCAGGTAATGGGTTTGAAAATATGCAAAATGCCGCAATGCGTGAAACCATGGGAAAAACGATCACATTGGAACAGGCACTTAAAATGAAAAAAATAGATGTGAATTCCTTCGAAGAACGCTTAGTGGAGGCGATTTTACAAAACAGGAATGAAGCAGATTCAGCACTGTTGGAAAAGAAAAAGAAGCAAAACGCAGGTGTTTCCATTCAAGGAGTTCTTCCATGTCCGATCAGAATTCCCTTACTGGAGGGATTTGAGAAGTGGCTTTCAGAACAGGATGATAGTGTAAAATCCGATCTGGACTATCAGCTTCAAGCGGCATCCATGGGAGTAGACTGGATCAAAGAACAGGTAAAAGAATCTGAATCAGCAGATGTTCTTGCAGATCTTTTTATTTCAGCAGGGTTTGATTTGTTTTTTGATAAGGAGTTAATTGGAAAATTCAAAGAACAGGGTGCTTTTAGGGATCTGACAGGAATCAGTAAGTACCATACAGATTTTGAAAATGAAGAGATACAGCTACGCGATCCGAAAGGGCAGTATTCGATGCTTGCAGTCGTTGCCGCAGTATTTCTTGTGAATACAGAAGAACTTGGGGATAGAGAGGTGCCTCTTAGTTGGGAAGATCTTTTAAGACCGGAATTTGAGAATTCAGTTTCCCTGCCAATCGGTGACTTTGATCTGTTCAATGCCATCCTGTTGAATATTTATAAAAAGTATGGGGAGGATGGAATCAGAAAATTAGGTCGTAGTCTGCTTCAGAGCATGCATCCGGCAGAAATGGTCAAATCTCATATTAAAAAAGCAAATAAGCCTGCTGTTACCATCATGCCTTACTTCTTTACTAAGATGACCAAAAAGGGTGGACCAATGAAAGCGGTCTGGCCAAAAGATGGAGCAATCATATCACCGATCTTTATGTTATCCAAGGATGCTTCGAGTGAGAAATTACGTCCATTCATTGATTTTTTTGCATCAAAAGAGATAGGAGAAATACTATCACACCAGGGACTCTTTCCAAGTGTGAATCCTGAAGTGGACAATCTTATGGATGCAGAAAACCATTATATGTGGCTTGGCTGGGACTATATTGAAAGTCATGATATTGGACCGCTGATTGGACAGTTAGAGCAATTATTCCATGAAAGCAAGGAGGATTAGAATGAATCTGGTTACATTTTCGGGGCCACCATCATCGGGAAAGACCTCGGTCATATTAAAAACGATACAGGCGATCAGACAAAAAGGACAGAAAGTCGGAGTCGTTAAATTTGATTGTCTCTATACGGAAGATGATATCTTATATGAAAAAGCAGGAGTTCCTGTAAAAAAAGGGTTATCAGGAGCATTGTGTCCGGATCATTTTTTTGTCAGTAATATAGAAGAAGTCGTACAGTGGGGAATACAGAATCAGTTGGATCTCCTTATTACGGAAAGTGCCGGATTGTGCAATCGCTGTTCCCCTCATATCAGGGATATTAAAGCAGTATGTGTCATTGATAATCTAAGCGGTATGAATACACCGAAAAAAATCGGACCGATGTTAAAAGCAGCAGATATTGTTGTGATCACAAAAGGAGATATTGTCTCACAGGCGGAACGTGAAGTTTTTTCTTCTAGAGTGAGTTCAGTAAATTCAAAAGCAATCGTAATGCATGTGAATGGGCTGACTGGTCAGGGTGCATTCGAGTTAAGTACACTGATGGAAGAAAAAGAACAGGAAATAGATTCTGTAAAAGGTCTGGAACTTCGATTTTCCATGCCATCTGCACTTTGTTCCTATTGTCTGGGGGAAAAGAGAATCGGTGAAGAGTACCAGATGGGCAATGTTAGAAAGATAGAGATAGGGGAATAACATGATCATAAAAGAACAGTTACAGCAGATGACGATTCGTGAAATTTTTTCGAAATATCCGTTTGTATTAAATTATTTTGAAAACAACAAACTTTCTGTTGCCGGGCATGATGATAAAACGATACAAGGGTATAAAGAACAGTTCGAAGAACATGAACTTGAAGAGTGGGCGATCGATATTTCAAAACTTGAAGAGGAACTCGTTGAATACATTAATCAGATGCTTTCATTTTTGGGTGAAGAACAGGAACAAAGCGTCTCCACACTGACGATACTGCCAGGAAAGGATAAGCATGGAAATCCGGAAACATTTCAGGACTTTGTGATTCACAAGAGTGATATTATTGCCATTGTAGGTCCTACCGGTTCCGGAAAATCGAGATTGCTTGCCGATCTTGAATGGCCTGCAAAAGGAGACCCGCCAACGGGAAGAAGTATCCTGATCAACGGACAGGAAGCAGACAATAAGTGGCGCTTTTCGGGAAGCAACAAACTGGTAGCGCAGTTGTCACAGAACATGAATTTTGTAATTGATCTGACAGTTGGCGAATTTATTGAACTTCATGCAAAAAGCCGTATGGTAGAAGATCATGAACAGGTAGTAAAAAGGATTGTTGAAGCAGCCAATTATCTTGCCGGTGAGAAATTTGAATACGATACCCCGGTCACTTCACTGAGTGGTGGACAGTCCAGAGCGCTGATGATCGCAGATACTGCGATCTTAAGCACCTCACCGATCGTGCTGATCGATGAAATTGAAAATGCAGGAATTGATCGAAAAAAGGCATTGAAATTACTTGTAGGAGAGGAAAAAATCGTATTAATGGCTACGCATGATCCAACGCTTGCCCTCATGGCAAAAAAGAGGATCGTCATAAAAAATGGTGGAATCGCAAAGATTATAGACACATCATCAGAAGAAAAAAAGATATTGATAAAACTGGAAGAAATGGATGAAAAAATTCAGTCACTGCGTGCCAATCTGCGCGCAGGAGAAACAGTAAAAGGAGAATTTTAAGTATGCATGAAGGATGTTCAGGAAGTTTTCAGGATGGAAAACAGGTAGTAGATAAAATAAGGATGATGGGTTTTTCAGAACAGTATATGCCTATGCCGCTGCCGATTGATTGTGAATGCGGTGAAAGCTTTGAAATGGAAAAATTCGAAGACAAGTGCCCGATCTGCGGTATGGTATTTGGTGTCACACCGTGTCATGCATTTGATCCGTCAAACGTTATGGCAGCAGGAATAGGGTACGAATAGGAACTAAGTTAAAAGTAATGTAAATATATAGTAAAGGCTTTTATTATTGGGAATCAAATCAATAATAGAAGCCTTTTTTGGTAGCGCAACAGGGCAATAAATAGTAATAATACCGCAATTATAGTGAATGAATAATTCCGCATAATGTCTTATATTCATTATAGCAAGAATGATATAAGGAGGAGTTCAAATGAGTGAAGTAAATGTCTGGGTAGAAAAGGTAAAGATACCTACATATGAAATTGGTGAAGCTGAAAAAACACCGATGTTTTTAGAAAAAAGAGTATATCAGGGGAGCAGTGGCAAGGTATATCCCTATGCTACGATCGAAACGATCAGCGACCAGAAAACAGAGAAAGAATATACAGCAGTATATTTAGAAAATGAATACATCAAAGTCATGGTACTGCCTGAACTGGGAGGCAGAATCCAGCGCGCCTATGATAAAACAAATGGTTATGATTTTGTATATTATAATCAGGTCATTAAACCGGCACTTGTCGGGCTTACCGGACCATGGATCTCGGGGGGAATAGAATTTAACTGGCCGCAGCATCACAGACCGACCACATTTTTACCGGTAGATTATGTGCTTGAAGAAGCGGCAGCAGATGGAAGCAGATCAGTTCTTATACATGATGTGGATCAGATGTATGGAACCAAAGGAATTGCGAAATTTACATTGTATCCTGGAAAAGCATATATTGAAATAACAGGACAGCTATATAACAGGACGCCATATGCACAGACCTTTTTATGGTGGGCAAATCCTGCTGTAGCTGTAAATGAGAATACACAATCAATTTTCCCGCCTGATGTCCATGCAGTCATGGATCATGGAAAACGTGATGTTTCAAGATTTCCGATAGCAACAGGAATTTATTATAAACACGATTACAGTGAAGGTGTAGATATTTCCCGCTATAAAAACATTCCGGTTCCGACATCATATATGGCTGAAAAATCAAAATATGACTTTGTAGGCGGATATGATTATGCAAAAGAGGCCGGAATCCTTCATGTAGCAGATCACCATATTTCTCCTGGTAAAAAACAATGGACATGGGGATGCGGTGATTTTGGTAAAGCATGGGATAAAAATCTGACAGATGAAGACGGTCCTTATATCGAATTAATGACAGGAGTATTTACAGACAATCAGCCAGATTTTACATGGCTGAAATCATTTGAAGAAAAAACATTTAAGCAATATTTTATGCCCTATAAAGCAGTAGGTCAGGTCAAGAATGCAACAAAAGAAGCAGCGTGTAAACTGGAGTACGGGGAAAATACGGTATCGATAGTTGTATATGCAACATCTGTCTATGAAGATGCAAAAGTAATCCTTAAGCATAAAGGTGAGATATTAGCGGAAGAAATAGCGACAATTTCACCGACTAAAGTCTTGAAACGCGCGTATCCGTTCGAATATCTGACGGCAGAGGAACTGGAATTACAGGTGCTGTCAGCACAAGGGAAATGTCTGGTCCGGTATCGTCCAGAAAAGGCAGATAATATCCAGATTCCAGAGCCCGCAAAGCCTTCGAAAGATCCGTCTGAGATACTGACAACAGAAGAACTTTATCTGACAGGTCTTCATATTGAACAGTACAGACATGCAACCTACCAGCCGGATGATTACTATCTGGAAGGATTAAAGAGAGATCCGGGAGATATCAGGATCAATAATGCATATGGTTCTCTCTTGATGAGAAGAGGAAGATTCGATCTGGCAGAATCATACCTGTTAAAAGCATTGGAACGACTGACCGAAAAAAACCCGAATCCTTATCACGGAGAGACATATTACCTTCTTGGTGTATGCAGGTTCTATCAGAGTCGTATGGAAGAAGCATATGAGTATTATTATAAGGCGACCTGGAGCAATGAACAGCAGGAAATGGCATTTTATTATATTGCAGCAATAGACGCACGCAGAGGTGATTTTGATAAAGGGCTGGAACATATTGAAAAGGCACTGATCAAAAATAGTCATAATATAAAGGCAAGAGGATTGAAAGCCTGGTTATTAAGAAAAACAGGTCAAATGCAGGCGGCTTCAGCTATGATTCTTGAGAATCTGCAGCTGGATCCATTTGATTATGTGTCAGGATATGAAGAAGTGAGATTAAGTCAAGACAGAGAGTCACTTGTTTCTCTGAAAAATAAAATGAGAGATTTTGCTGAAAATTACTTAATGACAGCAAAGGATTATGCAGAATTTGGCGCATATGAAGAAGCAGTGGATCTGATCAATGAATGCCACGCAATGTCACCGCTTGTAACATATTATAAAGCATATTATTTGAATAAACTCGGCAATGATCCTAAAGAAACACTGATACATGCAGAGAACCTTTCTTCAGACTATTGTTTTCCAAACAAGCTGGAAGATATTGAAGTCTTCAAATTTGCAATCAGTCAGGGATGTTATGCTAAGGCGCCATATTACCTCGGTAATCTGTTCTATGATAAACTGCAGTGGCAGGAAGCAATAGGATACT
>RRZT010584533.1_pt1 | contig 13976 bp, 10 predicted proteins | sample 2165551 | NCBI WGS metagenome assembly RRZT01 (sample SAMN10456910, study PRJNA506462) | wastewater metagenome | biome: wastewater; feature: sludge; material: wastewater sludge; isolation source: wastewater sludge with Escherichia coli K12::gfp cells carrying plasmid... | place: USA: Moscow, Idaho... | reverse complement strand
CGGGATCGGCGATGCGCTGGCGACCTGGTACGAGGCGGAAAGCTCTCGTCTCGCCGACGCGACGAACAGCTGGGGCACGCATGGCAGCCCGCTGGCCTTCGAGATCGCGCGCTTCTGTCGGGACACGATCATGGAATACGGCGTCGAGGCGCTGGCGCAATGCGATGAAAACCGGGTCGGCACGGCGTTCGAGCGGATCGTCGAGGCCAATATCCTGCTCTCCGGCGCCGGGTTCGAATCCGGTGGCGTGGCCGGCGCCCATGCCATCCATAACGGGCTGTGCGAGCTGCACGACGTTCACGGCTACCTGCATGGCGAAAAGGTCGCGATCGGGGTGCTGGCGACGCTGCTGATCTATGGCAGGCAGGACGAGTTCCACAGGATCAGGGAATTCTGCGCCTCGGTCCGGCTTCCGGTTCGCCTCGGGGATATCGGTATCACCGAGGTGACCGATGCAAAGCTGCGCAGGGTCGGGGAACGGGCGTGCCGTCCCGGTGGTCTGATGGACCATGAGCCCAAGCGGATCACGCCCGAGATGGTAATGGACGCGCTGCGCCAGATGCAGTGATCACGAGGAGGAATATCGGATGGGTGATATCGGAATGAAAGAGACGCTGGCCGCGTTCAGTCCTGATCTGTTTGCAGGCAAGCACGTCATCGTCTCGGGCGCGACCAGCGGGATCGGGCTTGATATCGCGCGCGGTTTCGCTGCGCTGGGGGCCGAGGTCACGGCGACGGGATCCTCGGCGCAGAAGATCGCCGGGCTGACGGATGAGGGTCCGGGGATCCGTTTCGAGCTGCTCGACGTGCGTGATCGCGCGGCCGTCAAGGAGTTCTGCGCCAGACAGACCCGCTGCGACACGCTGATAAACGGTGCCGGCGTGGCGCGTGGCGGCGAGGAATGGGACGAGGATGTCTGGCTGGACACGATGGAGGTCAACCTCAACAGCCAGTTTCGCCTTGCCATCGGGCTGCGTGAGCGGCTGGCCCAATCGCGCGGCTCGATCATCAATGTGGCCTCGATGCTCAGCTTCATGGCCGATCCGGGTGTGCCGGCCTATACGGCCTCCAAGACCGGCGTTCTGGGGCTGACGCGGGCGCTTGCCCATAAATGGGGCCGTGACGGGATCCGGGTCAATGCCGTCGCGCCGGGCTATCACAAGACCGACATGACCAGACCGATCTGGTCGGTGCCCTTCGGCAACAAGGCGGTGTCGGATCGCACGGCGCTTGGACGCTGGGGCAGCACGGTGGATCTGGTTGGACCATGCCTGTTTCTCGCCTCGCCTGCGGCCGCCTATGTGACCGGGATGTGCCTTGAGGTCGATGGCGGCTATGTCAGCGGCAACCCGCTGGCAGAATAGGCGCGCGTAGCGCGGGAGATGAAAAAAGCCGGGCGGTCCGAATGGGCCGCCCGGCTTTTTATCCCCGCTCCGGGATGCGGCCGGAGGTTCAGACCCTGATATGCGCCGGGCGAAGGCCGAAAATATTGCGCCATGGCCGCCCGGCCTTGCGCAGGACCATGGTCGCGTCCGCCACGACCACGGCGATCAGAACGCCGCCGATCACGACGGCCTGCCATTCCGACGGGACGGTCAGCAGATTGAAGGCGTTGGTCAGCAGGGCGATGAAGGCCACCCCGATCAATGCGCCGATATAGGACCCCTTGCCCCCGGCAATCGAACCGCCGCCGATCAGGCAGGCGATGAAGATCTGCATTTCCAGACCCTCGCCCATATAGCGGTTCGCCATGCCGATGCGTGCCGTCATCAGGACGCCGGCCAGTGCCGCCAGGCCGCCCGACAGAACGAAGGCCATGAACTCGATCCGGCGCTGGTTCAGGCCCGTGGCTGCGGCGGCATGCGGATTGCCGCCCAGAAACAGCAGGCTGCGGCCGGGAACGGTCAGCCGCAGGAACAGCTCGAAACACAGGCACAGCACAAGGGCGAACAGGAAAATGCCCGACAGCCCGCCGATCTCCCATTGGCCGAGGATGTTGAAGCCGGGCGGAAAGCTGGTGAAGCCGCCCAGACCCTGACCGGACATGATCACCTCGATCACGCCGCGCGTCATGTAAAGGACGCCCAATGTCACGATGAGATGGTTGATGCCGAGCCAGGCGACCATGAAGCCGTTGAAGGCACCGATGGCGAGGCCGGTCAGCAGGCCCGCGCCCACGGCCACGGGGACGGGCGCGCCCGCGCTGAGGGTCATCGCCGCCGTGATGCCCGAGATCCCCATGACCGCGCCCACCGACAGATCGAAGCGACAGATCATGAACAGGGTCATCATCCCGATTGCAACGATGAGGTTCGGGGCAATGGATGTCTGCAACGAGGCAAGGTTGTTGCGGTCCAGAAACGCCGGGCTGATGCTCGCGAGGACGACCGCGATCAGGACCGTTGCCCCGAATGTCAGCAGTTCCTGCTCGACCCGCCAGGCGCGAAGCAACGGAGTTCTCTGCGTCATGCTCATGATGCTCAGCCCTTCCGGCGGTTAATGATGGTGTCGAAGGTGACGGTGGCGATCAGCAGGAAGCCGATGACGAATTGCTGAAACACGGGCTCGATGTCGTACATGATCATCCCGTTCAGCACGAGCGCCAGAAACAGCAGCCCAAGCGCCGAGCCGCGCAGGTCGCCGCGGCCGCCATAAAGGCTGGCACCGCCGATGATGGCCGCCGTCACCATGGTGAATTCAAGCCCCAGTCCCATGCGCACATCGGCGCTGGTGATCCGCGACGCGGTAAAGATCCCGCCCAGCCCGGCGGTCAGGGCGCTGGCGACAAAGGTCATGATCTTGATGCGTCCGACATTGATGCCGTGGACGGTCGCGGATTTCATGTTCTCGCCGATGAAGCTCATCTTGCGATACAGCGCCGCGCGGCGCTGGAATACCCATGCCGCCAGCACCAGGATCACCATGATCACGACTGTCAGCCGGATATCGAAGATGTCGGTGCGCGCAAGGCTTCGAAACCCGCGCGGATAGGTCCGTCCGCCAAGCGCATTGGCCAGCACATTCGCCAGCCCGCGGATCATCAGCATCATGCCGATGGTCAGCATCAGCGAGTTGATGTTGAAGCGAACGACAAGAAACCCGTTCACGAAGCCGATCAGTCCGGCGACCGTCAGCGCCAGTCCTGCCGCCGGCCAAAAGCCCCAGCCCGCCACCAGAAGCGATCCGGTCAGCATCCCCGTCAGGGCAAAGACCGAGCCGACGGAAAGGTCGATCTCGCGCATCACCATCAGATAGGTGAAGCCGACAATCGCCAGAAACTCGATGGATACCGCGAAGAGGATGGAGTTGAGGTTCTGCATCGTCGCGAAATTCTCGCGCGTGACAAACAGAAACCCGAAGATGGCCAGCGTGATCAGCGCCAGCGGCAGGATATTTGCCCCAAAGCGGGGGGCGCGCGCCGGCACTGTCACCGGGCCGTCGCGCTCATTGCCGACCGGAACGGCGGGTTTGGCGGTATTGAAGGACTCGCTCATCGGGTCACCCATTCCTCAATCCTTGCCGGCCGCAAGCGCCATGACGGCCTCTTCGTTCATGTCCGCCCCCGAAAGCTCGCCCGCATGACGGCGCGAGCGCATGACGACGATGCGGTGGGCCAGCCGTAAAAGCTCTGGCAGGTCGGAGGAAAACACCAGAAGCGCGCGCCCATTCGCGGCTTCATGCCGCGCCGCCTCGTGGACCTCGGCCTTTGCGCCCACATCGACGCCGCGCGTCGGCTCGTTCAGGACGATCACCTCGGGCGCACTGGCGAGGCAGGCGGAAATCATCACCTTCTGCTGGTTGCCGCCGGACAGTTGCCTGGGCAGGCTTTCGGGACCGGGCGCGCGGATGGCGAAGCGGCGGATGTCCTCATCCGCCAGCGCCTTGACGGCGCCGCGATCGACCAGCCCCCTGTTGGAAAGCCGGTCCAGAACCGGGGCCGAGATATTGTCGGCGATGGTGCGCTCCATATAAAGGCCCGCTTCCTTGCGGTTGCTGTAGAGATAGCTCATCCCGCGCCCCATCAGCGCGGCGGGCGTCAGGTCGTGAACCGGCAGGCCCAGCAGCTCCATCCTGCCCGATACCGGCGGCACGATTCCGAAAATCGCCCGTGAGAAGGCCTCGGCGCCGGAACCTTCCAGCCCGAAGACGCCAAGGATTTCGCCACGGCGAAGTTCCAGCCCCATATCCTCGAAACTGCCGGGCATGGTCATGTCGCTGACGCGCAGCGCGACCTCGGCGCTGTTCAACTGGTCAGGATCGGGCAGGGCGGGCGGGGCAAGGTTGCGACCGACCATCCGCCGGATGAGGTCATCCTCGCTCAGCCCCTCGTTCTTCAGCGTGCCGATGAACTCGCCGTCGCGCAGCACGGTGATGTGGTCGGCAATGTCGAGAACCTCGTGCAGGCGATGGGACACATAAAGGATCGTATGCCCGGAATCGCGCAGGCGCTTCACCAGCGAGACCAGCGTCTCGGCCTCGACATTGTTCAGGCCCGAAGTCGGCTCGTCGAGGATCAAAAGGCTCGCATTGCTTTCCACCGCGCGCAGGATTTCGCTGATCTGCTGCTGGCCGGGCGTCAGTTGGCCCAGAATCTCCCGAGGGTCGAGCGTCAGGCCGAACAGGCTGAGCAGCTCGCGGGTGCGGCTGTGCATCCGGGCGAAGTCGATCCGGCCGCCTTTGCGCGGCAAGCGGCCGACGAAGATGTTTTCCGCGACCGACATGTTGGGAAAGACCGCAAGTTCCTGATGGACCATGGCGATGTCGCCCTGCGCCCGATCCCTGGCCGAGGTTGTGCGACCGGCAATCCGCAGCTCGCCCTCGTCCGGTTCGATCTCGCCATTGATGATCTTCAGGGTGGTGCTCTTGCCGGCGCCGTTCTCGCCCAGGATGGCGTGAACCTCCCCTCGGGCGACGGAAAAGCTGACATTGTTCAGCGCCTTGATGGCGCCATAGCTCTTGCTGACCCCGACGAGGCCCAGAATGGGTTCGGCGCTCATTATCCTACGTCCCGAAAATGCGGTCATCATCGCAGATGGAAAGGTCCGCGAGCGCTGTCGCGGACCTTTTTGGGCCTCAATAGGTGGGCAGGTTGGCGCGCATGAACTGCTCGACATTCTGCTGGTCGATCACCTCGGTGCCCATGAACACGGCCTGCGGGAACGGGTTGACGGTGGCGGCCGCATTGTCCGCAGAGATCGGCACAGCCGCCAGCCCGACATCCTGATTGTGATAGGCCTCAAGCATCTGCACGGCGAGATAGGCCTGCAATGCGGTCTTGTTGATGATCGACGCGTCGATCACGCCATCCGCGATGCATTCCAGCACGGCATCCTCGCGGTCATGGACGATGACGGTCAGATCGGTGATGTCCTTTTCCAGCTCCTCTGCCGCAAGGCAGATGCCGCTTCCGGACGAGCTGTCCAGGCCGACAACGGCAGTGACATCGGGATAGGTGTTGAACAGGGTCTTGGCCGCGTCGATCGCGGTCGAGGTGGTGGCCTTGTCATCGACCCGTCCGACCACTTCCCATTTGCTGTGCGCGGCAAGGTAATCCGTCAGGCCCTGCACCTTGGCATCGGTGTTCGATGCGCCCCAGTTGCCCGAGATCGCCAGCTTGCCGCTGTCGCCGCCGCGTGCGATCAGTTCGCGCGCCGTGTCTTCGCCGGCCGCATAGTTGTCGAGGCCGATAAAGGTCAGCGCGCCGCCATTATCCTCGGTCACGGCCTCGATCACGACAACCGGAATGCCCTGTTCCATGGCGCGGCGGATGCCGGGGACGGCACCCGGTTCCCACAATGTGGTGATGATGCCGTCCGGTTTGCGGGCGATAGCCTGTTCCACCGCTTCGGCACCGGCGACCGGGTCCCAGCCCTGCGGGCCAAGGGGTTCGACGGTGACGCCGAATTTCTGTTCGGCGTAGTCCATGCCCAGAAGGCTGTCGAGCAGATAGGGGTGTCCCTGAAGCTGCGATGCATAGACATAGGTGCGGGCCTTTTGATCCTGCGCCAATGCCGCACCGCTCAGCATCAGGCCTGCAAGCCCGGCCAGCCCAAAGCGACCGAACGTCGTCGCCGTTCCTGATATGCGCATTATTCTCCTCCCGTTTTTTCATATTGGCGATCCCCGTGCCTGCCCGCGCTGAGCGCCGGCATCCTCCCGACCGGAATCGACATGCCATCACGCTAGCAGCGTGAAAATTTCATGTCTACAAATTTAAATTTCTTGAAATAAACTTTCACGGATGCAAGATTTCAGACACCCGTTGGGGTGGCGGCTCGTCAGCAAGGGAACCAGATGAACAGTGAAGTCAGCATTGTCGAACATATCCAGAGCCTGCGCGGCGGCTTGAAACCGGCGCTGCGGCAGGTGGCCGATGCCATCCTTGCTGACCCCGAGATCGCCCGAAACAAGAAGCTTAATGAGCTGGCTTCAGCCTGCGGCGTTTCCGAGGCCACGATAAGCCGCTTCGTGCGCAGCGTCGGGCTGGACGGTTTTCGTGACTTCCAGCTTCGGCTTGCGAGCGAGGCGGCACCCAGTTCCGCCATCCGGTCACAGGCTGCGGATCATGGCCAGATCTATGAGAACATTGGCCGGCAGGACGATGCCGCCAGCATTCTGAGAAAGGTTGTCCACCGTACCGCCGATGTCGCGCGCGACTGCCTGTCCACGGTTGATCCCGACGCGATGGAGATGGCGGCCCGGATGATCAGGGCGGCGGATGTCGTGTATTTCTTTGCCGCAGGGCTTTCCGCGCTTGCTGCCGAAAGCGCGCTGCTGCGCTTTGCCCGGATCGGCAAGCCGGCCGTTTTTCACCGTGACCGCAATAACCAGCTTCTGCTGGCCGGGGCGCTGAAGGAGAATGCGTTGGCGATCGGGATCAGCGATTCCGGCAGGACGCACCAGACCCTGGCTGCGCTGAGCAGCGCGCGAAAGCGCGGGGCGGTCACGATTGCGATGACCGCGTTTCCCGATTCCCCGCTGACGAAGCAAGCCGATGTGACCATCGTCACGCCGGCCGGATATTACCCGGAGGGCGAGGAGCCGATCTATGAAAGCATGGCCGGAAAGTTCGGCCAGCTCATTGCCATCGACGCGCTCTATTCGCTGGTGGCGGTCAAGGATTTCGACGTCTCGGCCGATTCCGTTCAGCGGGGCAATTCGATCATCCGTCAGAGCCGGACCGTGAGGCAGCAATATGATCAGGAATGAGCGCGGCGCGGAAGGCGGCGCGATGAACCGGCTGTGGTCCTATCGCGGTGAAACCTTTGACGAGTTGCTGCGCGCCCTGCCGACGGAACGGGCGGTGCCCGTGCCTGCCAGCGATGAGATCATCGCGCGGGTCGAGGCCGTGTCGATCTGCTCATCCGATATCAAGGTGGTGCGCATGGGAAGGAACCATCCGCTTCTCGCCGATGCAGGCGACGCTGTGGACACGGTGCTTGGCCACGAGGTCTGCCTGCGCGTTCATTCGGTCGGCGATCAACAGCGGTCGCGCTTTCGGCCCGGAGATCGTCTTGCCCTTCAGCCGGCGCTGGTTGTCGATGGAAAGCGCAGCATCATCGGCATGGACCGGCCCGGCGGGTTTGCGCAATATATGCGCCTTGGCCCCGAGGCGTTGCCCGATCATGTCATGGCAATGCCCGAGAATGTGTCGGCGGCGGCCGTCGCGCTGCTTGAACCCTATGGATGCGTGGAACGTGCATGGCGTCCGAATGTCAGGCTGGATCTTCAGCCGGGTGGTCGCGCGCTGATCGTGTCCGTCGGCCGGCACGCATTTGACCTCAAGCGGCTGCCCGGCTGGTCGGAAGTAACGGTCATCGGGGATGTTCCGCCGTTTCTCGAGGCTGAAGAACTGAAACGTGTCGCCGGGGTGGGGGAACTGGAAGGGCAGTTCGACGATATTCTCGTGCTGGGCGATCCGGATGCGGACACCCTGTCCCGGATCTGCATGCGCCTTGCCGTCGGAGGGCTGCTGCTTCAGGGGCGGAAGGCCGGCTCGCCGGGGCCGGTTGCGATCGATCCTGCGCGTGTCCACTATGATCGCCTGTCGTTTCTCGGGACGCGTTCGGATGATCTTTCTGATGCGCTGGGTCCGAAGGCGGCGCGGTTCGATGCGCGGCCGGGGGGCGTCGCGCTGGTTCATGGCGCGGGCGGCGCAATGGGGCGCATCCATGTCCACCGGCTGTTGCAACTGCCCGATGGGCCGCGCAGTGTCATTGCGTCGTCGCGCAAGGGCAAGCGCCTGGCGGATCTCGAGGCCGATTTCGGGCCGCTTGCCAGAGCCAATGGCCGCCGCCTGATCGTGGTCGAGGCCGAGGCGCTGGACAGCGCCATCGCACAACATGCGCCGGACGGTGTGGATGATATCGCTGTGGTCGCCCCCGATCCGGCGGCCATCGCCGCCGCGACCGGCTGGCTTGCGCCCGATGGCCTTCTGGTGCTGTTCGCGGGCTTTCCCTACGGGACATTTCTCGACGTCGATCTTGCGGCAGTCGCGCTGAGCGGGATGCGGCTGACCGGCTCGACCGGCTGCACGCTGGACGACATGCGCGATGTCTTTTCGCGCGTAAGCGCCGGCACGCTGGATCTGTCCGCGAATATTGCCGCGGTGGCCGGTCTGGATGCGCTTCCCGAGGCATTGAAATCCGTCGCGGATGGCACGGTATCGGGCAAGATCATCATCTTTCCGCAAAAACCGGATCTCGCGATGTTCAAAGTCGATAACTGGGCTGCATCGGATGAACGGAATCTGACGGGCTGACGGAAACTCCGAAAAAAGGGCAAGAGTTACATGAAAGATCATGTCATCGGCGTCGATATCGGCACGACGGGCACCAAGACCGGGATCTATGACAGTGACGGGCGGCTGAAGGGCGAAGCCTTCGAGGAGTCCATCCTGCGCTATCCGCGTCCCGGTCAGGTCGAGCAGGACCCCGAGGAGATCTTTCAGTCGGTTCTGCGGACGGTAAAGGCTGCGATGGCGCGCGCGGATCTGGCGCCGGACAGGATCGCGGCGATTGCGCTTGACGGTCAGATGGCCGGCCTCATGGCGGTCGATGAAAACTGGCAACCCGTCACGCATTACGACAGCTGGCTGGATACGCGTTGCGCGCCCTGGCTGGAGCAGTTGCGTCCGCACGAACAGGATATCATCAGGACCTGCGGCATGGCGCTGGCCTTCAACCATGCGCCCAAGATCCTGTATTGGCGCGACCAGCCCGAAGTCTGGCGGCGTATCGCCAGCTTCGTGCAGCCCGCCGGCTTCGTTTCCGGGCGGCTGGCCGGGCTGAAGGGGCGCGACGCCTTCATGGATCGCACCTATCTCGTCTTCTCGGGCTTCGGCTCAAGCGAGCATGCGGTCTGGGACGATGAACTGCTGTCCCGCTTTGATCTGACGACCGAGAAATTGCCGCGTATCGTCGAGCCCTGGGACATCATCGGCACCGTCCAGCCGGAATGGGCGGAACAGCTTGGGGTTGCGGCGGGGACACCCATCGCGGCGGGTTGCGGCGATCAAAGCGCGAATGTGCTGGGCGGAGGGCTGGTCGATACCGGCGTGGTGTTCGATACCTCGGGGACGGCATCGGTCTTTGCCACGGTGATCGACAGATTCGGGACGGATACGAAGTATCGCTGCCTGATGACCTGTCCTCATGTCGTGCCCGGGCTTTATTTCCCGATGGCCTATATCGCGGGCGGCGGGCTGAACCTGCGCTGGTTCCGCGACGAGGTGTCGCCGCTGGAAAAGGCGGCATGGGAGGATGAGGGCCGCAACCCCTATGACGCCCTGACCGCCGCCGCGGCCGAAGTGCCGCCCGGATCTGAGCAGTTGATCTTTCTGCCGCATCTGTCGGGGCGCAACACGCCGAACGATCCCGACATGCGCGGCGCGTTCCTGGGTCTGACATGGCGGCACGGCAAGGCGCATATGGTCCGCGCGGTCATGGAAAGCATTGCCTATGAATACGCGTTCTATCTGCGCGCCGTGCGCGAGATCGCCCCGGGCTATGACCCCAGTTTCGCCGTCAATATCGGCGGCGGCGCACGTTCGGCCGAGCTGCGGCAGATCAAGGCGAACGCGCTGGGGCTGGATTACAGCGTCCAGGACCGGAACGAGTTCGGGACCCTCGGCGCAGCTATTGTCGCAGGCCACGCCGTGGGCATGTTCCCCGACCTGCGCGAGACCGCCCGCCGCTTTGCCGGAAAGCCGCAGCGGGTGACGGTGGCGGATGCCGGGGTCACGGCCCGATACCGGCCATATATCGACACCTACATCGATGCGATGGAAACCCTGTCGCCGCTTTTCGGGCGGATGGCGCAGCGTTTGAGCGAATAATCACATGTGTGATTTAAAGTCACCGATGAGATTTCTGTTGATCGAATCGATACCCGTTGCTACCCACATCCGTGAAATATCATCACGTCTGAGGTATAAGAGCCATGCGCGCCATTGTTCTCCACGCCCCGAAAGACATCCGGCTCGAGGACCGTCCGAGACCGGAAGCCGGCCCCGGCGAGGTGGTGGTCCGGGTGGCATCGGTCGGTGTCTGCGGGTCTGACCTTCCACGCATGCTGGTCAAGGGCGCATGGAAAATGCCCCTGATCACGGGGCATGAGTTTTCCGGGCATATCACCGAAATCGGCGCGGGTGTGAGCGGCTGGGAGATGGGCGAGCTTGTCGCCGTAGCCCCGCTCTTGCCCTGCCATGATTGCGACCAGTGCCGGACGGGCAATTACTCGCGCTGCCGGGACTATGATTATTTCGGCAGCCGGCGCGATGGCGCTTACGCCGAATATGTCGCGATCCCGGTTGGCAACCTGCTGAAGGCGCCGCAACATGTCGATCCGCGCGCCATTGCCATGACCGACCCCGCCTCGATCGCGCTGCATGCCATCTGGAAGGCGGGCGGCATCCGTATCGGCCAGACCGGCGGTGTTGTCGGCTGCGGCCCGATCGGGCTTTTCGCGATCCAGTGGATGCGGCTGATGGGCGCCTCCGAGGTGATCGCGGTCGACGTTTCCGAGGAAAAGCTCGCGCTGGCGAAAGAGGCCGGCGCTACCATTCCCGTTCTGTCGCGGGATCTGGATCAGAACAGGGCGCGCGCGGATCTGGTGATCGAGGCCGTGGGTCTGGATGCGACGATCAACAGCGCGGTCATGCTGGCCGGTCCCGGCGGACATGTGTCCTTCATCGGCATCCCGGTGCCGGATGTGAAGCTTGCCAATGCAACCTTCCAGTATTTCCTGCGGCAGGAGATTTCGCTGCACGGGTCGTGGAGCAGCTTCGGTGCGCCATTCCCCGGTCCGCAATGGACCACGACGCTGGAGAAATTCGGCACCGGAGAACTGAAATGGGAATTCATGATCTCGCATGATCTCGACCTTGCGGAACTTCCCGACATCTTCGAGCGCTTCGACAGGCGGGACCTTCATTTCTCCAAGGTGCTGTTCAGGCCGTAGGCGCATTCAGGGGAGGAGCGGATGACAAAGATCCTGACCTTGGATCTTGGCACCAACGGTGCCCGCGCCGGCATTTACGATATCGACAGGCGGGGGCTGATCGCCAAGGCCGAGGCGGGCTATCCGACCCGTCACCTGCCGCCGAACCGGGCCGAGCAGGATCCCGAGGACTGGTGGCGCGCCCTTGCGACGGCGGTGCAGGGCGCCGTGGCCCAGGCAGGTGCGCCAGAGATCGCGGCGATCACGGTGGCGACCTTTTCATCGACGGTCGTCGTCGCGGACCGCCGCGGCAAGCCGCTGGCGCCGGCGATCCTGTGGATGGATGCGCGCGCCTCGGCCGAGGCGCGGGAAACCGAGGGGATCGGCCATCCGGTGCTGGATTATTGCGGCGGCTCGAACGCCGTCGAGTGGCTGGTCCCCAAGGCCATGTGGCTGAGCCGGCACGAGCCCGGATTATGGTCGCGGACCGAGGTCATCTGCGAGGCGCTGGACTTCGTGAATTTCCGGCTTACCGGCGAATGGTCGGGTTCGCTGATGAATGCGACCTGCAAATGGAACTATGACAGCCGCGCACGGCGCTTCAGTCAGGAACTCTATGACCGCTTTGGCGTGCCGGAACTGGCAGAGCGCCTGCCCCAGCGTATCGTCGATATCGGCGCGGTCATCGGCCCGCTGCTGCCGGAGGTGGCGCGTCTATGGGGCATCAATGACAACGCCATCGTCGTGCAGGGCGGCATTGATGCGCATATGGGGATATTCAGCGCCGACTGCATCGCACCCGGCGCGATGCTGCTGATCGGCGGGACATCGAACGTGCACCTGACGCAGGTGCCCGATGACGGCACGCCGGTGACCGGGGTCTGGGGGCCTTATCCGCATGCGTTGACACCCGACCTTCGCATGATCGAAGGCGGGCAGGTTTCGGCGGGATCGATCCTGAAATGGTTGTCGCAGGATATCTTCGGCATCGACAACGGCGCCCTGCCGGCCTTGCTGGATCAGGTCGAGCGGATCGAGCCGCGCGATACCCGGCTGCTGGCGCTTGATTTCTGGATGGGCAACCGCACGCCCTATCGCGATGCCCGGTTGCGTGGCGCGTTTCTGGGGCTGTCCTTGTCGCATGATCGCGCGGCGATCTATCGCGCTGCGGTGACGGCCGTCGCGCTGGGATCGGCAAATGTCGTCTTCGACCTCGAACGTCAGGGCATCGCCATTGATCGCATCGTGCTTGCCGGGGGGATCATGCACAATCGGGTCTGGCTGCAGGCGACCGTGGACGCCCTCGGCAAGCCGGTGGGCCTCGCGCCGGATGACAATCTGACGCTCTATGGCAATGCGGTGGCGGCGGCGGTGGGGCTGGGCCTTTGGCCGGATCTTGCCAGCGCTGCCAGGGCGATGCGTCCGGATTTCACCACCCTGTTGCCCGATCCTGACCGGCACCAGCAATACCGGCGGTTGCTGACCCAATATCGGCGGGCGGTAGACCTGCTGACCCCGCTGCTTCATGATCTCGCAGACAGCGACATGGCGGGGGACGACGCGTGACCGAGGACAACAGCCGCAAGTCGAACAGGCTTCCCATTGACGAGGGCCGGGATCACCTGATGGTGCGCATCGCCCGCATGACCTATCAGCAGAACAAGACCCTCACCGATATTGCGAATGAAACCGGGCTGAACCGGTGGCAGGTCAGCCGGCTTCTGCAGGAGGCGCGGGATCTGGGTGTCGTCCGCATCGAGATCGTTCCGCGCACCCTGCGTGATCCCGACCTCGAAGCGGAGCTGAGCGAGGCCTTTGGTCTGCATGATGCCGTCGTCGTGCCGGGTCCTGTGGAACAAGGCGTCGAAGCTGTCGCGCAGGCGGCGGGCCAGTATCTCGCAGCCATGAAGCCAAAGCCGCGCACGATCGGCGTTTCCTGGGGCCGCACCATGGCCGCCGTGGCGCAATGGCTGCCGCCGAACTGGGCCGATGGCGTCACGGTCGTGCAGATCAACGGCACGGTCGCCCCCACACCCGGCATCGCGCATTATAACAACGTCGCCGAAATCTTTGCGCGCAAGGGCAATGGCCGGATGATCCCGCTGCCGGTTCCCGCCATCGTCGGCGAGGCGATCACCCGTGAGGTTCTGGAAAGGGACCGCATTGTCGCGGACGTCCTGCGCAACGCGCGTTCCGCGCAGGTGCTGGTCTTCTCGCTGGGCAGCGTGGGAGACGATTCCGTGCTGATGCGCTCGGGCAATGTGCTGCGGTCAGAGATGACATCGCTGGTCGAGGCCGGCGCCGTCGGCGATCTGCTGGGTCATTTCATCAACCGTCGCGGCGAGATCGTCGACCCGGAACTCGACGCAAGAACCATCGGTCTCAGCCTCTCGAACCTGCGCAGCCGGGATCGCGTGCTCGGCGTCGCCGTCGGCGCCGCCAAGCAGAAGGTGACGCTCGGGGCGCTGAAGGCGGGCCTGATCAATGTCCTCATCACCGATGAGGCAACAGCCAGTTACGCATTGGAGCATGCACAT
>RRZT010381400.1_pt1 | contig 13978 bp, 10 predicted proteins | sample 2165551 | NCBI WGS metagenome assembly RRZT01 (sample SAMN10456910, study PRJNA506462) | wastewater metagenome | biome: wastewater; feature: sludge; material: wastewater sludge; isolation source: wastewater sludge with Escherichia coli K12::gfp cells carrying plasmid... | place: USA: Moscow, Idaho... | reverse complement strand
CCCGGATCCAGAAACACCCCCACGGGCGTGGGGAAGACTCAGCTACCCGATTTCATGTGTTGTTGCCCTGGGAAACACCCCCACGGGCGTGGGGAAGACACCAATATATTGTGAAAGAGCCGTAATTAAAACCCCATATATAAGGATTAATGCGATTTTAGGGTTTCGACAATAAGTTGCAGGCCACTGATATTTATTATGGGTTTTCTCACTTCACCTTTATGACGAATTTCATAACCCGGTGGTTCAGAAATACTTCTGAACAACATCAAACCAGATTCTGCGGGGCAATGTTGCATCAAATAATCAACCACTGTTTGCGCAACAGAGTCTTTCACACCGGATACAAATACATTCGGGCGCGGCTCTACGAACCAAAGTTTCATTCGACCTCGAACGGCTGGCGGTAAATCATTGGCGAGTACGACTAGCATTTTTAACCCCCATCAAGTCGTTAATATCACTGGTTACTTGATTGAGTAAATCCATAGAAATGACACGCTTTCTGAATTCATCAGATACTTTGTGCTTGTCATATCGCCCTGCCATTTCCCGCGAAAGAGAAAATGCCAAATCAATACAAAGTTTCTCTTTGTAAAGATCGGCCAAATCGTAAACAAAAGGTAACGGGCTCCCAGAGTGAATAAACCCTATATGAGGCGAATAACCCATCGCGTGAACAACCGAACACAAAATACCGTAAAGAGCCGCATTGGTGGATGTAAGTACTTGATTAGTTAGATCACTGACTTGAAATTTACCCGGAGTAAATTGACGCCCTTTCCAACCAACGCCATATTCTTCTGCTTTCTGTTGATACAAAGCCCGAACCCGATTCCCTTCCATTCCCATCATGCTGTTTAAAGTCTTGCTCTCTAAATCAGCATCAGGAAATCGTTTTGCAAACATAGCTCTAGCAACCTTGAGCGAAGATGCTTCATCAGTAGCCAGAGCCATCTGCAATTTCAGATTGCGTGTGTCAGCAGTAGGAAGAAAGCCTGCGGCGTAAAAAAGCAAACTATCCTCTCCCACCCAACTGACAGCGCAGTTGGCGGCTGTTGCGGTTTTAATTGCATCGTGAGTAACGCTTGTTCCTGGCCCTAATAGCAATGTATTGATGGTTGCAACCGGTATGGGCACTACATTGCAATCAGCATCAATCCATTTAACGCTACTGTCATCGATCTCCAATCGTCCCCGTTCCAGATATAGGAACGGATATTTATCCTTTACCTGAGGAAGGGACTCTCGAGTCACTTTGACAAATAAGCGTTCGCCCTTAGCCATTTATGCCACCTCCACCAGCGTCACTCGTCTATCTCGATATTTCTTACGTTGTCCAAACTGAGTCGGCACATCGTTGAGCGTAATAACCTCTCCGTCATGTTCGCCCTCAACAACTGAGTAACTATGAATCCGTTGTTTACTCTCGCCCAATTGGCTAGCCTGTTGCCAAGCTAACTCGGCATTTTCAAATAATCCCTGATAAATAAGCTCAGTAGGAACACAGTTTTTACGGCCTAAATACAAATCCCAGACGGGGTTTTGTAAAGCCTCAGCTAATGATTCTGATTGCTCATGCGGAACTGCCATTACAACCGCGAATACTGAATCTTGCAGATAATAGCGATAGGTCATTTTTGTTCCGCCCCCGACCGCTTTTTTACCTTCTGATGTTTTAGGAATCAGAAGGCTTTGCCAAAGATCGCTATCATCGTAGCCACTGCCGACCATCTGAAAATCACACAATGCAGGTTCTCTTAATAACGGCTGACCATTCGCATTAGCTCGAGCGTAAGCTCTCACCTCCATGCTCAACGCATTCATTTGTGCTAGCCATTCAACTTCGGGGCCACCAGCCCCTCTCGCACAACAAAGTAAACCCAACACCCCAGACCGTGTAGGAAAATTTAGGGTGTCTCGCACTCCAAATTTTGAATCATGTCCCCACGCTTGTAGAGGCCCTTCTAACCATAACAACAAATATCGTGTTGGTTCGCTCATTCGAAGCCTCCTTTACAGACAAGACTGCAAATCAGCGATCAGAGCATCGATGTTGTAGTTCAGATCATCACCCCATTCGAGATCTTTGATCTTGCCAAACAGTGAACCAGACAGTTTCTCTTTCTTATCAAGCCAGACTTTCAACTCAGCTTTACTTGGGTTTAGGAAGCCATCACCTTTACTTTTCACTGGTTGCTCAAAAGAAGCTTGCAAGCGTTGTCCTTTACGCACCAAAACCCGCGCATAATCCCACGGGCACGCACCAGATTGCGTGGTTTGGCGAGCATCTGGCACTGCGACATATAAGGCTTTCACAAAAGCATCTACGGCGACTTTGAGATCTGCCTCTTCGCCTAAAGTCTGTTCCAACTGTCCTAAGTCAAGGCTGACATAACGGTAATATGTGGCAGAGTTATATTCCAAACTGCCCATATGTGCAGAGCCACTTTCTTCTTCCGTTTTGCAATCATCAACCGCCGTGAAGAATTCGATTTCGTTGCTGACTTTATGCGTTGAAATAGCATGTGCAAATGAAGCAGCCGCTTCGACATTCATATCTGGCGCTTTGGCAACCATGCGGCCAAATAGCGCAATATCTAAAGCATCTAGTGTTTTGTTGATTACCTTTTTGGAAACCTTCACCAACTCTTTATCTTTCAGTTTTGATTCATCAAAACCATTTTCCTGAGCATAAGTTGCAAACGCTTTGGCTTCGCTTTCACTCAAGAACAACAACGTATCATCAGCAAAAAATGCTGCCATAGCATTTCCACAAGCAGTAGCCTGAGCATCATTTGCGCCCAAAGTTAAACACTCTTTAGTGAGCATTGCGGCAATTTTTTTACTGCGAACACCCAATTGGATTCCAAACTCAGGCATAGCGAGTCGAACCTGGCGTTTCCAGCATTGCGATGAAACACGCGCACGCGGAACACCACCAATCATGGCTGATTTTGGCGCACCAACATCATCACGGTTAAGGCAAGTCACAGGGAAAGATTGCAGAATGTGGAACTCGATACGGGTATTTTTGAATGGGGTTGTCATAGCTATATCCTTAGAATAAATACAGTAAAAAATTATGCGAACGGGTTATCAATGACGGGCACGATTTGCAATAAGCCACAGCCAAATGCTCGCCCCTTGCCTATGCCATTTTTAAAACTATTACGAAACTGCTGCTGATCACTGACGGTCAGCATTCCCTGAATATGCGCTTTGCCAAGGGTGATTTTTCTGCCCTCTTTATCATTAAATTGCTGCACATCAATGGTGTCGATTTGTAAAGTTTGTGGGTCAACGTCAAATCCCCAGCTGGTGGATGCTCGATGTAAAAACCATTGCGCAATATCAGCACGCCCTGTTACTGCGACTCGTTTTCCGGTTTGTTTCTCTTTCCGAACCGGATTCACCTGCACTTTGAAGCGATAACGTGAGTATGAAAGAAATGAATCGGCAATCGGTTTGCTGATAACTTCACCATATTGTCCATCGACATGCGTTGCAGGTTGCCGATCTGAAACCATCAGCACTTTGCGGCCATGAAAATCGCCCCCTTGATCGGCATAAACGATACCGCTTTGGATATGGCTCTGCTTTTCATGTTCACTACGCACATCAGGGAAAAGGCTATACACCACCCGATGCAGCGAATACATATCCGTGATTTTTAATGCTTTCACAGCCGTGCGGTCGAGGTGCAACGCACTTGCGTATAATTCAGTCATTCACCGCCTCCGCAGATGGTTTTGTTGTATCCTCAACTCGACGATAAAACTCATTCGCCCAACGGGCACGAATGCGATCTTGGTTATCGCCGGAATACCACAGCAGTTGGTCGAGTAATTGGCTAAAATTGGGTGTTACCCCCCGGCTTGCCATCAGTGACAATAATGGACGTAAAATTTGGCAGACTTCCATAGCACTGCTGCAAGCCAGTAAGCGGCGTAAACGCGCTTTAGCTTGATCAGACTGATTGCCATCATCAAAGCAAGCTGCAATCGCAGCACCGAGCGCAAGTTTGCCATCAAACACAGGTTTTGCCCGTGCCAATGCAGCACTCACTGTGCAATATGGAAGACGCTCCCACTCCTTCTCTAAATCGACACCAAACCCAGCCAATAACTCCCAACTTTGATATTCAGTTGCAGGGTTATCTGCGCGCTTGAGCTTGGCGGCAAAACCATTATCTTTGTTGATACGCTCAATGACGTAACCAATAAATTGTTCGGCTCGGGATGCCTTGACTGTTTTTTCGGCATTTTGGGGTGTAGGAAATTGATCCATAGCGATTTTATCCTTACTCATCTTTTAAATATTTAGAGAAATTCGGGCGAGCTTGTGCCCATGCGTCCATCTGGCGAGCACTGTTATTGGGGCACAGTTGATCAAAAATTTGTGCGGCATAAGAAATGAATGTTTTACGTAACTGCAAACGCTGTAATTTGGCTTCTTCCGTCGAATCACAAGCGTCGATCAATGCTTGAGATTGACGCTCGCAGAGCTGCCAGAAGCTGCTGGTCGCTTTTTCAGCCTGATTTGCGACAAAAGGTTGAGCCTTTCCTGAGCCTAATTTGTCGATATCTGATAGCTGGCGGAAATACCGAACAACTGCAGCCCAAAGCTGTTTTTGAATTGCTTCAAGTTGCGCCATTTCAAGTTTAAGTTGTTCTAAAAAAATACCACCAAGCAGGCTGGAATGAAGCCACACCTCAGACTGAACATAATCATCTGTACCAGAGGCATATTGCTCACCCGCATTACTACTAACCCGCAGTCCACCTGACCAGATTGCAAATTGGTCTGCATTGCGAGAGACTCGTTTTAGCGTCTGTTTAAGCTGCGGCGTTTCGAAGCCACCTGTCTTACCTTGCTCAATAAACTGTAATAATGAAGTCAATTCTCGCCAAGGGCGCTTACTTGGGTTAACCCACAATGCCTTAGGTTTTTTCTGAGAAAAATCCACAGACGCGGTCGGATCGGCTTTTCCTTCGAGATAACCCGCATGAGCGATCCCATCGGTGTAATGAATGCCACCCTCAGCCAGTAAACAAAATTTACCTAAAGGCATTAAACGGCCAATCAGTGATTCTTTTAATTCGCGAGCAATCTCATCATCCTCGCCGATTGGCATTTTTTCCCAAGGCGCAACACCAAGCGTTGGATACATTACCGATTCAGAGATATCTTCGTGAGTAAATAAATTAAGCCAGACGCTATGCGCAACTGAATCGCCCAACCAGAAGGAATGCAATAACCCCATATGCCCGACTGATACTCCAGCTTTACCACTTGCAGCTTTTCCCTTGTCATTCTGCTTACCCTGATAACCCAGCGTCAAAACGATAGAGTTATCCGTTTTCTTTCCACTCAGACCAAATCCCATCTGCACAATGACTGTGATAGCCTTATCAGCATCACTTACATTGGGCTGTTTTTGGGATTGAGTTAAAACAGTTGTATTACCCGTGCTAATTTCCGGAGACAAAACTCCGAGTGATTTAACTTCTGCTCCACTAATAGCAGGCATTTGTAAAAACGGCTGATCACCATACAGATAAAATCGGTCATACCATTTAGATAGATAGTGGAGGCATTTATCGGACATCCCCTGCCACCCCATCGCCTTCCATTCATCATTGTCTTGCGGTGTTGCTGCCGCCTGAGCAATCGCCAATAGGAGCTTGGTGAGGGCAATTTTCTGTACCGGATTTCCGCCCAATGCGCGCAGGTTCGAATTACTGAAAATATCTTTCAAACTGACACGGCCAACATCTGCGACCGGAATCCAAGGCTCATCAATCAGGTTAAATCTGTTTTCCATCACTTATTCCTTGTTCGATATGGCTCGGAAGCCAAGGTCTTGACGGTATTCGAGAGTGTATTTATCGCCAGCAGGGCTACCATCCAGCGTTAATAATTCGCCCGTTGCGTTAACAATTGCGACACGCAGCAATGCCTCATCGTCCTCTGGGCGCCCCAGATAAAACACTTCATCCAGATGCATGTTTTTAAGTTCATGCATTGATATTTTTTCAGGGCAATACTTGGGGCTGACTTTCACTAATTGCTGATGGAGATCCACCGCTAACTGACGCCATTGCGCTTTAGTGAGTCGATGATGCCCGTGAGGTAAGGTTAATTCGCGGCCATCCAGTAATCGGATCATGGTCATTCCATCGACTCGGCGAATGCTGCGTAACAGCAGCAAATCATGAGTATCCTGATCGCTGTAGCGGGTTTCAGCTTTATGCTCAGGTAACGTCTTACCATTCTTCGATAAGGTTAATTTAGCCAGTGCTTGTTTCGCTTGTTCACCCGTGCGGAAGCGGCTGCCGTTTTTCAGTTCATACAACCATTTCCCCCAATCACCCGTTTCAGCACGTTCAAAATAGGTTTGATCGATTAGAGAGCGTATGTCAGAAGGCAATCTAATCAATTTGAGTGACTGCCACACTTCAAGGCTTCGACACAACACATAGGGTTCATACACCATTGCATTCGAACCGAATGCAGAGCGAGGATTCACTAACCCCTCTTCAAGTGACGGCGCTAATAACCAGCATTCCGGTTGCGCTGTCTTGTTACGTGGCGTGTCGCTATGTCGCCACAAACGACCAAGACGTTGTAACAACATGTCGGTCGGGGCAAATCGACTGACAAGGAAGTCAGCATCAATATCGAGCGACTGTTCTAGCACTTGAGAACCCACCAGAATGCGACCGCATTTCCCACGTGTTTCTCGACCCGCTTTGCCATACAGTGCAACCCAGTACCCTTCATTTTTAGCTCGATCTTGGGGGGTAAATCGAGAATGGAGTAAACCGACTTCACAGCCCAATTGGACTGCTCGACTAGCGAGATCAAGATAACGCTGTTGCGCTTCTGCTACGGTGTTTTCAATCCACAGCACTTGTTGCCCTTGTTCCGCTCGTTTCAAGGCCTCTTCCAGCGCGGGTTCATCTTGATGACATGATTGGAGGTTGATGGCTGGGCCATCTAACGCAGATACTCCAATTTCCACCAATGAACTGTCATCTACCGCGGGCTTTGCCGTAATCAGCGGATAATCAGAGCTGGTGGTTGGTTGTTGTAATAAAGCCTCACGGCGTGATTGGCTTAACGTGGCACTGAGAATAATTACGGTGCAATTGATTTGGCGAAGAAACGCAACTAATTCATTGAGAATCGTGCCGGTGTAAAGATCATAGCTGTGCACTTCATCTAAAATAACAACCTTGCCCGCCAAGCCGAACGCCCTGACAAAGCCATGTTTGACGTTCATGACCGCCATCAACGCCTGATCAATAGTGCCTACCGCAAACGGAGCCAATAATCCGCGTTTGCTTTGATTAAACCATGAACCACCGGGTCTGCCTTCTTCTCCCATTTCGGTATCAAGCAACCAAGCGCCAGAATGCAGCAACAAACTTCGTTTTGGCGTTTCTGCACTAACAATTTGTTCAAGAAAGTGATTAAAGCGGTCGTAGATTTTGTTCGATGTCAGTTGTGTCGGAAGCGCAAAATAAATGCCGGTCGCTTTTTCTTCCTCAAGCAACTTGTAAGCGGCATATAAAGCAGCTTCCGTTTTACCCATTCCCATTTGCGCTTCAAGAATGTAAACCCCAGCCCCCTGAACTTGATCGATAAACAGAGATTGCGGTTCGCGAGGGTTCATATTGAGATGAACAGGGTCAAAGACTTCGGCAAATGATAACCCTTTGCGAATGACTGGCTTGATAAATCCTGCATTATTCAAAGCAGTTGCAATCTGGGGTTGCCAATCAACAGAGGGATTTTCAAAAAACTCACCAGAACCAATCCAATCAGCTACTGATGTTAGCCCTGCTACCACTCGGGCCTGAGCGGCAAATTGAAATATCGGCCAATCGGACTTTAAGTATTCTTTTAGAGCAGCCACCAGCTTTTTACGTTCATCAAACCAAGAAACACCACCGAACACCTCATCATTGCCACGTTTATCATCAATCTGCGGATTAAAACCATGATGTTGCCCTAGAATTTCAGCAACATATTTGGGCACACCAATCTCTTCCGCTGTGGCTTGACTAACTCCAGCATGGCCGCTCCATCCACTTTCTTTGAGCGAAGTAAATTTTTCCAACTCAGGTATAGTTTTGGTATCAAGACCACATGCAGCCCGTATTTTCACTACAAAAGTCGGACTGACTTTGCCTATATCATGACCACCAGCAGCCATTTCACTCCCTTGCGGAAATAGACGAGATTGCATCGACTCAGGAAATAGCGATATCAAGTGACGGGCAGTTTCAGCCACAATTTGACAATGATTAAAAACTGAACGGCCCTGTAATGTCGTTCCATCCTCCCGTTTCCATGTCTTTGCTGGGCATTGTTCAAAAGGAATAGCTGATATTACTGTTTCCATATGAAGTGCTTTTCTCGGAAGTCGGCCCAATTCTATTCATCCTTGCTCAATACTATTCAAAAGAAAAACCATGTAATTTATAAGGCATCTTGCAGCTAATCATAGATACGATCAACGCTGTATAAATCCTCAGGTTAACTGAGATTACCTTCCAACCCGCAAAATCCAGTTAGCTGTTAAAAAGCCACTGCTTGATATCATCTCGGTTTACCAGTACCAGTTGCTGGGCTTCAGGTTTGCCATCGAGATATTTCGTATTCACCTGCATTTCTTTCAGTAAATAATCAGCTAGTGCCGCACGCACTGTCAGTTCTAATTTCCCGTTAGTCATTTGATAGTCGTTGATAAGCACTTCTTGTTGTGCTGGTGTTAAACGCTGATCAGGCACCAGAATAATCGTAATGAAAGTATTCCATGCAGCGTCCTTCATTGAGGTGTGAGCTGATGTTCCCTCAATCACAGCTTCACCACGGAAACGACTGAGAACGAGATCGCGATAATCTTGCGATTTTTCACAATAGCCACGTACATGCCAGCGACCGCCCGCTTTAACAAAGGTATGTGGGCTGAAAATTCGCCCATCAGTTTCAGGATTAGAGAGGGAAACATAACCCACTTCGACACTGAGTTGCTCTCTGATCGCTTGGGTCAATATGGCAATGATCTGTGGAGAAGCGGATCTCGCAGGAAGCGCTAACGAATAGGCTTGGTTTGTTTGCAGGTGGTTTGATATGTAAAACGATTCGGTGAGTAACCAATGCAGAAATATATCTAAAGAACCATCATAATAATGCAGAGATGATGCAGGATCTCGTTGGTAACTACCATCACGGAATTTATGGAGTATGTCAGGGTGCAGCGCTTGATACGTTCCAATATCCTTATAAACTTGCTGCCGAGAGAGACCAAATTGTCTGACTACATCGCTGTTACGCACATATCCTTGCCATAAAGCTAACATTTCAATAAATGCCAACCGTTCATATTGAGCATGCTGCACCATCGCAATCCATTCTGCTTACATCAAATGAGAACATTTGTAGCAGACTTAAATGGGCTAGTTCTAGTGCTATATCATTTTTGCGCATAAAAACGAAGTCATCCAGCTATATGGCAATACCGAATAAAGTCAGACCCAATCGCTAAACAAATCCTTCACCTGAACATCATTACCAGGATCTCGATAAAAACGCTTTTTCTTAAACATCAAAATCTGTTTGATCCTGAATTTCCGCCCAGATAACCGATGATTAATCATGCTTTTTTCTTCGCTGGATTTTTGTTCCCAACCATCAGTTTCAGACTCATACAGCGCACAGTGTTGGCAGATTTTTTTGGGGCGAGCTTTCGTTAAGGTCAAAAACTCGTGTTGACACTGTAAATCAATTGGTAGCAATTCTAATTGCTCTGTCAATGACAGGTCATTGGATATATATCTGATAGCGATAAAACACCTCCAAGCCTGTTATGCAAGCCATGAATTGATTTGTTCTGGTCTGAACAGAATAATGGCTAAATTATGAAACAAATATCGCATTGCGTTTGTGGCATATTTATCACTCGGATCACGAAAAAGCAGCTTCGCCCGCCCCTTAGTTTCTCGCTCTGGTATTTTTTCTGGTGGGAGATGATGCAGCTCGATAGATTGTGCTGCTTGCTGCCACTGAGCATCCTCTTTTCTGTTACCGCGGCTTTGATAATGTAATTCAGCAAAACGGTCCGCTTTGATTTGGCGAAGTCCGAAACAGAAACGTTTACACTCAGCAACGTCGGTCAATTTGATATATGTTTTGCTTGCAACCATGTGCATCACTGCAAATTTCACGAGCCACCGTAATTCACTTTTATTCTCTAAACTATATTTCCGGCATGCCTGCAATATAGTTTGTAACTGCTTCGATGCATCGGTGGTAAACGGCTTGGTGGCTACTTTGTTTTTTAACCGTGCTTTGCCTTTGGTTGAAATTAACAAATTTAGCGCATCAGCACTGGCAATCAATCGTGTGATTAATGACAAATCCAATCGATACCGGAACACCAACTCCTGCACATCAACACCTGCATCATGATCTTCCAGTATCCGATGGTAGGTATATAAGTTCCCAAATGTATACTGTTGGACCGCTGTATCGACTAAATGTACCGCAGTTTGTTTCTGTACTTTCAGTGTGCTCGTTTTCGTTTGCTCAAGCAGCGTTTGCCTTAACTGACGGAGATCTGCATGGTTGTTCTGATCGCATAGCTGACGTCGGGTCACCATGGTCGGTGAAATCGCAAAAAGTGCCGTGAGTTGCTGACTAGTCAGCGCATATTGTCGTTGCTCAACCCGTTGAAACATCAATACATCGAAGCCATGCAGATAATTGAAAAAGGTTGTCTTCGGTGATTCGTGCCCCGCAAACGCAGCAAGCGCCGCATAGCGATCTTGAGATGGATTAGGTGCAATGAGTGTTTTGATTTTCTGTCGTTCTGCTAACGAATACGGCGTCAACCACTGACACAACTTAGTTTCATTCTCCACAATACAATGTAACCGATACATGGCACTGTGACGAAAATGATGAAACATCAGCGAATCATCACCACTGTTTGCCCTGAGCATAGAGATAAAGATCCGGCTAATTAGTGATTTATCCCATTTGGTATAAACGCTTTGTTCCTGATGAAAAAGCAGTTCATCGCCAGAATGAGATTGCGCACGGCGATTACCAATATAGGGTTCAGCCACTTTGCACTCGCCACTTGTCAGTAATGGCCAAAGTGGAATTTTTCGACGGGAATATGTATTTTTATTGTCGTCATACCGGTTATTCCGGACAAAAAACCAGCCATCTTCCGATGACTCAAGATCTTTCAATTGCAGTTTCAATACTTCACTTAATCGTAATCCACAACGATAGGTAAGGATGGCAATCACTTTTAGTTGATGACGGATCGGTTCAGAACAATCTGCTATCAGGTCGATCGTTTGTAGCACCGATGAAAATAATGCTTCATTAATGAAATTACTCCGGACATATTTTGGTTCACCGTTGCTGTCCGGCAACGCTTCCATCAACATCGGCCAGCCAAAATCCCGGACCGCAATTAAGTGCAATGATTCCAGTCGTGCTGCCGCATAGCCTTTCGCCTCTGGTGTTCGATACGAATCTAACAGTTCAATATAGACATCATATAATTCATCAGACTCCAACTCGCTATGCTCATCCCGAACATGACAAAGCCAGTGACTTGCGATGCTATTAAAATATCGCCGCACAGAGCTCAATTTCAGAGAATTGTTTAACAGCATCATTCTCACCCACTGAAACAGGATCTGCCCGGTAATTGACAGCTCAGTTGGGTCAATGAATTGAAGATCATCTATTTCAGCAAGAGCATCATCTGAAGTGCGTTTTTTTCTACCAGATGCATCTGCTCGTAAAACTTTCGTTACGATGGAAAACAACGGGATCCCGTTCTGCAAACCTGGTTTCCGTCTTCTTTTCGTTGTTGAGTTTTGTGTTGCACTGGATGAAATGGATGCTAATTCACTCCAAGATACAACGCGGTTGCTTGCCAGATGATGATCAGTCAATAAACGTTGCCAGGCCTCTGGTGGTAAATCGCAATTTTTGATGCGGCTAATCACAACATTCATCATCGCTTGGTTAAGACGAACATTCGGTAAATGTTCCGTAACCCCAATCGCTGCTCTCAGCACATATTCAAAATTCGACGGTAAAGCATATTCCTGTGGAATATAATTCCGAAATTGTTGATATAAAAAATCAGTGGTGATCTCGGTATTAAACAGATCTCCATCCGGTTCCGCCTGATACGCATGATAAAAACCCAACGTACAGGTATCTGGGATAAATCGCTTATAAGTCCATTTTTCATCAGAAACCATCAGGTTAGTCGGTTGACCGATCTGCTGAAAACAAAGATCGAACCAGCACCAATCATCATATTGATGCAGATGTTTCTGCTGCGGTTCTCCAAGCTGTTTTGCCAGTTGAACCAGAGCTGAAGACTGACACAATCCGCCCCAAAACATGGCACTAATGATCACCCGCAGCCACCGGGGCATTGGAAGTTCACCTGTTGAGATACATTGTTCAAACCACTGATAAACAAAGGTCATTTTCCGACAATCATCAAACCAGCGGAAGTTCTTCAACGTGTCACCACGAATGATGGATACCGTTGGAGGAGGAACACTCAGTGACCAGATACCAGATTTATTGCCAGCCTCAATGAAGTGACTGACGATCCGTTTGTCTTGTTTAAATTGAGTTGCAGATCCTGCTCGTTTTTGCAGTATGTTAATGAACTGAGGCATTAACACATCGTAATTGGCAACATTGATTGGTTCGAATAACCCCGGGATATGTTCCCGTAGCAATGCCAACACCCGTTCTTTTTGCTTTTGAAATTCTTTATCCGCTTTCACCTGTCTTTGTTTGCGAGTGGCGACAACAGATGTCTTTTTACGTTTAGGTTTTATTGTTTTTGCCATCCGGAGATCACCTGAATTTGAAGTGATTGCATATATTCATTCAACCAATCGTGGATTGGTTTTAAGTCGGTATATCCAGCTCCGCTATAGGTTCCTTCAAACTCCTCCCCCACTTCCTGATGCCCCATCCATGCATCGATCGTCGCGCCTAGAAACGCTTGTTCTGTAAGAATGCTTCGCAGATGATGGCGCGCCCAGTTCGCTTGTAACGGCCATACTTTTTTCAGGTATGGTTTTATTTTTTGCTGTTCGGCCCCTTTCACCCGGTTATATTTATCCATCACGAATAACAGAGGCGCTTCACCCTTGATTGCCGCATTGCAACGCTGACTCCATTGAGGTTTCAATGATGCAAAGTGTCGACTCAATTCCTGTAAATGCGAGATATACATTTGATATTGCTGAAGTGCGATGGAGGTGAAATAAATAATTCGAGAGGATGAACCATTGCGGATATCTTTATCATCAATCCAGACCGCGCCAGTGATTGGATTGATCTGAGTGTTAAACCCAAATGGATTATCTACAGGACGAATACCCGTGCATAAAGACCAAACCAGATAACAATAACAGACAAAGACATTATGATATTCAGCCGGATCATCTCTGGAAAAATGTCGTAACAAAGAAAGCTCAGTCTGCAGAAAATGAAAATACGCTGTTAATTGGAGATCAGGAATTCTTAGTGGCGAACCGTAAGCATCACCCGATGTGTATTCTGAAAAAACGATTTCATGAGGTACCAGCGAAAACCACTGCATGAGCTGACGCTGATAGCATTGCTGTAACATAGCATGTGTTGCTCGTGTATAAGAAAGTGCAGCACGCTCCCGCAATTCAGCACCGGAAATCAATGCAATCAATAGGCGGTCCGTCTGGTTTTGCACCATCGATCGCTCTAATTCCTTGCCAATTTGGTTGATGTTCAGACGAGGAAGCGAGGTTTTACTGATCTGACTGACATACTCGCTGATTTTTAACTCTATTTCTGCATCGACCACAGGGAGTGGCGCAGCCAAAAGATCAGGCAACACCAGCGTGACATGCAAAGATACAGCAGAGAT
>RRZT012001527.1_pt1 | contig 13985 bp, 11 predicted proteins | sample 2165551 | NCBI WGS metagenome assembly RRZT01 (sample SAMN10456910, study PRJNA506462) | wastewater metagenome | biome: wastewater; feature: sludge; material: wastewater sludge; isolation source: wastewater sludge with Escherichia coli K12::gfp cells carrying plasmid... | place: USA: Moscow, Idaho... | reverse complement strand
GCGGGTGATGTTCTGGCCCGGCTCGACCCGGTCGATATGGCACTTACGGCAGCTTCGGCGAAAGCCGAACTGGAGTTGGCCGAAGCAGATGTGCGCCGTTATCGCGAATTGCGGGCGAAGAATTTCGTGAGCCAGGCAGCGCTTGATAGCAAGGAGACGGCGCTGAAGGCCAACAAGGCAAAAGCCGACCTGGCCGGTAATCAGAGCGCTTACGCGACTTTGCGCGCCGACCAGCCGGGCGTTGTCAGCCAGGTGGTGGCAGAAGTCGGGCAGGTTGTTGCCCCCGGACAGGTGGTTATGCGCATGGCGCGAACCGATGCGCTGGAAGTCGCCGTGGCCATTCCCGAAGCCCGCATGCCGGAAGTGCGCAAGCTCGAAGCAGCTGAGGTGAGTTTGTGGGCCGATCCGCAGGCGAAGTACAAAGGCGTCTTGCGCGAGCTTTCGCAGGTGGCCGACTCGGCAACGCGCACCTATGCGGCACGGGTGTCGATTCTGCGTCCGGATGCCAAGCTTCTGCTCGGGATGTCAGCACAAGTAAGATTTGCCGACGAAAAGGCGAGCGCTGCGTCGGCGCTGCTCAGTATTCCCCTGACGGCGGTTTTCCAGCAGGAAGGCAAGCCGGCGCTCTGGGTGGTCGGCGCCGATGAGACGATTAGTTTGCGGCCGATTGTCATTGCCCGTTTCGACGAAGATAAGGCGCTCGTCGCCAGCGGCGCCAGCGCCGGGGAGCGCATCGTGGTCGCTGGCGTGCATAAGCTGACGGCGGGCGAGAAGATCAAGGCGATTGATCAAGCCTCGGCAGTAAGCGGCTCTTCAGATAAGGCGCTGGCGAAATGAAATCGATCAATCTTTCCGAATGGGCACTACGCCACCGTTCCATGGTGGCGTATTTGATTCTGGTGTTCATGCTTGGCGGCGCTATTTCTTACTTTAAGCTTGGGCGTGCCGAAGATCCCGACTTCACCATCAAGGTGATGGTCGTACGTACCCTGTGGCCGGGGGCCACGGCCCGCGAAGTTGAATCGCAGGTAACTGAGCGCATTGAAAAGAAGTTGCAGGAAGTGCCTTGGCTTGATGTCGTACGTTCCAATTCCAAAGCCGGCGAGTCACTCGTATTTGTCGTTCTCAAGGACTACACACCGAAGAAGGAAGTGCCTGAGGCGTGGTATCAGGTACGCAAGAAGATCGGGGATATCAAACAGTCGTTTCCCGTCGGCGTGCAGGGCCCGTTTATCAACGATGAATTTGGTGACACCTTCATCAATATTTTTGCCGTGACCGGCGACGGATTCGATTTGGCGCGGCTGCGCCTGGAAGCGGACCGCCTGGCGCGTGAGTTGCGTCTGGTGCCGGACGTCAAGAAGGTCGAACTGATTGGCGTTCAGGAAGAAAAGATCTTCGTCGAAATCTCGCACGCCAAGCTGGCGATGCTGGGCATCGATCCGTTGCTTATCTATGATGCCTTGCAAAAACAGAACGCGATGGTTCCTTCTGGCTTCTTTGAGACGCCGACCGACCGCATGCGCTTGCGCGTGTCCGGAGACTTTACGTCGGAAGAAAGCGTGCGTGAGATTGGTGTGCAGGCCGCGGGGCAGTTTTTCCGTCTTGGTGACATTGCCAACGTCAAGCGCGGCTATGTTGACCCGCCGACTCCGCGTATGCGGGTCAAGGGCGAGCCCGCCGTGGGCGTGGCCATCGTCATGAACAAGGGCGCCGATGTCATCGCGCTCGGCGAGCGTTTACGTAGCGAAGTGGCGCGCATGCAAAAGGATTTGCCGCAGGGGATCGACATCCATGTGGTGGCCAATCAGCCGGAGATCGTCAGTCAGGCGATCGGGCTCTTCATGTCTTCATTGGCCGAAGCGGTGATTATCGTCTTGGCCGTGTCTTTTTTGAGCTTGGGTTTGCGCACCGGCACCGTCGTCGCCTTGTCGATTCCCCTGGTGCTGGCGATTACCTTTTTGCTGATGGAAGCGTTTGGTATTGACCTGCAGCGCATCTCCCTCGGCGCATTGATTATTGCGCTGGGTTTGCTGGTTGACGATGCAATTATCGCCGTCGAAATGATGGTGGTGAAAATGGAGCAGGGCTGGGACCGTTTTCGGTCGGCCACTTTCGCCTATGCCTCAACGGCTTTCCCGATGCTCACCGGAACCTTGATTACCGTGGCCGGCTTCATGCCGGTTGGCTTTGCCCGCTCGGTCGCCGGAGAATACACGTTTTCGATTTTTGCCGTGGTCGGCATTGCGCTCATTGTTTCCTGGGTCGTTGCCGTCGTCTTTACGCCTTATCTTGGCTACAAGATTCTGAATGCCAAAAAACTGCAGGCAAAAGGCGCGCAACATGGCGACGACATCTACGAAACCCCGTTCTACCGTCGCGTACGCGACGCAGTCGATTGGTGTGTCAGGCGGCGCTGGCTGGTAATCGGTTCGACTTTGATGGCTTTTGTCTTGTCGCTGGTGGTGCTCAATACCGTCGTGGAAAAACAGTTTTTCCCGGCATCGAGTCGTTCGGAATTGCTGGTTGATGTCTGGTTGCCGCAAGGCTCGTCGCTCAAGGCGACCGAGCGTGTGGCGACAAAGGTCGAAAAACTGCTGCTTAATGAGCCGGAGTTCAGCAAGTCGATCAAGGATTTTGCCAGTTACATCGGTAATGGCAGCCCGCGTTTCTATTTGCCACTTGATCAGCAGCTATTCAACGATAACTTCGCGCAGTTTGTCGTGGTTACCAAAGATATCAACGCGCGTGAGGAATTGAAGAGTCGGCTCGATGCCTATTTTGCCGCCGATAACGCGGATTGGCGTGCCGGGCTGGCGAACGCACGTATCCGCGTTTTGCGCCTGGAAAACGGGCCGCCGGTGGGTTTTCCTATTCAGTTCCGTGTTTCCGGCGAGAACCTTGCCGAACTGCGCAAGGTGGCTGAGCAGGTAGCCACTGTCATGCGCGCCAATCCGCATGTGAAGGATGTCAATTTTGACTGGAACGAGATGGGCAAATCGGTACGCCTCGAGATCGATCAGGATCGCGCGCGGGCGCTCGGCGTGAGTTCACATGATCTTTCCAATTCGGTTAACTCGATGCTGGCCGGTTCGGCGATCACGCAGGTGCGTGACGGCGACTATCTGGTCGATGTCGTTGTTCGTGCTCCGGGCGATGAGCGCGCGCGTATGTCCGCTCTGGCGGACATTAACATCCGCACGGCAAGCGGGCGTTATGTGCCGCTCGCACAGGTCGCCAAGATCAGCTATCAGCTTGAGGATGTTCTGATCAACCGGCGTAATCGACTGCCGACGATCACGGTACGCGCCGACATTCGCGACGATGTGCAGGCACCGGTCATTTCGGCGCAAATCGATCCAGAACTCGATGCCGTGCGCGAAAAGCTGTCCCCGGGCTTTCGTATCGAACTCGGCGGAGCGACCGAGGAGTCGACGAAGGGCGAAGCGTCGATCAAAGCCGTCATGCCGTGGATGTTGATGGTGGTGATTACCTTGCTGATGCTTCAATTGCAGAGCATCGGGCGCACTATTCTTGTTTTGCTGACGGCGCCATTAGGCCTGATTGGCGTGGCGATCGCCTTGATGCTGTTTAACGCGCCCTTTGGCTTTGTCGCCAACCTCGGCGTGATCGCCCTGTCTGGCATGATCATGCGCAATTCGGTCATTCTCGTCGACCAGATCGAGCAGGATGAAAAAGCCGGAAAACCGACCTGGGAAGCGATTGTCGGCTCAACCGTGCGGCGCTTCCGGCCGATCATGCTGACCGCAGCGGCGGCCATTCTGGCGATGATCCCATTGCAGCGCAGCATCTTCTGGGGGCCGATGGCTGTTGCGATCATGGGTGGCCTGATCGTGGCGACCTTGCTTACCGTGTTTTTCCTGCCGGCGCTCTACGCGGCGTGGTATCGGGTGAAGGTATAATCGACTGTTCAAGCATCTGTGAATATCAGGCTGTGCTAATGTAACAACTGAGTCGAGGAATGCAATGACCGCAGTGACGATGAACTTCGAGCAGGCACGTTTCAACATGATCGAGCAGCAGATCCGCCCCTGGGAAGTGCTCGATCCGCTGGTGCTGGAATTGTTGTCGGTAGTCAAGCGTGAGGACTTTGTTCCCGAGGCGCACAAAGCGCTGGCTTTTGCCGATCTGGAGATCCCGCTTGCGGACACGCCGGGCGTTGGCCAAACGATGCTGGTGCCGAGAATGGAAGCCCGCATGTTGCAGGAACTGGGCGTTAAAACCAAAGATAGCGTGCTTGAAATTGGCACGGGTAGCGGCTACATGGCCGCTTTGATTGCCGCCAAAGCCGAGTTTGTTTATAGCGTGGAGATCGATTCAAGGCTGGCCGAAATGGCGAGAAAGAATCTTCAAAGGGCCGATGTGGCCAATGTCAGCGTCGAGCTGGGCGATGGCGCGCAGGGCTGGGCGCAGCAAGCGCCGTACGATGCGATCGTGCTTTCCGGTTCAACGCCCGTGCTTTCCGAGGCATTGCTGCGTCAACTCAAGATCGGTGGCCGGCTTGTGGCGGTGGTTGGTGAAGCGCCGGCCATGCAATTGCAGCTGGTAACGCGTACCGAAGAAAATGCCTTCAATACCATCAATGTGCTGGAAACCGTCGTCGCGCCGCTGCTGAATGCGCCGCAACGAAACAAATTTGTTTTTTAGATTTTTTGAAGAGGTTGCACCATGTCATCCAAGCTATCGGCAAGTCGCCTTTCTCTCCTTATTGCGACGCTGTTCTCTGCGACTCCTGTTTTTTCTGTTGACCTGATGCAGGTTTATCGGGAAGCACAGAGCAATGATCAGCAGTATGTTGCGGCACGGGCAACGGCGGAAGCTGGACGGGAAAAAGGGCCGCAGGGGCTGGCGGGTTTGCTGCCGAGCATTAATGCTTCGGCCAATACGGTTTGGAACGACAATGATTACAAGCGAGTGATTGCGAAGGTCAAGGATTCCAACGAATTCAATACCCATGGCTATAACGTCAATTTGACGCAGCCTTTGTTTCGCTGGCAGAACATCGTGCAATACAGTCAGGGCAAATTGCAGGTAGTGCAGGCCGAGGCCAATTTTGCGCAAGCGTCGCAAGATCTGATTTTACGTGTGGCACAAGCCTATTTTGATGTGCTTTACGCTGGTGAAAATCTCAAGGCCGTGCGCGCCAACAAACAATCGATTACCCAGCAGCTTGAGCAAGCGAAAAAGAATTTCGAAGTCGGAACTGCCACGATTACCGATTCACAGGAGGCGCAGGCCCGCTTTGATCTGGTCAGTTCGCAGGAGATCGCTGCAGAAAGCGATCTGGAGATCAAGCGCTACATTTTGCGCGTGATTGTCGGTAAAGATGTTGGTGAGCTCAATCGGCTCAAGCCACAAGCTGAGCTGAAGCCGCCACAACCGGCGGCTATGGAAAAATGGGTTGAATCCGCGGAAAACGACAGTTTTGTCGTTCAGGCGCAGCAGGCGCAAGCCGAACTTGCCGCCAAGGAAGTCGAGCGGATGCGTGCCGGTCATTATCCGACACTCGATGTGGTGGCCAATTACGGTAAAAACAACTCGGGTTTGGCTCCGTTTGGCAGTGATGCTTTGGAGACCACGGCCAGAAACGTCGGTTTGCAACTCAATATCCCGATCTTCCAAGGCGGCTACGTCAACTCGAAGACCCGTGAGGCTGCCGCGAACAAGATGGCCGCACAGGCTGGCCTGGAAAACACCAAGCGCATGGCCGCACTCAACGCCCAGCAATCCTACCTTGGCGTGGTCAATGGCCTGGCGCAGATCCGCGCCCTGGATGCAGCATTGATCTCAAGCACCAGCGCTCTCGAATCGAACAAGCTGGGCTACGAGGTGGGCGTGCGTATCAATATCGACGTGCTGAACGCCGAGAATCAGGTGTATGTGGCCAAGCGCGATCTGGCGCGGGCCCGTTTCGATACGCTGTTGTCACAACTCAAACTCAAAGCGGCGGTAGGTTCTCTGAGCGAAACGGATCTGGAGCAGATCAATCCGCTATTCGAGGCGCCATAATTTGGCGGATCAGCGTCATGGTCCGGGCCGTCGCGCCGCGATGCGCTTGACTGAAGCGGCTTGCCGCATCGCGCATTGTTTGCAAAGCGATAACATCGGCTAGCAGGTTCATCGCTTCATTGGCGGCATTGTCGGCATCGTTGATCCGGCGCGCCGCGCCGCCGGCAATTGCGTCCTCCGTCGCCTGCGTGAAATTGAAGCTGTGCGGGCCGACCAATACCGGGCAGCTGCAGGCCGCGGCTTCGATCAGATTCTGCCCGCCGAACGGCAGCAGGGTTCCGCCCATCACGGCTAGATTTGCCACGGCGAAGTAGGCGGGCATCTCGCCCATGCTGTCGCCTAGCCAGACACGTGTTTCTTCTGCCGGGAGTGCGTCGTCACTGCGTCGGCAAAATGCCAGTTTTCGTTGCTCAATCAGCGTTGCTACTTCCGCAAAGCGTTGCGGATGGCGTGGAACGAGCAGGAGAAGGACATCCGGCCGGTTTATCCTGGCGAAAGCATTGAGAATGAGCGTTTCTTCGCCTTCCCGAGTGCTGGCGGCGAGCCAGACGGGGCGCTCACCAAGCGCTTGTCGCCACTGTGCGCCGAGCTGTAGTTTCTCGACAGCGGGCGTCACGTCAAATTTGATATTGCCAAAGACGCTAACCTGCCGGGCACCAATGGCCATCAGCCGTCCCGCATCCGCTGGGGTTTGTGCAGCAATGGTGCGCAAGGCTTCAAGAGCAGGGTGAATGAGCCCGACAAAGCGCTGGTAGCCGCGCTGCGAGCGTGCGGATAGGCGGGCATTGATCAGCGCAACGGGAATATTGCGGATTTTTGCTCCCGCAATCAGGTTGGGCCATAGTTCGGTTTCCATCAGTAATCCGAGCTGCGGTTTGAAATGGTCGAAGAAACTGGCACAGGAACCGGGCAAATCGTAGGGCAGGTAAGCCTGAATCAGCCGGCTGCCGTACTTGCCGATCAGTTCACCGCCGCTTGCACGGCCGGTGGGCGTCATGTGCGTGAGTAGCAGCGAGTGCTCGGGATAGTCGTCGAGTAATGCTTTGATCAGCGGTTCGGCGGCGCGCGTTTCGCCGACCGAGACAACATGTAGCCAGAGCAGTCGCGGCGGAACCGCTTGCGGGTAGTGGCCGTAACGCTCTCCCAGGTGCTGCAGATATTCCGGTTGCTTGCGCGCACGCCACAGCAGGCGCAGCCAGACTAGCGGCTGCGCGAGATAAAAGAGCAGGGAATAGATCAGGCGCGGCATCAGCGCAGTACCTGTTCTGCTACCGCCATGACTTGCGCTGCGGTCGGTGGATTCCCCGTGTTTCCAAGATTTTGGAAGAAGCCCGAGCCATAAACGCCGGTGAGTGCCGGATCGGTGCTGATGTAGAGCGCTATGGTTGGCACCTTGAGCGCTGCGGCGAGATGCGCGAGCCCGGTATCAACGCCAATGGCCAGCGCTGCGCGGGCGATCAGGCTGGCAAGTTCGTTCAGGTTTAACGCGGGCGCGACGATCGCGCCCGGCACGGCAGCGGCCAGACGTTCCACGCGTTGTCGTTCACGCGCGTTGCCCGATGGAAAAACCGGGGTAAGGCCTCGATTGACCAATGCCTGCGCAACTTGCATCCAGTTAGCTTCATCCCAGAGCTTGTCGTCACGGCTGGTGGCCGTTAGCAGAACTGCTAGACGTCCGGTGCTTAGCCAAGGGAGTTCGATATACGGCGCAACAATGCCGTAATCCAGAGGCAAGTCGCTCGGGGTTTTGAATGCCGCTGCGCACAGCCCGCGATTTCGTTCAACCGCGTGGGCGTTCGGCGGAATGATGAAGGTTTCGTCATAGAATCGCGCCGCCAGCGACTCTCTGGCGACTTCAGAGGCGAAGCCGTAACGGTGCCCTTTGGCCTGGCTGGAGATCAGTCCGCTCTTGATCAGACCCTGTGTGTCGAGGATCGCGTCGTAGCGTGTTTTCCCGATGCGCCTTTTGAATTCGGAAATTTCGCGCCAGGTGGCCGATTGCCGCATCGACTTGCGCCAGCGACGGATGGCAACCGGGATAATTTCGCCGACAGCCGGGTGCAGACGGGGGATGTCGGCAAACGCCTCTTCCACACACCAGTCGATACGCGCCTCGGGAAAACTGCGGCGAAGATCGCTGGCAACAGGAAGGTTATGGATGACATCGCCAAGCGACGAAGTTTTGACCAGCAGGATGCGCATCGGCAGGTAGAATAAGCACAGGCAGGAAAGGCTGCATTATAGGGGATTGAAGATTCTGCCGGGGTTGAACGCACGCCGGATGAAGCGCAAAAGCCCGTGCAGGGCAAGCTTCGGCCCGACCAAATCAAACACATTTTGCCAATAAGGTGTGCCGATGCAATGGAAGCCCATAGTTCAAGCGCTGATGTTGGCGACGAGCGTCACCGCAACAATACCCCTGGTTGCCGCCGAAGCCTTGCCCCTTCTATTGGCGAACACGGAGCAAGGGCAAGCTGATATTTCCCTTTACCTGGTCAGCGAAAAGCTCGATGGCGTGCGTGCCTTCTGGGACGGCCAGGCGTTGCGCTCCCGCAACGGCAACACCATCAATGCACCGGCCTGGTTTGTCAAAGGCTTCCCGGCGCAGGCACTCGATGGCGAACTATGGATCGGCCGGGGACGCTTCGATCTGTTATCCAGCACCGTTCGTAGGCAAGCACCGGACGACGCCGAGTGGCGTCAGGTGCGCTATCTTGTTTTCGAGTTGCCGCAAGCGCCCGGAACCTTCCGTGAGCGGGCGCAAGCCTTGCGTAAGGCAGTAGCCGCCGCCGGTGTCCCCTGGCTGCAAGCCGTCGAGCAATTCGAAATCAGAGACCGCAAAGCGCTTGATCGGAAACTCGACGAAATTCTCAAAATCGGTGGCGAAGGTCTTATGTTGCACCGCGCCGATGCCTTGTATACGACTGGCCGTAGCGACGTGTTGCTCAAAATGAAACTCTGGCACGATGCTGAAGCCATGGTCGTGGCTCACCAGCCGGGCAAGGGGAAATACAAAGGCCAACTCGGCGCGCTGCGCGTACGTACCGCCAATGGCGTTGAGTTTATGCTCGGGACAGGCTTCAATGATGATGAGCGGCGTAATCCGGCGCCAATCGGGAGCGTCGTCACCTACCGTTACCGGGAACTGACCAGCAAAGGGCTTCCGAGGTTTGCCAGTTACTATCGAGCGCGTGAAATATAGGTTTTCCCATTTGACTAGATCGAGCTCTGTGCGAAGTTCGCCTACTCTTCTTTCGCTGATTCTTGGGTATAATGCGTTCAATTGTTGAACGCCCCCGGACTCCCTTCTGTGCTAAACGAAGAACTTCGTTACAAATTATTAAGGCTTCTCGCGGAGGAACCGCAAATCAGCCAGCGTGATTTGGCGTGTCGCTTGGGCATTAGCGTGGGCAAAGCAAACTACTGTTTGAGCGCTCTGGTTGAAAAAGGGCTGGTGAAAATCAGTAATTTTCGCAAGGCCAATAACAAACTCGCTTACGTTTATTTGCTCACTCCTGCTGGCATCGAAGCAAAGGCGCAAACTACGGTCAGTTTCCTTCGGCGCAAGATGACTGAGTATGGCGCCTTGCAAGAAGAGATTAAAGCGCTGAGACAGGAAGTGTTGCTTGCCGGCTCGAGCGACTCTCTTACCTCTGTTTCCGAATTGTCCAGGCGGAATGCGCTAGGGGACATCGCGTGAATCTGGCGGCAACGCATGAAGAAATCTCTGACGACTCCGGCTGGTATGTCGTCTATAGCAAGCCGCGCCAGGAAAAGCGCGCCATGGAGAATCTCGGCAATCAGGGCTTCAGGTGCTTTTTGCCCACCATCCGTGTTGAAAGTTTGCACGGAGGGAAGCGCGCAATGCTTTTGGAAGCCTTGTTTCCCCGTTATTTGTTCGTTTTTCTGGAAGCCGGGCGCAACAACTGGTCGGCCATCCGCAGTACGCGAGGCGTCTCGCATCTGGTGCGTTTTGGCGGTTTGGCGGCTAGTGTTCCTTCTGCGCTGATCGAAGCGCTGGCAGAACAACCTGCTCAGAAAAAGGCGCTCTATGATGCGGGCGATCAATTGAAAGTGATCGATGGCCCGTTTATCGGCTTTGAAGCGGAATTATTGCGCTTGTATGAAGCGCCGGATGGCGAAGCCAGAGTAATGGTCTTGATGGATATTCTGACCCGGCCGCAGAAAATTTGTTTGCCGGCGAGTGCGGTGCGCAAGGCGGCGTAGCTAGAATGTAGGTGGGGATTGGTAGGCTAGGCTTCTGCCCGACAATAGTGAAACGAAATCGCGTTTTTTGGACTGACGCTTAATCCAAGGGCGGTAGCGTGCCTGAAGCAATAGTCGCAACCGGACGTAACCGGCGCTGAGTGGCGGCACAAGCGCAACCGTGCAGTATCTTCAAAGTGAGATTGCTTGCCAGATTTAGGCAGAAGCAGTTGTGACGCTAGTTGGCAGCCGTGTTGATTGATTTGATTTGTATGGAGAACGTATAAAGTGGACGATTCAAAGCACAAAATTGCTGTTATTGGTCTTGGTTATGTTGGCCTGCCGTTGGCGGTCGAATTCGGCAAAGTGCGTTCCGTTCTTGGTTTCGATATCAACGATGGACGTATTGCCGAGTTGCGCTCGGGAAAAGACAGCACGCTCGAGGTAAGCTCTGACGATTTGCTTACTGCGAGACAACTTGAATACAGCAGCGACAGAAGCAAGCTTGATGAGTGCGGCATCTTCATAGTGACCGTGCCAACACCGATCGATAGCGCGAACCGTCCGGATTTGACACCCGTCATCAAGGCCAGTGAGACCGTCGGAAAGGCCATGAAGGCAGGGGCGATCGTGATTTACGAGTCGACCGTCTATCCTGGCTGTACTGAAGAAATTTGTGTTCCTGTGCTGGAAAAACATTCCGGGTTAAAGTTCAACGAAGGATTTTTCTGCGGTTATAGTCCTGAACGGATTAATCCAGGCGACAAGGTCAATACGCTAACCACTATCAAGAAAATAACTAGTGGTAGCACTCCCGATGCTGCGGACGCTGTTGATGCTCTTTACGGCAGCATCATAAAGGCGGGTACTTGGAAAGCCAGCAGCCTTAAAGTTGCTGAAGCTGCAAAAGTCATCGAAAACAGTCAGCGCGATCTCAACATTGCCTTTGTCAATGAACTCTCGGTCATTTTCGATCGACTCGGCATTGATACCACCGAGGTTCTCGAAGCGGCGGGAAGCAAGTGGAACTTTCTGCCGTTCCGTCCCGGCATGGTAGGGGGGCATTGCATTGGGGTAGACCCTTACTATCTTACGCACAAAGCCGAAGAGGTTGGCTACCACCCGCAAGTTATCCTGGCTGGCCGGCGTATCAATGACAACATGGCTCGTTATGCTGCGCGCAACGTTATTCGTCTTATGCTCAAAAACGGGATCGATGTGGCACGTAGTACCGTGGGGGTGATGGGGATTACCTTCAAGGAAAACTGCCCCGATATTCGCAATAGCAAAGTTGCTGATTTGGTAAAAGAATTGCAGAACTGGGGTGCGAATGTGCTTGTCGTCGACCCATGGGCGAGTGCCAATGAAGTAAAGCATGAATACGGCATCCAGCTAGGAGAGATCGACGAATCAAACAAAGTTGACTCGTTGGTCGTGGCGGTTGGTCACAACGAGTTTCGCGCACTTAGCCCGAAGCACCTCAAAAGCTTGTGCCGTGCAGAAAATCCGGTTTTGGCTGATATCAAGGCCCTTTACAACCGACATGAGGCGGTCGAGGCAGGATTCACGATGTTCCGTTTGTAAAGCAAAAGGGGATTTTGATGCAACACTACCAATCTATTACAAACCGAAAAATCAGAATTGCGATAGTCGGTTGCGGCCGTATTTCGAAAAACCATTTCGGATCTATCGAGAAGCACGGCGACGAACTGGAACTTGTCGCTATTTGCGACATCAACCCCGCTGTACTGAAGGAACACGCCGAAAGATATAAGGTTCCTGCTTATCGCGACATGGAAGAAATGCTCCAAAAAGAGCAGCTTGACTTGGTCGCCCTCTGCACGCCGAGTGGTATCCATCCCGACCAAGCCGTTCTTGCCGCCAAGAGCAAAATTCACGTGATGACAGAAAAGCCCATGGCTACCCGCTGGAGCGATGGGGTTCGCATGGTCAAGGCCTGCGATGAGGCTGGGGTACGCCTGTTTGTGGTGAAACAAAATCGCCGCAATACAACCCTGCAACTGCTCAAGCGGGCTGTCACTGAAAAACGCTTTGGTAAGATTCATATGGTCCATTTGAATGTTTTCTGGACCCGCCCGCAGTCTTACTACGACCAGGGCAATGGCTGGCGTGGTACTTGGGAGTTTGATGGTGGTGCTTTCATGAATCAAGCCAGTCACTACGTGGATTTGCTGGATTGGTTGATTGGCCCAGTCGAAAAAGTGCAAGCCATGATGAGTACCACCCGAGATATCGAGGTTGAAGACACCGGGGTACTCAACGTCAAATGGCGCAACGGCGCCTTGGGTTCGATGAGCGTTACGATGCTCACCTACCCCAAGAATCTGGAAGGTAGCATCACTATCCTGGGCGAAAGTGGCACAGTGCGCATCGGCGGCGTTGCAGTCAATGATATTCAGCTGTGGCAGTTTGAAGAGCCAAAAGACTACGATGCACAGATACAGACGGCAAATTACGAGACCACATCGGTGTACGGTTTTGGGCATCCGCTTTACTACAAAAACGTCATTGACGTCCTGCGTGGTACTGCAGCGCCAGAAACCGATGGTCGCGAAGGGCTGAAGTCCCTTGAACTACTCATTGCTGCCTATCTCTCTGCGCGCGACGGGAAAACCATATCGCTTCCTTTGGAGTATTGATGTCAATATCCATTCATCCGAGCGCCATCGTCGACGATGGCGCACAGATCGGCGAGGGTAGCCGGGTCTGGCACTTCGCGCACATCTGTGCTGGTGCATGTATCGGCGAACGCTGCTCCTTTGGCCAGAACGTCTTTGTTGGCAATGACGTGGAGATCGGCAATAACGTCAAGGTCCAAAACAATGTCTCGATCTATGATGCGGTGCATATAGAAGATGACGTCTTCTGCGGCCCGAGCATGGTCTTTACCAACGTTTATAACCCGCGCTCGGCCGTTACACGCAAAGACGAATACCGAAAAACCTTGATTCGCAAGGGCGCTACTCTCGGTGCTAACTGTACTATCGTCTGCGGCGTTACCGTTGGCGAATACGCCTTCGTTGCCGCCGGTGCCGTCATCAACCGCGACGTCAAATCCTACGCCCTGATGGCCGGTGTTCCGGCTAGGCAGATCGGCTGGATGAGCCGTCATGGCGAACGCCTCAACCTGCCGCTCAGCGGCGATGGCGAAGCGCGCTGCCCGGTCACCGGCGACACTTATCGTCTGGACAACGGCCAGATTCACGCGGAGACGGCAGCATCATGAACATTCCCTTCATTGATCTCAAAGCACAGTACCAGGCACTAAAGCCTGCCATCGACGCGCGCATCCAGAAGGTGCTCGACCATGGCCAGTACATTATGGGACCCGAAGTCCGTGAACTCGAAGAGCGTCTCGAGGCTTACACCGGGGCAAAGCATTGCATCACAGTGGCCAGCGGTACCGAAGCCCTACTCATTGCCCTGATGGCGATTGGCATCAGGCCCGGTGATGAGGTTATCACTACCCCCTTCACCTTCGTCGCTACTGCTGAAGTCATCGTCCTGCTCGGTGCCGTGCCGGTCTTCGTCGATATCGAAACCGACACCTGTAACATCGACGCGAGCAAGATCGAAGCCGCCATCACATCGAAGACCCGGGCCATCATGCCGGTCAGTCTCTACGGCCAGCCGGCGGACATGGACGAAATCAACGTCATCGCCGCACGCCACCACTTGCCGGTGATCGAAGACGCCGCCCAGAGCTTTGGTGCCGACTACAAGGGCCG
>RRZT013063622.1_pt1 | contig 13986 bp, 9 predicted proteins | sample 2165551 | NCBI WGS metagenome assembly RRZT01 (sample SAMN10456910, study PRJNA506462) | wastewater metagenome | biome: wastewater; feature: sludge; material: wastewater sludge; isolation source: wastewater sludge with Escherichia coli K12::gfp cells carrying plasmid... | place: USA: Moscow, Idaho ... | reverse complement strand
GGCGCTCGTGCTCACCGTCGACGTGCCGGTCGCGGGGGCCCGGCTGCGCGATGTGCGCAACGGGCTGTCGGTGCCGCCGGCGTTGACCCCACGCACCCTGGTCGACATCGGCCGGCACCCGCGGTGGTGGCTCAACGTGCTGACGACCGAGCCGATCGACTTCGCGGCGCTACGCGGCTGGGACGGCACGATCGGGGAGAAGCTCAACGCACTCTTCGACCCGACGATGACCCTCGAAGACCTCGATTGGGTGCGGGCCAACTGGCGGAAACCGTTGATCGTCAAGGGAATCCAGACCGTGGCCGACGCCCGGGCGGTCGTCGACGCCGGCGCTGATGCGATCGTGCTGTCCAGCCACGGGGGCCGGCAGCTGGATCGCGCGCCGGTGCCGCTGCGCCTGCTACCGGCGGTGCGGGCGGCCCTGCCGAGCGCCGAGATCATCGTCGACAGCGGCATCCTCTCCGGCGCAGACATCGTCGCGGCGGTCGCGTTGGGGGCCGACAGCACGTTGATCGGGCGGGCCTATCTCTACGGGCTGATGGCCGGCGGTGAGGCCGGGGTGGAGCGAGTCGTCGAGCTGCTCACCGGCGAGATCCGCCGCACCATGGCGCTGCTCGGGGCGGCCTCGGTCGGCGAGCTGGAGCCGGGGCACGTCAGGCTGGGCTGACCTGCGGGTGCGTGCTTGCGGCACCCGTTGCCTAGCGCCGGGCGGCCCAGTCGAGCACCCGCTCGGCGGGCCAGGTGGTGACGATCCGCTCGGCGGGGATGCCGAAGCGTTCGGCGCGCTCGCAGCCGTAGGCCTTCATGTCCAGCTGGCCGGGGGCGTGCGCGTCGGAGTCGATCGCGAAGAGGCAGCCGAGGTCGAGGGCCACCCGGATCAGCTCGTCCGGCGGGTCGCACCGCTCGGGCCGCGAGTTGATCTCCACGGCCACGTCGTGCGCGGCGCACTCGGCGAAGACGGCTTCAGCATCGAACTCCGACTCGGGCCGGACCCCACGGGACCCCTCGACCAACCGGCCGGTGGCATGACCGAGCACGTTGACCCGCGGATTGCGCACTCCCGCAAGCATTCTCGCCGTCATCACAGCTCGTGGCGCGCGCAGCTTCGAGTGCACCGACGCGGTGACGATGTCCAACTCCTCGAGCAGCCCGGGCTCCTGGTCGAGGGTGCCGTCCTCGAGGATGTCGACCTCGATCCCACGGAAGAGCCGGAAGCGTTCTCCCAGCGTGCGATTGACCGCATCCACGACACCGAGCTGGGCCCGCAGTCGCTGTGCCGACAGGCCGCGGGCCACCTTCAGCCGCGGCGAATGGTCGGTCAGCGCCAGCCACTCCTGGCCGAGTTCGACCGCCGCGAGCACGAGATCCTCGATCGGTGACCCGCCGTCGCTCCAGTCCGAGTGCGCGTGCAGGTCGCCGACGACCGCGGCATACAGGTCGCAGCCGCCGGCCGCCAGCGGTGCGGTCGCCTTCTCCTGTAACGACATCAGGTATGCCGGCAGCTCCCCCCGGGCGGCGTCGCCGACCACCCCGGCGGTCGCCGGGCCCAGGCCGGGCACTTCCTCCAGCGTCTCCTCGGCCAGCCGGGCCGCGAGCTCCTCCCGCGGCATACCGGAAACGACGGTGACCGCCTTGCGGAAGGCCTGCACCCGATAGGACCCGGCGCGGGAGCGCTCCAGCAGCAGCGCCACGCGGCGCAGGGCCTCGACCGGCGAGCAACCGGCGTCGAGGGGGGTCAGCCCGAGCATCCGGCCACCCTAGCGACCCGCCGCCGCCGGGCGGTCAATCGTCCTGCCCGCGTTCCGGCGAAGCACTAGACTGGCCCGTCGCGGGCCTCTAGCTCAGTTGGCAGAGCAGTGGACTTTTAATCCATGGGTCGTGGGTTCGAGCCCCACGGGGCCCACCCGAACCGCCCCGGTCAGCGCGCCGGGATCGGCCCCAGCTGCTTGCCGGCGACGACCGCGCTGCACGTCACGGTGCGCGGGTTGGGGGCATCGACGACGACACTGACACTGGCCCGACCGGAGACGGTCTGGGTGCGGCTCTCGCCGGCCGCAGTGACCGTCACCACGACCGGGCCGGTGCTCACGAGGCTTACCGTCGCCTTCGCCCCGCGGCGCCCGGCGTCACAGCGAAACGCCACGCCGGAGACTGCAGCGGGCGGCGGTGTGGTCTTCGGCGGTGGGGGCGGGACCGGTGGGGCCGGTCGTGTGGCCGTCGGGAACTCCGGTGCGGCGATCTCCGGCGGCAGCAACGGATCGCGCGGGCCGGTGGGCAGCACGCTCGGGGTGACGAAGGTGGGCGTGGGCACGATGAAGCTGGTCGAGGGGCGGGCGGCGATCATCACCGCGGCCGTCGGGCCCGGCGCGGCGGCCGTCGGCAGGGCCTTGGTGAAGGAGGGCCCGCTGGCGCTCAGGGCCCAGCCCGCAACGACGAGCAAGGCGATGGCCGCGGCCCCGATACCGCCGATGACGAGGGCCACGTTGAGCCCGTGGTCGGGCACCTTGAAGTCCTGCCTGGATTCCCGCATGGTGACCATGCCTCCCGATCGTCACGGCTGGTGTCACACCCGTGAGCTGTCAGCGCAGCACCTTAACCCACTGTTACCGGTTCGTGACAAGCGGATGATGCGCGAATCACGCCGCGCTGCGCGGCATACCGGGTCAAAACGGGCGGTTTCGGGCCGGGTGCGAAGGGTGTTCAGGCAGGGTGCACGGAGGGCGACCAGGGCACCTGGATGACGTCGAAACCCTCGCGGGTGAGCAGTCGAGCGCGCCCGGGCGGAGCCGGCACCGGGCGCAGCTGGCCGACGAGGGCACCCTCGTTGGGGTCACCGGACAGCAGCACGCCCGGCGCCGCAAGGTCGCGCAGGGCTGTGATGAGGGTGTCGTAGGAACGCCCGGCGCCACCGCAGCGGCGGGCGATCGCGACATGCAGGCCGATGTCAGCGGCCTGGGCCAGCAGGGGCACGACCGAGGCGACCGGGTTGCCCTGGCTCGTGGCCACCAACTCGTAGTCGTCGACGACGATGAACGCCTCCCGGCCGGTCCACCACGATCGGTTGCGCAACTGTTCGGGGGTGACATCGGCCCCGGGCAGCCGGGTGGCGAGGAACTCGGTCACCCCCTCGATGACCTCGCGGGTCTGATCGGGGCTGGAGCAGTACTCCGACACCCATTCCGGGGGGAACTCGCCGAGATTGGCCCGACGGTAGTCGACGATGAACAGTTGGGCGCGTTCGGGTCCGTGCACCCGCATCACCTCACGCATGTAGGTGCGCAACAAGGCCGACTTGCCCGACTGGCCGTCGCCGAAGACGAGCAGATGGGGGTCCTTTGCCCCGTCGATGCCCACCGGTGCCAACGCCCGCTCGGTGATGCCGAGCAACACCCGCGAACTGTCGAACTGGTTGTCCTGCAACGCCATCGACCGCACCTCGTCGAGCGGGACGAGCCCCGGAAGCAGCCGCAGTTTCGGGCCCGCAGGCCCGGTCCAGGCGGCGTTGACCCGCCGCACCAGGTCGGCGACGCCGGCCCCGAGAGTCATCGCCCGCTGGTCGCCGTCGATGCGCGGCAATGCGGCCAGGAAGTGGTACTTCGCCTGCATGACACCGCGACCCGGCCGGTCGACGGGCACATTGGCGGCCGTCTTGCGGTCGATCTCGGAGTCCATCGGATCGCCCAGACGCATCTCGTAACGGGTGCCCAGCACGTCGCGGATGCCGGTGCGGAAGTCCATCCACCGGGTCGCGCTCGTCACCAGGTGCACTCCGAAGGTGAGCGCTCGCTGGGCGAGCACCTGCAGGTCACCCTCCATCTGGTCGAAGTCCGATCGGAGCGTGCCCCACCCGTCGATGACGAGCACGACGTCGCCGTAGCCGTCGTCGACCCCCGAACCGGGCTCGGCCCGGCGGGCCCGGTAGGTCTCGATGGTGTCGATGCCGTGGGCCCGGAAGTAGGCCTCCCGCGCATCGGTGATGCCGATGACCTCGGCGACGATCCGGCGCACCACGTCGGGCTCGGCCCGGGTACCCAGGCCGGCGACGTGCGCGAGGTCCTTGAGGCCGGTGAACGTGCCGCCCCCGAAGTCCAGGACGTAGAACTGCACCTCGCGGGGGCTGTGGGTGAGCGCCAGGCCGGTCACGATGGTGCGCAGCAGCGTCGACTTGCCGCTGCGTGGGGCCCCGACCACCGCGACATGCCCGGCCGCCCTGGACAGATCGCATCGCAGCACCTCACGCTTCTGCTCCCGGGGCATGTCGACCGTGCCGATGGGGAAACGCAGTGGACCGAGCGCGCGCCAGGCCGCCGAGACCAGCCCGGTCGGGGGGTTGGGCGTGGGGTTGGTCGCGGGGCTGGCCGGGGAGCCGGCGGTGAGGTCGGCGAGCAACTGGTCGAAGGTGTCCGGCACGTCCAGCGGCGGCAGCCAGACCCGGTGCGCTGCCGGGCCGCGCCCGAGCATCGCCTCGACGGCGATGTCGAAGACGGCGCGCGTCTCGATCGCGCCGGACCCACCGGACCCACCGCCGGGCCCACCGCCGGGCCCACCACCGGGGCCACCGGCCGCCCCAGTCGCCCCGCCGGTCGGCGGGGCAGCGACCACCGCTGCAGCGGCCGGCTCGGGGAGGTCGGAGGTCACCAGGCCGGGCACGAACGGCAACACTTCGCGGCGGGCCGCTCGCCCTGGGCCGCCGGCGCCGCCGCTGCGGGGGCGCGGTGGGCCCGAGACGTATGCCGCCTTGAACCGCCACAGCGAGGACTGGTCCGGTTTGAGCAGGCCCAGGCCCGGCACGGCGGGCAGGGTGTAGGCGTCACCCACCCCGATGACCGAGCGTGACTCGCTCTCGGAGAAGGTGCGCAACCCGATCCGGTAGGACAGATGGCTGTCCAGCCCCCGCAGCCGGCCCTCCTCCAGCCGCTGTGACGCGAGCAGCAGGTGGATGCCCAACGACCGCCCCAGTCGGCCGATCGCCACGAACAGATCGACGAATTCGGGCTTGGCCGAAAGCAGTTCGGAGAACTCGTCGCAGACGATGAGCAACGACGGCAACGGTTCCAGATGCCCGGCCGCGCCGGAGGTGCGGGCCTTCTCGTAGTCGCGCAAGGAGGCATGGTTGCCGCTGGACCGCAGCAGTTCCTGCCGCCGGGTCATCTCGCCGGACAGCGCGTCCTGCATCCGGTCCACGAGGGTGAGTTCCTCGGAGAGATTGGTGATGATCGCCGACACGTGCGGCATACCGGCCATGCCTGCGAAGGTCGCCCCACCCTTGAAGTCGACGAGGACGAAGTTGAGGATCTCCGGCGAGTGGGTGAGCGCCAGGCCCAGCACGAGGGTGCGCAACAGCTCCGACTTGCCCGAGCCGGTCGCCCCGATGACCAGACCGTGCGGGCCCATGCCCTGCTGGGCCGACTCCTTGAGATCCAGGTGCACCGACCCACCGTCGGCGCCGACGCCGATGGGCACCCGCAGCCGATCGCGCGGCGGTCGGGGGCGCCAGGTGAGGTCGTAGTCGACCTCGTGGATGTCGCCGATCCCCAGCAGGTCGGTCAACTCGGTGCTCTTGGTGAGGGCGTCCTCGCGGACCGGGCCCTCCGCGGCATACCGGGGGGTGAGGCGACGGGCGAACGCCTCGGCCGACGCGACGCTGAGCTGGTCGGCGAAGCCCCGGATCGGCTCCTGCCGCGCGAGGACCGCGGCGACCTGCACCCGCCGCTGGTCGTCGACGTCCTCCAGATGCAGGCGCACCCGGGTGTCGTCGGTCAGCTCGTCCCACCGGTCGGGCAGGTCGAGCACGGTGAGCCCCTGCACGCCGTCCTCGGTGATGACCGAGTGGCCGGGGGGCACGAAGGCGTTGTCGACGACGAGCAGCAGGTGCGGGCTCACCGGGGCCCCGCCGACCGAGAAGCGCGGGCGCTCGGTGAGATCGGCCGGCAGCAGCGACACCAACTCCTCGAGATCGGTGCAGATGAGTCGGCGCGGGCCGGCGGCGTCGGTCTCCCGCCGGCTGTGCGCATGCGGCAGCCACTTGACCCAATCCCATTGCGGCACAGTCGTGGGCTGGGTGAGCACGGCGACGATCAACTGGTCGGGCGCGTGCCACAGGGCCGCCTGGGCGACGATCGCGCGGGCCAGCGACCGCACCTGGTGCTCCGCGCCGGTGATCTCGATCCGCGAGAAGCTGGGCAGCGCAACCGCCGACGGCAGATCCGGCAGCACCCGGTGGGTGGCCAGCAGCCGGTGCAGCGCCGAAGCGGCCACCGGATCGAGTTTGTCGATCGTCTCCGACTCCGGCGGCACGAGCTGCAGCCCCGACTGCTGGGGGCCCACGGCATACCGGACGAGCAGGAAGTCGGGGTCCTGCGCGCCGCGCTCCCACACGCGGGTGCCCTCCTGCGCGATGACGGCCAACGCAGTGGGCCCCGGGTGCACCCAGGTGAGGTGCCGACGTTGCCGCAGCGCAGCCTCGCGGGCCATGCCGCGGATAGTGCGCAAGTAGTTGAGGTACTCCCGGCGGTCGCTCGTCACCTGCGCGGTCCGCCCGGCCCGAGCCCGGTGGATCGACACCCCGACGAACCCCAGGGTGGCCAATAGGAACCCCCCGGCCATAAGCATCCCGCGCGGGCCGGTGTTGCTCATCGCCACGAAGATCACCGACGCCAACGACCCCACCATGGGGATCGCGGTCATCATGACGTTGCTGGCCATGCTCTCGCCGACGTAGAGCGCCGGCGGTGGCTGGATCTCGACCTGCCCCTGCGGCATCGGCGGCGGCTCGATGCGCCCCTCGCGGTAGTCGCTGTTCGGTGCGCCGGAGCGACCCGCCGGACCGTCGGGCCACTGCTGGCCCCGGCCGACCCGCGTGGTCGTCGCGGTCATGCGCTCCTCGGCTCCCCTGTGGCGTTGCTCCCGGACCGGGTGGTGCTCCTGGACCGGCATGATAGGCGCCAAGGCGGACCGGCCCCGAGTCGGCCGCGGTCGGATCGTGGGGCGTGGGAGGTGGCGCGATGGGTCCTTCGCCGGGCAGCGTGACCGCGGCCGCCCCACTCGCAACAGGCGCAGCCCCGGACGACCAGCGCCCCCGGATCGCCGTAACGGTGGTCGCCGGGTCCCGCAGTTTCGATGTCGTCGTCGACGAATTCCTCACCGTCGGTGCGGTGCTCGAGCTCGTGCTGGGTGCCCACGACGTGCCCGCGGTCGTCGTGGCCGGGCGCGTGGTGCGCTCCGAGCGCACCCTCGCCGAGGCCGGGGTGCCGACCGGCGCGGTCCTCGTGGCGGGCGGCGGTGGCCGCGACGCGGCATACCTGATGCCGGGGCGCGCCCTCGACGGGCCGCTGCCGACCGGGTGGGGTCGCACGCCTTCCGGTATGCCGCCCGCCCGCCCCCACGTCGGTGCCGCACTCCCGGTCGCTCCGGGGGCGAGCAGCAGTCGCGCCGAGCTCGCGTCGCTGGGCCCGGCCTCCGGTCGGCCGGCCGCCGCCGGCCCCCTGGTTGTCGCCGGTCCCTTGGACGAAGCCAGGGCAACGGGGGAGGGCACGCTCTCGGGCTCGGGCCCCGGGGGCACCCCGCTCACCGGTGTCGCCGGCCGGGTCTCCGGTGCCGCCTTGGCCGCCCTCATGAGCGGGTTGGCGGGGTATGCCGCGGCGATCGCGCCGATCGAGGCATCCGGGGCGTCCGGACCGGTGCCGCGCGTCGTGCTGCTCGCGGCGCTGCTGCTCGGTGGCGTCGCGCTCGGCCAGCCCCGTGGGGTGGACCCCCTGGTGCGGCATACGGCACCCGTCCTGGGGGTCGCCGCCGGGGCGGCAGCTGGCTGGCTCGGCTCGGGCAGTGGGCTCGTCGCCGCGGTCGCCGGGTGCGGTGCCGGGGCCCTCGTCGCCCTCTCCGGGCGGGCCGATCTCGGCCTGGATCGGCAGGTGCCGCAGGTCTGGGCCGCCGGCGCCGCTCTGGTGGGTGCCCTCTCGCTCGGCGGGTTGGTCGTGGGCAGCGCCGTGAGCGCCGTGGCGGCGCTGTTGTTGGCGGTGCTCGCGCTGCTGCCAAGGGTGTTGCCGGCCTGGGTCATCGACGTCGACGACGTGGTGCTCATCGACATCGCGAGGCTGTCGGTGACGAGTTGGTCTCCGCGGGAGCGCCGTCGGCGACCCCACTCGCGGTGGCGGATCGACGCCCCGGGGGTGCGGACGCTGGTGCGCACCGCGATGGTCACCCAGACGGCGGCGCTCACCGGCGTGCTCGCCCTCGTCTGGGGCAGTGCCCTGCTCCTGACGGGTCAGCCCCGGGCGTCCGCGGGGGAGGGGTCCTGGGCGACGGTGCTGGTGCTGGCCGCCGCCTCGGCCAGTCTCGCGTTGGGGGCGCGGGCCTTCCGGCGTCGCGTCGACCGGGTGCTGCTGCGGCTCGCTGCGTCAGGGCCGGCAGCGGCGGCCCTCGCACCGGCCCTGCTGATTCTGCCGCCGACCGCGGCGTCAGTGGTCGGCGGGAGCGCGGCAGCGACCGGCATCGGGCTGGCGATGCTGGCGCGCGCGGTCGGGCGAGGGTATGCCTCCCTCGGGCTCGCCCGCGCGGCCGACGCACTCGATGGCCTCGCGACCGTCGCAGTGCTCCCACTGGCGGTCTGGGCCAGCGGGGCGATGGCCTGGAGCCAGGGCCTGCTCGGCTGACCGCCTCGGCTGCTCGACTGACCTGCCTGGTCCATCTACTCGGCTGACCGACCTCGACCTAGGTACGGGCACTCAATTCGCCCGGTCGCCAGCATCGGCACGGACATTGCCGTGTCGGCCTGCGTCGGTATCCTCCGGAAAGGCGCTGCGAGCACCTCACCCGAGCAAGTTCGCTCGACGAGGGAACTCAGCCCGGGGCTGTGGCGTCAAGGGAAGGACGCCCATGGGGGCTGCGGGCGGCGACCCGGCGGCCCCGCAATCGGCCGCCGATCGATTCCACCACCCCGCCAGGGGGTCCACGTTAGGAGGGGTCCGATGAGCAACACCACCGAACTGCGGATCGGCGCACAGCAGGAGGCCGCCCGCGAGATCCAGCAGAAACAGGCCGAATTCACTCGGCTCATCCAGGGTGTGTTGCACGAGCAGCAAGCCCTCGGCAACGCCTACCGGGGCCAGGCCGCCGGCGCTCTGGCGAAGCTGGTCGGCGACTGGGCCGACGACGCCGCCCGCCTGGTGCGCGAGTTCGAGGGCTTCGCCCAGCGCATGGTCGACACGGACCGCAACGCGGCGACGAGCCAGGACGAGGCCGCCACCGACCTGGCCAAGTCCGCCCGGCCGGTCCGCACCGCCATCTGAGCACTGCACCGCGATCGAGACGACAAGGGGTTAGAAGATGTCCGACATCACGTCCGTCAGCGTTCCCAAGCTCATGGAGTACGCCGGCTTCGTGCGCCGCAGCAGCGACCAGATCACCAACGGCGCACACGAGATGACCAACAAACTGCGCAACACCCTGTCCCAGTGGGGTGAGGGCACCAACTCGCGCGCCGCGTTCGACGCTTTCGAGAAGCGCGTCAACGACTGCATCCGGGAGATGAACGACGCGCTCGCTGCCATGCCGATGGCGATCCAGGGAGCGGCCGAGCGCGCACAACGGGCCGAGAAGGCCAACACGGACCTGTTCTCCTGATCGGCGTGCTCGCGGGGGGCGAGCAGCCGACCCGGCGAGCCGGCGGGGTGGGCCGATCACGGGGTGGGTAGTCAAGGGGTGAGGAACTGATGGGCGCGAAGATCGACATCGAGCTCGAGGAGGTGCGTCGTGCCGTGCTGCGCACCGTGCACGAGATCGAGCGGGTGTTGGCCCAGGCCGACCGACAGATGGCCGGGCTCACCAGCCGCACCCAACGCGGCATCTTCGGGGGGTCACCTGCCGGGGTGTCCGTCGACGCCCACCTGAACGCGACGATCGGCCTGGTCGAGCAGCTGGTCACGACCGTCGGGCAGGCCGCCACCGGCATGACGAGCGCGGCCATGGTGGCCACCCGCAACATCGAGAATGCCGAGCAGGCCAGTGCCGATGACCTGGCCCAGGCGACCAGGTCGGTGCGCGAGGCCACCCGATCCGCCGGCGATCTGACGTACTCCGGGCCACGGCCGGCGCAGGCCGTCGCGGCACCCGGGGAGCAGGGGGCCTGACCCGATGCAGTCGCACGAACCGTCGAACTCGTCCTTCCCCAATCAGGGGCCGCACGAGATCCGATTGCGCGCCGCGCTGCGCTCGGTCGACCTGGGTCGGATCGATCAGTCGGCCACGGCGCTACAGCTGACCAGCACCTCGCTCACCAGTCTTGCCGACACCCTGCGCGGTCTGAGCCGTCAGCTCGAGTCCCTGTGGCACGACGACGGCGCGACCGCCGCCGTCGCGGCCACGACGGAACTGGTCAAGGCGGTCGGCGAGAAGACCACGTCCATCGACACGACGGTCACCGCGTTGAACACCGCCTTCCACGCGTTGGCCACCGCGATCACCGGCGCGAACGCCTACCACGAGCCGTCCTGGGCCGAGCCAGTGGCCCCGACCATCGAGGTCATGTCGCTCGCCGCGGTGCAGCAAGTGGCGCAGTACGAGAACCGCCAGAGCGCGTATGCCGCCGCCCTCGCGCAGCGGGAGAAGGTGATGGCCGGCATCTACACGACGATGGAGGCAGCCCTCGGCGGGGTCGCCGACCGGGTGGCCGCGACGATGGGCACCCCCGAGGTGCCCGGGTCGCCCGGCGGCGCGCGTGTCACCGTCGGCGGCGCCGGCTCGGCCACGGCGGGTGGTTCCGGCAGCGTCGGCGGTGGTGGCACGTCTTCCGGCGGCACCGGTGGCGGTGGGACCGGCACCGGCGGCTCTGGTGGCGGTGGTAGCGGTAGCGGCGGTGGCTCGGGTAGCGGTGGTAGCGGCGGTGGCTCTGGTGGCGGCGGCGGCACGGGTGGCGGTGCCGGCGGCGGCGGGGGCGGGATCGGCGGCGGTGGGATCGGCGGTGGTGCCGGTGGTACGGCTGGTACTGGCCAGGGTGGCACGACGACCCAGCCGGTCGTGGTGCGCGCCGATGGCAGCGGCGCCGTGAGTGGCGCAATGGGTGGGGCCGTGGGTGGCGCGGTCGGCGGTGGGGTGGCTTCGGCCGCCACGGTGGGCTCCCTCGGTGGCATGGTCGGCGGATCCGGTGGCCTCGGCGCCGGCACCCTCGGCTCGGCGGCCACGGCCGGGCTCGGCGCGGCCGTGGGAGGCCTCGGGGCACGCTCGGCTGGCGGCGGCGGCGTCGGGCGAGCCGGACTTCCCGGTATGCCGGGTGCGCCCGGCGGTGTCTCCAGTGCCCGTGCCGGCGTGACCCGCGCCGGCGGTGCGGTCCGCGGGATGGCCGGCACACCCGGAGTCGGCACCGGCCCCGCCGGCACCGGCACCGCGTCCGGTCGGGCCGGCGCGACTGGCCGGGGCAGCGGCAAGGGCGCGACGGTCGGGCGCGGCGGGTCGGGCAGCGCGGACGGCGCCGCCGGTCGGTCCGCAGGCGGTCGCGGCGATCGCGGCGGCCGCGCTGGGCAGCGCTCGGCGGGTCAGGCGGGCGCCGGGCAGCGTCAGGCGGGTCGCCCCTCGACGAGCCCGGCACGCGGCGACCGCCGGGAGCGCGACGTGGAGCGGGCCGACCTCGACGGGCTGGTGCTCGTCCACGAGGAGTGGGTGGAGGGCGCCGAGCCCGGAGACGGTGTCGTGCGCTGAGTCCGGATAGAGTCCGAACCGATCGGTCGGCCCGCGCCGCCGGTCGCCCGTCCCGGGCGATCGACGGATCGGCCATCCGTCTCACGGCCGGGCAGGGAGGGTGAGCGTGACGATTCCGTCGTCGGCGTCGACCGGCCCTCTCGCGTCCGCCGATCTGGTCCGGGTGAGTGTCGCCTCCGGTGAGCGGGTCATCGATCTGGTCCTGCCCTCGCGCCTTCCGGTGGCCGAACTCGAGCCGGAGATCGCTGCCGCGGTCGGTGCGTTGGACCCCTACCAGGTGCACGGTGGCTACGAGTTCGTGGCCGGTGACGGGCGCACTCTCGACCAGGACGCCAGCCTGCTCGCCCAAGGGGTCCGCGACGGTGCGCTGCTGCGTCTTGTCGCGGGTGCCGACCTGCGCAGCGCCAAGGTCTACGACGACGTCGTCGAGGCGGTGGCCGACGCCGTCGAAGCGGCCGGGCCCGGCTGGAGCGAGCAGGCGGCGCGGGTCACCCTGCTCAGCGTGGCGGGCCTCGTGCTCGGGCTGGGAGCCCTGTTGCTCGGCGTGCACCGCGGCGCCGGTGCCCCCGTGCTCGTCGTCGCGGGTGTGCTCACCGTCCTGCTCCTGTCGACCGGAGCGGTCTTCGCGCGGCGCACCGGCGACGAGACGGCCGCGGTGCTCGTGTGCGGGGGCGCCGCGGCATACGCCGTGGTCGGTGCCTTCGCCGGCAGCACGGGCCCGTGGTGGCAGACCCCGCTGCTCGTGGCCGGCGCAGTGCTCGTGCTCACCGGCCTGGCGGCGGGCGCCATCACCGGCCGGCGTGGCTGGGTCTTCCTGCCCGCCTACGTGCTCGGTGTGGTCGCGGTCATCCTCGGCGGCATCCTGCGGATCACCGGCCTGGCCCCCGCGCCGGTGCTGGCCATCGTCCTGACCGTCGCGGTGGTGCTCGGCAGCGTCGTGCCGTGGTTCGCCCTGGCGTCCACGCGCGCGGTGCCGGCCCCGATGACCGCCGAGACCGACATCCTCGCCGACCCCGACCCCATCGACACCGCCGACGTCGCGGCACGCGTGCAGCGCGCCCACGAGATCTCCCTCGGGCTCGCGGTGAGCATCGCCGCGCTCGTCGCCATCGGCGCGCCGTCCGTCGTGACGCTCGGCTGGGCCGGCCTGGGGCTGGTGTGGGCGGCCGGCCTGGCCCAGATCATGCGGACCCGGCAAAGCCTGCTCGGCCGTGACGTCGCGGTCGGCGTCGTCGGCGGGGCGCTGGGCATCGGCACCGGCACGGTGGCCGCGGTGCTCACCCACCCCGACTGGGCGATCGTCATCGGAGCGGTCGGTGCCGTCGTCGGGGTGGGGGTGCTCGTCGGCCTCGCGGCACCCAAACGCACCAGCGTGCGGTGGGGGCGGCTGCTCGATCTCGTCGAGGCGGCAGCGTTGGTGGCCCTGGCCCCGTTGCTGCTCAGCGCCATCGGCCTGCTGAGCGGGCCCCGGTGAGGGCACCGGCGTCCCGGCCACCGCGCCCGCGCGAGCACCGGGGCTGACATGGCGAGCAAACGTGACCTCGTCGACGCGCACGGCTACAACCGCCGGCGGCTGGTCGCTGCCTTCGTCAGCGGCGCACCCGCGGGCCGCGACGTCGAGAGCGTCTCCCGAGCCCGCCCGGTCGTCGCCGGCGCCGCCGTCGCGGCCCTGCTGCTCGGCGGATCGGCGCTCACCGGCGTCTTCACCTCCCCTCTGGAGGACGGCTGGTCCGATGCCCACGTCGTCATCGCCCGGCAGTCCGCGGCCCGGTTCGTCAGTGCCAAGGGCAAGCTCTACCCGGTGCTCAACGCGACGTCGGCGCGGCTCATGCTGCCGGCCCAGACCGGCTATCGCGTCATCGTCGTCGACGACGACAAGATCGCCTCGACCGAGCGCGGCGAACCGCGCGGCATCATCGGGGCCCCCGACGATCTGCCCCCGGCCAATGCCCTGCTGCCCACCGGCTGGGTCAGCTGTCTGGCCAAGGGCGAGATCCGCACCACGGTGCGCTCGGCCCCGGCACCGACCCGGGCCCCGGCACCGACCGGCGGCGCCGCGGAGCCCGGCCGCCTGGTGAGTTCCGCCGGGCAGACCTGGCTGGTGGCCCGAGGACAGCGCTTCGCGGTGCCGCCGGCCAGCGCTGCGGCGCTGCAGCGGGAGCTGCGGTTGGACCGCTCCGAGATCATGCCGGTGCCGGGCAGCTGGCTGGACCTGCTGAGCAACGGCCCGCAGCTGCGCCTGGTGGTGCCCGGCCGTGGGCAACCGATCCCGCCCGACGCGCCCGCCGGACTGGT
>RRZT010320668.1_pt1 | contig 13988 bp, 12 predicted proteins | sample 2165551 | NCBI WGS metagenome assembly RRZT01 (sample SAMN10456910, study PRJNA506462) | wastewater metagenome | biome: wastewater; feature: sludge; material: wastewater sludge; isolation source: wastewater sludge with Escherichia coli K12::gfp cells carrying plasmid... | place: USA: Moscow, Idaho... | reverse complement strand
GACGAAGAACAGGCCCCCGAACAGGGCGCCCACTCCCAGGATCAGCATGGGGATGGTCATGACCGGGGGCGACTCGTGCGGGTGGGTGCCCTCTTCCCAGCGTTCGTCGCCGAAGAACGTCATGGCCAGCATGCGCGTCATGTAGAACGCGGTCATGCCCGCGACCGCCAGGGCGCAGATGCCGGCGAACAGGTTGACCCCCAGAGCGGCGTCGATGATGCCGTCCTTGGAGAACCACGAGGCGAACGGCGGGAGGCCCGAGATGCCCAGGAAGCCGCAGATGAACGCGACCATGGTGACCTTGAGCGCGACGCGCAGGGCCCCGTAGAGCCGCATGTTCTTCTGGTCGTTCATGCCGTGCATGACCGATCCGGCGCTGAGGAACAGGTTGGCCTTGAACATGCCGTGCATCAGCAGGTGGAAGATCGCGAAGACATAACCGGCCGGGCCGAGCCCGGCGCCCACGAACATGTAGCCGATCTGGCTCATGGTCGAACCTGCCAGCGACTTCTTGATCTCGTCCTGCGTCGATGCGATCCAGGCACCCATGATCATCGTGATGATGCCGATGGCGAGCACCACAGTGATCGCCGTGGCGCTGAGGTCGAAGATCGCGTTGCTGCGCACGATCAGGTAGACGCCGGCGGTGACCATCGTGGCGGCGTGGATCAGTGCCGACACGGGGGTGGGGCCCTCCATGGCGTCAAGCAACCACGCCTGCAACGGGAACTGCGCGGACTTGCCGACAGCGGCCAGCAACAGGGCGAGCCCGATCAGGGTGAGGGCGGTCTCGCTGGCCTGCGGTGCTGCCTCGAACACGGACTCGAACGTGACCGTGCCGAACGTGACGAACATCAGCATCACGGCGATGCTCAGACCCACGTCGCCGACTCGGTTCATGACGAAGGCCTTCTTCGCGGCCACTGCCGCGGCGTCCCGGTACTGCCAGAAGCCGATGAGCAGGTACGAGGCCAGTCCGACGCCCTCCCAGCCCAGGTAGAGCAGCAGGTAGTTGTTGGCCATGACCAGCATCAGCATCGCTGCCACGAACAGGTTCAGGTAGCCCATGAACCGACGCTTGTCCGGGTCGTCGGCCATGTAGCCCAACGAGTAGATGTGGATCAGCGAGCCGACGCCGGTGATCAGCATCACGAACGAGATCGACAGTGGGTCCAGTCGCAAGGCGAACTCGACGTCGAAACTGCCGGCGAACACCCAGTTCCACAGGTCCAGGACGATCAGCCGGCTTTCCTCCGGTTGCGCCATCATGCCCGCCAACAGGACGCTGGCCAGGATGAACGAGCCCACGGGCAGGATGCACGCCAGGATCGGTCCCCACGAGTTCGTGCGCCGGCCGCCCAGGATCAGGACCGCTGCTCCGAACGCGGGCAGGGCGATGATGAGCCACATCAGCGGGAAGTACCCGCCCACGGTGGCCGCGGTCACCGTTTCGGTGATCGGCTCGATGCTGGCGCCGCTCTCCTCGAGCGTTTCCAGCGGGAGTGCGGCAGCGAGGATGCTCATCAATTCCTCATCAGACTTGGCTCATCGACGGAGACGCCTCGGCGGGTGCGGAAGATGGTCATGATGATCGCCAGTCCGACCACGACTTCGGCGGCGGCCACGACCATCACGAAGAAGGCGATGACTTGGCCGTCGAGGTTGCCGTGCATGCGGGCGAAGGCCACGAACGCGAGGTTAGCGGCATTCAGCATCATCTCGACCGACATGAACACCACGATCGCGTTGCGGCGGGTCAGCACTCCTACGCTGCCGATGCTGAACAGGATCGCGGAGAGAATGACATACGCGGACGGATCCATCACTCCCCCTTCCGGTCGGGGTAGACCTCGTCGAGGTCGGTGTGCCCATCGATGTTGTCCAGCGCGGGCGGGCGCATGGTCTCCTCGTCGGAGTAGATCTCGCGGACCTCGTCCTCGTCGGCAACGATCTCGGCCGGCGTGACCGCGAGTCGGTCGCGCGACTCGCCGCGCAACGGCAACGGGATGGACATCTCAGAGGCAGAGCCGTCGGGAAGCAGTGCCGGCGTGCCGACCGCGTTGCTCGTGGCCAGGACACCGGGGTTGGGCAGCGGGCCGGGGTGCTCGCCCAGTTGGTCGTACTTCTCCATCCGCAGCTTGGACAGCTCCTCTTGTCCCAGTTTGGGCGTCCACCGGTCGCGGTGGGCCAAGACCAGGGCGCCCAGAGCCGCAGTGATCAGCAGAGCTGCCACGACCTCGAGCGGCAACAGGAACTTGGTGAACATCAGATGCGCCAAGCCCTGGACGTTGCCGCCGAACTCCTCATTGGCCTCGGCTACTCCGACCGCCTCGACGCCGCTGAGCGCAGTGCCGACGGTCAGGACGAGCAGGATGCCGAATCCGAGGACCAGCAGCACTCCGGCCACCCGCTGACCCTTGAGGGTCTCGACCAGTGAGTCCGAAGCGTCCACCCCGACCAGCATCAGGACGAACAGGAACAGCATCATGACGGCGCCGGTGTAGACGATGACCTGGACCAGACCCAGGAACGGGGCGCCATTGGCGGCGTACAGCACTGCCAGGTTGAGCATGGTCAGCGCAGTGAACAGGGCACTGTGCACGGTCTTGCGCGACAACACCAGGCCCAGGGCTCCGATCACCGACAACGTGGCACAGATCCAGAACGTCACCTGCTCCCCGGTGCTCGCTTCGGTGGCGGCTGAGATGACGAAGGCGGCGTTCACTGCGGCACCCCCGGATTCCGCTGTTCGAGCCGGGCCTGCTCGGCCTGCTCGTCGGTGGAGCCGGTGATCTTGTCCTCGTAGTAGTCCTTGGCGTCCATGCCTTCGACCATGTCGTGCGGCGGCGGCACCATGGATCCCGACAGGGGCGTCAGGAGGTCCATCTTCTCGTAGATCAGTTTGGCGCGGTCAGGTCCGGCGAGTTCGAACTCGTGGGTCATTGTCAGGGCACGCGTCGGGCATGCCTCGATGCACAGGCCGCAGAAGATACAGCGCAAGTAGTTGATCTGATAGACGCGGCCGTAGCGCTCCCCCGGCGAGAATCGTGCGGCCTCGCTGTTGTCCGCGCCTTGCACGTAGATCGCGTCAGCGGGGCAGGCCCAGGCACACAGTTCACAGCCGATGCACTTCTCAAGACCGTCGGCGTACCGGTTGAGCTGGTGGCGGCCGTGGAACCTCGGCTTGGGTGGGAACTTGTCCTTCTGTTCGGGGTACTGCTCGGTGTTGACCTTCTGGAACTGGGTCCGGAAAGTCACCCAGAACCCGCGCAGCGCGGTGGGCAACTCAGGCATCGGTTCCCTCCTCAGGTGCGGTGGCGGTCGGGGCGCCGGCGGCCACCGGTTGAGCGGACGACGTCGTGGCTCCCGCGACGGGGCGCTGGCTGCGCGGGGTGTACTCGAACGTCTGGCCAGGCATCGGAGGCACCGGGAACGTCTCCCTCTGGAGGTCCATGGGTCCGGTCGGGAGGTCCGGCTCGGGCTCTCGTTTGCGGTTCTTGCGCACCGACAGCAGGAACACCGCCGCCAGCAGGACCGCCAGCGCGATGGCACCGCCGGTCAACATGGCGTTGCTGGTGTCGCCGTACTCGCCGCGGATGGCACGCAGCCCCGATACGAGCACGATCCAGACCAACGAGACGGGGATCAGTACGCGCCAACCGAACGCCATGAACTGGTCGTAGCGCAGCCTGGGCAGGGTGCCGCGCAACCAGATGAACATGTAGATGAACATCATCGTCTTGACCAGCCACCACAGCATCGGGATCCAGCCGCTGTTGGCGCCCGGGATCAACGACAGCGGCCACGGCGCCATCCAGCCGCCCAGGAACAACGTGGTGGCGATGCTGGAGACGGTGACCATGTTGATGTACTCGGCCAGGAAGAACATCGCGAACTTCAGCGAGGAGTACTCCGTGTGGAACCCGCCGACCAGCTCGCTCTCGGCCTCGGGCAGATCGAAGGGCGCCCGGTTGGTCTCGCCGACCATGGACGTGACGTAGATGACGAACGACGGTGCGAGCAGCACCGCGAACCACAGCGACTGCTGGGCCGAGACGATCTGCGAGGTGGACATGGTCCCCGCGTACAGGAACACCGCCACGAACGACAGGCCCATCGAGATCTCGTAGGAGATCATCTGGGCGCTGGAACGCAGGCCGCCCAGAAGCGGGTAGGTGGAACCGGACGACCACCCGGCGAGCACCAGCCCGTAGATGCCGATGGAGGCGATGGCCAGGACGTACAGCACCGACTGCGGAAAATCAGTCAACTGCAGCGGCGTGATCACGCCGAAGATGGACACCTCAGGTCCGAACGGGATCACGGCGAAGGCGGCGAACGCTGTGATCGCGCTGATCAGCGGAGCGATCCAGTACACCGCCTTGTGGGCGGTGATCGGGATGATCTCCTCTTTGAACGCCAGTTTGAATCCGTCCATCAGTGACTGCAGCAGTCCGAACGGTCCGGTGCGGTTGGGGCCGATGCGCATCTGCATGCGCGCCACCACCCGCCGCTCCGCCCAGATGGTGAACAGCACGAGCAGCACAAGGATGACGAAGACACCCAAGGTCTTGAGGCAGACCAACCAGAAGGGGTCGTTGCCGAAGGCACTCAGTTCAGGCATGCCGTCACTCCCTTCCGAGCCGCACGGTATCGCCCGGAGTGGCACGAAGTGTCACAGACGTGCGGGAGTCGTTCGAATTCATCGGCAACCACACGATCCCGTCGGTCATCTCGGTGAGCACGACGGGCGCCGTGATGGCCCCGTGATCGGTGGCGACGGTGACGTGCTCGCCCTCGCTGACACCGACCCCTGCCGCCGTGGCGGGGCTGATCCGGGCCACTGTCGGCTTGCGAGTGCCCGCCAGGTACGGCTCGCCTTCCTGCATGACGCCCATGTCGAGCAGCAGTCGCCAGCTGGCCAGTACCGCCTCGCCGGGGCCGGGATGTGCCACCCCGGCAGGTGCCTGGGTCACCGGCGCCCACGGACGCTCCCCGGCCCAGCCGCCGAGGGCATCGATCTCGGCACGCAGTTCCGGGACCCGCCGCGGTGCCGGGTCGAGGTCCATGTAGTCGGTCAGCAGTGCCAGGACCTCGCCGTCGGCGAACGTGGTGGCATCGGGGTAAGCCTTGGCGAAGGGCCGACGGCGGCCCTCCCAGTCCACGAACGTGCCCTCTTTCTCGGTGACAACCGCGACCGGGAAGACCACATCTGCGATGTCCGTGACCTCCGACGGCCGGGTCTCGAGCGACACCACGAAGGGAGCGTCGCGCAGGGCTTCGAGGAACTCGTCGGACGCCGGGATGTCGTCGGCTTCGACCCCGCCGACGACGACGGCCTGGATCGTGTTGTCGTACTCGTCGTCATCATCGGCGTTGCGCATGGCGACGTCGTTGGCGATCGCGGACACGACCTCGACCACGGATCGACCCGCCGTCATGGGCAGATCATCGGCAGCAACTCCCCAGGCACCCGCGGTCTCGCGCCGCGCGGCAGGGTCCGACAGCGGCCGACCGCCGGGCAGCAGGCCGGGCAGGCAGCCGGTGTCGACCGCTCCCCGCTCCCCGGCTCGACGCGGGACCCAGGCCAGCCGGGCGCCCGTGGCGTCGGCCAGGTCGGCGGCGGCCGCCAGCGCACCAGGAGCAGTCGCGGCTCGTTCGCCGACCATGATCACTGCGCCCGGCTGCCCCAGCAGGTCCTTGACCGAATCGGGCAGGTCCGCCAATGACAGGGCCTCGGAACCGGGGACGGCAGGCACGAGTGTCCCGGACAGTTTGTCCAGCGAAGCAGTGGCGAACGGCGCCACCGACACGACCGGCAGCTGACGTTTGCGCACGGCCTTGCGAAGCCGCAAGAAGATGATCGGTGATTCCTCTTCGGGTTCGAGAGCAACCAGCACGACCACCGGTGCAGCTTCGAGATCGGCGTAGGTGGGTCCGGCGGTGCCCGCGATGCGGGCTCCCAGGAATCCGGTTTCATCCGGCCCGGTGGCTCTCGCCCGCATGTCGATGTCGTCGGTTCCCAGTGCAACCCGGGCGAACCGCGAGTAGGCGTATGCGTCCTCCAGGGTCAGGCGTCCGCCGGGGAGCACAGCGGCCCGGCCGCGCGCCGCAGCCAGACCGGCGGCTGCCACCCGAAGGGCTTCCGGCCACGAAGCGGGCCGCAGGACCCCGTTGTCCCGCACCAGGGGCTGGGTGAGCCGATTCTGCGACAGGTAGGGGAACGCGAATCGACCCTTGTCGCAGTTCCACTCCTCGTTGACCTCAGGGTCGTCCCACGCCTGCCGGCGCATGACGTCCTCGTGCCGGTAGTCGGTGCGCAGGGCGCAGCCGGAGGCGCAGTGCTCGCAACTGCTGGGCACACTGACCAGGTCGAAGGGACGCGACCGGAAGCGGTACTCGGCACTGGTGAGCGCGCCGACGGGGCAGATCTGGATCGTATTGCCCGAGAAGTAGGAGTTGAACGGCTCCTCGCCGATGCCGATCTGCTGTTGCGCGCCCCGCTGCACGAGCTCGATGAACGGGTCCCCCGCGATCTCGTCGGCGAACCGGGTGCAGCGTTGACACATGACGCAGCGCTCGCGGTCGAGCAGGATCTCGGTGCTGATGTTGATGGGTTTGGGGAAGGTCCGCTTCTTCAGGGTGAACCGCGACTCACCCCGGCCGGTGGTCATGGCCTGGTTCTGCAGGGGGCACTCGCCGCCCTTGTCGCACACCGGGCAGTCCAGGGGGTGGTTGATGAGGAGGAACTCCATGACCCCCTCTTGGGCCTTCTCGGCGACCTCGCTGGTGACCTGCGTCTTGACGGCCATGCCCTCGCCGAGCTCCACCGCACAGGACGGCTGGGGCTTGGGCATGCCCTCGACCTCGACCAGGCACGCGCGGCACGCCGCCACCGGGTCAAGCAGCGGGTGATCGCAGAACCGGGGTACCTCGACCCCCATCAGTTCGGCCGCCCGGATGATCATGGTGCCCTTGGGCACGTGGACCTCATGGCCGTCGATGGTGCCGGTGATCATCGGCACCTCGGTGGTGCCGGTGCCGTCTGCGTCGTTGGACGTCGTGGTCATGCGGTCACTCCGCTCAGGCTGGGAATGATCATTGTTGCGGCGGGATCGAAGGCCTGGTCGACCGGCTGGGTGAGCGCTGCTTCGAATTCATCTCGGAAGTACTTCAACGCGGCCGGGTACGGGGTCGCGGCGGCGTCCCCCAACGCGCAGAACGACCGGCCCATGATCTGGTTGCACAACTCCACGAGTTCGTCGACCTCGGACTGTTCGCCGCGACCCTCCTGGAACTTGTTCAGGGTGCCGGTGATCCAGAACGTGCCTTCGCGGCAGGGCGTGCACTTGCCGCACGACTCGTGTTTGTAGAACTCCAGCCACCGCGTCACGGCCTTGACCACGCTGGTGGTCTCGTCGAACAACATCGGGGTCCCGGTGCCGAGCATGCTGCCCGCTTCGACCATCGCCTCGTACGTGAGGGGGGTGTCGAGGTGTTCCTCGCGCAGCATGGGGACCGACGACCCTCCGGGCAACCAGAACTTGACCTTGCGGTCGTCCCTCATGCCACCGGCGTAGTCGAGCAGTTCCCGCATGGTGGTGCCCAGTGGGGCCTCATAGATGCCGGGCCGGTTGACGTGACCGGCGACTGCCCAGACCTTGAAGCCCGGTGACTTCTCAGTGCCGAACTGACGGAACCAGCTGCTGCCGTTCTTCACGATGTACGGCACCGAGGCGATGGTCTCGACGTTGTTGACCACTGTGGGCGACGCGTAGAGTCCCGCCACTGCGGGGAACGGGGGCTTCAGCCGGGGCTGGCCACGGCGGCCCTCCAGGGAGTCCAGAAGAGCGGTCTCCTCGCCACAGATGTAGGCACCGGCGCCGCCGTGCGCGACGACCTCGAGGTCCAACCCTGAACCCAGGATGTTCTTGCCCAGGTATCCGGCAGCTTTGGCCTCGGCGATGGCCTTGTGGATGCGGCGGATCGGATGCGGCACCTCGCCGCGGATGTAGACGAAGGCGTGGTTGGCGCGGATCGCCCAACACGTGATGATGATGCCCTCGATCAACGCGTGGGGGTTCGCCAGCATGATCGGGATGTCCTTGCAGGCGCCCGGCTCGGACTCGTCAGCGTTGACCACCAGGTAGTGGGGGCGGCCGTCGTTCTGAGGCACGAAACTCCACTTGAGCCCGGTCGGGAACCCGGCTCCGCCACGGCCACGCAGCCCGGAGTCCTTCACTGTTGTGATGATCTCATCGGGGTCGGTCTTCAGCGCCTGGGTGAGCGTGCTGTATCCGCCGTGGCGTTTGTAGGCGTCCAGCGTGAACGAGTCCGGCTCGTCCCAATGGGCCGTGATGACCGGTGTGAGCGCCATCAGTCCGCCTTTCCTGGTGCGGGTGCGGTCATTCCCCGTTCCTTGGCGACCGTGAGTCCGGCCAGCATGAGCGCATCCGCGCCGCCGCCCTCGTCCGCCAGGCCGTCGTCGAGGCCCGCGACGGTGCGCTCGGCGGCACGCCAGCCGCGCACGGCAGGGCCACGCGAGGGCAGCACTTCGTGACCCGCTTCGAGATCGTCGATCACCTGCATCGCGTCCTGGATCGTCATCTGGTCGAAGTATTCCCAGTCGACGGTCATGACGGGGGCGTGCGTGCAGGCGGCCTGGCATTCGATGCGCTCGAGGGTGAATCCGCCGTCGGGCGTGGTCTCGTTGTGGCCGACCCCCAACCGGTCGGTCAGGGCCTGGTAGACGGCGTCGCCACCCAGCAGCCCGCACAGCGTGTTCGTGCAGACTCCGATGTGGTGCGTCCCGCCGATGCCCTTGCGTCGGTACATCGTGTAGAACGTGGCCACCGCGGTGACCTCGGCAGTGGTCAGTTCCAGGATCTGGGCGCACAGTTCGATGCCGGCGCCGGTGATCAGGCCCTCTTCGGACTGGATCAGGTGCAGCATCGGCAGCAGCGCCGAGCGCGGCTGCGGGTAGCGCGCGGCCAGGTCGCGGCACTCGGCGGCGGTCTGGTCGGTCAACGGCATGACAGGCCCTCTTTCGTCATCGGTCGCAACCACCCATCACGGGGTCGATGCTGGCGACAGCCGCAACGACGTCCGAGATCATCCCGCCTTCGCTCATGATCGGGACGGCCTGCAGATTCGTGAACGACGGGTCGCGGTAGTGCACCCGGTACGGGCGCGTGCCGCCGTCGCTGACCATGTGGACACCGAGTTCGCCGCGGGGTGACTCGACCGTCGAGTACACCTGTCCGACGGGCACCCGGAAACCCTCGGTGACGAGTTTGAAGTGGTGGATCAGGGCCTCCATCGAGCCGGCCATGATGTGGCGGATGTGCTCCAGGGAGTTGCCCATACCGTCGGCGCCGATCGACAACTGGCTGGGCCAGGCGATCTTCTTGTCCTCGACCATCACCGGACCGGGCCGCAACTTGTCGAGGCACTGCTCGACGATCTTGAGCGACTCCTCCATCTCCTGCAGCCGGATCAGGAACCTGCCGTAGGCGTCGCACGTGGTCTGGGTGGCGACCTCGAACTCGTAGTTCTCGTAACCGCAGTAGGGCTCGGACTTGCGCAGGTCATGAGGCAACCCGGTGGCCCGCAGGATGGGCCCGGACATGCCCAGAGCCATGCAGGCCTCGAGGTCCATGTATCCGACGCCGACGGTGCGGCCCATCCAGATCGCGTTGTCGACGAGCAGGGCGTGAGTGTCCTTGTAGCGCTTGCGCAGCAGGGTCACGGTCTCGGCGATCTTGGCCTCGGCCCCATGGGGAAGGTCCTGGGCGACTCCGCCGGGGCGGATGTAGGCCTGGTTCATACGCAGGCCGGTGATGAGCTCGAACAGGTCCAGGATGAGTTCGCGGTCGCGGAAGCCCACCGTCATGGCCGTCAGGGCCCCGAGTTCGAGGCCGCCGGTGGCCAGGCACACGAAGTGCGAGGAGATCCGGTTGAGCTCCATCATCAGCACCCGGATGATCGTGGCTCGCTCCGGGATCTGATCGGTGATCCCCAGCAGTTTCTCCACGCCCAGGCAGTAGGCGGTCTCATTGAAGAAGTTGCTCAGATAGTCCATGCGGGTCACGAAGGTGACGCCCTGGACCCAGTTGCGGAACTCGAGGTTCTTCTCGATGCCGGTGTGCAGGTAGCCGATGCCGGCGCGGGCCTCGGTGACGCTCTCGCCCTCGATCTCGAGGATGATGCGCAGCACGCCGTGGGTCGAGGGATGCTGCGGACCCATGTTCACCACGATGCGTTCGTGGGCGCCCTCGGGGGCGGGCAGCACTTCCTGCCAGTCACCGCCCTGAAGCGTGTACTCGCGTTGGGGGACGTCGGTGTCGAACGTGACGGAATCGCTCATCAGTTGTAACTCCTGCGCTCGTCCGGCGGCGGGATGGTCGCACCCTTGTACTCCACGGGGATGCCGTTGAGGGGGTAGTCCTTGCGCTGCGGGTGGCCGACCCAGTCGTCGGGCATCTCGATGCGGGTCAGGGCGGGGTGTCCGACGAACACGATGCCGAAGAAGTCATAGGTCTCGCGCTCATGCCAGTCGTTGGTCGGGTACACCGACACGATCGAAGGGATGCGGGCATCCCCGTCCGGGCAGGTGACCTCGACCCGGACGCGCCGGTTGTGGGTGATCGACAGCAGGTGGTAGACGGCGTGCAGTTCGCGCCCGGTCTGCTCGGGGTAGTGCACACCCGACACCCCGGAACAGAACTCGAAGCGCAGGGCGGGCTCGTCGCGCAGCATCTGGGCGAACGCGAGCAGGTGCTCGCGGCGCACGTAGTAGGTGATCTCGCCGCGGTCGATGACGATGCGTTCCACTGCTTCTGTGGCCGGCAGACCGCGCTCGGCGGCCGCCAGTTCGAGTTCGTCGTTCATCTCGTCCCACGGCTCGCCGTAGGGCTTGGTGGCGGCCGCCGGCCAGATGATCGGCTCGACGAGGCCACCGAATCCGCTGGTGTCGCCGGACCCGCTGACTCCGAAGGAGCCGCGGCGCACCCCGACCACGTCGGGAGCTTGCTCGGTGGCAGCCGCCACCTCGGCGCCGGTGGCCGGTTCGACCTCGGGAGTGTCTGGTGTGTCGGTCACCGCAGCAGGCCCTTCATGTCTTCGACCGGTACGGCGGTGAGCGCCGCGGCCTCGAGTTCCTTGACCTCGACCTCGCGGTGCGCGCCGATCTTGGTGTGCTGGATCTGGTCGTGCAGTTTCAGGATCGCGTCCTGCAGCATCTCGGGACGCGGCGGGCAGCCGGGCAGGTAGATGTCCACGGGCACGACGTGGTCGACGCCCTGGACGACGGCGTAGTTGTTGAACATGCCGCCGCTCGAGGCGCACGCACCCATCGAGATGACCCACTTCGGATTCGGCATCTGGTCGTAGACCTGACGCAGGACCGGTGCCATCTTCTGGCTTACCCGGCCGGCGACGATCATGAGGTCCGCCTGGCGCGGCGAAGGCCGGAACACCTCCATGCCGTACCGGGCCAGGTCGAACCGGCCGGCGCCGGTGGCCATCATCTCGATCGCGCAGCAGGCCAGACCGAACGTGGCCGGCCACAGCGAACTCTTACGTGCGTATCCCGCGACGCCCTCGACCGTGGTCAACAGGAAGCCGGAGGGGAGCTTTTCTTCGATGCCCATGTCAGTCCCAGTCCAATCCGCCGCGGCGCCATTCGTACACGTAGGGAATTGTGAGGTTCACCAGGAACAACAGCATCGCGAGGAACCCGAAAAGTCCGAGTTGGTCGAAGTAGACCGCCCACGGGTACAGGAACACGATCTCGATGTCGAAGATGATGAACATCATGGCGGTCAAGTAGTACTTGACCGGGAACTTGCCGCCACCGATCGGCTGCGGGGTGGGCTCGATGCCGCACTCGTACGCATCGACCTTGGCGCGGTTGTAGCGCTTGGGGCCGGTCAGGGTCGCCATCGTGACCGAGAAGACCGCGAACAGCGCCGCGAGTCCGGCGAGCGTCAGAAGGGGGATGTAGACGTTCACGCGCTCCTCCGCCGAGTTGTGGACGCGCTCATCCTAGGGAGAGCTAAGTGGCGTTGCCGAATGACCGAACCGGTCCCGACGCTTGTGAAACGTTTCACGAGCGCTCAGTCTAGTGACTATCTGAGATCCGCACGCCAGGGTGTCGAGGATTCGCGCATTTCGGTCCCGACGCCCGCCCGCTGGGGCGTTGTCGGAGGTCACACAGCGGTGGCGCGGTGCAGCGCGACGATCCCGCCGGTCAGGTTCCGGTAGCGAACATCGGTCCAACCGTTGGCGGCGATGACCCGGGCCAACTGGTCCTGATCGGGCCACGCCCGGATCGACTCGGCAAGGTAGATGTAGGCGTCGGGGTTGGACGAGATGCGGTCGGCAACCTCGGGCAGTGCCTTCATCAGGTACTCCTTGTAGGCCGTCGCCAAGGGCGCCCACGTCGGGGTGGAGAACTCGCACACCACGAGTCGACCGCCGGGCCTGGTGACACGCGCCATCTCGCGCAGACCCGCCTGAGAATCAGTGATGTTGCGAAGCCCGAACGAGATCGTGACCGCATCGAAAGTGTCATCGGCGAACGGCAATGCCAGAGCGTCGCCTGCCACGAACAGCTGGGTCGGGTACTGCACCTGCCCCTGCCGCAGCATGCCCAACGAGAAGTCGCACGACACCACGACGGCGTCCTGATCGATCAGTGGCGTGCTCGAGGTCCCGGTGCCGGCGGCGAGGTCGAGCACGGTGGTCCCCGCCAGCGGTTCCAGTGCAGCTGTGACCGCGCGACGCCAGGCTGCGGTCCGCCCCAGTGACAGCACGTCGTTGGTCAGGTCGTAGCGGCGGGCGACGTCGTCGAACATGGCGGCGACGGCCTGTGGGTCCTTGTCCAGGTCGGCTCGGGTCACCGGGCCATCCTCCCATCCGGCCTCCCATCTGGCAGCGTGCCCTGCCGACGGGTGGCGAGGCCCGGTCCCCCGTACGATCGGAGTCGTGCCTCATCGCTCGCGACCCATCCGCACCCGGGCTCTACCTGGGCCCGTGGATCTGCTGGACACAGAGTGGCGCGAGGCTCCATCGGTGGCGTGGGTCCGCGATGGCGCCGGCATGGTGGGTTTCGGAGTCGCTGCGGTAGTGCAGTTCCGGGGTGCGGAAAGGTTCAGCCGCGCACAACGCTGGGTCACCGACTGGCTGGGCCAGGCCGAGATCCACGACTCCTCAGGAATCCCGGGTGCCGGCCCGGTGGCGTTCTCGTCGTTCACGTTCGACGACCACGCCATCGGATCGGTCGTCGTGATCCCCCGCACGCTCATCGGCACCAAGGACGGCGCCTCATGGCGCACCGATGTGTGGTCAGGTGCCCCCGACGAACCGCCGTTCGTGGCCACGCCCACCGGGTTGGGCGATCTGACGCGTCCGGGTCCGGAGTCGCCATTGCCGGCGGTCCGCTGGGAGGACGACACCGCGTCGGCTGCCGCGTGGACGGCTGCTGTGGGCGAAGCCGTCAAGCGGATCGCGACGGGCGAGTTGGACAAGGTCGTGCTGGCCCGCGAAGTTGTCGCGCACTTCGACGGGCCAGTGCCGCTGACCACTGTGCTGCGACGCCTCGCCGACCGCTATCCCGCCTGCTGGACGTTCCATGTGCAAGGACTGGTGGGTGCGACCCCGGAGTTACTGGTGCGCCGATCGCGCGAGCAGGTGACCTCGCGGGTCTTGGCCGGATCCGTGGCATCGCGCACCTCGACGCGCTCGAATGACCAGGCCGCTGCGGCGCTGCAGGCCAGCAGCAAGGATCTGGATGAACATGAGTACGCGGTCCGATCCGTGGCCCACGCCCTGGCCATCCACTGCACCGACCTGGCGGTCCCCGACGAGCCGTCGGTGTTGCGACTGGCCAACGTGCAGCACCTGGCCACGGATGTCACCGGGAGCCTGGCCGACGGCGCCAGCGCACTGGCGCTGGCAGCGAGCCTGCATCCGACCGCGGCGATCTG
>RRZT012828722.1_pt1 | contig 13990 bp, 12 predicted proteins | sample 2165551 | NCBI WGS metagenome assembly RRZT01 (sample SAMN10456910, study PRJNA506462) | wastewater metagenome | biome: wastewater; feature: sludge; material: wastewater sludge; isolation source: wastewater sludge with Escherichia coli K12::gfp cells carrying plasmid... | place: USA: Moscow, Idaho... | reverse complement strand
CCGACTGGCAGGACGACCAGGGCGAAGTCCTGGTCTGGGCCGACGGGCAACTCACCCGCCAGGCCCTGAAATGAGAAACGGCGCCGAACAGGGCGCCGTTTTTCTTTGGCCGTACGCCTGGATCAGACCGCGAGTTTGGCCAGCCCCCGGGCCAGATCGGCCTTGAGGTCTTCGATCGCCTCGAGGCCCACCGCAACCCGCAGCAGGCTCTCACGGATGCCGGCGGCTTCGCGGGCTTCCGGCGAGATCCGGCCATGGGTAGTGGAGGCCGGATGGGTCAGCGTGGTCTTGGTGTCGCCGAGGTTGGCGGTGATCGACACGACGCGGGTCGAATCCACCACCGTCCAGGCTTCCGCACGGCCGCCCTTCACCTCGAAGCTGACGATCGCCCCGCCGCTACGCTGCTGACGCTTGGCCAGATCGTACTGGGCGTGGGACGGCAGGCCCGGATAGAACACCCGCGCCACCTGCGGCTGAGCTTCCAGCCAGGTGGCAAGTTCCAGCGCGCTGGCGGATTGCGCCGCCATGCGAATCTTGAGGGTTTCCAGCCCCTTCAGGATCACCCACGCGTTGAACGGCGAGATGCACGGGCCGGCGGTACGCAGGAACTTCAGCACCTCATCCACCAGCACCTTGCTGCCGCACACCGCGCCGCCCAGCACGCGGCCCTGGCCGTCGAGGTACTTGGTGGCCGAGTGGATCACCAGATCGGCACCGAGCTTGAGCGGCTGCTGCAGCGCCGGCGAGCAGAAGCAGTTATCCACCGCCAGCAGCGCCTTCGACTCGTGGGCGATGGCCGCCACCGCGGCGATATCCACCAGCTCGGTGAGCGGGTTGGACGGCGACTCGATGAAGAACATCTTCGTCGAGGGCGTCACCGCCGCGCGGTAGGCGTCCAGATCCGTGGCGGGCACGAAGGTCGAGGTGATGCCGAAACGCGACAGGATGTTGCCGAAGAGCTGCTGGGTGGCACCAAAAACCCCGCGGGACACAACCACGTGATCCCCGGACGACAGCAGCGCCATCACCGCAGACATGATCGCCGCCATGCCGGAAGCCGTCGCAATGCAGGCCTCGGCCCCCTCCAGCGCCGCCAGACGCTGCTGCATCGCAGTGACCGTCGGGTTGGTGAAGCGGGCGTAGACGTTGCCCTCTTCCGCGCCGGAGAACCGCGCGGCAGCTTCAGCCGCGCTGTTGAAGACGAAGCTGGAGGTGAGATACAGCGCCTCGGAATGCTCGTTGAACTGGCTGCGCTCGATCCCGGCGCGAATCGCCAGGGTGTCCGGATCGAGGCCCAGGATCGGGTCAATGCTCAACTTTCGCTCCGGGAAACGAGGTTCAGGTCCATCTGACCGCCACCGTCCTCCGACACCGGCTTGCTGGCCGCGTCGTTGCGCTGGTTCTCGACGCCCGACAGGTATTCGTCGGTGACGTCGCCGGTCACGTAGCAGCCATCGAAACAGGAGGTCTCGAACATCGAGATGGATGGGTTGATCGCCTGGACCGCCGCCTTGAGGTCGTCGAGATCCTGGTAGATCAACGCATCGGCGCCGATCTCGCGGCAAATCTCTTCTTCGGTACGGTTGCTCGCGATCAGCTCGTTCTTGCTGGGCATGTCGATGCCGTACACGTTGGCATAGCGCACCGGGGGCGCCGCCGAGGCCATGTAGACCTTGGTCGCACCGGCATCGCGGGCCATCTGGACGATCTCGCGGCTGGTGGTGCCACGCACGATGGAATCATCCACCAGCAACACGGCCTTGCCCTTGAATTCCTGCTGGATGGTATTGAGCTTGTGGCGCACGGATTTCTTGCGGATCTCCTGGCCCGGCATGATGAAGGTCCGGCCGATGTAGCGGTTCTTCACGAAACCTTCGCGATACGGCACGTTCAGGTGATGGGCCATTTCCATCGCCGACGGACGGCTGGAATCGGGGATCGGGATCACCACGTCGATCTTCAGGTGCGGCATCGTGGAGCGCAGCTTGTGGGCCAGGAACTCGCCCATCTTGATCCGCGCGTCGTACACCGAGATGCCGTCGATCAGCGAATCGGGACGGGCCAGATAGACGAACTCGAACATGCACGGCGCGTGGGTTGTCTGGGTGGCGCACTGGCGGCTGTGGAAGCGGCCTTCGGTGTCGATCAGGATCGCCTCGCCCGGAGCCACGTCGCGCACCAGCTTGAAGCCGAGCACGTCGAGGGCGACGCTCTCGGAGGCCACCATCCACTCGGTACCCTTCGGCGTGTCGTTGCGGCCGATCACCAGCGGGCGGATGCCGTAGGGATCGCGGAAGGCCAGCAGGCCGGTGCCGGAGATCATCACGACCATCGCGTAGGCTCCGCGGCAGCGGCGGTGCACGCCCGACACGGCGGTGAACACCGTCTCCTCGTCGCGGCGGAAGCTCTTGGCGGCGGCCTGCAGCTCATGGGCCAGCACGTTGAGCAGCACCTCGGAGTCGGAGTTGGTGTTGATGTGCCGGAGATCCGACAGGAACATCTCGCGCTTCAGCTCTTCCGAGTTGGTGAGGTTGCCATTGTGGGCCAGCATCAGGCCGAACGGCGAATTCACGTAGAAGGGCTGGGCCTCCTCGGCTGCCGACGCGGAGCCCGCCGTCGGGTAGCGCACGTGGGCGATGCCCCAGGTGCCCGGCAGGTCACGCATGTTGCGGGTGCGGAACACATCGCGCACGAGGCCGGACGCCTTGTGCATGTGAAAACGCCCACCTTCGGCCGTCGCGATGCCCGCGGCATCCTGCCCCCGGTGCTGGAGCACCTGCAGGCCATCATAAAGAAGCTGATTGACGGGTGTTGTCGCTACTACGCCCAGAATCCCACACATTTCAAACCACCTATCGGTATCGAAGTCTTGTTGCCAACGGCTCGGGGAGCCAGGGTCTTGAAGCCATCACGACGGTCTCGAGGGGCGCCGACAGGCTGGCCTCCCGCCACCAGGCTTCCTTGGCGAAGCCGCCGATTCCGACGAGCAACGCCACTGCAAAAACAATGAGGGCACCCCGCAGGGTACCGAAACAGGCCCCGAGGAAGCGATCGGCCAGCCCCAGCCCGGCCGCCTGCACCAGCAGGCCGAGGAGCCAGCGCACAAGCGCCACCACGACGAGGACACATACGAAAATCGCAAAGAACGTGGCCGGCCCCTGCAGCAATGGCTCCTTGACCCACGCCGCGGCGTAGGGCTGCAGCTCGGGCACGAAGGACTTGGCCGTCACGAATGCCAGTACCCAGGCACCCAGTGCGACGATCTCCGACACCAGGCCGCGCCAGAAACCCAGCAGGGCGGACAACCCGGTCAGGGCCAGCAGCGCGTAATCGAATCCGTTCAAGGGATCACGCTGGTCAGGGCTTGGCCGCCACGGACGCGGATACGCCGAGCACCTTCTGGATGCGTGCCGCCGCCTTGTCGGCCGCCGCCTTGTTCGGGAAGGGGCCCGCACGGACCCGGATCTTGTCACCGAGCTTCTCGGTGTATGAGGGATAGCCTTCAGCCTTCAGCTTGGCCCGCAGAATCGCCACGTTGCCCTCTTCACGGTAGGCGCCGAGGCCCACCACATGGGGCTTGGTGGCGCCGGCTTCTTCCTTGGGGCTGGCGCCGGCAAGCAAGGCCTTCGCGCGTTCGGCCTCGGCGCGGGCTTTCTCGCGCTCCGCGTCGGCCTTGGCCTTTTCGCGCTCCCGTTCCTTGTCGCGTTCGCGCTGCTTCTCGCGTTCCTTTTCCCGTTCCTTCTCCTGTTCCCGCGCCTTCTCCTTCTCCCGCTCCTTTTCCTTGAGCTTGGGGTCGGGCTTGGGCTCGGGTTTCGGTTCGGGCTTGCGGACGTCGGGCCTGGCGATGTCGGCCTTGGCCGGCTCGCCCTTCCTGGAGGGGGGAATCAGCTCCTCGCCGGGCTTGAAGACCGGGCTGCCGGGCTCGGGGCCGAGCCGGGCGCGGGCGCCGTCGTCCACCTCGGGCGCGGTGCTGTCGTCCACCGGCGCGGCCGCCAGGGGCTGAGCCGGCGCGGGAGCCTTGCCGTTGATGACACGGGACGTGAAGTTGCTGCCTTCCTGGCTCGGGATGCGGATCTGCACATCCTGGGAAGGCGGCCTCGGCTCGTGGTCCATGACCATCGGCAACACGATGGCCGCGGCCAGAGCCAGCGCGGCGGAACCCACCAGGCGCCTGCGCGCACGCTTCTTCAGGTCGATCTGGGAATCGTTGTCCGCCATTCTTGCTGCAATACCTATTGCGGCGCCTTCACCACCGCGAGCACGTCGGCGACGGTCAGGAAGGAACCAAAGATTACGATTCTATCACCCTCGGCCGCCCCTTCACGTGCGACCTGGTACGCAGCCTGCGGCGAATCGTGCTCGCGCACGTCACCACTCACCCCGACCTCCCGGAGGATTTCCGCCAGACGGGCGGCGCTCAGGCCCCGCGGGCCGGGCAGGCTGGCGAGCAGCCAGTGGTCGACGCGGTCGCGCAGCAGGCGGACGACGCCGGCCACATCCTTGTCCCCCAGCATGCCGAGCACGGCCCAGGTTTCGGGAAAATAACCCATGCTGGCCAGATTTTCGTTGAGCACGCCGGCCGCCTGGGGGTTGTGGGCGACATCGAGGACCACCGCCGGCCGCCCCGGCAGGACCTGGAAACGGCCGGGCAGCTCCACCAGCATGAAACCCTGGCGGATCGCCTGCATGGGCACCGGCAGGATCTCGCGCACGGCCTCGCAGGCGGCCATCACCGCCGACGCGTTGAGCAGCTGGTTGGTGCCGCGCAGCGCCGGATAGGCCAGCCCGCCGCGCCGGCTGCCGCCGGCCAGCCAGAAGGCCCACTGGTTCTGGTCGCCGGCGAAGCCGAAGTCGCGGCCGGTGACCCACAGGCGGGCGCCGATGGCTTCCGCGTGGGCAACCAGGGAGGCCGGCGGCATCGGGTCGCTGCAGATCGCCGGACGGCCGGCGCGGAAGATACCGGCCTTCTCGAAGCCGATCGCCTCGCGGGTGTCGCCGAGGTAATCCATGTGGTCCATCGCCACGCTGGTGACGATGGCGCAGTCGGGCTCGAACACATTGACGGCGTCGAGACGCCCTCCCAGCCCCACCTCGAGGATGATCGCATCCAGCCCGGCGCGGCAGAAGGCCACCCAGGCGGCCAGCGTGCCGTGCTCGAAGTAGGTGAGCGGGATCTCGCCCCGCGCCCGCTCGACCTCGGCGAAGGCCGCGACGAGGGCCTCGTCGGAGGCGTCGCGCCCGTCGATGCGGACCCGCTCGTTGTACTTGAGCAGGTGCGGCGAGGTGTACAGGCCGACCCGGTAGCCGGCGGCCAGCAGCACTGCCTCGAGCAGGGCGCAGGTGGAGCCCTTGCCGTTGGTGCCGCCGATGGTGAAGACCGGGCAGGTCTGGGGCAGGTCGAGCGCATCGCGGACAGCGCGCACCCGGTCGAGACCGAGCTGGATGGACTGCCCATGGCGCGCCTCGAGGAGGCCGAGCCAGCCCTCTAGGGATTCGGGAAGCTGCATGTCAGGCAACGCTGCGGACGGAGGCCTGCCGGGTCAGCAGGGTGAGGAGTTCGGCGAGACGATCGCGCAGCTCGCGGCGATCGATGATGAGGTCGAGGGCCCCCTTCTCGAGCAGGAACTCGGAACGCTGGAAGCCCGCCGGCAGGGTCTCGCGTACGGTCTGCTCGATCACGCGGGGGCCGGCGAAGCCGATCAGCGCGCCCGGCTCGCCGATCACCAGATCGCCCATGAAGGCGAAGCTGGCGGACACGCCGCCCATGGTCGGATCGGTGAGCAGGGTGATGAAGGGCAGCTTGCGCTCGGCCAGCTGGGTGATCGCCGCGGTGGTCTTGGCCATCTGCATCAGCGAGAACAGGCCCTCCTGCATCCGCGCGCCGCCGGTGGCCGTCACGCAGATGAAGGGCAGCCGCTGCTCCAGCGCGGCCTTCACGCCCCGCACGAAACGCTCGCCCACCACCGAGCCCATCGAGCCGCCGAGAAACTCGAACTCGAAGCAGGCCACGACCACCGGCACGGTCTTGATCGCGCCCTGCACGACGAGCAGCGCGTCGGCCTCGCCGGTGTCCTCGTTGGCCGCCGCGAGACGGTCGGGATAACGCTTGGAATCCTTGAACTTGAGCGGATCGACCGGCACCACCTCGGCGCCGATCTCGAAGCGGCCCTCGGGATCGAGCAGCAGGTCGATGCGCTGACGCGCCCGGATACGCTGATGATGGCCACACTTGGGGCAGACGTTGAGGTTGCTCTCCAGGTCGGAGCGGTACAGCACGGCCTCGCAGGCCGGGCACTTGCTCCACAGGCCCTCGGGGATCGCCTTGTTGCGGCCGGAGGGCGTGTCGCGCTTGATCTTCGGCGGCAGGAGTTTCTTGAGCCAGCTCATTGGGCACCTCCCTGCCGGGCGCAGGCGGCATCCATGGCCTCGCGCACGCCCCGGATGAATGCGGTGACGCGGGCCGGGGCCTCGTCACGACCACTCTGTTCGATCTCTTCGATGATGCGGCTGCCGATCACCACCGCGTCGGCGAGGCTGGCGATGCGCGCGGCGGTGGCCGCGTCACGGATGCCGAAGCCGACGCCCACCGGCATGCCGACCTTCTCGCGGATGGCCGGGATGCGCCGCGCCACTTCGTCGAGGTCGAGGGTGGCCGAGCCGGTGACGCCCTTGAGCGACACATAGTAGATGTAACCGCTGCCGGCCACCGCCACGTCGGCAAAGCGCTGCTCGGTGGACGTAGGCGCCAGCAGGAAGACCGGATCGAGCCCGGCCGCCTTGCAGTTGGCAGCAAACTCGTGGCATTCCTCGGGCGGGTAGTCGACCACCAGCACGCCGTCGGCACCGGCCTCGGCTGCAGCGCGGGTGAAAGGCTCGACCCCCATCGCCTCGATCGGGTTGGCGTAACCCATCAGCACGACGGGCGTCTCGTCGCCGGTCGCCCGGAAGCTGCGGACGATGTCGAGGACCTTGCGCATGCTCATGCCGGCGGCAATCGCCCGCTCGGAGGCACGCTGGATGGTCGGGCCGTCGGCCATCGGATCGGAGAACGGGACGCCGAGTTCGATGATGTCGGCACCGCCGGCCACCAGCGCCTGCATCAGCGGCAGGGTCAGCTCGGGGGCGGGGTCGCCGGCGGTGATGAAGGGGATCAGCGCCTTGCGCCCCCCTCCTGCAAGCCGCTTGAAAGTGTGTTGGATTCTGGACATGGACGGGTATGAATGGTCAGCGGCCCCGCCGGACTGGCCGGCGGGGCCGTGAGGATCAGAACTGGATGCCGGACTTCTCGGCGACGGTGTGCATATCCTTGTCGCCGCGACCGGAGAGGTTGACCAGTAGCACCTTGTCCTTGGGCAAGGTGGGGGCCAGCTTGGCCGCGTAAGCCAGCGCGTGGGACGACTCGAGGGCCGGGATGATACCTTCGAAACGGCACAGGTCGTGGAAAGCCTGCAGCGCCTCCGCGTCGGTGACGCCGACGTATTCGGCCCGCTCGATATCCTTCAGCCAGGCGTGCTCGGGGCCGACGCCCGGGTAGTCGAGACCGGCGGAGATCGAGTGGGTCTCGATGATCTGGCCGTCCTCGTTCTGCAGCAGATAAGTGCGGTTGCCGTGCAGCACCCCCGGCCGGCCGGCCGAGAGCGACGCCGCGTGCATGCCGGTATCGATGCCGCTGCCGGCCGCCTCCACGCCGACGAGCCGCACGTCGGCGTGCTCGATGTAGGGGTGGAAGATTCCCATCGCGTTGGAGCCGCCGCCGACGCAGGCGATCACGTAGTCGGGCTGGCGCCCGGCCATCTCGGGCATCTGCTCGATGCACTCCTTGCCGATCACGGTCTGGAAGTCGCGGACCATCATCGGATAAGGGTGGGGGCCGGCCACCGTGCCGATGATGTAGAAGGTGTTGCCGATGTTGGTGACCCAGTCGCGCATCGCTTCGTTGAGCGCGTCCTTGAGGGTCTTTGAGCCACTCTCGACGGGCACCACGGTGGCGCCGAGGAGCTTCATGCGATAGACGTTGGCCGCCTGGCGCCGAACGTCTTCCGAGCCCATATAAACCACGCACTCCATGCCGTAGCGAGCAGCGACGGTGGCGGTGGCGACACCGTGCTGGCCGGCGCCGGTTTCGGCGATCACCCGGGGCTTGCCCATCCGGCGGGCGAGCATGGCCTGGCCGATACAGTTGTTAACCTTGTGCGCACCGGTGTGATTGAGGTCTTCGCGCTTCAGGTAGATCTGGGCGCCGCCCAGCAGCCCCGACCAACGCTTGGCGTGGTAGATCGGGCTGGGACGACCAACGTAGTGCTTCAGCTCGTACTCGAACTCGGCGACGAAGGCCGGGTCGCGCTGGGCTTCTTCGTAGGCCTGGCGCAACTCTGTGAGCGCCGGGATCAGCGTTTCGGCAACAAAAATGCCGCCATAAGGGCCGAAGTGACCGCGCGCATCGGGTAGATCGTAAGGGGCATCAGCCATGTGCATGTTGAACTCCGGCAACAAATTCGATGATTCGGACGGCATCCTTGATTCCCTTCGCAGCCTCCACGCCGCTCGACACATCCACAGCCCAGGGCTGGACACGCTGGACGGCCTCGGCAACGTTCCCGGCGTGAAGCCCACCGGAAAGGATGAGGGGCACAGGCAATTCGCGAGGGATGAGCGACCAGTCGAAGGTTTCACCACCACCACCGTAGCCTTCGACGAAGGCATCCACCAGCAAACCCTGGGCGCTCGGGAAACAAGCTGCGTATTTTAACAGATCGAGGCCTGGGCGCATCCGCGCCGCCTTGATGTAAGGCAGACCGAAACCAAGGCAACTGGTTTCCTGCTCGTCGCCATGAAACTGCAGAACCTGCAGCGGCACCTTGCCCAGCGCCTCACGGACGAAATCCCGCTCCGGGTTTACGAACAGCCCCACGATGCTCACGAAGGGCGGCACGAGGCGGGCCAGTTCGGCGGCACGCTCGAAGCTCACGTAGCGCGGGCTGGGCGGGTAGAACACGAAGCCGATCGCGTCGGCGCCAGCCTCCACGGCGGCACGCACGTCTTGCTCACGGGTCAGGCCGCAGATCTTGATACGGGTACGGTGCACGGGGCTCACGGCAGCAGGAGTTGCGGAGGCGCGATGATACGCCCCCCTCCGGGCAGCGGCCACTGGGCCGGATAATCGACGCCACAAAGATAGAGACCATCCGGCGCAAAGGTCGGCGCCGCGAGGGTGCGATTGCGTGCGGCCAGGAGTTCCGCCATCCAGCCGACCGGGCGTCGCCCCTTGCCCACGAACACCAGAGACCCGACCAGATTGCGGATCATGTGGTGGAGAAACGCATTGGCGTGGAAATCAAACAAGAGCACCTCGCCCCGCCGCTCCACCGAGACCGAATGCACCACCCGAACCGGCGACTTGGCCTGGCACTCGGCCGCCCGGAACGAGGTGAAATCGTGCTCGCCCACCAGACAGGCTGCCGCCTCTGCCATCGCGCCCTCGTCGAGCTCGCCGTGGGCCCACCCGACCCGCCCGCTCGCCAGCCCGGGGCGCACCCGGCGGTTGATGAGCACATACCGATAGCGGCGCGCCTCGGCGCTGAAGCGGGCATGGAAGCTCTCATCCACTTCCACTGCCCACAGCACGCCGATGCTCGCCGGCAGGTGACTGTTGACGCCTCGCACCCAGGCCTCGAGGGGGCGCCGGGCGGTCGTGTCGAAATGGGCCACCTGCATGCTGGCGTGAACCCCCGTGTCGGTGCGGCCGGCGCACACGAGCTTGACCGGCGTCTGGGCGATCTGCGCCAGCGCCCGCTCCAGGAAATCCTGCACGGTGCGCCCGTGGGGCTGGGTCTGCCAGCCTTCGAAGGCGTTGCCGGCGTATTCGATACCGATCGCTATCCTCATCGGGCGCCCCCCCAAACCAGCAGTGCCAGCAAGGCCAACATCACGAGACGGTCGGTAATCGCCAGGGGCTGCCGGCGGATGCACATCGACGGGACCGATGGCAGATCCGCCTGCCCGTCGAGGAGCGCCTTCCACCCACCCTCCGGTGGCCGCTCGACGTAGGCCATCACCAGCAGCAGGCGAAGCGCCAGCCGCTCGACAGGAAAGCCGAACGCGCCCAGCGGCGCGGCCAGCGTCATCAATCCGGACACAAGTGTCCTTTCGTCAGTCGTTTCAAGGAGAAGCGCCACCAGGAAAAGCACCGAAAGCAGGCGGACACCATGGCCGGCAGCCAGCGCGAGCCCTTCATGGGTGGGCCCTGCCTGGCCGAGCACTGAAACGAGCGCCTCGCCAGGCGTGAAAAAGGTGAACAGGGTAACGAGGACAGCCAGCAGGAACCTGGCTCGTCGCACGAGCCGCAGGCTCCGCGGCCGGGCGAGCAGGAAGCCCGCTGCCACAACGACAAGCCCGAAGCCCCACAGAATGGGGCCTCGGGCCAGTTGTACGCAAACGATCAAGGCTATCCACCCGACGAGACGCGTCGCCGGATGCAGGCTATTCAGCACGAAGGCCAGGACTCGCTATCGCCCCGCGCTCAGGACAGACGGGCGAGGATGAGGCGGGCTTCGTCCTGCTGTCGGCCGGAGCCTTCACGCAGGACTTCCTCCACCAGCTCCCGTGCGCCCTCCTTGTCACCCATCTCTTCGTAGGCGCGGGCCAGTTCAAGCTTGGTCGCGACTTCCTGCTGAAGATCGAGGTCGAGGGGCGGTTCGGTGGGAGGCCCGGCATCCGGCAGCTCGATGGCGGTGTCGACGGTGCGGCTGAGCTCGAGATCGATCGAATTGAGATTGCTCGAGGTGGCGAACGAGGCGCGCTGCGGGGCTTTCGGCTCGGCCTTCTCGTCGAGCTCGAAGTCGAAATCGAGGAGGCTGCTGTCAAAGCTCGTGCGCTCCAGGTCGGCCGTGGCCGAATCGACGCGCTCCCGCAGACTGTCGTCCGCGAGGGTCGCGGTGAGATCGACATCGACGGTCTGCTCGCGAGAGTCGCCGTGCCGCTCGCCGAACTCGGAGCTGACTTCAAAGTCGAGCTCGTTGGGGTCGGGCAGCGTGAAGTTGTCCGACATGTGCTGCGAGCGGGTCGAGGTGGCCTGCAGGCTCCTGGGCATGACGTCACCCGCAACCAGGGTGGCGCCCATCGAAGACGGCGTTGCGGACGGCTGGTCGAAGCCGAGATCGAAATCGAGACCACTGCTCGCCGACGGGCTGTTGCCGCCGAGCGCAACGGTACGGGCACTGCTGCCATCGTCGTTGGGCGCGTTGAGATCGAGATCGAAATCGAGCACAGGCGTACTCGGTGCGGGCGCCACCTGGGCATCATGGGCCCGGTCGATGTCTTCGAGGCTGGCGTATTGATTGAGCTCGCCCGGAAGAGCCCAGGTGTCCTTGAGCTGCGAAGGCGACTCAAGGGGGTCGTCACCGCCGAGCAGCGCGGAATCGCCCGCCATGAAATCAGGCTCGGTGCTGACACGACGCCCACCACCCGCAGAAACGAAGCCCGTCTCGGGAAGCGCCGCTGCCGAGATCGTGCGCGGCCCCTGCTCCATGCTGCCCATCGCCGCGGATGCGACCGCTGCCGGCATGGCGCTCGGGCCTGCGGCGACCCCCGGGGCGGGGATACGATAGAGCGGGCTGTCCGGATCGACCTTGCGCCCCAGGGCAGCCGCCTTTTCCCAGTCCTGACCATTGCCGCCGGTGAGGGAATACAGCTCGGTTGCCGATGTTTCGAACTGCTTGAGGTTCTTGCGCTGGGCGTATATCTCGAGGAGCTTCAGGTGCACGCCGGTGCGGCCCGGATCGGTCTTGAGGGCATCGAGGAGAATCTCCTCGGCCTGGGCATCACGCCCGTAAGCCATGTAGACGTCTGCCTCGGCAACCGGATCGACCCCTTCATCGGTATCGATGGAGGACAGACCGGACTGGCTGAAGTCGGTCTGGATCTGGCTGCTGCTGCCGGTATCGACGCTCTGGCCACCTGCGGCGCCGAAGACCGAATTGGAGCTGTCACCGAACTCCGACAAGGCGGGCGTCGTCGTGGGCGCACCCTGGCCGTTGCGGCGCTTGTAAAACTTGTAAGCCCCCCAGCCGAGCAGGAGCGCGAGGATGCCGCCGCCGCCAAGCAACAGGGACATGTCTTCGGAGGGCGCTGCCGTCGGCTGGGCCTCGGGCGCCACGGGCGGCGCAGCGGGCTTCGGCTCGGACAGCGGAGCGGGCTTCGGCTCTGCCGGAGGCTCGGGCTCCTTCGGCGGAGCGGGCCTTTCGACCTCGGGGGATGGCGCAGGGGGCGGCGGGGTCTCGGCCACAGGCGGCACCGCGGGTGCCACCGGCGCCTGTGGTGCCGGCGCGGCAGGCTGACCGGGGGCTTCCGCCTGGATCTGCGCCATACCCTGGCTCTTCAGCTCGACGAGGCGCTGAAGCTCCTTGATGCTCTTCTCGAGCTCAGCAAGGCGCGCGTTGGCTTCACGCAAGGCCTTGTCGCGGGAGACGAGGTCTTCCTCAAGGGCCTGCAGCCGCGCAACGGACTTCTCGCCACCGGCGGCGCCGGGACGGGTGCCGTCTTCGCTCTTGGAGACCTTCAGCTGATCGGTTGCGCCAGCGACGGCGGGCGCTCGGTCTTCGACCTTGGCGCCAATCTTGCCGGCGCTGCTCTGGCGAACCGGCGCCTCCTTGGGGGGCGCCGCAGCGGCCTGTTCAGCGAGCTTCTGGCGATAGCGGCCGAAATCGGACGAGTGGGCGAGCACCTGCTGACGGGGCGCGTCACCGGCCAGCTGGCGCACGCCTTCGGCATCGGGGATGCGGAGGATCTTGCCGGCCTGCAGACGATTGACGTTGTCGGCCTCGAAGGCCGAGCGGTTGCCCTGGAACAGGGCCGTCAACATCTGTTCGACAGAGACACCGTCGGGACGGGTCTCGAGGGCGATGCGGTTGAGGGTGTCGCCGGGCTGGACCAGGTATGTCCGACCGGCGGCGGCACCGCCCGCGGCGGCAGCCTGGCGTGGCGCGCGCGGAGCGGCTGCACGCCGGGGCGCCTGCTCGATGGCACGGGGGGCTGAGCGGAACTCTGGGCTCGAGACGACGGCCGGCACCCGACCGACACCGGTATCCGGTGGGTCGAGAAGGAAGGTGTACTCGCGGATCAGCCGCCCCGACGACCAGTTAAGCTCGACCAGCATGTCGACGAAGGGCTCGTTGATCGGCCTGTCGCTGCTCACCCGGACGACTGCGCCGTTGCCCCGCCGCTCGACAGCCATGCGCAGGCCGCTCAGAGACGGAGAATAGTCGACTCCAGCCTGCCGGAAGGCTTCCGCAGAAGCCAGCTTGGCGGTCAGGCTTTGAAGCTCTTCCGGTGTCGCCGCGATCTCGACCTCGGCACGCAAAGGCTGGCCGAGACCGCTTAAGACCGTGATCCGGCCAAGACCTGCCGCACTGGCACTGAGGGACACGGCGCTGACCGCGACAGCGATCAGGGTGCGTTTTAGACGGCTATTCACAAGTTTCCTAGGCACGAAGGCTGATCATCGAAATCGAGTTATCGATGAACATAACATCATGGATATGGGGAGGCAAGTTCAAGCCGTCATTAGACTCCCCAAGCTACGCACGAAGATGTTGCACAAAATGGAAAAAGGCGGCCTGAGCCGCCTTTTTCACGCCGTTCTGACCGACTCAGGCTTCGAGCAGGACACGCAGCATGCGACGCAGCGGCTCGGCGGCGCCCCACAGCAGCTGGTCGCCGACCGTGAAAGCGGACAGGTACTCGCCGCCCATCGCCAGCTTGCGCAGGCGGCCAACCGGAACCGTGAGGGTGCCGGTGACGGCGGTCGGGGTGAGGTCACGCATCGAGGCCTCGCGCTGGTTCGGGACAACCTTGACCCAGTCGTTGGCGCTCGCGAGCATGCCTTCGATCTCGTCGATGGGGATGTCCTTCTTGAGCTTGAGGGTCAGCGCCTGGCTGTGACAGCGCATCGCGCCGATGCGCACGCAGAGGCCGTCGATGGGCACCGCCGGGG
>RRZT011291635.1_pt1 | contig 13994 bp, 9 predicted proteins | sample 2165551 | NCBI WGS metagenome assembly RRZT01 (sample SAMN10456910, study PRJNA506462) | wastewater metagenome | biome: wastewater; feature: sludge; material: wastewater sludge; isolation source: wastewater sludge with Escherichia coli K12::gfp cells carrying plasmid... | place: USA: Moscow, Idaho ... | reverse complement strand
CGGCGTCGGCGCGCGCTACGGCGAGGTGTAGCGATGTACGCGGCGCACTTCGGGCTGCGCGAACCGCCGTTCGCCATCACCCCCGATCCGGCCTACGTCTACCTGAGCCGGCACCATCGGGAGGCGCTGGCGCACCTGCTGTACGGCACCGGCGAGAACGGCGGGTTCGTGCAGCTCACCGGCGAGGTCGGCACCGGCAAGACCACCCTGGTCCGCGCCCTGCTGGAGCAAGGGTTGACCCAGGTGGACATCGCGCTGTGCCTGAATCCGCGCCTGACGGTCGAGGAGCTGCTGGCCACGATCTGCGACGAGCTGGGCATCGCTTATCCCCGCGCGTCGCACAGCCTCAAAACTCTGGTGGACGCACTCAACGAGCATCTCCTGCGCACGCACGCCGCCGGACGGCGCACGGTGCTGATCGTGGACGAGGCGCAGAATCTGAGCCGCGAGGTGCTGGAGCAGGTCCGGTTGCTCACCAATCTGGAAACCGCGAAGCACAAGCTATTGAGGATCATCCTGGTCGGCCAGCCGGAATTGCGCGCCCTGCTGGCGCGGCCGGATTTGCGGCAGTTGACCCAGCGCATCACCGCCCGCTACCACCTCTCCCCCCTGGACTCCGAGGAGACTGCCGCCTACATCGGCCACCGGCTGCGGGTCGCGGGCGGAAGCGGCAGCCTGTTCACCCCCGGCGCGCTGCGGGCGGTTCACCGGCGCTCCGGCGGCATCCCGCGCCTGATCAACATCGTCTGCGATCGCGCCCTGCTCGGCGCTTACGGCCAAGGCGCGCGGCAGGTGGACGCGCGACGGGTTCGCCAAGCGGCGCGGGAGGCACTGCAAAGCGGATCGAGCGGACGGGCTTTTCATCCCTGGCTGGCGCTGGGTATCGGATGCGTCGGCTTGGCCATGATCGGGGTCGGGCTCTGGCTGCCCCGCCCGGCCCCGACCCCGGCCGTCGCCCCGGCCGTCGCGCCGCTTCATGCCGCGCCAACCGCGCTCGTTCCCGCGATGGTTCAACCCCTCAAAGCCGCGCAACTCCCCGCTCCCGCTCCGCCTTCCGATCCGGGCACCTCCAGCGGCGGCGGCGTTGCCGCAGCCGCGACCGCCGCGACGACATCGGAACCCGGCGGCGGCGACCCAAGCGGCTTGGCCGCGTTGCTCCGCAAAGCGACTCCCGCCGCCGCCAACAGCCAATTGCTGGCGGTTTGGGGCATCGCCCGGCCCCCGACGGGCAAGGCTCCGTTTTGCGAGCAGGTCAAGGCCCACGAGCTGCGCTGCCTGTCGGGCCGGGGCGACTGGGACGCGCTGCGCCGGCTGGACCGCCCCGCCGTGCTGCGGCTGATCCGGTCCGGCGGCATTCCCGCGCCGACCGTGCTCCGGGCGCTGGCGGCGGACACGGCGACGCTGGATGTCGCGGGCGAAACCCTGACCGTGCCGCTGGAGCAACTCAAGCCGCTGTGGACCGGCCACTATCAGATGCTCTGGCGACCGCAGACCGACCAGCCCGTCATCGGGCCCGGCAACGCTGGCGAAGCGGTGCGCTGGCTGCGCCAGCGGCTGGCGCTGGCAAACGGCCAACCCGTCCCCGAACCCGCATCCGAGACCTTTGACGCCGACCTGGCCAAACAATTGCGCGCGTTTCAGCAGGCGCGCGGCCTGCGGCCGGACGGGATAGCCGGAGGGCACACGCTGGTGCTGCTGAGCAATCTCGCCCCGACGCCCGGCACGCCCGCGCTCGGCCAGCCACGGCGGGAACCGTGAAATGTCGTATATCCTCGACGCGCTGCGCAAGGCGGAACACGAGCGCCATCTCGGCCAACCGCCGAACCCGGCGACCTCCCCGACGCCCGCTCAGCCCGCCGGCAAACAGCTCTGGCTCTGGTTGGGCGCGGGGCTGGGCCTGGGGTTCAACGCCGCGCTGCTCGCCTATTTTCTGATCCGGCCACAACCGACGACCGGGCCGGCGGCCACCGCTCCCGCCGCATCGGCGCACGCGCGACCGGAATCGACCGCTCCGACCGTCCCGCTGCCAGCGCGACCGGAATCGACCGCTCCGATCATCCCGGTGCCAGCGAGACCAGAATCGATCGCTCCCGCCGCGATGGCGGAGCCGCCCGCAGCCCCATCCGCAGCGGCCGCTCCGCCCCGCAAGAGTCCGGTCGGCAAGCCGGCCCCGACCGAACCCTCGCGTCCGCCGGTCGCCGCCGGTCCGTCTCGGCGCCAGGAACCGTCCAAGAAGCCGGGCGCCGGCCCTTCCGTCACCATCGGACCGGAACCGCCCCCCCTGCTGGACACGCTGCCCGCCAACGCCCGGCACAGCCTTCCCAGCCTCAATCTCGACATCCACGTCTATAGCGCGGACGCCGGCAAGCGTTTCGTGGTCGTCAACGGCCAGCGCTACCGGGAAGGAGACCCCATCGGCGAAAACGCCGTGCTGGAAACGGTGACCGCCAACGGTGCCATCCTGCGCCAGGGCGGCCAGCGATTCCGGCTGTCGGTGCGCCGCTAGCCCCGGCAAACCCGTCAGCGACTGCGCTTGTCCGGCTCGATATGGAGTTGGCTGTCGGCCGCTCGCGGCGGCGACCGCTTGCTCTCCAGCTTGATCTTGAGCCGCAGATTGTTGGCCGAATCGGCGTGGCGGATCGCGGTCTCGTAGCCGATTTTGCCGGCTTCGTACAGATCGAACAGCGCCGCGTCGAAGGTGACGATGCCCTGATCGCTGGACCGGGTCATGACCGACTTGATCTCCTTGATCCGGCCCTGAAAGATCAACTCCGCCATCAGCGGGGTGTTGAGCAGGATTTCCACCGCCGGGATCAGGCCGGGCTGGTCCTCGCGCGGCAGCAGCCGTTGCGAGATGAACGCCTTCACGTTGAAGGACAAGTCCATCAAGACCTGCTCGCGCTTTTCCTCCGGGAAAAAATTGATGATGCGATCGAAAGCCTGATCGGTGTTGTTGGCGTGCAGGGTGGTCAGGCACAAATGGCCGGTCTCGGCGAAATTGATGACCGACTGCATGGTTTCCCGATCCCGGACCTCGCCGATGAGAATCACGTTCGGCGCTTGCCGCAAGGTATTTTTCAAGGCGGTCTCGTAGGAATCGGTATCCACGCCGACCTCGCGCTGATCTACCAGGCTCAGCTTGTGACGGTGGAAAAACTCGATCGGATCCTCGATGGTGATGATATGCTCCCGGCATTGGCTGTTGCGATGGTCCAGCATGGCCGCCATCGAGGTGGTCTTGCCGCAGCCGGTGCCGCCCAGAAAAATCACCAGGCCGCGCTTGGCCAGCGCGATGTCCCGCAGAATCGGCGGCAGGTTGAGTTCCTCGATGGTCGGAATGCGCTGCCGGATCAGCCGCAGCACCATGCCGGCGCTGCCCCGCTGGGTGAAGGCGCTGACCCGGAAGCGCGCGACGTCGGGAAAATTCAGGGAAAAATTGACTTCGCGATGCTGGTCGAACTCCCGCGCCTGCCGGTCGTTCATGATCGAGCGCACCAGGAGCGCCACCTGTTGCGGGCTCAGGTTCTGACCGCTGAGCCGGCGTACCTCCTGGTTGATCTTGAGCGCCGCCGGACTGCCGGCGGTGATGAAAATATCCGACCCTTTCAGCTCCAGCAACTTGATCGCCAACTCGTAAAGATACTGGGTCGCCTTGTCATGATCGTCCACGACCCGTTCCGATTTCTGTTCCATGCCTGGTTCCCCTCTCTTCGCTCGCGCCATTCAACGCCCCGACGGCGGTCGAACCCGGCCGTCCCGCAAGCCGGGCCATCCCCGCGCGGGTACCTGCCGCACCGGAGTATCGCCAACTATTCTATACTGCGCAAATCGCGCCGACCCCCGGTCGCTCCGGGCGCCACGTCCCGACCGCTCTCCCCGAGATAGACCGAGCCATGGGTCCACCCGCAGTTAGCGGCAGCGCCCGTCCGCGCCCCCGCGCTTCCGCGTTTGTTTTCAGGAGATGACCGCCGCCATGAACCGCCCCTCCCGCCGCTTGTTGCAAGCGCTGGTTTTGCTGTTGCCGCTGTGTTGCGCGGCCGCCCCTCCGGCGCGCACCGCCGAGACGCAGCCCCTGCCGGATTTTCGCAAGCTGGTCAAGCAAAACGAGGCGGCCGTCGTCAACATCAGCTCCACGCAGACCCCCAGCAAGCAAGACGCAGCCCGCAAACCCGGCTTGCCCGAATTGCCGGGCAGGGAAAACCCCTATCTCGAATTCTTCCGGCGCTTCTTTCAGGAACGGCCCGAGTTGCCGGGAGACCGTCAATCCAACTCCTTGGGCTCCGGGTTCATCATCTCGCCGGACGGCTACATCCTGACCAACGCCCACGTCGCCCGCGACGCCGACAAGATCATCGTCCGGCTCAGCGACCAACGGGAGCGGCCCGCCAAAGTGATCGGCGTGGACGAACTCACCGACGTGGCGATGCTCAAAATCGAGGGCGATAACCTGCAAGCCGTGAAGATCGGCGACTCCGACGCGCTGGAAGTCGGCGAATGGGTGCTGGCCATCGGCTCGCCGTTCGGGCTGGAGCGCACCGCCACCCAGGGCATCGTCAGCGCGCTCGGCCGCAACCTGCCCAGCGGGACCTACGTGCCGTTCATCCAGAGCGACGTCGCGGTCAATCCCGGCAGTTCCGGCGGGCCGCTGTTCAACCTGCGCGGCGAGGTGGTCGGGATCAACTCGCAAATTTACAGCAGCACCGGCGGGTACATGGGGCTGTCGTTCGCCATTCCCATCAAGCTGGCGATGCAGGTGGTCGAGCAACTGAAGGCGACCGGCGAGGTCACCCGCGGCTGGCTGGGGATTCTGCTGCAAGGGGTCAACAACGATCTGGCCGAGGCGTTCAAGCTCGACCGGCCGCGCGGGGCGCTGGTCGCCCAGATCTTGCCGGACAGCCCGGCGGCCAGCGCCGGCTTCAAGCCCGGCGACATCATCCTGCGCTACGGCGGCGAGCCGGTGGAGGATTCCTCGCAACTGCCGCGGATGATCGGCGTCACCCCGGTCGGCAAGACGGTGGCGATGTCCGTGCTGCGCAACGGCGAGCCGCTGGAAATCAAGGCGACTATCGCCCGGCTGGAAACCGCCGAGGAACCCGTCACCACCATGGACGAGCACAGCGACTCGCGCTTGAACATCACCGTCGCCGACCTCAGCAACGAGCAGCGCCGCAACCTGGGCGTGGACGAGCAGGGCGTGCTGGTCACCGCCCTGAATGAAGGGCCGGCGGCGAACGCCGGCCTGTACCCGGACGACATCATCCTGCAAATCGATCACAGCCCGGTCAAAAGCGCCAGCCAGTTCGTGGAGCTGGCCAAGGAACTGCCCAAGGGCAAGGCCGTGCCGGTGCTGGTGAAACGGGAGAGCGAAGCGCTCTACCTGGCCGTGCGCCTGCCCGACAAGGATTAACCGCCAAGCAGCCAAGCGATGAACCCGAACAACTGTCTGGACTTCGAAAAACCCATCGCCGAACTGGAGGCGATGCTCAAGGAACTGCGCAACCTCAGCGCCGAGCAGGATTTGAACATCGGCGACGAAATCGCCCGGCTGGAAGCCAAGAGCAAGGCGCTCACCGAGTCGATTTTCGCCAGCCTGACGCCGTGGCAGATTTCCCAGATCGCCCGCCATCCGCTGCGGCCGTACACGCTGGATTACGTCGAGCGGCTGTTCACCGATTTTCAGGAGCTGCACGGCGACCGGACCTTCGCCGACGACCACGCCATCGTCGGCGGGCTGGCGCGGCTGGACGGGCGGGCGGTGCTGGTGATCGGCCACCAGAAGGGCCGCGACACCAAGGAGAAGATTTACCGCAATTTCGGCATGCCGCGCCCGGAAGGCTACCGCAAGGCCCTGCGGCTGATGAAGCTGGCCGAGCGCTTCCGGCTGCCGCTGCTGACCTTCATCGACACGCCCGGCGCCTACCCCGGCATCGGCGCCGAGGAGCGCGGCCAGAGCGAGGCCATCGCCCGCAATCTGTTCGAGATGAGCCGGCTGCGGACGCCGATCCTCTGCGTGGTCATCGGCGAGGGCGGTTCCGGCGGGGCGCTGGCGGTGGGCGTCGGCGACCGGGTGCTCATGCTCCAGTACGGCACCTATTCGGTCATTTCCCCGGAAGGTTGCGCGGCCATTTTGTGGAAGAGCGCCGAGAAGGCGCCCGAAGCCGCCGAGGCGATGGGCCTGACCGCCGACCGCCTGCTCAAGCTCAACCTGATCGACGGCATCGTTCCCGAGCCGCCCGGCGGCGCCCATCGCGACTTGGGCCGCATGGCCGAGAACGTCCGCATCGCCTTGCGGGAAAACCTGCAATGCCTGGACGCGCTCGGGATAGACGATCTGCTGGAGCAACGCTACCAGCGGTTGATGGCTTACGGGGTGTTCAAGGAGTCCGAGCCGGCGACTTCGACCCAATCGTCCTGGCAGAGCAGCGTGGCCGCCTTGCTGGGGAAGGACAAGGATTCCTGAGCGCCGAACGATGCCGTGATCGACCGCGATGGCCGCGCTCGCGCTCTCACCCGCCATCATCGCCCCCCTGCTGGCCGCCCATCCCCGCCTCGACCGCCTGATCGTCGGCTACAGCGGCGGCCTGGATTCCCATGTGCTGCTGCACCTGCTGGCGACCCATCGCGCCGCTTGGCCGGAACGGACATTGGCGGCGGTGTACCTGGATCACGGCCTGCAAGCGACCTCGGCCGGCTGGGGCGAGCATTGCGCCCACATCTGCCGCGCGCTGGAGGTGCCGTTTCGGGCGCTGAAGATCGACGCCCGGCCCGCGCCCGGCGAAAGCCCGGAAGCCGCCGCCCGCCGCGCCCGCTACGCCGCGTTCGCGGCGGAACTGGGGCCGGATGCCGCCCTGTTGACCGCCCACCACCGCGACGATCAGGCCGAAACTCTGCTGCTGCAACTGCTGCGCGGTTCGGGACCGCACGGGCTGGCGGCGATGCCGGCGGCGGCCCGGCTCGGCCGGGGCTGGTTGCTGCGGCCCTTGCTGGAGGTCGGCCGCGCCGACCTGCTGGCCCACGCCCACGCCCACGGTTTGCGCTGGATCGAGGATGCCAGCAACGCCGACCCCGGTTTCGACCGCAACTATCTCCGCCATCGCGTTCTGCCGCTGCTCCGGGAGCGCTGGCCCGCCGTCACCCAAAACCTGGCGCGCTCCGCGCGGCTGTGCGCCGAAACCGCCGCCTGGCTGGACGGGGAAGCGGACGCCGACCTCGCCCGCGTCGTCGCCGAGCGTTCGGATGGCCTGCATCTCCCCGCATTGCGCGAACTGAACGCACTCCGCCAGCGGAACGTATTGCGGCGCTGGCTGAAGGGATTGGGTCTACCCGTGCCCGACAACCGGCAACTGAGTCACATCCTCCACGACATTCCGGGCGCCGGCCGCGACCGGCAGCCTTGCGTTCGCTGGCCGGGCGGCGAGACCCGGCGCTACCGGGACACGCTGTACGCCCTGCTCCCCCTCGCGCCCCACGATCCGCGCCGGGCGCTCCTCTGGCGACCGGAGGAGGCCGGCTACCCGCCGCTGGACTTGCCGGGCATCGGCCAGTTGCGGCTGCGGGAAACGATGGGAGCGGGATTACCGATAACGGCGCTGGCCGGCGCCACCCTCACCGTCCGCTTCCGCCAAGGCGGCGAGCGCTTCCACCCCGCCGGTCGGGCGCACGGCCAGGAATTGAAAAAGCTGTTGCAGGCGGCGGGCGTTCCGCCGTGGGAGCGGGATCGGTTGCCGCTGCTGTACGCGGATGAAAAGCTGCTGGCGGTGGTGGGTTTGGGCAGCGTCACCGATCAAGTTGCCGGACCCGGCGAAACCGGCTGGCAGGCGGTTTTGGATGCGGTAACCGACTGTTTCGACAGCGAAGTGAACAATCTTTGAAGCGAAGCGAATCCCGGCCTTCCCTCGAAAGGTCGGGTTTCCGCTTCGCTCTAAGAGGCGTTTTTGGACGGCCTCTGGCGAGCTGAGCGATTGAAAAACCACCCTCACCCCTGCCCCTCTCCCGCCTCCGGGCGAGGGGTTTTTAGACTGTCTCTAACTCCCCTCTCTAACTCCCCTTCCAAGGCGACGCTCAAAATTTGCCCGGCATTGGCGCAATCGGGTGCCGTCAATGCATCGCGATCACCCGAATGGTGTCGGTGCCGGCAAAAGGAGTGCCGTTGCCGAGCCGGCCTTGAATGTTGACCGTCACCTCCTCGCTCGGGCTCAGTTGCTCCGACACCGCCGCCCGGTCGAATTTGACCATCCGATCCGGCGTGCCGTCCCGATCGTGATCGCCAATCCCGGTCGGTGATCGCTCGGCGGGGACAGATCCGGCAAACCGCACTGACGACACGTCGATATCGGCTGGATCATAGCCTTCCGGAAGCTCGATATAGACGGTGACCCAATTCCCTTTGCTGTTTACATTGAGCGTTTGGGGATTGATGTCCACCGTGGCCTCCAGTTTTTCCGCCAGCGGCTCCATCACGGCGAACGGCGACAGCGACTCGGTCGCGCCGCAGATGATGTCATCCGCTATCTGGACCGGCGGTTCCGTGACATCGTCCCATGTCGGTGCTTGCCAGTGGAGTAGCTTGAGGTTTTCCTCGACGCCGATGACATCTTCTGGGTCATAGGAGAGGCAAACGTGGATCATGCCATCAAAGACCGCTGTCGTCGTGATTTGGTAGTACTTGGGCGGATCGGATGCCAGCCGGAAGCCGCCGGGCGCTTCGGGCCCCGTTTCGCTGGAGGCGACGAGAGTGGTTCCCGCCCCAGTGACCTGCCCGAATGTGATTTTCGCCCCCGTGGCGCTATCGGTGACTTGCACGTTGCTGCCGACCGGCGTGTTGGGCAACTCGATTTTACAGGTCGCGTCGCAGCCGTCGCCACCGGCGGTGTTGCCGTCGTCGCACTGCTCCTGAAGCGACGGCTGGAGAATGCCGTCGCCGCAGAATTCGGTCTTGCAGGTCGCGTCGCAGCCGTCGCCGCCGGCGGTGTTGCCGTCGTCGCACTGCTCGGGGGGCTCCAGAACGCCATTGCCGCAGGCGGCCGGCACCGTGCAAGCGAACTTGCAGCCGTAGTACGGAGGATCCCCAGGCGAGGGCGAGATGCTGTGATCCCGCCACAGCCAAAACGTGTCGCACTTGTTGTTGTCGGCCGCATCGGTCGTCACGTTGGTGGCCGCCCACAAGTCGAGACCATTGCCGCAGACGGTGTTCCAGCCGAAGGTGCCGTACCCGCTCAGCTCCGCGCCGCGCGTGCCGTTGTCCACGAACTCGTTATGCTCGATGACATTGTTCTCGCCGCTGGTGGCCGATAGCCCGACCGCATTCCCGGACGCCCTGTTGTACGCGATCTGGTTATAGTCGGTGAAAGCGAGATAGAAGCCATAACTGACATTGTCGGTCGCGCGGTTGCCGATCACGATGTTCGACGACGACTCTTGAATTTGGAGACCCGAAACGGTGTTCTGATCGAGCAGGTTGTCGCGGATCAGATTGCCGTTCGATCCCTCGTAATAGACGTAGATACCGACGGCGTTGGAGCGCAGCGTGTTGCCTTGGAAGGTGTTGCTGCCAGACCCAAAAGCGCCTATCCCATAAAAAAAGTCGGAGACGACGCAATTCCGGACCGTGTTCCCGCGATCTCCGCTGGGTCCGAACAAATAAACACCGTAATCCTGAGACCCTTGCTGCAGCACGTCGTCACCGTCTATGGCATGCCCTTGGCAGTCAAATATCTTGTTGGTGACCGCGCTCGGGTAGGCCAAAATGCAATTTCCCGCCTGATCGGTGATATCCCGGTCGAGATAGACTGCGGTGAACGCCGGGTTGCTCAGCTTGCTGGTGCAATCCGCGCAATCGGTGCAGGTCGCGCTGGTCGAACCCGACCCCGGCGCGTAGCTGATCGATCCCGCCAAACGCCCCCCCAGAACGGTGCAGATGGTCGAGCTGCGAACCAGCGTCGAGGAAGTGGCGGGCGTGGCGCAACGCCCCTTGACCGGGTCGGGCAGTTGCGAAGTTTCTCCGAAATACTGTGCGCCGATGTAAACGCCCACGTACAACCGGGTTTGGGCGTTAAACTGATAGCTTGGCGGGATCACGCAGATTTCGGTTCCCGGCTGGTTGGGGAGCGTGTAGGTGTCCAAGATTCCACCCGGCTCAACGCCACAGTTTCCGGCCCTCCAATCCCAAGTCAGGATATCCGCCCTCGCCACAGGTGCCAAAAACAGACTTCCCGCCATGGACAAGAGGAGCAGGCCGAACGTGTACGCGATCATCGATTTTGAAGCCAAGGATTTCATGGCTTTCTCCTCACTCGATCGATCAAACCCGCAACCTGACATTCACCCATCAACTTCTGTCCGCGCCAATAGCGGACTCTGATGCTCCCGGAGCCGCGCAGGCTGCCACGCGACCGTCATGTACAAAACCCATAAACAAAAAGCCGAACCCCCTCCCGCGACCTTGACGGCGTCGCTCTCGGTGGTCCGGCTTTCCTGGGACTCGCTCAGGATCCGCGACTTTCTGTCCCTACCTCACGGTGGGTTTGGCCTTAATTTTGTAACTTTTATACCACGATTAATGGTAAAAATAAAGGGGGTAATAGGGCTAATAAATATATAATCAACTAAAATTTAATGAAAATATTTCTTTTTCTCACCCGCTGATCGATAGCGCAATCACCGCGCCATTCAACGCGCTAGAATCGCCGTGTTTGATTTGTGATGTCGCTTATAAGGGTCACATCCAAATCGGCGACGAATGAAAGACCCCGAAAACCTCGCGGGCGTGTCGCCATCGGCGGCGGGGTCTGGTATCTTGTAGCGTCTTCTGGCTACCCCCCATCCCGGCATGACCCGATTCATTTTTATCACCGGCGGCGTGGTGTCCTCCCTGGGCAAAGGCATCGCCGCCGCTTCGCTGGCAGCCGTGCTGGAAGCCCGGGGGCTCAAGGTCACCCTGATCAAGCTCGACCCCTACATCAACGTCGATCCCGGCACCATGAGCCCCTTCCAGCACGGCGAGGTGTTCGTCACCAGCGACGGCGCGGAAACCGACCTCGATCTCGGCTACTACGAGCGCTTCGTGTGCATGACCGCCACCCGGCGCAACAACTTCACCACCGGGCGGATCTACGAAAACGTGATCCGCAAGGAACGGCGCGGCGACTACCTCGGCGGCACCGTGCAGGTCATCCCGCACATCACCGACGAAATCAAGCGCTGCATCCGGCTGGGCGCCGGCGAGGCCGACATCGCCATGGTCGAAATCGGCGGTACGGTCGGCGACATCGAATCGCAGCCCTTCCTGGAAGCCATCCGCCAGATGGGCGTGGAGCTGGGCCGCGAGCTGTGCCTGTTCATCCACCTGACCCTGGTGCCCTACATCAAATCCTCCGGCGAGCTGAAAACCAAGCCGACCCAGCACTCGGTCAAGGCACTGCGCTCCATCGGCATCCAGTCCGATATCCTGCTGTGCCGCTCCGACCGGGAAGTGCCCGCCGAGGAGCGCCGCAAGATCGCCCTGTTCACCAACGTCGAAGCCAAGGCGGTCATCAACGTCCCGGACGCCGACACCATTTACCGGATTCCGCTGCTGCTGCACGCCCAGGGCGTGGACGACATCGTCGCCCGCAAGCTGCATCTGGAAAATTTGCCGCCGGCCCAGCTCGCCGATTGGGAGCGGGTGGTGCGGGCCATCGAAAGCCCGGCCGGCGAACTGGACATCGCGATGGTCGGCAAGTACGTGGATCTGACCGACGCCTACAAATCATTGAACGAGGCGCTGCTGCACGGCGGCATCCACACCCGGACCAAGGTCAACATCCACTACATCGACTCCGAACAGATCGAGCGCGACGGCACCGCCTGCCTGGAGGACATGGACGCCATCCTGGTGCCGGGCGGCTTCGGCGAACGGGGGATCGAAGGCAAAATCGCCGCCGTCCGCTACGCCCGCGAGCGCCGGATTCCCTACCTCGGCATCTGCCTGGGCATGCAAGTGGCGGTGATCGAGTTCGCCCGCCACGTCGCCGGGCTGGAGGGCGCGCACAGCACCGAGTTTCGCAAGGACACCCCCCACCCGGTCATCGCCCTGGTCACCGAGTGGACCGACGAGGACGGCGGCCTGCAACGGCGCCGGGAAGGCGGCGATTTGGGCGGCAGCATGCGGCTCGGCGCGCAACCCTGCTGGCTGGTCCCCGATAGCTTGGCGCGAGCGACTTACGGTAAGGACGTGGTCACGGAACGCCACCGTCACCGCTACGAATTCAACAACCGCTTCCGCGAGCCTTTGCGCGCCGCCGGCCTGGTCTGCTCCGGCCATTCGCTGGACGGCCGCCTGGTGGAAATGATCGAGCTGCCCGGCCATCCCTGGTTTCTCGGCTGCCAGTTCCACCCCGAATTCACCTCCACGCCGCGCGCCGGCCACCCCCTGTTTCGCGGCTTCGTCGAAGCGGCGCTCCGCCAGCGCCGGGAACGGCTCGGGGAGGCCATCGCGGCATGATCGACCTGTGCGGCTTCCAGGTCGGGCTGGACCGGCCCCTGTTTCTGATCGCCGGTCCCTGCGTGATCGAATCCGAGCAACTGGCGCTGGACACCGCCGGCCGGCTCAAGGACATCACCGGGCGGCTGGGCATCCCGTTCATCTACAAATCCTCGTTCGACAAGGCCAACCGCTCCTCCGGCCAGAGCTTTCGCGGCCCCGGCCTGGCGGCAGGATTGAAGATTCTGGAAACGGTCAAGAGCCAAATCGGCGTGCCGGTGCTGACTGACGTGCACGAATACACCCCGCTGCACGAAGTCGCCGCTGTGGTGGACGTGCTGCAAACCCCGGCCTTCCTGTGCCGGCAGACCGATTTCATCCAGAACGTCGCCCGCCAGGGCCTGCCGGTCAACATCAAGAAAGGCCAGTTCCTCGCCCCCTGGGACATGGGCAACGTGGTCGCCAAGGCCCGCGCCGCCGGCAACGACCGCATCATGGTCTGCGAGCGCGGGGCGTCTTTTGGCTACAACAACCTGGTGTCCGACATGCGCGCCCTGATGGTGATGCGCGCCACCGGCTGTCCGGTGGTGTTCGACGCCACCCATTCGGTGCAATTGCCCGGCGGCCAGGGGAATGCTTCCGGCGGCCAGCGCGAATTCGTGCCGGTGCTGGCGCGGGCGGCGGTGGCGGCGGGCGTCGCCGGGCTGTTCATGGAAACCCATCCCGATCCCGATCGCGCCTTGAGCGATGGCCCCAACGCCTGGCCGCTGGATCGGATGGAACCGTTGCTGGCCACGCTCAAGGCGCTGGACGAGACGATCAAATCGCGCGGTTTTCTCGAAACCGAATTAGAATAAGCTCTTTATCCCCCAAAAGCACAACACCCAGAGGAGTTGTCAGCATGTCGAAAATCAAAGAAATTCTCGGTCGTGAAATCATGGATTCGCGCGGCAACCCGACCGTCGGCGTGGACGTGATCCTGGAATCCGGCGCCAAGGGCACCGCCGGCGTTCCATCCGGCGCCTCCACCGGCAGCCGCGAAGCGTTGGAATTGCGCGATGGCGACAAGAGCCGCTATCTGGGCAAGGGCGTGCTGAAAGCCGTCGGCAACGTTAACGGCGAGTTGCGCAAAGCCGTGGTCGGCATGGAAGCGGTCGACAATCAGGCCGCCATCGACCAGAAGATGATCGACCTGGACGGCACCCCGACCAAGAGCCGCCTGGGCGCCAACGCCCTGCTGGGCGTTTCCATGGCCGCCGCCCACGCCGCCGCCGCCGAGAAGGGCGTGCCGCTGTACAAGTACCTGAACCCCACCGGCCCGTATCATCTGCCGGTGCCGATGATGAACATCCTGAATGGCGGCGCTCACGCGGATAATAGCGTGGACATGCAGGAATTCATGATCATGCCGATTGGCGCGCCCAGTTTCCGCGAGGCGTTGCGCTGGGGCGCGGACGTGTTCCATGCCCTGAAAGCCGTGCTCAAGAAGCAGGGCATGAACACGGCGGTTGGCGACGAAGGCGGTTTCGCCCCT
>RRZT010492443.1_pt1 | contig 13994 bp, 11 predicted proteins | sample 2165551 | NCBI WGS metagenome assembly RRZT01 (sample SAMN10456910, study PRJNA506462) | wastewater metagenome | biome: wastewater; feature: sludge; material: wastewater sludge; isolation source: wastewater sludge with Escherichia coli K12::gfp cells carrying plasmid... | place: USA: Moscow, Idaho... | reverse complement strand
TCGGGGCGGGGACCGACCAGGCTCATGTCGCCGCGGAAGATGTTCCACAGTTGCGGCAGCTCGTCCAGGGAGCTGCGGCGCAGGAACCGGCCGAACCACGACACCCGGTCGTCGTGCTTGATGTTCCAGTTGGTGGCGCTCTCGTCCTCGGTGGCGGGGCGCAGGCTGCGGAACTTGAGTACTTCAAAGGCCACGCCGTCGATCCCCACGCGCTGCTGGCGGAACAGGATGCCGGGGCCGTCCACCGTGCGGTTCAGCACAGCGAGCACCAGCAGGAGCGGAGACAGGACGATGATTGCGAGTCCGGATACGACGATGTCCATCAGGCGTTTGAGCCACCAGGTGGGCGACCGGAACGGCGCGCGGTGCAACCGGTGCAGGGGGATGCCGTCGATCTCGTCGGTGTCGGTGAAGTGTGCGGTCATCTCGAACAGGCGCGGCACGATGTAGATGTCCACGTCGCCACGGTCACAGGTCTGGATGATCGGCACGAGTTCGGACTCGCGCACGGCAAGGAACGCGATGATCAGCCGGTCGATCTGCTCATCGTGGACGATCTGCGCCATCTGCTCGGAGTCCCCCAGCAGATCCGCGGGCAGCTCGGAGTTCGACAGGGCAGGGTCGGAGTCGACGAAACCGATCAGGTCACACCCATACGAACGGTCCAGCATCATGTAGGTGCCCAGGTCGCGCGCCACCTTGCCGGCACCGAGGATCACGGTGCGCTGGGACAGTTGGCCGTGGCGACGCCGCCACCGGATGAACCAGTACGTACCCGTGCGGCCCAGAACTACGGCTACCACCAGCACTGCGAGATAGATCTGGTCTTCGGCGCTGAGCGCGGCCCGGTTGACCACCGCCAGCAACCCGGCCCCGATCGCACCTGCGGTGATGCTCGCGGCCAGGACCCGGGGCAGGTCGTCCAGGATGTGCAGCGACATCCGGGTCTGGTAGAGGCCCCACAGCAGCATGGCCAACAGCAACAGTGCAGCGCTGACGATCTCGTAGGTGAGGGGTTGGGCTGCCGACAGGAACGCTGCGATGGCGACGGCCGCGAGGTCGCCCGCCAGGATGATCATCTGCGGCTGGAAACGCGCCCATTGGCCACGGACGACCTCAACGGGACTGACCTGGCCTGCCTCGGGGAGTTGCGGCAATGACATGACCACTTGATCCTCCCAGAGTGAGACCGACGTTGCGCTGTGGCCGCGGGGCCTTCGCGTCCTTGCGCCCCTCATAGGTTCTCGGCAGAACGGGGAATTCCTTGAATGGCGACCTGTTGCGCCCAGCGGGTGAGCTCGGCGTGATGTGGATCACATCTGTTGACACGCGGGCGCCCCTGGGTCACATTCGATATATCGGTGCGATACATTGATGCGAGAGATCGAGTCGATGCTTCGACCCGATGCATCGGGAGATAGGGACTTCCTATCACCCGACACCTCAGGTGGGTCCCCCGACTCACCGCGAGTGACTGCAAAGGAGTGACGGTATGGCGAAGCGCTCAGGCGTTCTGGAGTTCGCCGTGCTGGGACTGCTGCAGGACAACCCGATGCACGGCTACGAGTTGCGCAAGCGGCTCAACGGCGTGCTCGGGACATTCCGTGCGATCTCGTACGGCTCCTTGTACCCGTGCTTGAAGGAACTTCTGGCAGCGGGATACATCGAAGAGGAGGGACCGGCTGAGTCCGGCGCCACGGCATTGACCGGGCGCCGCGCCAAGGTCGTCTACCGACTCACTGCCGACGGGAAGGAACGCCTTGCCGACCTGCTGACCGACAGTGGTCCGCAGGCTTGGGAGGACGACGCTTTCGGCGTCCGACTCGCGTTCTTCGGGAGTACTGATGCCGATGTGCGCATGCGCATCCTGCAGGGCCGGCGATCCCGGCTCGAGGAACGGCTCGCGTCGTTGCGTGGCTCAGTGTCACGCTCGCGCGAACGCGTCGACAACTACACGTTGCAGCTGCAGCAGCACGGCCTGGACTCCGTGGAGAACGAGGTCCGTTGGCTGCGCGAACTCATAGAGAACGAAGAAACACACGGCGCCCCCGGCGTCACCAACCCCCCGGGCCACGGGCACCCCGCCCCCCGGTAATCGAAGGAGAAAGAGCGATGGGATCCATTCGCGTCGCGGTTGTCGGCGTCGGAAACTGCGCGTCGTCCCTGGTTCAGGGCGTCGAGTACTACCGAAATGCCGACCCGGAGTCCCGCGTGCCGGGGCTGATGCATGTCCAGTTCGGCGACTATCACGTGAGCGACCTCGACTTCGTCGCGGCGTTCGACGTCGATGCCAAGAAGGTGGGCCAGGATCTGAGCGCCGCCATCTTCGCCAGCGAGAACAACACGATCAAGATCAGCGACGTGCCGCCCACCGGTGTCACGGTGCAGCGTGGTCCGACCCTGGACGGCCTGGGCAAGTACTACGCCGAGACGATCACCGAGTCCTCCGACGAGCCGGTCGATGTGACCGCCGCGTTGCGTGAGGCCCGCGTGGACGTCCTCGTGTGCTACCTGCCCGTCGGCTCCGAGAATGCCGCCAAGTTCTACGCCCAGTGCGCCATCGACGCCAAGGTGGCGTTCGTGAACGCCCTGCCGGTGTTCATCGCCGGTACGCCGGAGTGGGCCAAGAAGTTCGAAGATGCCGGGGTCCCGATCGTGGGCGACGACATCAAGAGCCAGATCGGCGCGACCATCACCCACCGGGTGCTGACCAAGCTGTTCGAGGACCGCGGCGTGACCGTGGACCGCACCTACCAGCTCAACGTCGGCGGCAACATGGACTTCAAGAACATGTTGGAGCGTGAGCGCCTGGAGTCGAAGAAGATCTCCAAGACGCAGTCGGTCACCTCGCAGATGAGCCGCGACATCGGTGCGCGCAACGTGCACATCGGTCCGAGCGACTACGTCGAATGGCTGGACGACCGCAAGTGGGCGTTCATCCGCCTCGAGGGTCGCAACTTCGGTGACGTGCCGCTGAGCCTGGAGTACAAGCTCGAGGTGTGGGACTCCCCCAACAGCGCCGGCATCATCATCGACGCCGTGCGTGCGGCCAAGATCGCCAAGGACCGCGGCATCGGTGGCCCGATCCTGAGCGCATCGAGCTACTTCATGAAGTCGCCGCCGGTGCAGTACACCGACGAAGAGGCCAAGGACGCTGTGGAAGGCTTCATCGCCGGAACCATCGATCGCTGAGCTGAGCACACGCGTTCACGCGCATGACGAGGGTCCGGGCCGCAAGGTCCGGGCCCTCATGCGTTGTGCCCGCCACCACGCAGGGATCCGACGATCGCGACCCGACGGCGTCAGGAGCGGCGGTCACCACTTTGGTCGCTGCTACCACCGTCGTCGTCCTTATCCTTGAAGAGCCCTGCGTTCATCAGCAGGATGGCGCCGACACCGGCGCCCAGGTAGATCAGCATCGGGTTACTGGTGAAGTAGAACAGCACCAAGCCGACGGCGAGGCCCGCGACGATGCCCACTGCCATGCTGCGCCCGTCGAACCGATCCATGACTGGACGCTACCGGTGCACCGGAGTGCGCGCAGGCGGTATCACTCGCCGCCGTCGGTGCCGGGCATCTGCGCGATCTGGGTCAGGTCGCAGCCCGGGTCGAGTTTCAGCTCCAAGCGCAGCGGCGTCCACTGGTAGCGCAAGTCGCCGAACACGTTCTCGAGCTCGTACGGGTCGCGCCGGTAGTCGTACAACTCGATCGTGCCGTCGGTGTAATGCAGGTACAGATATCGCTTCGTCCGGACGCCGCAGAAGCCGGGGCGGTTGACCATGCCGCCGCGTGAGCGCGACGCTTCGAGCGGCAGCGTGGCGCGGACAGAGCCGAGCAGGGACTTGCCCTCGCCGACCGGCCCCGTCCCGGCCAGCTGCGCGATGGTCGCGGTGACGTCGAGTTGGTTGGCCAGCCGGCTGGTGACCGTGCCGGGGCCCCCACCTGACACCACCCCCGCGGGGTACTTGATCCACAGCGGGATCCGCGAAGCCAGCAAGTAGGGGTGGCGCTTGAGTCGGAGTCGATGATCGCCCCACGAGTAACCGTTGTCGGACAGGTAGATGATCATCGTGTTGTCCAGGCCCCGGGTGGCGGCCTGCGTCTGGATGATGCGCCGCACGTTGGCGTCGACGCCCATCAGCGAACGGGACTGGTTGTCGGCCGTGGCGCGCAGGACACGTTCCCGCGTCTTGGGCAGGCGCCGCATCCACTGCGGCTTGTCCGACACGTCCTTCTCCCGCATCGACGGGTTCCCGTACGCGCCGGCGGCGCGGAAACGGGCCAGCAGGTTGTCGTCGGCCGCCGAGCGGTACGGCCCGGAGTCGTAGTTCGCGTGCGGCGCGAACGGGGAGTACATGACGAACAACGGCTTGTCCGGATCCGCCTCGGCGATGTGGTTGACCACCCCGGTGCCGAGCACGTCGGTCGTGTAGCCGGACGGCAGTCCCGTGACCCGGGTCCAGTAGCCGCCGCTGAGCTTCGGATCGTCGTAGGTGTGGAACACATCCCAGCCGGGCGGCTTCGAGCCGCGACCGCCGCCGTCGTTGAAGTGATTGATGTACTTGCCGAAGAGCGCGGTCTGGTAGCCCGCCTGCTGCAGTTCGACGGGTAGCGCCTGCCGCTGCCACTGTTTGAAGGCCCGGTAGCCGCCGAACTTGCCCGAGTTCTCCCACACGTCGGTGTCGTGGGCGTAGCGGCCGGTCAGGAACGCCGCCCGGGCCGGGCAGCACAGGTTGGTCGGGACCACGGCCCGGTCGTACCGCACCCCTTGGGAACCGAAATAGGAGGACGTGTACGGCATCGCCTGCTCGGTCCCGCCGCGCTGGTCGTCGGTCATGATGACGATGACATCGGGGGGTTGCGAGGCGCTGCCGACCGCGGTCGGCGGGGACGTGGCGGCGGCCGTGGCGGTCGTGAGGGCGGTCGGGGTCACCGCCAGCAGGAGGAACGCGACGGCGGAAAGGACAGCGGTGGGGCCACGCCAGGTCATCTGTTCCTCCTTCGTTGATCCTCGTGACTGAGCCCGTCGAGCGTATCCCAGCGTGTGGGTCGGTTCCGGGCGTCGCGGATCCACCGGGAACCTTCGGCAGGTTATCGGTCGCCCCCAAGCCACGCCCCCTGTCCTGACCCTTGGCTCCGGTAGTCGGACACAGCGGGTGGACCGGCGCGATAGCGTCACCCCGTGTCGACAGCCGCGCGTGCGCCCATCGTGGATCTGCTGCACAACGGCGGCTTCATGCGGCTGTTCGCCACCCGGATGACGGGGTCGCTGGGTGATGGGGTCCTGCAGGCGGCGCTGGCCGCCTTCGTCGTGTTCTCCCCCGAGCGACAGGCGACCCCGCTGGCCATCGCGACATCGTTCGGGATCCTGCTGCTGCCCTACTCGTTCATCGGACCGTTCGCCGGGGTGTTCCTCGACCGGTGGCGGCGCCGTCAGGTGCTCGTGTACGCCAACTGGCTGCGGGCCCTGACCACGGTGATCACCATCGTGATCGTGTCGACCGGACGGGTCGGACTCGACCTGGGCCTGGCCGTCCTTGTCACCCTGGGTCTGGGCCGGTTCGTGCTGTCCGGACTGTCCGCCGCCCTGCCCCACGTGGTCGAGGAACGCGAACTCGTGACCGCCAACTCCCTGGCGCCCACGGCAGGCACCGTCATCTACGGCATCGGGGCGCTCCTGGGCATCGGCATCCGCAGCCTCGCCGGCGGTGGCGACCAAGGAGTGCCCTGGGTCTTGGGCAGCGCAGCGGTCATCTACCTGTTGGCCGGCGCGGTGCCGCTGATGTTGGGGCGCAACCAGTTGGGGCCGTCCGGTGACCGGCCCGGCCAGACCGTCGCCGACGTGGCCCGCGGATTCGTCGACGGGTTCCGCGTCCTCGCCGGCGACGGGCCGTCGTGGCGCGCCGTGGTGGTGGTGCTGGCCCATCGGTTGGCGTTCGGATCCCTGACCGTGCTGCTGCTGCTGTTGCTGCGCAACACGTTGAACCCACCCGACCAGCCCGACGCCGCGTTCACGGACTTCTCGTTCGTCGCTGCGGCGGTGACCCTGGGCGCTCTGGCGGCCGCCGTCATCACGCCCGCGATGACGCGGCGGTGGGGAACGGTCCGCTGGACCACAGTCACACTCTTCGTTGTCGCCGTGGTGGCGCCCCTGTCCCTGATCCCGGTCGCGTTGCCGTTCCTGGTGGCCGGGGGTCTGGTCATCGGCCTGTCCCAACAAGCCGCCAAGATCGGCGGCGACACCACGTTGCAGCGCCGCATCAGCGACGATCACCTGGGCCGCGTGTTCTCGCTGTACGACGTCGGCGTCAACGTCTGCCTGGTGCTGGGGGCCCTGCTCGTGGCCCTGACAGCGCCACTGAGCGGGGTGTCCCTGATCGGGTTCCTCGGCCTCGGCGTGTTCTACCTGCTGGTCGCCCTGTGGTACAGGGGCACACGTGATCCCAGCGATCCGGCGACCCGCAACGACAGCCAGGACGCCTGAGTCACTGCTGCTGGGCCCACCAGGACCGCAGCTGCGCCTGTGCGGTCTCCTTGTCGACCGGGCCCCGTTCCAGCCGCTGCTCGAGCATGTACTGGTAGGCGCGCCCCACGTCCCGGCCGGGCGCGATGCCGAGTAGCTCCATGATCTCGTTGCCGTCGAGTTCGGGCCGGATGGCCGACAGTTCCTCTTGCGCCGCCAACTCCTCGATGCGCTCCTCGAGGGAGTCGTAGGCGCGCTGCAGCGCCCGGGCCCGGCGTTGATTGCGGGTCGTGGAGTCCGCGCGGGTCAGCTTGTGCAGCCGCGGCAGCAGGTCGCCGGCGTCGCGGACGTAGCGGCGCACTGCGGAGTCGGTCCACTCCCCGGTGCCGTACCCGTGGAACCGCAGGTGCAGTTCGACCAGACGTGCCACGTCCTCGATCTCAGCCTTGCTGAAGTGCAGCGCCCGCAGCCGCTTGGCCGTCATGCGGGCGCCCACGACCTCGTGGTGGTGGAACGACACCCCTCCACCCGGTTCCATCCGCCGGGTACGCGGCTTGCCGATGTCGTGCAGGAGCGCCGCCAGTCGCAGGATCGGGTCGGGATCCCCCTCCTCGAGAGCGATGGCCTGGTCGAGCACCGTCAGCGAGTGTTCGTAGACGTCCTTGTGCCGGTGGTGTTCGTCGATCTCGAGTCGCAGGGCCGGTAGTTCCGGCAGGATCACCGCCGCCAGACCGGAATCGACGAGGACTTCCAGACCCCGGCGCGGGTACTCAGCGGTGAGCAGGCGCAGCAGTTCGTCGCGGATGCGTTCGGGTGACACGATGGCCAACCGGTCGGCCATCGTCGACATGGCCGCGTAGGTACTGTCCGCGATGGTGACGTCGAGCTGAGCGACGAACCGGGCCGCCCGCATCATGCGTAACGGATCGTCGCGGAACGACTGCTCCGGCGAGCCGGGCGTGCGCAGCCGCCGGGCGGCCAGATCGACGATCCCGCGGTGCTCGTCGACGAACTCCAGGGCCGGCACCCGTACCGCCATCGCGTTGATGGTGAAGTCCCGGCGCACCAGGTCGTCGGACAGATTCGTGCCGAACGTGACGTCGGGCTTGCGGGTGGCGCCGTCGTACACATCGGTTCGGAAGGTCGTGATCTCCCAGTTGCGCTGCGCCCGCCGGGCGCCCACGGTGCCCCATCGGATGCCGACGTCCCACACGGTGTCGGCCCAGTCCCGCAGGATCGCGAGGCTCTGCCCGGGCTCGGCATCGGTGGTCAGGTCGACGTCGATCTCGGGCCGGTCGGGAAGCACCCCCAGCACGGCATCGCGCACGCAGCCCCCCACAGCGGCCAACTCGAACCCGGCGTCGTGGAACCGCGCACCGAGGTCGACCAGTTCCGGGACCGTGCCCACGAGCACCTCGACGGCGCGCTCCTGCGCCTCGCGCAAAGGCGCCGGGAGAGGGGTGGTGGTCACTGGCACAAGGGTAGGGGACACCCACGTCCGCCACGCAATGTGACGGCGCGACTCAGGAGGCGGCGGGGCGCAGCGTGAACAGGTCCGGATCGAGTGCGACGGTGCGCACCAGGCCGAGCTCGCGCAGGATCTTCTCGTCCTGTGGCCTCAGCATGTACTCCCGGCGGTACAACTGCCGCAGTGCCTTCATCCGTTCCCGGCGCTTGGGCAGCGCAGCAGCCGCTGCGAACCGCTGCGACTGTCTGATCCGCATGGGTCCCACATGGTCGCCGTAGACGGAGAAGTTCTGCCATTTGGTGAACCACTCGTCGAACGAACCGGCGTCGTAGTGCAGGATCCACAGGTCGTCGGCGGTCTCAGAGGCGATCCGCCCCGATGCCAGGGTCCCCAGGGTCGGGCCGTGGACCCGCATGGTCTTGATGGCGCCGAAACGAACCAGAGCCTTGCCCCGGCGATGCCCCCGGAAGAGCTTGCCGGTCCGGAAGGGGGCGGTGACACCGCGTTCCCTCGCCTCCACGTACTCCTTCGGCTTGTGCTCCTTGAACACCGTCACCTCGCGGAACGGGTCCTGCATCTGCGGCCTGGGGGGGACGGCCTCCAGCGGGAGCATCTGAACATGGTCCAACCCCTCACGGCACTGCTGGTGTAACGCGGTGCGCAGGTCCCCGGGCGCCCAGATCAACTCGTCGGAGTCGATGTGGGCCAGCCAGTCGATGTTCAGGTCGGTGCGCCCCAGCAGGTAACGCAGCATGATGTGCTGCTTCTCTGGGACGACGTCGGGCACCTCGCGCTTCATGGGTTCCACCAGGTCCCGCCAGAACTGCGCATCACAGCGGTAGCAGGTGATCGACGGATGAGGCTCAAGCAGCGCGATCGCGGGGTCCTGCGGGTCGTCGAAGAAGATGTGCATCTCGTCGATGCCGGAGTTCAGGTGGTAGGCGGCCCACTCCACCAGTACCTGTGGCGGTGCCTTGACCAGCGAGGCGGTGGCGAAACGCATGGCGTGTCCACGATCCTTTCCGGCGCCGGAGCGCCACGGTCGTGACTCTACCCAGTAGGAGCGCGACTGACCGTCGAAACCGCAGGCGCCGCCGCGGGTGATGACCGGGGGTTATCGTGGGCGTCATGACGCAGCGGAGTCCACACCGGGGGCCCGCCGGGCCGCCGCGACCGCGGCCGGCCGCGCGGCGCGTCCGCACCGTGGACGAAGTCAGTGCGGGGGGGCTCGTCGTAGACAGCTTGGACCCGGCGGCGCAGGCGTTGCTCATCTCTCGCCACGACCGGCGCGGACGACTGATCTGGTCGTTCCCCAAAGGCCACCTGGAGGCCGGTGAGACCGACCGTGACGCGGCCATCCGCGAGGTCGGTGAGGAGACCGGGATCATCGCCAAGATCATCGAGCCGCTCGGTGAGATCGACTTCTGGTTCATGGCCGACGGCCGACGCATCCACAAGACGGTGCACCACTTCCTCATGGTCTGCCAGGGTGGGGAGTTGTGCGCGGACGATCCGGAGGTGGAGTCGGTCGAGTGGGTGCCGCTGTCCGCCGTGTCGGCGCGGCTGGCCTACTCCGACGAGCGGGCCCTGCTCAAGAAGGCACGCGCCCGCCTTTCGGACCTCCCGTAGTGGCCGCGCTGCGCCGGGCGGCGCCGGCCATGATGGCGGCCGTGGCCGGTGCTTTGCTCCTGCTCGCGCCCTCGCTCCTGATCCCGGCGGCACCGGCCACCGCCCAGACGCAACCGGTCCAGATCCTGATCGAGGGCGTCGCCCCGGCCATCCCCACCGCGACTGACACCTTGCGCGTCACCGGCCGTGTGGCCAACACCTCCGACAGCGATATCGCCCTGCCCCGGGTGCAGTTGCGGCTGTCCCCCCTGCAGTTGAACAGTCGCGGCGAGATCACGTCGGTGCTCGACGGGACCTCCGACCGCACCGGAACCCCGTTCCCCGACACCTTGTCCGACCTGGGGCCGGTGCTGTCCCCCGGCCAGCAGGCCCAGTTCCGCCTGACGGTGCCGGTCAAGGAGATGGCGTTGGACCCGGATCTGGCGGGGGTGTACGCCGTGTTCGTCGAGGTGCTGTCCGGCGAACTGCCGTTGGTCGAGTCGGGCACCGTGTTTCCCTGGTTCCCGCCGGCTGCCGAGATCGTCCCCAGCCAGGTCGCCCTGGTGTGGCCGATCGTGCAGAAGCCTGCGATCGCCGCGGACGACCTGGTGGTGGATCCCGCGCTGCCCGGGGAGTTCGCCGCGGGCGGCCGGTTGGGCAGACTGCTCGACGCGGGCCGGCGGTACCCGGTGTCGTGGCTGATCGACGCCGCCACCTGGCAGGCGGCGCGGTCGATGTCCGACGGCTACCGCGTGCGGGGCCCCGAGGGCCCGGAACCTGGCGACCAGACTGACGCGGCGACGCAGTTCGCCGCCTCGCTGCAACAGGTTCTGGACACCAAGACGACGACCACCATGCAGTTCGCTTTCGCCGATGCCGACGCGCTGCACCACGGCGGCCTCACCCGCTATGTGGTCCGGGCGGCAAGCCTGCCCGAGGTGATGACCGAACAACTCACCCCGGACGCCCGCACCACCCCCGTGTTCGACGCCCCGGGGGGAAACAGCGACTCGGCCACACTGGAGACCATCGTCGACACCGGGGTGCGCGACCTGGTGCTGTCCGACCGCTACTTCCCCCCCGAACCGCCGCTGGCGTACACCCCGTCGGGGGTGACCCCGGTGAGCGTCGGCGCCACTGAGGCAACGGGATTGCTCACGGATCTCGCCCTTGCGCGCACCCTCGAACGGCCCCTGGTCACCGCTGCCGACCGCAGCCGGGTGACCCAGGAGTTCCTGGCCCAGACGGCCCTGATCACGTTGGAGTTGCCCGGCGAGGAGCGCAGCGTGGTGGTGCGGCCCCCGACGATGTGGGACCCACCGCCGGCCTGGCTGGACCGGCTGCTGAAGGCAACCGTGCGAGCCCCCTGGCTGGACCTCGTGGACCTGGCCGAGGTGGCGGACGCCACCGCCGTACCCCGGGTGAGCACCGGGTACACCGACGCCAACCGCCGCCGCGAACTCCCCTCGGAGTACGTCGCCCGGATCCGGTCCCTCGACGAGGAACTCACCCGGTTGTCCCGCATCGTGGTCGACCCCACCGGGTACGGGGAGACGTTCTCAGTGGCTCTGCAGCGGGCGGCGTCGGCGCTGTGGCGCCCCGACGACTCCCAGCGGACTGCTTTCTTGGACACGGTGACCGGCCAGATCTCTGAGCAGAAGCGCAAGGTGCGGGTGCTGTCCAGCGGAACCGTGACGCTGGCCGGCGACACCGGCGTGGTCCCCCTCACCATCGCCAACGACCTGGACCGCCCGGTGTCGGTCGGGGTGCAACTGGTGCCGGACAACCCCATCGCGCTGGAGTCGACCCCGCTGGAGCCCGTCCGGATCGATGCGCAAGAAAAGGCCGGCCTCGAGATCCCGGTCCGGGTGGTCAGCAGCCAACCGATGACAGTGAGCGTCGTGATCACCGACGACGAGGGCCTGCCCTACGACGACTCGGCGAGCATCGAGCTGCGTTCCACCGCGAGTAGCCGGATCGCCACCATCGTCACCGTCGTCGGCGGGGTGGCCCTGGTGATCCTGGTCTCGTTGAACTTGTTGCGGCGCCGTCGGCACCCGGCACCGGATCCCGAACCGCAGCACGAAGAACTTCCCCAGGGCGACTCCCATGTCTGACTTCGATGCCCCCCGGGCGCACACCAACGACCCGGAACCCGATGACATCAACGACCAGCGCGAGGCAGATCTGGCCGTAAGGGCGCAGGCAGGGCTGCTGCGCAACAGCGCGGTCATGGCCACCGGGTCGATCGTGTCGCGGCTCACGGGCATCCTGCGCAACATCGCCCTGACTGCCGCGGTGGGGCTGACGATCTCCGCTGACGCCTTCGCGCTCGGCCGGTCGCTGCCGGACATCATCTACGTCCTGATCGTCGGGGGGGCGCTCAACGCCATCTTCGTGCCGCAGATCGTGCGCCGGATGAAGGACGACGCCGACGGCGGCAAGGCGTACACCGACTCGCTGATCTCGTTGACCGGCGTCCTGCTGCTGGTCATCACGGTGATCTCGGTGGTGCTGGCTCCCCTCGTCGTGGCCATCTACGCCACCAGTGCGTACACCAACGAGCAGATCGACCTGGCGGTCGCCTTTGCGCGGTTCTGTCTGCCCCAGATCTTCTTCTTCGGGCTGTACACGATGCTGTCGCAGGTACTCAACGCCCGCGAACGGTTCGGCATGCCGATGTTCGCGCCCATCTTCAACAACCTGGTGGCCATCGCCACCTACGCGTCGTTCGTGGTCGTGTTCGGGACCGCCGCCGCCGACGACGGACTGCTCGACGGGACCCAGGCCGCGTGGCTGGGCATCGGCACCACACTGGGGATCGTGGCGCAGGCGGTGATCCTGATCCCGGTGATGATGCGCTCGGGGTACCGCTACTCGTTCAGCCGCCAGTGGCGGGGCATGGGCCTGGGCAAGGCGGGGCGCCTGGCCGGCTGGACCATCGGCCTCGTCGGGGTCACGCAAGCCGCGTTCATCGTGATCTCGCGGCTGGCCACGCAGGCCAACGTGAACGCCGCCGATGCCGGCGAAGCGCCCGCGGGACTGTTCACCTACACCAACGCGTACCTGGTGTTCATGATCCCGCACGGGATCATCACGGTCTCCATCGTCACCGCCCAACTGCCCGGTCTGTCGCGACTGGTCCACGAGGGCAAACTGCGGGTCGCCGGCCGCGACATCGGACACACCATGCGGCTGGTGGCACTGGTGATCGCGCCCCTGGCCCTGGCCCTGGCGGTGGCGTCGCAGCCACTCGCTGCGGTGCTGTTCAACTACGGCGCCGCCAGCGCCGAGCAGGCGTCCCAGCTGGGCACTGTCATCCAGATCTTCATGGTGGGCCTCTTGCCGTTCACCTTGTTCTACGTGTTGCAACGGGGCTGGTACGCCAACGAGGACACCCGCACGCCGTTCTTCTTCTCGATCCTGATGAACGCCATCCTGGTGGTGTTGGCGGTCATGCTGTTCGACCAGGCCGCCGCCGGCGCCCCCCAGGTCAACGCGTTGGCGGCCGCCTACTCGGTGGCCTCGCTGGTGACGTTCCTGGTGGCCTGGCCGGTCCTGCGCCGCTCCTACGGGTTCCTGGACTCCGGGGCCACGGCATGGGCCCTGGTGCGCATCGGGATCGCGGTCGCCGTCGCGCTGGTGCTCGCTGTGGTGGTGCCCCGGTTCCTGGTCGGGGACTTCGTGCTGGGGGACAGCAAGGTGTCGGCGTTGGTGAACATCGTGGTCATCAGCATGGTGGTGACGGTGGGGTACGGCGTGACCGCCTGGTTGCTCCGGATCGCCGAGATGCGGGAACTGACCGCGTGGGTCGGCGGCGCCCTCCGCCGGCTGTTGCCGTCGCGCTGACGCCCCACCACCTCAAGGTTCTGCGCGGATGATCCGATCTGCTGCACATGGCCAATTCCCGCCACCGCTGCGACGAGGGCGGAATTGTCACGGGCTGGCTCCTCAAGGTCACCCTGGCGCTGATGGTGCTGGGGATCCTCGCCTACGACGGGGTCTCGCTGGCCTACACCAAGGTCGCGACGTCCGACGACGCCCGCTATATCGCCCAGGGCGCCTCCGAGGCGATCGTGCTGCAGCGCGCCGACGACGAGCACGCCATCAAGGCGGCGGAGGACCGGGCCGAGTCACGCGGAGTGACGCTCGGCGCGAAGGACATCGTCATCGCCGAGGACGGGTCGGTGCGGGTGCACGTCACCAAGACGGCGAACACCTTGATCGCCTCACGGATCGGCGCGTTGGACAAGTACACCCGCACAGATGAGACGTACACGACACCACCGCTGCGATGACAACGGACAGACGGGCGCCCGGATGGTCCATCGGCGATGGCGCGCAGAACGCAAGACGGGCCAATCTGCGGTCCGGTGTCGTAACCTCATGAGGTGACTGTGCGTACCGAGACCGGCTTGTCCGGTCGCCACATCGGTCGGTACGTCCTCGACGATC
>RRZT012489254.1_pt1 | contig 13997 bp, 17 predicted proteins | sample 2165551 | NCBI WGS metagenome assembly RRZT01 (sample SAMN10456910, study PRJNA506462) | wastewater metagenome | biome: wastewater; feature: sludge; material: wastewater sludge; isolation source: wastewater sludge with Escherichia coli K12::gfp cells carrying plasmid... | place: USA: Moscow, Idaho... | reverse complement strand
TTATTAGTTCTATATTTTGGTTTTAAATAACCTGATAAATTCCATCTTCTTAATGTTGTTTTATTTATTTCTAAAAATAAAGATGCTTCTGAAATTGATAATATTTTCATTTGTTTAGCCTTTTTTTTGGATTTAAAAACAGTTTTTATATATTAAAATAATAACTTAAAAAAACACTTTTGTCAATATTGAATATTATTAATTAATATCAAATAATTAACTTTGGATAACTTTGATTAACTTTTTTTGATACTGTTAATTCCCTTTTTTTTATTAATTATTAAATATTATAAAAAATTTAAATGTAATGTTTAAATTTAAAAGCATTAAAAATTTTTAATTGTAAATTTTATTTAATATAATGTATAAAAAATAAAGTAGGGTTAATGATTAATAAAATAAAAGAAGCTAAGTCTGTTATAGATTTTCAAATAACATTAAATAAAAAATGTAATTTAAGGTGTTCCCATTGTTATTTAAGTGACTATAACGATTATGAAATGAAATTTTCAACATTAAAAAAAACATTTGATTATATAGATGCTTTATTAAATCAAAATAAATTTATTATTAAAGAGTTTGACATAACTATATTAGGTGGCGAAATTAGCTTAATAACTAATAATAAAAAATTTATATATATATTTAAAAAAACAGAAAAATTAATAGCAAAATATAAAAATATAAACATAAAGATACTATTTTTTTCAAATTTTATAAAGATATTTAATAATAAGTTATTATATTTATTAAATGATTTTTCATTAAAAAACCCAAAAAATATATTTATAGTTTCATCTTTTGAAAAAGATACAAAAAGATTTAAAAATGAAGAAACTTTAAAAAAATGGGCTGAGAATATAAAAATAGTAAAAAATTTAAATAAAAATATAAAGTTAGTAAATTCATTAACTATGACTAAAGAAACTGTAGATTTTATAAAAACTGAGGAATATAAAGATATTTTAGCTTTATTTAATTTTGTAGAGTATGAGTTGTTTATAGAAAATGATAAAACAAATAATTTAAAACCAAAATATAATGATTTAATAGAATTATTCAAATTTCAATATGAAAAAAAGAAAAAATATAAGGGGTCAAATTACAATAAAGACGGTATAGGTTTTGATAAAGAATATATTAATAAATTTAATATATCTCCAAAAGGTAAAATAGATTTTGATAATGTTTTATATGAAAATAATGAAATAAACATAAATGAGGTTGATGTTGAAGAAGCTTTAAATTTTTTCTATAAAAATAATAATAAAAAAAATATAGAAAATTTAAAATTTATTAATAAAAATTGTTTTAATTGTAAATTTGTAGATGATTGTTTAGGAGGTTTTTATATATATAGAGAAAATAAAGATAATAATTTTTCTTTTGATAAAAACCACGTTTGTCCAGGTTTTTATCAATTAAGAGAATATTTAGAGTTTAACCATATTTAAGGGTTTGATTTAATTCTAACTCTATTCTTTTATTTTTTTCTTCATAATGAATTTTATGTAATTTATTCATTAAATCATACATATCTATATTATTCATTATTTGATTACTTATCTGATTATTTTTATTTAATTTTTTATAAATATCATCTTTTTCTATAAATTCTTGAATGGTTGATTTTAGTGTATTCATAATTCCTGTTATATCATTATTTTTATTTATAGAATAATGTTTTTCTGAGGCTATATCTTGAATAACTTTTGATATTTCGCTAACCTTAGAAGTAAAAATTTTAAAATCTTCTTCTTCATTTTCTTTCATATCATTATAATTGTTTTTATCTAATTGTTTTATAGTTAAATTATCATTTAAAACATTTTCACCTAATATATTTTTTAAAAGTGTGTCTATATTCTTTGGTGGTATGAATATTGTTCCTTTAGAAGATACTTTTTCTAAATTATTTTCACCTACTAATTTTTTAATAAATTCTTTGTTATCAATTAATTTTTCTTTAATTTTTAATTTATCTTCATTTGTAAGGTCTTTATTTTCTTTAAAAATTTTATCTAATTCAATATTATTTTTTTTAATTTCTAATATTATTTCTAATAATATTTTTTTTTCATTTTTTTCAATTCCATTTTTTATATCAAAATTTTTTTCAAAATCACTAAATTGTTTATTTTCTCTATTTTTTTTTAATAAATTTTCTAATTCTAACATTTTAATTTCCTATTTGATATTTTTATACATATTCACATTAATTAACATTTTAGAAATAGTTAAATATTTTAAAAATTCAGTAGAAGTCTTATCATTTATTTTTAAAAAATTAGATTTTTGTGCTATTTTAATAATATTTTCGTGTGTTATTTTTTTATCAAATAATTTTTTAAATAAATTCATAATAATATTATTATCTTCTAAACTTTCTATTTTTGAAAATATATTAGATATTATTTCTATATTATCTTTATTTTTTTCTAAAAAATATTTTTTTTCTAATAAATCAAAAGCCATTAAAAATGAATAATAAACGTTTTCATTTTGTGTTTCATCAACTAAATTCATTGTTTTATTTTTTAAATTAAAAACGTCTATTTTTTCACTTAAACATATTTTTTCAAATAAATTGGATAATTCTTTAATTAAAACGTCTTGATTTTTTTTGCTCTGTTCTATAACTTGTAATAATATCTTATCTAAATTTTTATCCATAATATTTTCCTTATCCATTTTTTTTAATAAAATATATTATATATAATTATTCAATAATTTGTAATATATTACAAAAAAATAAATTATAAATTTATAAAAAGGTTAAAAATGAAAAAGTTATTAAAGTTTATATTTTTAGTTGTTTTTTTATTAATAATATTATTATTACTATTATTATCTAAAGAATTGTATAATCAGTCAGGACTTAAAGATAAAAATTCAGCTCAAATAAAAACAGAATTATTATCTGAACTAGAAAAAATAAAAAATAAAGATAAATGAATTAAGAGTTAATTACTTTCAATTAACTCTTCTTTATTTAAATGATAAATTTTCTTTTTTAAATCATAAAAAATTTCTATATCTTCACCCTCTATTTTTATATCTTCTGGTTTTAATTTATAAATATTTTTTTCTCCTATTATTTCACCAGATTTTAAATCTTTTTTTAACTTAATAGTTAGTTTATCGTACTTAATTTCTTTCATAAAAAATTCTTTTTCTACATTTTTATTGTTAGAAAAACCACCATTTAAATATTCAGATATTAAAATCAATAATATAATAACTGGTATTAATAATAATATTTTTTTCATTTTTTTCCTTATAAACTTTATTTTTTTTATTTATTTTAATAAATTATTTAAAATATAAAATAAATAAAATATACAGGTTAATTAATGTTAAATTTAATAAATAATTTTATAAAAAAAAATACAAAATACAAAATTCAAGATTATGTAATAGGCTCTGAAAATAAATTTAATTATAAATTTAAAAATACAGATATTATAATATTAAATCAATATTTATTAAAAATAATTAAAATAAATAAAATATTTAATAATAATGAAGAAATTTTAAAATCAGAAATTTTATTAAATAAAGAATTAATTCTCAAACCTATAATAAAAAAAAGAAAGAAAAAAATAATTAAAGAGCCAGAAAAAATATTGACTGAAAAAGAAAAAGAAAAACTAAAAATAGTTGATTATTTTTCTTGCATAGATAAACAAAATCATAATAAAGTTATGACTGAAAATTTTTTAAATAATATATATATATTATTAAATAATTATCAAAATGATTTAAAAGAAAAAGGTTTAGCTGATGACGTTTTTTATAAATATAATAAAAATAAATTATATGATTATTGTAAAAAATATAATATTAAATTAAAAAAAATAAAAGAAGAAGATTTTATAAAAGAAGATAGCAAAGAAGATAAAAGTGGAGCATTATCTGAAGAATTTTTTAATATATTTGGTGAAAATATAAAAATATAAAAATAATCTTAAATATAAAAATGTATTTTTTTATAATACAAATAAAAATAAAAGAGTGGAAATGAAAATAAAATTTGGTATAAATAAATTTGATAAATCTTCAGTAGTTTGGGATAGTGATAGTGTTATAAATGGTCATATTATAATAGTAGGTGCTTCTGGAACTGGTAAAACTTATAGAATAAGAAAAACTATAAAAGAAATGCAAGAGCAATCTAAAGGAACTAGATTTCATATATTAGACGTTCACGGAGATATAGACATTCCTAATGCTAGTGAAGTTATATTTTCAGAAACTTCTCCTTATGGTATAGACTTGTTATCTATTAGTGACGACGAACATTCAGGTGGAGTTAGAAAAAAAATAAATAATGTTATTAGTGTTATCAATAGAACTTCACAAACTTTAGGAACTAGACAACAAACAGTATTTATGAATATGTTAAGAGACTTGTATATAAATGAAGGATTTTATCCTAACGACAGTAGAACTTGGAGTTTAGATTTTGACCCTAGAAAAAACCCCCCGAAGCCAAAACAACACCCTACTGTTGCTATGTTAGAAAAATTTGCATATTATAAATTGGAACAAATGTTAATAGGTTCAGGTTCAAAGGCTATTTATGCTTTAGAACAATTAAATAAAAATATAAAAAAATTAGATAATATATTAAAAGAAGGTAGTACAGAAAGTGAAGATATAAAAAAATTAAAAGAAGAGTGTAAAGAAGTTTATGGTATTTTTATAGATAATCAAACTGGTAAAGAATTATTAGATATGATTAAATATGATAATAAAGAAACTATTAAACGTATGTATGAAAGAATAGGACTACTAGAAAGTTCTGGTATTTTTAAATCTGTTCCACCACCATTTGAAAAAAATAAAGCTGTTTGGAGATATAACATCAAACATTTATATAAAGACGAACAAAAAATGTTTGTTGATATTATTTGTGAAAAAATTTATTCATTAGCAAAACAAAAAGGACAATCAAATGGTGCAATAAGAGACGTTATAGTAATAGATGAAGCTCATATTTTTACTTCTGAAGAGTCTGAACATATTATAAATGTAATAGCTAAAGAAGCAAGAAAATTTGGTGTTCGTTTAATGTTAGCTAGTCAGTCTTTTACACACTTTCCTGAAGATATTATAGCTAATACTATGACAAAAATAATTTTAGGTATAGATGAATATTATCATAAGGGAAGTGCTGACAAATTAAGAATTAAAGCAGAAAAATTTGGTTATATAATCCCACAAAAAACAGCTTTAATCCAGATTAAAAATACTGGTGATACCACAAATAGGTTTCAGGACGTTATTTTATAAAAAGAGAGAACCTCTTTTTATATTAATCAATTTTAGATATATCTAATATAGATAAGTTAGTAGGAGTTTCTCTACCTAATACTTTAATTAAAATAACAATTTCTTGTGTTTCAGGATTAAAGCTTTCAACAGTTCCTTCAAAGTTTTCAAAAGAACCAGCTATAACTCTTACTCTTTCACCTTTAACATAGTTAATTCTATATTTTAATTGTTTTTTATCTCTATTTTGTTCTTTAGTTAAAATTTGTGCCATATCTTTCTTAGAAATAACAGTTGGTTTATTTTTTTCACCAATAAATTTTGAAACTTTTGGTAATCCTTGTATAGAACTCCAAATTAAATTATCAAGTTTTCCCTCTATAGCTATAAAAACATAACCAGGATAAATAGCTTTAGTTAAAATACTTTTTTTACCTTTTGGACTAATACTAATAACTTCTTCATAAGGACAAATAATAGATTTAATTCTATCTCTAAATTTCATATCTTCTGATTTAACTATAATTTTATCTTCAATAGATAATTCAGAACCATTATACACCTGTAAAGTATACCATTTAATATTATCATTATTTTCAAATACTTCATATTTATTTTCCATTTTTAAACCTCATTAATTTTTATTTATTGAAACAATTATAACATAATTATTTTAAAATACAACTTTTTTTAAATTATATTACTTTTAAGAAAACAATATAATTTATAATACTTATAAAAAATAAAGTCCAAAATAATTTATATGATGATGAAAAGAAAAAACAAATACAAGAAAAAATTATTATAGGTAATAATGTATAATAATTAGTTTCAAAAATTAAAATATAAATAAATAATAATAAAAAATATAAAATTATAAAAATTATATCTGTAATTTCATTATTTGGGCTTAATTTAAGAGAAAGTCTAGCTGATTTATTTTTCCAATGTCCATTAAAGAAAATAGGGATTCCACCACTACCAACAAAAATATCTGCTATTAAATGTGTAAACACTCCTAACTCAAAATAAAATAAAATTTTTACAAAAGTAAGAGGTAGTAATAAATCATAATTTTTATAGTTAAGTCCTAAATAATAAAAACAATAAAATAATAATAAACTATGTAATAATAAACTATGAGTTATTTGTCTATGATAAACAGCGAATTGAAATCTTAATTTATATTGTTCTTCATCTGAAAGGTTTGTATTTTTTTCTTCTTTCCAAAAACCTAATTTTTTACGCCACCAAGTATCTGTATCAGGAAAAGACGAACCTAAAAAAATTAAAAGTGAAATAAATATAATATTATAAAAAAAATAAATTACGTTATCTGTTGTGTTTAAATTAAATGTAGGTAAAAGATTATAAAAATTAACGTAACTATTAATATATATATCAATTCCAAAATCTTCTTTTTTATTAATAATTCTATCTACTTCTATTAAAAATATACTAGTTACGGCTATATGACCTTTTATATTCATTTAAAAAAAATCTTTTTTTATTTAATATAATTATTAATAACAAGATTTTTAAAATTTAAAAATTTATAATTTTTTCGTGCTTTTTTAGACTCTTTAGCTTTTCCTATATATTTATAAATATATTTAACAGTATAAAATTTTATATTGTCTACTAAAAATAAATAAAATTCTCTTAAAAAAACTACTATTAAAAATCGCATAGTCCAACCTAAGATAATATTTATAATAACTCTTAATATAACTAAATTTTCCATATAAAAACCTTTTTTTTTATATTTATTTTAAGAAATTATTGTAATATTTAAAATTAATTTAAAATATTTATCAAAATAAAAAAAATATTTGATATTATTAGATTATATATTATAATATTAAGAAAAAATAAAAGGATTTTTGAATGAAAAAAATTATATTGTTATCTTTAACTTTTGGTATTTTATTTTCTGGTTGTGCTTTAGTTTTAGGAGAGAATGTACAAAAAACAAATAAATATCAACAAAAACGAGACGAATTAAGAATGAACCCAGTTGAAAAAGGTATAAATCAAATTATCTAAAGATTAAAAACATATAAATTAATTTATATGTTTTTTTTAAATTTAAATATCAAATTCTATTAAAAAAATATAATCATTATTTTTATAATTATTATCTAAATTCATTTCAATCATCAATTTATTATAAAATTCTTCAGAATTTGTAACACAAGTTCCAATATCTTTCCAGTCTTCTTTTTTTAATTCTTTAACTTTAATTATTTCTATGTTGATACATTTTTTTATTATAAAATCATCATTTTTTATATTAATATTTTCATCACCTTTTTGAATTGGTGACCAGTCCAAATAAAAATCTTCATAATCAATTAAATGTTTTTTATTGTCTATTTTTGTTTTATATCTTAAAACGTTTCCATATTCTTTATCTATACTATTAATAATTAATTCAATATCATTACTTATTGGATATATAATTTTATTTTTATTATTCTTTATAGATTTTAATTGAGAGTTAGTTAATTCAATAATTTTACACATATTTAACATTTTATATTAAATTTATTTAACATTATACTATTTAATATCAAAAAATAAAATTAATTTAGTGTTGTTTTTAATTGGTACTCCCAACGAGATTTGAACTCGTGTTACCCGATGGAAAGTCGGACGTCCTAGCCACTAGACGATGAGAGCTTAATTTGAAGTTATTTATGTAGTAAAATGGTCGGAGAGGTAGGACTCGAACCTACATATTCCTGTCTCCAAAACAGCACGGTAACCTTTCCCGTTACACTCCGATTTATACTAAATTATGGTACTTCGTATGGGAATCGAACCCATCTTTTCAGGTTGAAAACCTAACGACCTAACCGATAGTCGAACGAAGCATTTTTGGCAAGAGTATAAGGATTTGAACCTTAACTAATGGTTTTGGAGACCATCGTGCTGCCAATTACACTATACTCTTATATGGTACTTAACAAATCAAACTGGATGGGCTACCAGGATTCGAACCTGGGTTCACAACTTCAAAGGCTGTTGTCCTACCGCTAGACGATAACCCAATTTATAATAATTTTTTTTTTAAATGGTCTATGTAGTAGGATTTGAACCTACGACCTCTTGTTCCCAAAACAAGCGGAATACCTGACTTTCCTATACATAGTTGGGGTGATAGACGGGACTTGAACCCGCAACATTCGGTTTCACAAACCGACGCCTCTACCTATTGGGCTACTAACACATATAAATTAATTTTAATAATTAACTTATATGTACTAGTATTTTTTAAATTTCTAAAATGGTCGGAGAGGTAGGACTCGAACCTACATATTCCTGTCTCCAAAACAGCACGGTAACCTTTCCCGTTACACTCCGATTTATACTAAATTATGGTACTTCGTATGGGAATTGAACCCATCTCTTCAGGTTGAAAACCTAACGACCTAACCGATAGTCGAACGAAGCATTTAAACAAAAAAAAGGGAAAGTGTTAAAACACCTTCCCTTAAAAATTATATTATTATATTAATATATTACTTTTAAGGGGACGTATTCCATTCTTGTTCTTGTTCATTTTGATGTTGCGGTTGTGGTTGATTAACAAAAATTAACATTTTCAAGCCTTTCTTTTTTTTATTTTTTATTTTTTATTTTTTTTTGTTTATAAATTAAAAAAGGGAAGTGTAAAAAACACTCCCCTTTTGACTTTTTTTATTAAATAATATTCTTTACCTAATAAAATCAAAAGGAGCATTATTCCACTCAGGTTGTTCGTTATGAGGTTGTTGAATATTATTATTTAAATTAACATTATTAACATTAACGTTTGATAATAAAACAATTTTTTTCATAACTTTTCCTTTTTTTAAATTTATGTTGGAATTATAATAAATTTTATATATAAAGTCAAGTATTATTTTAAAAAAAAATAAAAAAAATTTAAATTTTTTTATTAATCCCCTATTTTTGGGGTTTTTATTAATTTTAAATTTATTATTTTATTAATTTTATTTAATATTATTTGCTTTTATTTACTTTTAATTTAAAAATTGTTATAATATAATTACTTAAACAAGTAATATAACTATCTATAAGGTAGTACAATTATATAAAGGAACAAAATGAAAACTACAATAATTACTCAAGAAGAAAATATAGCTCTTGCTGTTATGAGATTACAACCTCTTCATAATGGTCACTTCAATTTAATATCTAAAATGTTAAGAGAAAATCAAAAAGTTATAATAGGATTAGGTTCTACACAAATAGAAAATACTTTTGATAATCCTTTTTCAGGAAAACAAAGGCTAGAAATGTTGAAAATAGCATTTGGAAACAGCAATAAATTAAAAATAATTTTTTTAAAAGATATTGGAGCAGTTGTTCATAGACAATGGGCTGAGTATGTTTTTTCTCAAATTGAAAAAAATAATTTACCATTACCTACAAGATATTATGCAGGTTCTTTAAATGACGCTTTTTATTTTGAAGATTTTAATATTAATAAAAATGATACTAAATTAATTGGTGATTATGAAAAATATAAAGATATAAGTTTTAACGAAAAATATAAAGATTTAAAACTTGAAATTAAAATATTAGATAGAAGATTGTCCTCTATTAATGATAGTGGTACAGAAATAAGAAAAAGTATAGTAAATAATATAGATACTTGGTTAAGTCAAGTTCCAGAATGTTTACATAATTATATAATTTCAAACTTTCCTAAAAAGTTTGATTTATTAGAAAATATAAAAGCTAACTTGAATTAAAAAAAATTAAAAAAAAAAGTGATAGAACTATCTATATGGTAGTATAATCATAAAAAAGGAATAATATGAAAACTCAAAAAAAAGTATTAATAATAGTTGATTATCAAGAAGATTTTGTTAACCCTAAAGGTAAACTATATATTAATGGTGCTGAAAAAATCAAAAATAAAATTCAAAAAAAAATAAATAGTAATGAATATGAAAATATAATATATACTTTTGATACTCATAATATAAAAGATTATAAAGATAGTGAAGAAAGTAAATTATTTCCAAATATACATTGTGAATTTAATACAAAAGGTTGGTGGCTATATGGTATCAAACCTTTAAATAATAAAAAATATTTAGAAGAATTTAAAAAAATTGATGTAGCTAAAGATATTAATATAGATAATGAATTTTTTATCATTAAAGATAAATTTGATATTTGGTTAGGTAATAATAATTATGAAAATTTTTTTATTAATAAATTTCCAAATGATGAATATATCATAGAAATTTGTGGTGTAGCAGAAGACGTTTGTGTAAGTGCTAATGTTATTGGTTTATTAAAAAGAAACTATAAAGTTAATGTGTTAAAAGAATGTGTTAAAGGTATTAACACAAAAGAAACTATAGTTAATATAAATGAAATGAAAAAATTAGGTGTAATTTATGTTTAGAAATAAATATCCTAAAATATTTGAAATTATAAAAAAAGATTTTAAATTAAATGAAGAAAAGTGTGAAATTATTGTTAATAATTTTATAAACAAAATAATAGAAAAAATTAAAAAAGATAATCTAAAAAGTTTAGTTGTAGGAATTAGTGGAGGTTTAGACTCTGCAGTAATAGCTAGTATATGTCAACAAAAAAATACAGGAATACCTTTAATAGGTATTAGCATTCCTATATCTTCTAGTAAAGACCATAGAGAAAAGGCTAAGTGGGTAGGTAATAAATTTTGTTCTTCTTTTGATGAATTTTTAGGTTTTGATAATTTTAATGAAAAAGAAAGTAAAAATTTATTTGACTCTATATTTAAAAGTATAGAAGATACAAATAAAATAGCCGAAAAAGCAGGTTTTAAAGTAGAAAATTTTCCAAAAAATATATTAAATGGGAATATCAAAGCTAGATTAAGAATGATAGTTCTATATGATATGGCTAGAAAAACGAATGGATTAGTTATGAGTACGGATAATTATTCTGAATATTTAATGGGTTTTTGGACTATAAATGGTGATGTTGGTGATTTTGGATTAATTCAAAATATTTATAAAGGTTTAGAATTACCATATATAGCAAAATATTTAGGAATAAGAGAAGATATTATTGAACAAAAACCTAGTGATGGTTTAATGATAACTGATAATGATACAGATGAAGCTCAATTAGGTTCTAATTATGAAGATATAGATTGCATTATGATAATAAAAGAAAAATATCCAGAACTTTATGGAAAAATCGAAAATGACGAAATAGTAAAAAAAATCATTAAAAGATATTATGATACTTCTTTTAAAAGAATTGGTTATACTAGTTTAAAAAGAAAAGAAATAGGATTAAACTATTAAAAAGTTTTAATCTTATTTTAATATTAATGACGTTAAAATAAAAAAATAAAAAAGTAATAAAATTATCTATAAGGTAATAAAATTATAAAAAGGAAAATGATGAAAAATAATAAAATGTATTCTTTACATACTGATTTTTACCAACTAAAAATGATTTTTGCAAATGTTATACTTGGTAAAGGTAATGAAAAAGTAGGGTTTGAGGGGTTTGTAAGAGAAATAAAAGATAGAGTTAATCCGTATACAAATTTTTATATTTTTGATGGTGAATATGAAATTAAAGAATTTATGGAAAATTTTAAAAATGAAATTAAAAGTGAAGAGTTTATTAATACTTTTATAGAATTAATTGAAGGTAAACTACCACAAGAAAATAAAAATGAATTAATATCTTTATTTAAAACTAATTATAAAAAATTAGATTTTGATTTTAATTTTAAAGTTATGGAAAATGGCCAAAAAGTATTTGTTGGGGTTCCAGTATATCAATTCTATGGTGCTAGAGCTTTTGGTCAATTAATAGAAACTTTTGGTACTAATATTTATAATGGTAAAACAGGTCTTGCTACTGTTAAATGGCTTATTAAAAATAATTATGATTTAAAAATAACAAAAGAAGAAGTACAATTTTTAACTGATTTGTTAAATAATAAAGAAGAAACATTAAAAATATATGAAAAAGAAATAGAAGAAAAATCAAAAACAATTAGAAATGTTACTGATAAAATTATTTTAGAGGCCGGTTTTAGAAGAAGTCCAAATTATGAAACAGCTTTAATAGCTTCAAGAGTAGCTATTAAAAATGGTTGGGAAGGAACAAGTAATACTTCTTGTTATTTTGATGGTAGTGTAGATATTAGCAAAATTAATGGTACTATGGCTCACGCATTTATAATGGGATTTAAAACTGAAAGAGAAGCTTTTATAGCATTAGATAAAATATTTCCAGGCGATTCTCCTCCTGTTGATACTTACAATGTATATAATTCATTAGAAATGATTAAAGAAATGGTAACTAATAAAGAAATAAGACCATTTAAAGATGTTAGAATAGATAGTTCTCCTCTTGATGTTTATTGTATAAAAGCAAATGAGGTTTTACAAAATTTAAATATCAGTAATTATATTTCTGGTGACATTTCAGAAGAAGTTTTACAAGATTTTGATGAAAGAAAAATACCATATAAAAAAGCTATGATTGGTACAAAATTAGTTTATCCTAAAAAAGTTTATGATAATATAAATCCGGGATTTGTATATAAATTAGTAAAACAAGAAATAGATGGTGAAATTATTTATCCAGAAAAAAAATCTACTGGAAAAAGTAATGTTCCAGGACTTAAATATGTAGTATATGATGAAAAAAACAATGTAATAAATGTTCATTCAAAAACAGATAAATTCGGTTTTGAAAATTACATAAATATTAAAGATGATGTTAAAATTAATTTTGTTGATTAACAATCACTATTAGTGATTGTTTAATTCTAATGTTTTATCTTTATTTAAAATAAAATTATTTAAATCTTTTAATAAAATTTCTTTTTTATTATTAGATTTATTTAATATAACATTTTTAACACTATATTTTAAAAAATCTCCTATAATTTTTTTATCAAAATTTTTTATTTTTAAAACATTAGTAATGTGATATTCTATATCATTACCATCAATATCAAGTGATTTTTGACTATAAACTTCTTTTTTTAATTCTATTTCATTAATTATATTTAATAATTTAGTATTGTTATTATCTATTGAAAATCTTTTAACCATATCAATTTCAATATTATTAACGAATAAAAATATTTTTAAATTAGTTTTATCACCCAATAAAGATAGATTTCTTTTAATATTATTATAAATTTCAATTTCTTTAATTTCAACATTTGAAAATTTTAATTTTTTTAAAATATCTTTATCAATATTAATAAATGATGATAAATTTAAAAATGTTTTATTCTTAGTTTTTAAAATTTGTTCTTTATGTTTAATAAAATTATCAAATAATTCTTTTAATAAAATATTAGAAAATAATATTTTGTTATCAAAAAGAATATTCAAAATATCAAAATTTTTTTCATTAATGTTTAATAATATTTTTTCTAATTCACTTTTAATTCTTTCATTAGAAAGAATATTAATATCAAAATTATTTTTAATAATTTCTAAAATTTCATCATCAATATTAAAATTTAATTGAAATATAAATCTAAAATATCTTAAAACTCTTAAATCATCTTCTTTAATTCTATCTTTTGGATTTAAAACAAATTTTAAATCCATTTTTTTAATATCATTAATACCATCAAAAATGTCAATGATTTCATCAGTTCTAACATTTTTAGCTATAGCATTTACAGTAAAATCTCTTCTTTCTAAATCTTCTTCAATAGTTCT
>RRZT010846239.1_pt1 | contig 14000 bp, 14 predicted proteins | sample 2165551 | NCBI WGS metagenome assembly RRZT01 (sample SAMN10456910, study PRJNA506462) | wastewater metagenome | biome: wastewater; feature: sludge; material: wastewater sludge; isolation source: wastewater sludge with Escherichia coli K12::gfp cells carrying plasmid... | place: USA: Moscow, Idaho... | reverse complement strand
ATAAATGTCTATTTTGATAGAATTGAGGGTATTAAGTAGCTTCTATCAAAGTATTATTAGTGTTATGCTATTAAATTCTTATTCCTTAAAACAAACAAAGTAGAATTTAAAAAATTACCTTATAAATACGGGAGCCCTCTCGCAACTCCGCTTTGCATCATAGTGATAACCTAAACTGTTAAAGGCAATTATATCATCTTTCTTTTTTATTTGAGAAGAAGATAAAAAGCGCGCCATGGCTCCTCGTGCTTTTTTCGCATATACAGATACTGTTTTGTATTCGCCGTTTGAGTAGTCTAGAAAAGTTGGAGTTATAATTGTTGCATTAATATCTTTGGTGTTGAGTGCTTTAAAGTACTCATCGGAAGCGAGGTTTATGATGAGATTACACTTTTTATCTGCCAATTGTTGGTTAATGTAATCTGTTAATTTGGGGCGCCAAAAATTGTAGAGTGATCCCTCTTTTAAAGTTGAAAGTTTGGTTGCCATCTCTAAACGGTAGGGAATGATGGGTGTTAGCGGGTGCAAAATACCATAAAGGCCAGAGAGTATTAGGAGTCGGCTTTGGGTTATATCCAACTCATTAGGTGTTAGTGATGGAGCATCAAATCCACTGTATGCCTCACCTTTAAACGCAAATAGGGCATTTTGTGATTTTTCGGTCTTAAAAGGATATTCCCAATTTCTTATGTTTAGCTCTGTTAATGAGGTTAAATCGTTACTGATTTTCATAACCGATTGAATTTCATTCTTCGAAAATGACTTTAAATGATTCATTAAGTAGGTGCTCTCTTGCACAAATGGGATGGTTGATTTGGTCGAATAAGCAAGTGGTTTAGAGAAATCAACCGTTTTTGCAGGAGAAAGTAAAATGAGCATATACGTTTTATTTTTAAACACAAAGATAAGTTATTGGTTTAACGGTTAATTGTAAAGAGAGTTTTATGAAGTGATTAATTGTTAAAGAGGATTTAAAACTTATTTTTGTATTAATTTAAAACGATTATGGATAATATAGATCAGCAGTGGGATGAGGTTTTACTCTCGATGAGTAAACACTTTGGTGTAACGGTCAATTTTGAATTTTTGATTTTTGCCATTGGGATACAGGAGAAGGGGTGTGGATTCATCGATTTTTCGAAGCAAGAGAAGATGGATTTGATCAATTTGGCAAAATGCAGAATGCTTGAACGAGCAGGCTTTTTGGAGGAGAGTGAAGTGGAAGATGGATGGCCTCAGTTTAATCCAAAGCTCACATTTTTATCGCTAAACGACTCTGAAAAAGATGCTATTATTAAGGAACAAATGATAGGTTATTTGAAGGCGAATGAAAACTTTATAAATTAATTATGAGAAAATCTTACCTGTTATTCTTATTGCTTTTTATTAGCATCAGTGGCTGTACGATGGCAAAAACAAACAAGGTGATTATAAAAACAGAGTTTGGACAAATTGTAATTAGGCTTTACGATGAAACTCCTTTGCATAGAGATAATTTCATTAAGTTAGCCAAAGAGAAGTTCTATGATGGTGTCATTTTTCATAGAGTTATCAAAGGGTTTATGATTCAGACTGGTGATCCAACTAGTAAAAATAGTGCTGCAGGAACAAGAGTTGGTAATGGCGATGTGGGTTACACTCTGCCTGCTGAAATTGCTTATCCTAAGGCGTTGCATAAGCGTGGAGCCCTTGCAGCTGCTCGTCTCGGTGATGATGTAAATCCTGAACATCGCTCTTCGGGATGTCAGTTTTATATTGTGCAAGGGAGTAATTTAACGGAAGAGGAGCTCGTGCAGATTGAAGAAAACAGCCGTACCAGTGAAAAGAAACGTCGTTTCGTGGCGCTTGTTGGCAAAAATAGAAGCTTGATAGATTCGCTACAAAAGGAGAAACGCGGTGATTTACTTACCAAGTTGCAAGGTGAGTTAATTGCGCAGGTGGAGCGAGAGGTGAAGGCTAACGACTCGCTTTATACAATTCCCAAAAATGTGAAAGATATGTATAAAAGTATCGGAGGAACCCCATTTCTTGACAAAAGCTATACTGTTTTTGGTGAAGTAATTGAAGGTATGGATGTGGTAGATAAGATAGCATCTCTACCTGTTGATAGTATGGACAGGCCACTAGATAATGTAATTATCAGTGTCAAAGTAGATTAATAAAGTTCTTGTACGTAACTTATTTTAATAGATGAATAGGCCCTTGTTTATTGTAGCTTATTCCATCAATACCAACGGCTTCAATGACATAAAAATAGACACCAACAGGCATACCACCTCCATCCCAACCTTTTGACGGATCGTCTGAGCTATAAAGAAGTCGTCCCCAGCGGTTATATATGTAGATATTGTAACTTTTAAGAGATGTATAGGCTATTCTGAATTCATCATTAGCCCCATCGTTATTAGGGGTAAATGTATTTGGAATTCCTAACACCGAACCACCAATTGTAATGATTGAATCCGCCGAGGTATTTAAGCATTGGGAGGAGTAGTTTGATGCTACGAGGTTTATTCTATATTTGCCTGGTTCAGAGAATGTAAAAGGTCGTGTTGGATCGTCAGGAATGGGGTTTCTGTAAGTCGTGGTGCTCTCGTCTTTATAGATATTTATCTCAGCATAATCAAATTTTCCTTTTGAGTCGTTGATAAATCTAACGGTATAAGGTCCACTCGCACCCTTGGATGCAAGGGTGTCTAATTTATTGTCATCGCTCGTGTAAGTCGATAAGCTTTTAATAATTAAAGCGGCTCTAATGCCTTTTGCCTTATATTCTTCGGGAAACGTATAGTTGATATCGCCTAATCCAACGCCATTGGTAATTCTTAGGCTATAAGTAGTGTTCTCGATTGGTTGAATAAAGTCAGGATTTGCTGTTTTAGGTATCTCCACATCTTCGGGAAGCGCGCTCCAGTTGTAATCTAATTGATAATCAACAGTTTTAGGTGTGCTGAGGTTTAAAGGGTCACGATAGGTGCAATTTTTGGTTGTAACATCAGCAATTAGGGAAATTCGATTGCAATTTGTGTTTGCGATTGTAGTGTCAACTTTAGCACTATTTAATGCTATGGTCGGCTCAAAAGTCCAGCAATAATAGGTTTCGGTAACGGAGCCATCGGTACATCCAAATTCGTATCCGCCATTGTGCTCAAGCGTTCCTATAGTACTTGTAAAACCACTCTCCTCCACAATATTTATTGAAAACGAATTCGTAGAGGGGTCATACTTTTTCCACCAACATTTTATTGGATTAGCTAAAGAACTGCTACCTGTGATTGTGGCGCCATTGATTATGGTGTAAAAGAAGTTAGTCGTTGTAGGATACGGATCTTGGGACGACACAGCTGCCGATGAGGTTATTTGTGCTAGAATATTGTTGGGAATATTGAGTAAGAGTAAAAGAAGTGTTGCTATTTTTATAACTTGTTGCATAATTTGATATTTGAAAAAGCGTATGTGATTGCTGTTGTATAAATAGATAACACAAAATAACTTAAAATATTTTGTACTCATACTCAGTTGCTCTCTTTTTTGTTAGAATGTTTTGTTTTATCACTATTTTTGTCTCCTTACATAGTTTAATTTATGGATGTTGATTATTTAGAAAAGCTGAATGATGCTCAACGAGAGGCGGTTGTCTCTATCGAGGGGCCAATGTTGGTTGTTGCAGGTGCAGGCTCAGGGAAAACGCGTGTATTGACTTATCGAATTGCGCACAGTTTAAGAGTGGGTGTCTCTCCATACTCAATTTTAGCATTAACGTTTACCAACAAAGCCGCGCAGGAGATGAAGAATCGTATTGGCGCAGTGGTGGGCGATGATTTGGCATTTAAACTATGGATGGGTACGTTTCACTCTGTTTTTGCGAAGATATTGCGAATGGAGTCGAAATCTATCGGTTTTAACAGTGATTTTACTATCTACGATTCGGCTGATACGAAGAATTTGCTTAAATCAATTGTCCGTGAATTAAAGCTCGACGAGAAGATTTACACGCCAGGCGAGTGCTACTCAAAGATTTCATCGGCCAAAAACGATTTGATACTACCTCCTCAATATGAGGTAGATCATACCTTGCGAGAGCGTGATCAGATAGCAAAACGGCCATCGCTTTATAAAGTGTATGCTACTTATATGCGTAAATGTGCTCAGTCTAATGTGATGGATTTCGACGATCTGTTGCTCTATACCAACATCTTATTCAAAAATCACCCTGAAATATTAGAGAAGTATCAAAATAAGTTTAAGTATGTTTTGGTGGATGAGTATCAAGATACCAATCATTCGCAATATTTGATTATTAAGCAGTTGTGTGCCAAACATCATAATCTTTGCGTGGTGGGTGATGATGCTCAAAGTATCTATAGTTTTCGAGGAGCAAATATTGGCAATATCTTAAATTTTCGAAACGATTACCCATCATACAAAAGCGTGAAGCTCGAGCAAAACTATCGCTCAACGCAAACTATTGTAAATGCGGCCAATAGCATCATCAAAAAGAATCAGCATCAGATTCCAAAAGATGTTTTTTCGGAGAAGAGCGAAGGTAATAAGATTAAGATTATTCGCGGATTCTCCGATCAGGAGGAGGGCGTTTTAATTGCGCGCGGTGTGCTTCAACGTCGTCAGGCAGGTGATGATTACCGTGATATTGCCATCCTTTATCGCACCAATGCGCAGAGCCGTATTTTTGAGGAGGCCTTTTTGAAACTGCAAATTCCTTATAAAATTTATGGAGGTCTCTCGTTTTATCAGCGAAAAGAGATAAAAGATATTGTGGCCTATTTCCGTCTAGTTGTCAATCCTCTTGATGATGAGGCGTTTAAACGAATTATAAACTATCCGGCACGAGGTATTGGCAAGACCACTCTCGAAGCGGTTGAGAATTTTGCTGCCGAGAATGGTAAGAGTCTTTGGAATGGGGCTGTGGGGATAAATACCACCATTGTTTCAGCGGGTACTGTGAAAAAGATAACCTCTTTCTTGCAGATGATCATGACTTTCCGCCAGGCGCTTGGCAATATGAATGCGTTTGATTTGGCTAATGAAATAGCTACCCAGAGTGGGTTTGTAAAGGAGCTTTATCTTGATAAATCACCTGAGAATTTAACACGTCAGCAAAACTTTGAAGAGCTTTTGAATGCAATTAAGGAGTTTTGTATTGATCAAGAAGAGAAGGGGTTACCCTCTGATTTGTCGGAGTTCTTAAAGGGTGTGGCACTTTTGACCGATGCTGACACCGAGAAAGATGCCGACCGAAATAGAGTTACACTCATGACCATTCATGCAGCAAAAGGGTTGGAGTTTAAGTCGGTTTTTATTGTGGGCGTTGAGGAGGATACCTTTCCCTCATCCATGTCGATATACGATCCATCGCAGTTGGAGGAGGAGCGTCGATTGTTTTACGTGGCTTTAACGCGTGCCGAGGAGTTTGTGGCGCTCTCTTTTGTGCGACAACGGATGAAGTGGGGACAACTCTCTTATCCAGCACCGAGTCGTTTTATTGGCGAAATTGATAAAGATTATCTTGATGGCGAGTTGCAAGAGAGTCGCCAGACTGGTATGTTTGGAGAGAGTTCGAAGGGGAGTTCGGGATTTAATTCTGGCAGATCTGAGTCGTCGGGTTTAAGAAACTCATTTTCAACTCGATCTTATGACAGACCAACGACGTCATCTGCCCCAAAACCATTTTTGAAGAAGATAGTGACTAATAGTACACCAAGTAACTCCTCTTTAGCCACTCCTACCACCAATTTAAAAGTTGGTATGCGGGTTGAGCATTTTAAATTTGGGAAAGGATCGATCACCTCTATTGAGGAGGCGGGCATTGATACGCGTGGAATTATTGCTTTTGATCAGTTTGGCGAGAAACAATTGTTGTTAAAATTTGCCAAACTTAAAATTATAGAGTAAATTCGCATCGAATTAATGGTGATTATTGTTCTATAATTCATTGTTAATTACCGCCTTACATGATTGTCTTTTCACTACAAATGGCATTCTCTTCCGCTAAGGGGTTTCTCTCCAGCTAATTAAGCCAACCGTACGTTTTACAGTAGAATTTTAGATTTTTAATATATGAGTGAATCTTCCTTGGATCAAGTACAGGAAAATAATCGATTTGTTTATACCAAAAAGGCCGATTTAACGCTTCCAGAATATGGACGTCATATTCATGTGTTGGTGGCTCATGCTCTAACAATTGCCGATAAAGAGGAGCGAACTCGTTGTGCAAAGAGCATCATAGCTGTCATGGGAAATTTGTTTCCGCATTTGCGCGACGTGCCCGATTTTAACCACAAGTTATGGGATCACTTGGCCATTATGTCTGATTTTAAGATGGATATTGAGACTCCATTTCCAGTGCCTAATCGTGAATCGTTGGTTCAACCACCGGCAAAGGTGCCTTATCAACATAACGATCTGAAGATTAAGCATTATGGTAAGTTGGTGCTAGATATGATTGAGCAGGCTATTTTGGAGACAGAGCCAGATCGAAAGCGAGCTTTTATTATCATGCTTGGAAATCACATGAAAAAATCGCTTGCAGTGTGGAATAAAGATTCGGTTACTGATGAGCGCATTGTTGCCGATATGAAGATATTGTCGAAGGGTAGATTAGAGATTCCTGTAGGTATTCGCTTTGTCGATTTAAGAGAGGTGCGCGAGAATAGATCGGCTATCTCATCATCAAATCAAGGTGCTACACACGCGCACAACTCTGGTGCACAGCGTAATAATCCTCATAAAAAGAGTATGGGCTCAAAACGTTTTGATGACAGAAGAAACGGAGGACGCCCATCAAATCACACAAATTAGTCGTTTAAATGAGCAATAGTTTTGAAATAGAAGGTGGTTTTAAACTTAAAGGTGAGATAACTCCACAAGGTGCCAAAAATGAGGCGTTACAGGTAATATGCGCGACTCTTTTAACCAATGAAGAGATTATTATTTCTAATATTCCCAACATTTTAGATGTCAATAATCTAATTAATCTTTTGGGCGATTTGGGTGTTTCGATTAATCGAATTAACGATAATTGCTGTTCATTTAAAGCCGATCATGTTAATTTAGAGTATTTGCAAACAGTCGATTTTAAGAAGAAAGCGGCATCGTTGCGTGGCTCTATTATGATTATGGGACCGCTTTTGGCTCGTTTCGGAAAGGCCTATTTCCCTAAGCCCGGAGGCGACAAAATTGGTCGTCGTCGATTGGATACCCACTTTTTCGGTTTCGAGAAGTTAGGAGCTAAATTTAATTTTGACTCAGAAGATATTTTTTATACTGTAGAGGCATCTCAGCTTAAGGGAGCCTATATTTTGCTCGATGAGGCGAGTGTTACCGGAACCGCCAATGTATTAATGGCTGCGGTATTAACTCCCGGAAAAACAACCATTTACAACGCCGCTTGTGAACCTTATTTGCAGCAGCTGTGTAGGATGTTGGTAGCCATGGGTGCTGATATTGAAGGTATTGGATCAAACTTGTTGGTTATTCGTGGAGTACCTGATTTAGCAGGTTGTAAACACACCATCTTACCTGATATGATTGAGATTGGCAGTTTTATTGGGATGGCTGCTATGACGGGTTCGGAAATTACCATCAAAAATGTTGGATTAGAGCATTTAGGAAATATCCCTCTCTATTTTGAACGTATGGGTGTTAAAATGGAGTATCGCGGCGATGATATCTATATTCCCGAACAGGCTAATTACGAGATTGATACCTTTATTGATGGCTCGATTATGACTATTGCCGATGCACCTTGGCCAGGCCTAACGCCCGATTTATTGAGTGTGTTTCTTGTAATGGCAACTCAGGCAAAGGGGAGTGTGTTGGTGCATCAAAAGATGTTTGAGAGTCGCCTTTTCTTTGTAGATAAGCTTATTGATATGGGTGCTCGCATTATTCTGTGCGATCCACATCGCGCCACCGTAATTGGTATGAATAAGGAGACTCTGTTGCGTGGAACAGTAATGACCTCACCCGATATTAGAGCAGGTGTGGCTCTCTTAATTGCAGCCATGTCAGCCAAAGGCAAGAGTGTTATTCATAATATTGAGCAAATCGATAGAGGTTATGAGGCGATAGATGTTCGCTTAAATAAACTAGGCGCACGAATTAAAAGGGTGTAAGTTCACAAATAATATATGTAAAAGGCGAAGATTTAGGGATCTTCGCCTTTTTTTATTAGAAAATATCTCCGATGGTTTATCGCTTGTTCCGAGCTGATTCTCATTCAATAAAAACTAAAAATATGTATATTTGTAGTCATTAAAATTAATGATATTATGGCACAAATAACATTAGAGTACAATGCTCGTAATACCTACGCAAAAAAGACGATAGAGTATATCTTGTCGTTAGGTTTTTTTAAGCGAGTGGACAATACGGCCATTGATAAATCACTTCAAGAGGTGAAGAAGGGAAAAACTAAAAAATATAAGAGCGTTGACGAGTTTTTTGAAAAAATGAGTTGATGTATAAAATTGTTACGACTAACAAATGGGATATTTTGAGAATTAATGGTGAAATGGAGGTTGTTGCAGAGTTTGCTAAGGATCCTGATTGGGCTAAAAAATATTTGGTTGACTTTAGCGAAATGGATGCTTTCAGGAAATTTACACTGCCTTCGCTCTTGTCCGATTCTGTAAAAGCACGATGGAATGGTATTATTCCTGGTCCATTTGTTGAAGGTAGTTATTGGGCTTTTTGGTGTAACCAGAAGGTTGCCCAAAAATTGGGTATTGAGGTCAAGCAGTTTGGAATGACTTTTAATGATTTTGAACAATACATCTCAGCTGTATATACTTACAATCAGCAACATCCAAATGATCAGATTGGGGCAATTTATGAGGCTGGAGATTGGAGTACTGCTTCGGCCTTCACAACTCAGTTGTTCTCAACAGTGCTAAACGATGATCGTGAGTTTTTTTCAACGCAGTCAACCGAGAAGAAGTTGCGTGCTTGGCACGCAACTCTTCGTTTGCTTGAGCGTTTGGCCAAATACAAACCCATTGATAAAGGCTGGAAAGAGATTGCTTGGGGCAAAACGTTGGACGATATGCTAAATGAAAAGTATCTATTTTATCCTAATGGATCGTGGATGTATAATATTTGGTCGCAAAAAAAATCCCGAAAAAGCTCAAAACTGTTTTCCTGTAGAATATCCTTCTGTTAATAAGGCTACGACAGCGCACTCTTCATATATTATTATGTTGGCTGTTCCTAAAAACGCTCCACACAAGGAAGAGGCAATAAAATTCTTACTCTCTTTAAATACACCCTCGTTTTCTGAAATGTGGGTGCGCTACACTAAATGTCCTACAGGTGTAACAGGCAATTTAACCGATGTTGAGTTTGGATCGGATAAAATTGAGAATTTCTCTTCCTATATACAAGAGACGTATGGTATTCACACATATCTACAAGAAGATAACTATAGTAAAGCTTTGGGATTGAAGAATATAAAAGTACCGGGATATGTTCACGAGGTGCTAATGGGTGAACTAACTGCCGACGAGGCCATGCGTAAAATTAGAAGTCAGTTGAGATAACCTACTACATAAATTGAACCTCCTTGAAGGCGTATTCGCTAATGGTGCCGTCTTTTCGCTTTAGGACAAGAAATCCAAAATCTTTAACCTCTTCTATCTTTGCCACAAACTCACCATTTATATCCTTGTATGGAAAATACCCTTCACGACGATAAAGTTTATCGAAGTAAATATGGGAAATGGTGTTAGTGCATCCTGCCAAAAGTTGTGCAAATCGGATCTCTATCTGTTCTAATATTTGTAATAAGATATCCTCTAAATGATATTCATTATTGCTTATCATTTTAAGGGATACAGGATTTGGAGCATCGCTTAAAAAGAGTGTTTGGTTCACGTTTAACCCTATTCCTATAATAGATTGATGGATTTTGTCACCCATAATGGAGTTTTCGATCAAAATACCGCAAATTTTCTTATCCCCGACATAGATGTCGTTAGGCCATTTGATCGATACATCTGCTACATATTGCTCTAACGTTTGTGCAATTGCAACCGAAACCATCTTTGAGAGCAAAAACTGTTTTAATATGGGGAGTGTAGTCGGGTGAAGCAATACACTAAATGTCAGGTTTTTATTTGGTTCGCTTTCCCATTTATTACCAATTTGACCTTTACCTGCCGTTTGATTATCTGTGATAACACAACTGAAGTTCGGTAGATCTTCTTTTTGGGCTATCTTTTTTAGCTCTTCATTTGTAGATTCTAATGATTCGGAACGAAAAATGTGCGATTTGAGTTGGGTTGATGTCATGGTGTTTTGTGTAAGTTGGGACAAATTGTCAGATGGGCTTTATAAATAAAAAATACGAACAAAAATATTTTAAAACTATTATCTTTGCCTTTTTTTTAAGGCAAAGAACAAAATGTGTTTGTATATGTTAGATTAACAAATACAAATTAAACCGTTAAAGTGTTACTGCCTTAGGGAATTGAATGAATTATAGAGTAGTAACAGAAATACAAATATATTTAAAAATGAACTCAAAAAGAGTAAAAATTGATCAAGATATTAACCCAACCATTTTAGTTGATAGTATCGTTGAGGGTATTCAAGAGAAGAAGGGCACAAATATTGTCGTTTTAGATCTTCGTAAAATCGATCACGCTATTTGCAGTTACTTTGTCATATGCGAAGGTTCAAGCAATACCCAGGTTGATGCAATTGCTAATTCTGTATTTGATTACGTTCGCGAAAAAAATGGTGAGAAACCATATAAATCCGAAGGTTTTGAAAATGCCGAGTGGATATTGCTCGATTATGTTGATGTGGTAGTGCATGTGTTTCGTAAAGATGTTAGAAGTTTCTACCGTTTAGAGGCATTGTGGGGTGATGGTGTACGCAAGGATATTGAAGATTTATTTTAATTAATATTGAAATAGTTAGCCAATGGCATCAGGAGAAAATAGTAGTCAACCAACACCAAAACCTAGTCCTAAAGGATCGGGTTTCCCTAAGTTTAACTTTTATTGGATTTATGGAATTGTAGCAATAGGTATTATTGCTATGAGCCTTTTTAGTAATACGAAGGAGCCAATTTCGGTATCTTACTCTCAATTTGATAGTCAGTTGCTGAAAGGTGGAGATATTGTTAAAATATCTGTTTTACGTGGAACTAACTCGGCCGAGGTTACTGTAAATGCCGATTCGGTTGGTAAGTACAAAGCATTTTATAAAGGCAAAGAGACTCTTTTACCTACAACTGGACCTCAGTTTGTGGTGAATCTTCCAAGTTTAGATAAGTTTGAAGAGGCACGTATGAATGCTGAGAAAGAGCTTAAAACCTCAATCCCAGTGGAGTATGAAGATCGTTCGAGTTTCTTAATTGAGTTTTTCACCATTGCTTGGCCATTCCTTTTGCTCTTTGTTTTGTGGATGATTATTTTCCGCAGAATGGGTGCTGGAGGTGGAGTTGGAGGTGGTTCTTCTATCTTTAATGTAGGCAAATCTCGCGCTCGTATCTTCGACAAGGAGACGGCTGTGGCGGTAAGTTTTAAAGATGTAGCTGGACTGGCCGAAGCAAAAGTGGAGCTTGAAGAGATCGTTGATTTTTTAAAGCGACCAGAGAAATATACAAATTTAGGTGGTAAAATTCCTAAGGGAGCTCTTCTAATAGGTCCTCCTGGAACAGGTAAGACGTTGTTGGCCAAAGCAGTAGCTGGTGAAGCAGATGTTCCATTCTTTAGCATGGCTGGCTCTGATTTTGTGGAGATGTTTGTGGGAGTAGGAGCTTCGCGTGTGAGAGATCTGTTTAAAAAGGCGAAAGAGAAAGCTCCTTGTATCGTTTTTATTGATGAAATTGATGCTGTTGGTAGAGCCAGAGGAAAAAACGTAAATATGGGAGGTAATGATGAGCGTGAAAATACACTTAATCAGCTACTTACCGAGATGGACGGTTTTGGTTCAAATAGCGGCGTTATCGTATTAGCTGCGACGAACCGTGTGGATGTTCTGGACAAAGCCCTTCTAAGAGCTGGTCGTTTTGATAGACAAATACAAGTTGAGCTGCCAGACATTAAAGAGCGTCAGGAAATTTTTGCGGTTCATCTTCGTCCAATTAAATTAGAGGAGGGATTGCATACCGAGTTCCTTTCAAAGCAGACACCAGGTTTCTCGGGTGCTGATATTGCCAATGTTTGTAATGAAGCGGCTTTGATAGCTGCTCGAAAAAATAAGGCGGTTGTTGAGAAACAAGACTTTTTAGATGCGGTTGACCGTATTGTAGGTGGTTTAGAGAAGAAGAATAAGATTATATCTAAAGATGAGAAGAGAGCAATTGCAGTTCATGAAGCTGGTCACGCTACCATCTCTTGGATGCTTGAATATGCTCACCCGCTTGTAAAAGTGACAATTGTTCCTCGTGGGCGTGCACTTGGTGCTGCCTGGTATTTGCCCGAAGAGCGTCAACTAACAACAGCTGATCAAATTTTTGATGAGATGTGTTCGGCATTAGGCGGTAGAGCAGCCGAGGAGATTGTGTTTGGAAAAGTAAGTACAGGTGCGTTAAATGATCTTGAAAAAGTGACCAAACAGGCATATGCTATGGTCTCTTACTTTGGTATGAGTGAAAAGATCGGTAATCGTTCGTATTATGATTCGTCAGGACAGTCTGATTACAATTTCAGTAAACCATATAGCGAAAAGACTGCCGAGATTATTGACGACGAGGTTAAAATGTTGATTGATGTTCAATATCAAAGAGCCCTTTCGATTTTAAGAGAGCACAGAGATAAGCACGAGCAACTTTCGCAAATTTTACTTGAGAAAGAGGTTATTTTTAGCGAGGATTTAGAAATCATTTTTGGAAAGCGAAAAAATATTCATCCAGCTTTAACACAAGCTGACGAATTAGATGCCATAGCATTAAATGCTCAAAACGATGGTGTTGCAGAGACGGAAGTCCCAAAACTAGATTAAGCATGAATTCAAGGGATAAGATATTATCAAAAATAAGGGCGGGTAAATCAATACACCGCCCTTCTTCCATTATGGAGCCAGATTGGAATGAGGAAGTTTTTCCAGTACCCGATAATCTGTTAGAGACGTTTGTAAGTGAACTTACTCAAATTTCTGGCAGAGTAACATTGGTTGAAAGTGAAGCTGATTTCAGAATTAAATTACATCATGAGTTTGTTGAGCGGGGTTGGAAATCGATTTATTGTTTAGATCGGAAGTTGAGCAATCTCTTAGCTCCATCTGATGTTATTCTTGAAAATGGTGCTGATAAATTTTTAGAGATGGAGGTTGGACTGACTCAGTGTGAGGCGCTTGTAGCACGCTCTGGTACAGTTGTAATCTCATCTCATGGCGATTCAGGGCGTCGAATGAATGTCTATCCGCCAATTCATATTATTTACGCAACAGCATCTCAATTAGTACCATTCTTAAAAGATGCTATTGAACGATTAGAGTCAAAGTATGGTGCTGATTATCCTTCACTTATCTCTTTTGTGACGGGCGCAAGTAGAACAGCCGATATAGAAAAGACCTTGGTAATGGGTGCTCATGGTCCTAAAGAGTTACATCTTTTTGTAAATATTAACATTTAGTTTCCTACTTTCATAGTTTATGCTATTTTTGCACCAAATTTATGGATATGAGTAACTTCTGGAAGAGGACAATTACTGGAGTATTATTGGTTGCCGTTTTGATTGGTGGAATGCTTTGGAGTTCTTGGTCATACGGTGTTTTATTTTTAATAATCTCTCTTCTAGGTGTTGTAGAGCTTGCAACTCTTTTTATACAAAAAGGTGTTAAAGTTCAAGTTGCAACTCCGCTTGTGATCGCAATTTCAATATTTGGCATCACCTTTTTTCAGAAGCTTGGATATCATTTTCCATTAATTTATCTCTCTATCCCTATCCTAGGAATCTTTACTTTAGAGCTTTTTATGAATCGTGAAAATAGTCTAAACAATATGGTTTATTCAATTTTCATCCCTTTAT
>RRZT012647593.1_pt1 | contig 14001 bp, 19 predicted proteins | sample 2165551 | NCBI WGS metagenome assembly RRZT01 (sample SAMN10456910, study PRJNA506462) | wastewater metagenome | biome: wastewater; feature: sludge; material: wastewater sludge; isolation source: wastewater sludge with Escherichia coli K12::gfp cells carrying plasmid... | place: USA: Moscow, Idaho... | reverse complement strand
TTCCTCGACGGCGGCAGGGCGATCGCCCGCGACGGCGTCATTCCGTTGAACACCCACGGTGGCCAGCTGTCCCACGGCCGCACGCACGGTATGGGGCTGGTCCACGAGGCCATCACCCAGCTACGCGGCGAAGGCGGGGAACGCCAGGTCGCCGACGCCAAGGTCGCCGTCGTCTCCTCGGGTGGCCTGACGCCCAGTGGCGTGTTGTTGCTCCGGGCGGGCGATTGAGCGCGATGAGCCGGGCCGGAGCGCCCATATGAGCACCGCGCCGCAGGCCCGCGTGGTCATCGTCGACGGCGTCCCGATGTCCGGATTGCTCGCCGAGCCGGGCGCCGGGACCGCGCCCAAGGCCGTCATCGTCGCGCTGCACGGCGGTGCCACCACGGCGGCGTACTTCGACTGTCCGGGGCATCCGGAGCTGAGTCTGGTCCGATCGGCGCCCGGGCACAGGTTCACCATCCTGGCGCTGGACCGGCCCGGCTTCGGCAGCTCGGCGCTCTACGGCAACGAATTCGATTCCACCCCAAGGCGTATCGAGATGACCTACCGGGCGATCGATGCGATCCTGGGGTCACGGGACCGCGGTGCCGGCACCTTCGTCCTGGCGCATTCCAACGGCAGCGAGCTCGCCCTGCGGATGGCCGCCCACGACCGCGGGCGCGACCTGCTGGGGCTGGAATTCTCCGGCACCGGTCTGCACCAGCAGGATGCCGCCGCCGCGATCCTGGCCGGCGCTTCCCGGGAGAACATCCCGACCGGTTTGCGTGAACTGCTCTGGGAACCGGCCGAACTGTACCCCGCCGGTGTCTCGCACTCGGTGCGGATCAAGGGCGGTCCGGTGTCACCGGGTTACGAGGGCGATCTGGTGTCCTCCTGGCGCCGGGATCTGCCGGAGCTGGCCGCCCGGGTCGGCATCCCGGTGCGCTATACCCTGGCCGAGCACGAACGAGTGTGGTCCACCGGACCGGAGGCAGTGTCCGAGGTGGCGGCGCTGTTCACCGCGACTCCCCGATTCGTGGTCAACGACCAGGCGGACGCCGGCCACAACCTGAGCCTGGGTCACTCGGCGCCGGACTACCATCGCGGCGTGTTCGAGTTCGCGGACGAATGCATCTCCACCACAACGGATTCAACGACGAAAAGTGATTTTACGACGGAGGCGAAGTGATACGGGTCGGATTCATCGGGCTGGGCAGCCAGGGCGGGCCGATGGCGCACGCGATCGTCGAGGGTGCATACCCGACGACCCTGTGGGCCCGGCGCCCGGAATCGCTCGAGCCCTATCAGGACACCGACGCGAAGTACGCCGACACCCCGGCCCAACTGGCCGAGCTCAGCGATGTGGTGTGTCTGTGCGTGGTGGGCGACGACGACGTCCGGGGCCTTGCCTACGGCGAGGACGGTCTGCTGGCGCACATGTCCGCGGGCGACAGCCTGGTCATTCACAGCACCATCCATCCCGACACCTGCCGGGAGGTCGGCGAGAAGGCCGCCGCCAAAGGCATTTCGGTGATCGACGCCCCGGTCAGCGGTGGCGCACCCGCGGTGGAGGCCAAACAACTGCTGGTGATGGTCGGCGGCGACGACGCCGACGTCGAGCGGTGCCGTCCGGTGTTCGCGACCTACGCCGACCCGATCGTGCATCTCGGGCCACTGGGCGCCGGTCAGGTCACCAAGATCTTGAACAACCTGCTGTTCAGCGCGAACCTGGGAAGCGCGATCACGCTACTGAAACTCGGTGAATCGCTGGGTGTTTCACGCGAGCGGATGTGCGAGGTGGTCACCCGCGGATCGGCCAACAGCAAGGCGATGGGCAGTATCGCGATGTTCGGCGGAACGCTGGACAATCTGGCGCCCATCGCGGGTGGACTGCTTCAGAAGGACGTGCGGTTGGCCGCGTCGCTCGCCGGCGCCGCCGGTGCGCCCGAGGAGGCGGTGTTCGACGCCGCCGACGCCGCACTGGAGAACATGGGTCATCCGAGGTGACCATCAGGGTCGGCTTCGTCGGCGCGGGCCGGATGGGAACACCGATGGTGACGCGGCTCGTCGGCGCCGGCCACCAGGTTTGCGCACTGGGCCGTACCGACGCCAAGCGCGCCGCGGTGGCCGACCTGGGCGCCACCCCGGTCGGCGGGCTCGACGAGGTGGCCACGGATGTCGATGTTGTGGTGCTGTGCGTCTTCGCCGATGATCAGGTCCGGGAGATCGCGCCCGGGCTGATCGACGCGATGCCGAGCGGGTCCGTACTGGTGGTGCACACCACCGGGAACCCGCGCACCGCCGAGGAGCTGGCCGAACAGTCCCGATCGCGGGGCGTGCATGTGGTCGACGCGCCCGTCAGCGGCGGTCCGCACGATATCGCTGCCGGCACCGTGACGCTGTGGGTGGGCGGGACGGAGGAGGCTGTCGAACGGGCACGGCCGGTGTTGTCGGCCTACGGCGATCCGGTGCAGCATCTGGGTCCCATCGGGTCGGGCCAGAAGGTCAAGCTCATCAACAACGCGCTGTTCGCCGCCCAGATCGGCCTGGTGGCCGAGGCCGCCAGGCTGGGCGCCGGCCTCGGGGTCGACGAGGCCGCGCTGCTGACGGCACTTCCCCCCGGCAGTGGCGCCAGCAAGGCGATGGGCAACATCGCCAGAGCGGGTTCGACGGCCAACTTCATCGGCGCGGTCGGCCAGTTCATCGGCAAGGACGTCGCGGTGGTCCGGCAGACGGTCGACGATCTGGGCGTCGGGCTCGGCCGGTTGGACCCTCTTGTCGATGCCGGGCTGGGCCGCTGACTCCTCCGATCCAGGACTCCCGAATCCGACGGAATCGCGGAGTTTCGGGACCATCGGTCGATAGATCTGCTAGCGTTACATTTCGGGCCAAATCCGTAACTATCCGCCTACAGCCCCAGCCGCGGAGGAGCAAGCCATATGACCGCCCCCGAAAAGTCCTCGAAGGTCACCTTCGATCCGTTCTCCAATGAGTACTTCAACGACCCTTATGACATCTACGTCCGCATGCAGGACGAGGCGCCGGTCTACTACAACGAGGAACACGACTTCTACGCCTTGACGCGGCACGCCGACGTCGCCGCGGCACTCAAGGACCACGAGACGTACTCGTCGAGCAAGGGCTGCGACCTGTCGATGGTGCGCTCCGAGGAGGGCCCGCAGAAGTCGATCATCTTCATGGACCCGCCGGAGCACCGGGTGTTCCGCAGCCTGGTCAACAAGGCCTTCACGCCGCGTGCCATCGAGGCGCAGCGGCAGACCGTCGAGGAACAGATCGACCGCTATCTGGACCAGGTGAACCCGGACCGGTTCGACGTCGTCGCCGACTTCTCGGGCCCGTTCCCGGTCGAGGTCATCACCCGGATGGCCGGGGTGCCCGAGGAATACCGCCAGATGGTGCGGCACTGGATCGACACCTCGTTGACCCGGGAGCCCGGCAACATCGGCTACACCGAGGCCGGCATGGCGGCAGCAATCGAATCCGGCGTGTACTACTACAAGCTGGCCCAGGAGCGGCGCGCCCACCCGCAGGACGACATGATCAGCCGCCTGATCGCCGCGGAGGTACCCGACGACAACGGCGGCACCCGCCAACTCGACGACATCGAGATCGCCGGGTTCGCCTCGCTGCTCGGTGGCGCCGGGGCCGAGACCGTCACCAAACTGGTCGGTAGCGCTGTGGTGACCTTCGCCAAGAACCCGGATCAGTGGCAGCAATTGCTCGACGACCGCAGCAAGATCCCGGCCGCCGTCGAGGAGATGCTGCGCTACGACGGACCGGTGCACTACAACGTCCGCTTCACGCTCGAGGAAGCGCACCTGCACGGCACCACCATTCCGGCCGGCAAGCCGGTGTTCCTCATGAAGGCCGCCGCCAACCGGGATCCACGCGCATTCACCAACGCCGAGGTGTTCGACATCAACCGCGACCGCAGCGAGGCGCAGAACCTGGGTTTCGGATACGGCATCCACAGCTGCCTGGGCGCGGCGCTGGCCCGGATGGAGACCCAGGTGGCCCTCGACCGGCTGCTGGACTTCATGCCCTGCTACGAGGTCATCTGGGACGGCCTGGAGAAGGTTCACATGCAGAACGTTGCGGGCTACCACCACGTTCCGGTTAGGGTGCTGCGAGGAACACGATGACCAAGAAAATTTCAGTCGACTTCGAACTGTGCGAGGCCAACGCGGTGTGCATGGGGATACTGCCCGAGGTGTTCGACCTCGACGACCAGGACTATCTGCATGTCCTGTCCGACGAGGTGACCCCCGAGAACGAGGACCGGGTGCGCGAAGCCGTGCGGCAGTGCCCGCGCCAGGCGATCGCCATCGAGGAGTAACCGCTACATTCTGGGTATGGCGGCGCCCGAGAAACCCCTGACCCGGGAGGCCAAGCGGCTGCAGACCCGCGAGCGACTGCTGGGCGCGGCCATCGCGGAATTCAAGCGGTCCGGCATGGCCGCTGCCGACGTCGGCGCCATCGTCGCCGCCGCGGGCGTCGCGCACGGCACGTTCTTCTTCCACTTCCCCACCAAGGAACACGTGCTGATCGAACTCGAGCACCGAGAGGAGGAACGCATCGCCAAGCAGTTCAGGCAGTTCGTCGGGGCGGGCCACGACCTCGCGGCGGTGCTGAACGAGGTCGTTCGACTGGTGCTCGCCCTCGAGCGGCGGCTGGGCGATCTGCTGTTCAAAGACTTTCTGGCACTGCACTTCTCCCAGACGCGACCACCCACCGAGGGTGTCGACGATCACGCCGTGGTGATCGTCCTCGCCGAGCAGATCGACGCCGCGCGCGAACGGGGCGACATCGATCCGACCGTCAACGCGGTCAACAGCTCGGTGTTCTTCCTGCTCGGGTTCTATGCACTGCTCGTTACCACCAATGACTGGCCGAGCCGCGACGAACTGCTGGCCGACTACGTGAGCCGCACACTGCGCAGCTTGGCGCCACCAACTCGTCGTCGTCGAGGGGCAGCGCGTTGACGCGCCGCCCGAAGCCGAACTCTCACCACATCAGCGACCACCCCGGGCAGGAATGCCATCGGCGGTCATCGCCCGGGCTGGTTCCGAAACCCATTGTGGTACAGGTGTATTCGTGAGAATCGTAGTTGCCGTAGTCGAAGATCTCCTTGACGGTAACCGACTCGGCACGGGTCACCAGACTCAGCCCGGCATACACGCATAGGTCGATCCGCCGACGTTGTCGATCAGGATGTCGACCCGCCCGAACCGGTCGACGGCCGACGACGGTTGCGCCTGCCTCGGCCAGGACCCGGGCGATTCCCGGGCCCACACCCTTGCCCGCGCCGGTCACGATGGCGACCTGACCACTGAGATCAAATTGTTCGAGGGCCATGCCCCTCCACTTCCCAAGGTCATTTCATCTAACGTTTCACTCTGACTCAAGTCAAAGACGGTTTCTTCCGTCAGCGTGTCCGACGCGCTAGTGTTCGCCAATGGCCGTGTTGGGCGGCACTTCTGCGCGCAAGGCTCAGCGTCTGCGAACACGCGAGCGACTGATGGGCGCCGCCCGGAGCAGCAGGCGGTTATCGTCGCGCTGGCCGCCGCGATCGAGCGGGCCAAGGCCGCCGGCGGTGTCGACGCATCGGCGAACACCACCAACAGCGCGGTGTTCTTCCTGTTGGGTCTGTACGCGTTTCTCACCACCACGCGCCAGTGGCCCGCCCGGGGCGCCATGATCGAGGACTATCTGCGGGCAACGTTGCGCAGCATGCTCGCTCACCAACCTTGACTGATACCTGTCATTGACTATAGTCAGCAATTGTGAATCCGTCCGCCGCGAGGCCGAACGAGCTCACCACCCCCCGGTCCCAACCTCGCAGTGGGCTCGATGAGCACATGGAAGCCTCCCGGCTGGCGCAGCGACAGGCCGACAAGTGGCTGATCTCCGGCAGTCTGCTGATCGGCACCGCGATACTCGGCATCTTCGGGCTGCCCCTGTTCCTGCGCGGCATCTGGTTGCTCCGCAAGGCCCAGCGCGACGGACTGACCGTGCGCCCCATGCTCGTCACCCTGCTGGGTTATCTGGTCATCCTCGACGCTGCCATCAACACCGTCGGGTGGGCGCTGGACGTGTTCGCCAGTCACACGATCCTGGCCCGGGTGTTGTTGAACGGCTGGGGTGCGATGTTCGACGCCGGGTACTTCTGGCACTACAACGAACTGTGGGTCGGCGGCGCGGGCGCCCCGGGCGAGAAGGCCATGGAGGTCGGGATGATCCTGACCGTCTTCACCATGCGGATCGCCGCAGGAATCGGCTTCCTGCAGATGAAGCGCTGGGGTCATCAGTGGATGATCGTCACCTGCTGGATGGGCATCGTCATCTGGTGCATCTACGTGTTCAACATGACGATGTTCGCCGACATCCGTTATGCCGGTGTGGTTTTCCCGGTTGTCGGGTGGTGGCTGTACGACATCTTCTACATCACGCCGTTCCTGGCCATCCCCTACCTGCACTCGGTCAACCGCGAGATCTTCACGGATTGACCCGGCAATGAACAGCTTTCGCACCCAGGAGCCAAGTGGTGGACCCACGCCGCCGGAGAAGTCACGCAGGTGGCCACCCGACGGCATGGGGCGAATCGACGAGGAGGGTTGAGATGGCCTGGATCTGGGAGATCCTGCGCTACGTGGCGGCGTGGGGCGGAACCGCGCTCGTCATCTGGTTCTGGTACTGGATGTTCTCCAACATCGGCACGTTCTGAGCTCATGCCCGAATCGTCCGATGCGCACGCCATGGCGCTCGAACGCAGCTGCGCCGTCACCGCCGTCGCACTCAGCGAACGTCGGCGTACCGGTGCGCGACTGGTCAGCGGAACCGGCCGGCGGTTCGGGCTGAACACCGCACTGGACACCGTGCACGTCCCCTATCCGGCACCGCAACGAGACTGGACCAGGCGAACCCTGACCTGCGGTGTGGCGCTGCAGTGTTCGCCCTCCAAGGACCGGATCCTCGGCTACCGGGTCAACGAATTGACCACCCGCGAACTACGTGCCCTCGATCTGGTGGAGGCCCGCGTCGCGGTCGGTTGGATCGCCGCGCGCTGGCCGGGCCTGCTGCCCGAGATCGACCGCCTGCTCCCCGACCTGGGGCCCGCCGATCCCGAGACCACCGCCGCGACGATGCTCGACCACGCCGTTGCGCTGGCTCGCGCCGGCCGACCGCTGATCGTCGATCCGCTGCTGGGTGCCCTGCCGCGCGCCTACACCACCGGCCAGGGCGTCGCGGACAAGCTGCGCCGTACGTTCGGTCGGCTGCCGTGGACCACCACCCAGAAACGGCTGCCCCGGCCGCATTCCGTACCGGTGGGCGGCGACGGAGGTGTCGGCAGCACGAACCTGCCACCCCCGAGCCGTCCACAGGACAACGACCTGGATATGACCCCGCAGCACCGTCCGGGCATCCCCTACCCGGAGTGGAATTCGTGGACCCAGAGCTTCCTGCCCGACCACGTCGCCGTCGTCGAGCGCCCCTATCGCGGGGCTCGCAGCACGCCTACCGCACCATCGGTCGACGTGCGGACGTGGTTCGAGCAGAGCACCCATCGCGCGCTGAAAGGGCGCCTCGAGGACGGCAGCGAACTCGACATCGAGCGGTACGTCGACCACTACATCGACCTCGCCACCGGAGAAGCCGGACAGCCGAGAATCTTTCGCGAGCTGTTGCCCGTCGGCCGGGACGTCACCACCGCATTGCTGCTCGACGGCAGCTCGTCGCTCGGCGTGCACGGCGGGCGCATCTTCCGGCTGGAGCTCGAGTGCGCCGACGCCCTGTCCCGGGCGATGAGTACCACGCGGGAGAAGCACGGCATCTTCGTCTTCTCCGGGAATACCCGCCACCGCGTGGAAGTCGACTGCCTCAAGGACTTTCCCGACCGGCGCTTCGTGGCGCCCGGGCGCCTCGGCCTGTCCGCCGGTGGCTACACCCGTCTGGGAGCTCCGCTGCGGCACCTGACCAGCCGGCTATTGGATCAGCCCTCCGAACGCCGGCTGTTGATCGTGATCGGTGACGGCCTGATCTCCGACGAGGGCTACGAGGGCCGCTACGCCTGGGCCGACGCGGCGCACGCGGTCGAGGAGGCCGCTGAGGCCGGCGTCCGCATGTATTACCTCGGCGTCGGGCCGACCCGGGTCGACCCGCTACCAGAGGTCTTCGGGCCGAAGCGATCCCAGCGGATACGTCGCGTCGAAGATCTCCCGCGAGCGTTGGCTCACGTCCATCGAGAGCTGGTTGCGTCATGACCTCCACGGATACCTACTTCGCGAACGGCAACGAGGTCCGACTGTTCGAACAGGCCTATCATCGCCACCTGCCGGTGATGCTCACCGGACCCACCGGGTGCGGCAAGACCCGGCTCGTCGAGCACATGGGCGTGCTGCTGCAACGACCTGTTGTGACCATCAGCTGTCATGACGATCTGACCAGTTCCGATCTGGTCGGCCGGTTCATGGTCACCGGCGGCGACGTGGTCTGGACGGACGGCCCGCTGACCCGGGCTGTCAAGAACGGCGCGATCTGCTATCTCGACGAGGTGGTGGAGGCCCGACACGACTCACTGGCAATCCTGCACTCGCTGACCGACCACCGCCGGTCGCTGTACCTGGATCGCCCCGACCAAGTGGTGCCCGCCCCGGCCACTTTCATGCTGGTGTGCTCCTACAACCCGGCCTACCGCAGCTCGCTCAAAGAACTGAAACCCTCCTTCCGGCAACGGTTCGTGACGCTGCCCATGCACTACCTGCCGGCCGAACAGGAAGCGCAGGTGGTGGCCGCCGAAACCGGGGTGAGTCTGCCCACGGCCCGCCGACTGGTCGGCTGTGCCACCGCGATCCGCACGGCCGATGAGGTGTTCCACTTCGAAACTCCGTCGACCCGGGTCCTGGTCACCGCCGCACAACTGATCTCCGCGGGTGCATCGGAACTCGAAGCTGCCGAGGCCTGCATCCTGACACCGCTGTCCAGTGACGGCGCCATCACCGACGGGCTGCGCGAGGTGGCCGCAGCCGCACTCGATCAACATCTGCGCCAGGAAACATAGGAGGGAATCAACCGCCATGGTCGACCAGCAGGAGAAGAACCGCAAGAAGGCGCTCATCGTGCTGCAGATCTTCGTCTACGGCTATCTGCTGGTGATGTTCGGCATCCAGCTCTACATGTCATTCGCCCGGGGTTGGTGGGATCTGTGAATGTTCCACTGAAGAAACGGTTCTCGGACCAATCGGTCACGGCGACCGTCGGTCTGGAGGACCACGACGAGCAGTCCCGGCTCGCGCAGCGCCAGGCCGACAAGTGGATGATCGTCGGCGCGGCCCTGATGGGCATGTGGGCGCCCGGCCTGATCGGCTTCCCGATCTTCATGCGCGGCGTATGGATGCAGCGCCAGGCTGCCCGCGCCGGGCTGTCGGTGCGCCCGATGATCGTCACCCTGATCGGCTACCTGGTGCTGATCGACGGCATGCTCAACAGCCTGGGCTGGGCGTTGGACCTGGAGGCCAACCACACGCTGATCAACCGGGTGCTGATGGTCGGGTGGGGCGCCATGTTCGACGCCGGCTACTTCTGGCACTACAACGAACTATGGGTCGGCGGCGCCGCCGGGCCGGGCGAGAAGTCCATGGTGTTCGGGATGATCCTCACCGTCTTCACCATGCGATGCGCTGCGGCCATCGGGTTCCTGCAGATGAAGCGCTGGGGACACCAATGGATGATCGTGACCTGCTGGATGGGCGTGCTCATCTGGTGTGTCTACGTCTTCAACATGACGATGTTCGCCGACGTGCGATACGCCGGCGTGGTGTTCCCGGTCATCGGATGGTGGCTCTACGACATCTTCTACATCACCCCTTTCCTGGCCATCCCGTACCTGCACACGGTGAACCGCGAAATCTTCTCCGACTGAACATCTTCCGAGGAGTGCCACTATGACAACAACGCCGACGACCACGACCGAGCCGACCGAGGACCTCCCCCCCGGCACCACGCCGTACTACGCGCGCATGCACAAATGGATCAAGCGTGCCGTGCTGGTCTGCCTGGTTGCGCTGGTGCTCGAGGGCGCCTTCACGCTGCCGTTCATGGCGGTCTACTACGGCTACCCCACGCTGAGCCTGACCCAGATCTGCAGTGAACTGCTCAAGGTCCGCTACTCCGACGACACGCTGGAATGCAAAGTGCCCTATCCCGCGTTCGGCCCGCCCGAGGGTGCCGAGGGCAAGGACACGGCCCAGGACGTGTGGGGCATCCAGCCCATTCCGAAATACCACCGACTCGGGTTCCGGGAGCTGGTACGCATCCACGAAGAGCGCGAGGCGCGGGAAGCCGCACAACATCAGGCGGCCCCGTGACCCAGACACCCGAGCGGCACGCCGAGAACTGGGACCTGCGGCACGCAGACTTCAACGATCCCGACTTCCTCTACGACGTGTATGCCGTGATGCGCGAGCGCTCCCCGTTCGCCCACACCGACACACCGTTCCTCAGCGCCACCCCAGGCGGCGCCTGGGTCGCCGTGCGCTACGACGAGTGCTACCGGATTCTGCAGGACTGGGAGAACTTCTCCAGCAACCCCACCCCCGAGGCCTCGGAGCAACTCGCCGGCGACCTCGTCATCACGCTGGATCCACCCCGGCAGCAGAAGCTGCGCAAGGTGCTCAACCCGTACTTCTCGCCGGCCCGGATGAAGGCGCTGCGGCCGGTCATCGAGGCGGAAACCGACTCGCTGATCGACGATTTCATCGAGACCGGGTCGGGCGATCTGGCCGAGGTGGCCTGGCGCCAACCCGGCATCGTGTTCTTCAAATTTCTGCTCGGCATGCCGGTCGACGATGTCCCGTTGTGCATCGAACTCACCGACACCACACTCAACGGGGCCACCGAGGACGATCGGATGGCCGCCTGGGGCGGCCTGTACCAGCACGTCCACAACGCCGTGACCGCGCGCATCGGCCAGCCGGCACGCGACGACATGATCGACGTCCTACTCTCCGCGGAGATCGACGGGGAACCACTGCCACTGGGCGACGTCGTCGGGAACGCGATGCTGCTGGTGCAGGCCGGTCTCGAAACCACGGCCAGCGCCATGTCATTCGCATTCCACTACCTGGCGGCCGAACCCGCCGAGCGCGATCGACTCGCTGGCGATCCCGAACTGCTGCCGCGTGCGGTGGAGGAATTCATCCGGTTCGCCGGTTCGATCCACGGCATCCCGCGCACCGTCCGGCACGAGGTCGAACTCAGCGGCCGGACGTTCTGCCCCGGCGAATCCGTTCAGGTCAACTACGCGTCGGCCAACCGCGACCCGGCACAGTTCCCGGACGCCGACCGGTGCGTGCTGGACCGCAGGGAGAACCGGCACCTCGGCTTCGGCGCGGGAGTGCACCGCTGCCTGGGATCCAATCTGGCACGGTTGGAATTCCAGGTCGCCCTCGAGCGGGTACTGGCGCGGATGCCGGACTACAGCCTGGCGCCCGGCACCATGGCGGTGTTCCACGGGAACTCGGTGACGCGCGGATTCCGCTCCATCCCAGTGGTTTTCAGCCCCGGTACGCGGCGCCGAACGTGACCTACTCCGTCGTCCAGTGGGCCACCGGCAACGTCGGGCGCGAGTCCGTGCATGCCATCGTCGCCAACACCCAGCTGGACCTCGTCGGGTGTCATGCATGGTCCCCGGCCAAGGCGGGCCGCGACGTCGGCGAGCTGTGTGGCATCGGCCCGCTCGGTGTGTGCGCCACCCAGGACGTCGATGCCTCGCTGGCGTTACGTCCGGACAGCGTCCGCGACCACTCTCCCGTTCGCGATGGTCGACACACTGCTGGTGTCACTGGAATTCGAATCGGTCCGGCGTTCGGCGGTCGAATTCGCACGCCTCGTCCAGTGTCGAGGGGGCTAGGAGCGTGGGTCGGTAATACGCCGGTCAGGAAGCGGGCAACAGGTCGGCGGCCTCCGGGCAGCACGCCCCGGTACCGGCCCGGAACATCTCGATGTTGGACACCGGCGCATCGGCCGCTTCCAGACAGGCCAACGCTCGAGCCTTGAACGCGCGGGCCGCCACCGACAGCCGGTGTTCCACCGATCCGACCGTGCCGCGTTCCAGCTCGGCCGGCAGGGTCTCGCCCCAGAGCGTCACTTCGGTCTGCCCGCTCTCGAGTGCCATCCGGATCCCGTCGCGGATCCTGCTGTCCGTGCCATAGAGGTCGGCGGCAACCGCGACGGCATGCGGATGCTCGCCATCGGCACCCAATTGCAGAACGGATTCGAGGTCGGCCCCGTCGGCGCCGAGAATCTGTAGGGCGCGATCGTCGTGGCCGTCGGTCACCAGGACCCGCACATCCCAACCCGCCATTACACGGTCGAACATCCAGCCGCCCGCCGCGCGGACGGCCTCCACGACGGTTGGCGCCACGACATCCAGCCGGTACCTCATGATGTTGTGTCCGGGGCGAACTCCCTCGCCAGCGAGTTCGCGTACGCCCGCAGCGTTTCCGTGAGCGGAACCGATTGATCGAGCAACCATGAGATTTCCAATCCGTTGACGAGGGACACAATCTGCACGGCCTTGGTGGCCGCGTCGAAGTCGTTGCGATACAGGCCCGATTCCTGCCCGCGCCGGATCAGCGAAGTGACGATCTGGATGGCCGCCTGCTGGCGGGCCAGCAGACGATCGTGCAGTGGGGCGTCGGGCATCAGGTTCTCGACCAGTAGCACCGAATAGGTCCCGACGAGTTCGGGCGCACGTTCGGCGCGCTCACCAGCACGAGCGATTTCCTCGAGCAGGTCGCCGGAGCGGTCGGCGTGGGCGTCGTCGTCGGCATCCCGGGCGTCGACGACCGCGTGCAGCAACTGCTCCTTTGATTCGAAGTGGTGCAGCAGGCCCGCCGCCGAAACACCGGCCTCCTTGGCGATCTGCGAGAGCGTGGTGTTGCGCCATCCGTTGCGTGTCACCAACCGCTGCGCCACCTCGAGAATCCGCTGCTTACGGTCCTCACCCTTGGCGAGTAGCGCGGCATAAGGCCTGGCAGAGGTCACTGTGCGGGCAATCCTTCGGTGCGGGCAAACCTACTTAATGAACGTACAGTAGGTTAGTTCCGGCGATGTGGCAAGCGTCACTTTCCGGGGACCTGGCCGCGGCGGCGTGGCGGTCAGCCCCAGCCGGTTCAGTGCCGGCCATCCCCGGCCTCATCCCCTACCCCGGCCGGACGGCCAAGGAGGCCGAGGGGAAGCTGCACGAGCTCGACGGCTTTGTCGACCGGGCACCGATCGCGCCATTCGCATTGGGCCAGTTCGGGATCGAGATTCCGTTCGACGACGTCAACAATCCGTTCCCCACCGCCGCACTGCCGGTACCGGCAGACGTCGAGGCGACCATCAAGAGCACCTTCGGCAACTACGTGGGCCTCTACACCTGGATCCAGGAACGGCCGGGCGTGACGGTCCGCGAGGTCGTCGCGCAGGCCGTGGGTCGTGCAGCGCCACCGCGATCCTGAGGTCGGAACTGTCCCGCCCCGACTCCGCACACAGTCGCCGCAGGGCGGCCATACGTTCGGCCACGGCGGACACTCCATCGAGGTTGAACCCGTACCAGCCATCCCCCCACTGCGCGATCCGTTGCAGCGCCGTGTCGCCGCTTCCGCCGAGGATGATGGGTATTATCCTGTCGCGCAGCGGTTTCGGATTCGCCCGCACGAAGTCGAAGTCGACGAACCCACCGTGGAACGAAGCGACATCGTCGCGCCAGAGAGTCCGCAGCACGGACGCATACTCAGCGGTGCGAACGGCGCGTCGCGCGAAGGGAATGCCCAGTGCCTCGAATTCCTCACGTGCCCAACAGATGCCCACGCCCAACGCCAGTCGGCATCGGCCGGCACGGCAATCTGGCCGTCATCGGAGTACGGGTACCGCAAATCCGGCCGGTCCACCATCACCACGTGTTCACCCGCCCACAGGGTGGCGAAGCCATGCCGCTCGGCGGTCGCGGCCACCGCG
>RRZT012637551.1_pt1 | contig 14005 bp, 15 predicted proteins | sample 2165551 | NCBI WGS metagenome assembly RRZT01 (sample SAMN10456910, study PRJNA506462) | wastewater metagenome | biome: wastewater; feature: sludge; material: wastewater sludge; isolation source: wastewater sludge with Escherichia coli K12::gfp cells carrying plasmid... | place: USA: Moscow, Idaho... | reverse complement strand
TAGGTCGCCCCAATCAGGGCTTCCACTGTGTCGGAAAGAATCGAGGCCTTGTCGCGGCCGCCCGTCTTGTTCTCACCAACACCCAGGAGGATGAATTCACCGAGTCCGATGCTTCGCGCCAACTCAGCCAGAGGCTTCTGTGAAACAACTGAAGAACGTAACCGTGCGAGGTCGCTTTCTGGCACGTCCGGGAAACGATGGTAGAGCTCATCAGTAGTGATGATGGACAAGACCGAATCCCCAAGAAACTCAAGCCGCTCATTATTGCCAGCTAGGCCGGCCTCATTGGCGAAAGACCTATGGGTAAGCGCCAGGATCAGCAGCTCGGGATCAATGGCGGCTCCCCAAGCATGCACCAACGCGTCGGCATCGGGGTTTGCCGCACCAGACGGCGATGCCTTAGTCATTGTCTACGTCAAGCAGCGACTGGAGGGACGCAAAACGTGGGTCGACAATCTCGTGTGAGTGCCCTGGTTCCGCATCGCGCCAGCGAATCCCACAGTGCTCGCACATCCCCTCGCAATCCTCACTGCACAGAGGCTGTAAAGTTACGTCACCGAAGAGGGCGTCCCTCAACAGTGGTTCAAGATCCACACTGTCTTGCTCAATCAGGTAGTCAGGATCAAGTTGGTCTCCTTCAACCTCAACGTCCTCGCGGTCATCGGACTTGCGAGTTCGGGATCGGTTGCTTGAAGCGGTTTGCATGTAAAGTTCGCCAGCGTTGATCTCAACCGGCACAGTGGTCGGATCGAGGCAACGGACACACTCCCCCGCAAGCTCGGCATTGCCTTGCATTTCGACATAAACGCCCTCGTCGACGCTTGTTACAGCAACGGTCAATGGCAGTGTCGTGCCCGGGGTCAAGGTGAGCACATGGGTACCCCAACCTTCAGGCACCTGCCACGTCACCTCACGCTCCGTGCGGGAACCGGTGCGGCGCGGCTGGTCCCGCAGTGAAAGCCGCAAGTCAGTCTTCTCAGTCATGTCAACTCTTCTCTTCTACGGCACCCGATAGGGTGGCCGATCAGTCGAGATTGATGTTAGCCGCCTCGTCAACCCTTTCACGATCTGACAGTGCGCGAAGCCCCGCCTCTGTGCGGCGCAAAAGGTCGTTGAGCAGGCTTGACGTCTGTTCAAGAGAGTTTGCAACGTATGATTCGGCCCCTTGACGAAGGCCCGCGGCTTCACGCTTAGCCTGCATGACCAGGTCTCGGGCCCGCTGCTGCGAGATCTCCGTAATTTGGTCGGCAGACACCAAGCGGTCGGCCTGCGCGTGCGCGTCAGCAAGCAAGGCTTCAACCTCGGACGTTGCCCGTGCCTTCACCGTTGCGGCCTCTTCATTGGCACGTCCAACCTTGCGTTCTGCCTCATCAACTGCTTCAGCTAGGAGAGCATCGGCTTTACTGCGCGCATCATCAAGGAGCGTGCGTGCCTTCAAAGATGCCTCGGCAACCGCTGCCTCTGCGACATCGTCAGCCCTGCCAAGAACGGCATCAGCATCCGCAACAACTGCGTCAGCGACAACCAGGTCATCTGGAAGCGCTTCGCGCGCCTGATTCACTAGGTCAAGGATCTCCGCTTTGTTGAGGACAATGTTTGCGGAAAGTGGCACGGCGCGCGCAGACTCAACAAGAATTTGGATTTGGTCGAGTGCCGCGATAACAGTGGACGGACCGTATGATCCGCCCTCCGCGTAAATGTCCCTATCTTCCAGCGTCCCAGCATCATCATTTGCCGGGGGGGTGACATCAAGGGGGGCGTGGTCTTCTGAATCGTATCGTTGCGGCATCGGCGCTCCTGTATCAAGACTCTCTATTGTTCGCGTGCACTCACGAAACCGGGCGCTGCTTCCCGGCTCCATCCTCACGGTCCTTCGCTTCTTCCAAGTCTAGGGTCGAAGCGTTCGATTGCTGGGACAATTCGCTGTGTCTGCCGTCAATGGCGGCCGCCACCAGAGGTGGGACCAGCCCCTCCAGAGGAGCACCGTACCTGGCCAGCTCCCTGACGATTGATGAGGACAGGGTTGCCCACTGCGAGTCTGCTGGCAAGATCAGCGTGTCGATGCCAGAAAGCTTGCGGTTTACCGCTGCCTGAGTGTATTCCCATTCCCAGTCTGCGGACGAGCGGCTTCCTTTGATAATGACGGTCGCACCAACGTGCTCTGCGTAGTCTGTCGTCAACCCCTCGAACTGCCCGACCGAAACGTTATCCAGCTCCAGCTGATCTTCCACTGTGCGCCGCAACAGCTCCACCCTCTGCGCAACTGACATCCAGCCCGGCTTCGCCATGTTGAAGCCAACGGCCACAACAACGTGATCAAAAATCTGGGCCGCTCTGGTGATCAGGTCCAAATGCCCGTTTGTCACGGGGTCGAAGCTGCCTGGAAAGAGTGCCGTCACCATGGGGTTATCCTAGGCTTCACTTGCTGCCAACCCCAGGTACCACGCCGCGGTATCACCCCAGCGCTTGCCTGAGAGCACCGTAAGTTCAGGGGGAATAGTCGGCTCGGGCGATCTTCCATCCCGCTCCAAAACAATCGTGGCATCCACGTGGAGGTGCGGAAGCAGAGCCTCAAGCACCCCACTTACCTCCTGTTCGGTGCAACTGTACGGGGGATCAATGAAAACGAGGTCGAGTCCTTCCCGCGTTGGCCGGGCACGCTTCAGATAGTCGGTGACGTCACTTGTGGCTACCGTGAGCACGTCCTGGACCCCGCAGCTCTGGGCGTTCTTGCGAACTACTGCGCTGGCTGCAGGAGACTTTTCCACGGCTACGGCGTCTGCCGCGCCCCTGGACAGTGCTTCCAAAGCCAATGCGCCAGAACCCGCAAATAGGTCAAGAACGTGTGCATCCTCAACTGCGCCCCACCCAAGAAGCCTAGAAAAAATAGCTCCTCTCACCTTGTCCGAGGTCGGTCGAGTCCCCTGAGAGGGAATTTCGAGCCTGCGCCCCTTTGCGGCCCCGGCGATGATGCGTGTCATTCGCCTAGTTCCTTTCCAGCCACACGGCCTCAGTCCCGAGAGAGGCTTGGACAGCGCTTGCCAGCGCACTGCTGCCAAGTAGCGCAGGGTCATCCGCAAGGATGCTGCGCGCAACCCCACGCGCCGCGGCAATCGTAGCGCCATCGGAGCGTACTGAGAGGAACTTTAGCCCTGAGAAACGTCCCGACTGCGATTGCCCCAGAACATCCCCCTCACTGCGCAACCTCAGGTCAATCTCCGCAAGCGTGAACCCGTCTGTCGTTGTTGCGATGGCGTCAAGCCGTTCTTCAGTCACCGGTGATTGCGTTGGGCTATGAACGAGCAGGCAGACACTCTGGGTCGTTGATCGCCCCACCCTGCCTCTAAGTTGGTGCAATTGGGACAGACCGAACCGTTGAGCTCCAAGGACGATCATAAGTGTCGCCTCTGGTACATCAACCCCCACTTCTATCACTGTGGTTGCGACGAGAATCGGTGCCTCACCAGAAGCGAACTGTGAGAAGGCCGCCGCATTTTCTTCGGGGCTTCTGCGTCCGTGCGCAAGTCCGACACGAATGCCGTCTAGCTCAGGCATGGACCGGAGGTTTTCTGCCACCACTTCTGCGGCTGGCACGTCGGAGCCAACGGTGCCGTCACCGGGAACGTCGTCGCCCTCAGCCTCGATGGTGACTTCCTCCCCAAGGCCGTCACGGCCGAGGTCCGAGCTGGCTTCGCCCCCGTCAATCCTGGGGCAGACCACATACACGCGGCCGCCTTTTTCAACTTCCTCCTTTGCGCGGCTCCATATGCGTTTCATCCACGCGGCGTTTGTGTTGCTGACCAAATGTGTCTCTACGGGCAGCCTGCCCGGAGGCATCCCCTTCATGAGAGTGACGTCAAGATCCCCGAATACAGTCATGGCAATGGTTCGAGGGATTGGGGTAGCCGTCATGACTAGGAGGTGTGGGGTCCATTCCCTACCTTCCCGCAGGTACTCCCTCTGTGCCACCCCGAAACGATGCTGTTCGTCAACGACCAGGAGCGCAAGCTGGGGGATTTCCACCCCCTCTTGGATTAGTGCGTGTGTGCCGACAACGATCCCGGCTTCACCCGCCGCTAGGCGCAAGAGAGCCTCATTCTTTTCCGCCTGTGAGCGTTTTCCGGTCAGGAGATGCAGTGGAACATCAAGACCCGCGCGGGTCAGGAGATCACCTAGGGACGAATAATGCTGGCGAGCCAGCACCTCTGTTGGGGCAAGAAGTGCGGCCTGGAAACCATTCTCAACAGCCGAAACCATCGCCAAGAGGGCCATGACGGTTTTCCCAGCGCCTACATCCGCTTGAAGCAAACGTTGCATCGGGACTTGCAGGGCCAGGTCTGCTGAGATCTGTCCCCACGCTTGAATCTGGGATTCTGTGAGAGAGAACGGGAGCCCATTGATCAGGGCCTCAACACTGCCTGCCCCACCGTCGTGAGGTGCCAATGGGTGAGCCTTCCTCACCAGGTGCCCCGCGGCATCCCTGCGGCCTGAAAGGAGCGCGGTCTGCAAAACCAGAGCCTCTTCCCAAGCGAGGGTTCGCTTTGCGGTTTCCCAATCAACTGTGGCTTCAGGTTGGTGCATATTTCGCAGTGCAGCTGGCGCGGACATCAGACTGTAGCGGGCGCGCACCTCATCCGGGATAACCTCGGGGATCTGACTGTCATCAAGCCGCTCCAGAACCGTGCCGATCAGCGCACTGACTTTCCACGAGGGGAGGCCGCCAACCGCCTTGTAAATGGGAATGGGACGCCCTGCACGCCTAGCAACCGCCTCAGGCGACGAATCCTCAAGCTCCTCAAATTCGGGCTGCACCATCTGCAGCTTGCCTTGGAACTCCCCGATCTTCCCCGATACCAGCACCGTTGAACCCGGCTTGAGGAGACGTTGGTGGGGGGCAAGCATGTAGCGGTTCTTCGCGAAGAAGGTGCAGGTGAGGCGCTGGGTTCCATCCGTTACGTCAACCATCAGACGTACCCCCTGTCCCGATCGGTTCGAAACCAGATTTGCGTTCACCACCTGAACCAGAAGCGTTGCTTCTTCACCAACCTTGAGCCACTGGATGTTGGTGAGCCGCCCCCACGAGTAGTAGCGCCTTGGCGAATAGTAGACAAGATCACGCACAGTCGACAGCCCGCCGTCAGCCAACCGCCTGACCGCAGCTTTGCCGACGCAGAGCGTCAACGGTGTCTCAAGACCTACCGCGTCCATTTCCCCACTTCCTAAGCTGCCATCTTCTTCAGCCAAGTCTTACACTAGGTTCCGACATAATCGATTCTCGAGGCCGGATACGCCGATTGGGACTCGACGAGGCGACAAGTGTGGGCGACTCTACAGCGCTTTTTGGGCCCGGTTGTTTGTCCATGTAACCCTGATTCGGCTAATCTTGCTTAGTTGCTTCTTCGACGCGCGGTCTAACCCGCCCGATGTGGGGGCGGAATGGTCATCAGTCAAGATGGCGATTTAGACTTTTGGAACTAATGAGGAGGACCCCGTGGCCTCGGTATGCGATATCTGTGGAAAGGCTCCGCAGTTCGGCAAGTCGGTCTCGCACTCGCACGTGCGCACGAACCGCCGTTTCAACCCCAACATCCAGCGTGTTCGCGCCCTGGTGAACGGGGAAACGAAGCGTATGAACGTTTGCACCACCTGCATCAAGAGCGATCGCGTCCAGCGCGCAGCGTGACACGTAGTCGTAGCAGACACTGATCCCCCACCTTTTGGCGGGGGATCTTTTGTTGTCCCCATGGGCGCTCACCATCGCCCTCGTCCCACATCTGTAAGCTGGCGACGCCACTGTTTACAGGGAGGAAAACGCATGAGACGCCAAGCGCTGCCATCCGCCGTCACATTCATCATTGCCGGAGTCCTGGCGCTTGCAGGGTGCTCCGCCAACTCCGGTGAGCCCAAGGGTGGCTCTGAAAGCGGCCCTGCTTCCGGAGGAAAACCCCTGGTTGTCGCCATGGAGTTGGCCTATCCCCCCTTTGAGACGAAGAACCAGGCCGGTGAACCCGAGGGCGTGGCACCCGACTTCATGCGCGACTTTGCAGAGCAGTACGATTACGACCTCACCATTGAAAACACCGCATTCGATGGCCTCATCCCCATGCTGCAAACAGGTAAGGCAGACGCAGTCATGTCGTCAATGACGATCACGGAGGACCGTGCGCAGTCGGTTGACTTCACCGATCCGTACGCACGAGCACAACTGGCTATCCTTGCCAACTCGGCCTCGGACATCACCGATATTGCCGACCTGAACGCGCCGGACAAAACCGTTGCTGTGAAAACTGGCTCCACCGGCGATGTTTTTGCCACGAAGAATCTTCCCGAAGCCCAGATCGTTCGCCTCGCTGACGAAAGCGCAGCGGTGACAGAGGTCGTCCAGGGGAAGGCCGATGCCTTCCTTTACGACCAACTTACGATCTACCGCAACCAGCAGCGGAACCCGGATACGACAACGGCCGTGTTCATCCCCTTCCAAGACCCCGAGTTCTGGGGAATTGCTGTCGCCAAGGGCAACGACGAGCTAAGGGAACAGCTCAACGAGTTCATCGCGAGCTACTCTGCCGATGGCGGTTTTGACCGCATCACAGACAAGTACCTTGCCGATGAAAAGCAGGCCTTTGACGATCTGGGTTTCACGTGGTTCTTCACCCTGGACTAAGGCGGTGGTTCACTTCTGATCGGGGAACGAGGACGCCTCCACTGAAGGCGCTCATCAACTACCTCTTCGTTGTCATCATTATTGTTGGGCTCTTTTGGCTCTCACTTTATGGCGCCGGAGTACAACTCGATTTTGGCTTTGTCGGCGAATACAGACATCGGCTCCTCGACGGATTTGTGCTGACACTGCAGATCTGTGCCGCATCCCTCGTGCTGTCAATGATCATCGGTATCCCTGTTGCAGTTGCCGCCCGATCACGCGTTCTGCCACTGCGATATGCCGCTGACTTCTACGTCAAGATCATTCGGGGCACCCCACTTCTGGTGCAGATCTACCTGTTCTACTACATCATCGGAACAGCCTGGGGAATCAACAACAAGACTGTTGCAGGAATCCTTATCCTCTCAATTTTCACCGGAGCATATATTGCTGAGATCATCCGGGGTTCGGCCTCGTCCCTAGACAAAGACCAGCTACTTGCCGCAGATGCGGTCGGGTTTACTAAACCCCAAACACTCCGCTACGTGGTTATCCCACAGATGGTGGCGCGGACACTGCCCGCACTGACCGGCCAGTTCGCCTCACTCATCAAAGATTCGTCCCTTCTGTCAGTCATCGCCATCATTGAGGTGACACAGACAATCCGCGAGATCACCGCAACCAACTACAACTTCTTTGGCGGATACATCTTCCTCGGCGGCCTCTACCTTTGTCTGACTCTGCCTCTGATGTTTGTGAGCTCCCACTTCGAGCGGAAGTTTGACTATGCGCATTGAGCTTCGGGACCTGAAAAAGTCGTTTGGGGATCAAGAGGTTCTCTGGGGGGTCAATCTTGACGAGCATTTCTCGACCCTCGCACTGATCGGACCGTCCGGCGGTGGGAAGTCGACGCTGCTGCGCATTATTGGTGGACTGGAGGTTCCCACATCCGGGGAAGTCGCGGTCGAGGGCGCCCTCGTCAACTACCAGGCGCGCACCCTCCCCGCGTATCGGGCTAGCCTCGGGTTCGTCTTTCAACATGCCGGGCTTTTTGACCACCTGACTGCCCTGGAGAACGTTGCCCTCCCCCTGCGGGTCGTCCACGGTGTGGGCGAGGGCGAAGCGCGGGAGCGAGCCGAGGAGCTGCTCAACAGGTTTGGCCTCAATGTCGTAGTGGGCAAGCACCCCTCACAGCTCTCTGGTGGTGAGCGCCAACGGGTTGCCATTGCTCGAGCCGTGGCCCCCGAGCCGAAGATGCTGTTGCTCGACGAGCCCACCAGCGCCCTCGACCCCGAATACACCGCAGAGGTCCTGGATCTGATCGATGGACTGAAGACGGAGGGGACACGGTTCATCATCGTCACACATGAAATGGGATTTGCGCGGAAGGCTTGCGACAGGGTTGCCTACCTCAGCGACGGTGTGATTTGCGAGCACGGGCCAAGCAATGAAACTTTCGCCAACCCGAAGACAGCCGGTTTGCAGCGGTTCCTTAGCAAACTAAGCCAGTGGAACTAGACCCGCTACTTCGCTCCCCCACCAAAGTGGTCAAAGCCGCCTCTCAGTGAGGTGCCGTCGAGTGTGACGCGCGTGCGCCCCTCCCCTCTTCGCGCCTCCCCGTAGTCACCAACCGTGCCGATTGTACGGAAAGGTGCTGTGACGAGGACGTAAGGTGGGAACGCCACAAGGAGACTGTGGTCTTCACCGCCGTACAGCACCCACTGTTGTGGGTCAGCGCCGAGGGCGTTGCCCACCTTCTCTAGAGCCGCCAAGTCGTCGTGCAGTCCATACCGAGTGATGTCGAGGGCGACGCCGGAAGCTTCCGCCAGGCGAGTTGCGTCCACCACCAGGCCATCAGAAATATCCATCATTGCCGTAGCGCCGCGTTGCGCTGCGAGAGGGCCAGCCTCCAGTGGCGGCTTGGGGCTGCGATAGAGGGCAACCGGCTCTTGAAACGGGGTGGGGACCTGGGCGCCGTGAAGTGACGGCGCGACCGCACCGGAGTCAAGCGCAGCCAATCCTGCCGCTGACCTGCCAAGTGTTCCCACAATGGCGAGGGTATCCCCCGGCGAAGCTCCGCTCCTTGTGATGGGCGCGCCAGCCAGTGTGCCGTGAGCGGTGACAGAGATGACGAGGACGGGGCCCCTACTCAGATCTCCCCCGACTACCCCGGCGCCGGCTCGATACGCCTCTGTTCCCAAGCCGCCAGCTAGGTCTTCCAGCCAGGCGACCTCCAAATCAGGGGGAAGGACCAGCGACACCACGAGCGAGGTTGGCTTCGCTCCCATGGCCGCCACATCCGCGAGGTTTTGGGCAGCCGCCCTCGCCCCCACTTCCGCACCTGTGGACCAGTCCCGGGTGAAGTGCTCGCCCTCGACCAAAACGTCTGTCGTCACGACAAACCTTGCTCCCGGCGCACCCACAACCGCGCAATCGTCACCAGATCCAAGCAGCGTGAGGGGCCCCTCAGGCAGGTACGGAAGGATACGAGAGATCAGTTGGCTCTCACTAAGTTCACTTACTCTCATCGGTTCTACCGTCCTCGTCCTAATGATTTGCCGTTGCCAGGTGGGAGATGTATAAACACATGGCCGCTGCTGCAGCCGCATTGAGTGACTCTGCGTGGCCGGCCAGGGGAATCTCGACAAGCAGGTCGCACAGGGCGATGTCTTCCACAGCCAAGCCACGCGCTTCATTGCCAAAGACCCAGGCGTGCGGCCGCGCAAGGACCGCTGTCAGTGCGTCACCGTGCCCGGTTAGGGCGGCCTTGGCCATGTCATCCAGTCTCACGTCTGCTCCGTGTCCTGCGGTCCCAAGCATGGCCCAGTCGCCAGCGCGGAGATTGCCCCGTACGGTTTCTAGGGGAACACGGACCAGAGGAATATGGAAGACCGACCCCGCAGAGGCTCGTATCACCTTGGGGTTTGCGGGATCTGCGGTTCCCGAGCCAAGGATCACTGCGGCCGCACCCATCGCGTCAGCTGAGCGAATCACAGTCCCAACATTGCCCGGATCCTGCGTCTCAGGCAGGCAGACAAGAAACGGCACGGAGACATCTGGTGGCACGGGAACGTCTGATGCGCCGCGGATGCTCTTGGCCTCGAGAGCCACGAGGTCAAGATCCAACCTCTCCCAGATTTGCTCGGCTCCATGCTCGAGGGCCTCGGCGCCCGCGACGGCCGCAATCCCCTGACAGTCAGGACTTATCGCAGCGGCCACCTCCGGGGTAACGGAATGAACCCACCGGGTTGCCTCACGCACAGCCTTTGCAAGCGCGGGGTCGGCCATCTCGACCCGATCGGTGATGTAGATATCGATGATGGATTCCGGCCGGTGCAATGCCAGTTCGCGGACCGCCTGTGGCCCTTCGACCAGGATGCGGCCGGAGCGCCGTCGTGCTGATCGGCCGGTCAGCGACGCTACGGCCTTGATCCGGTCGGAGCGTGGGTTATCGATCATCGGGGGTTGTGTCATGGTTGAAACTCTACCTGTCCCCTCGGCGCCAGCCCACCTGCTGGCTGAAGCGGGTGCCGCCGAGGCCCCCCTCCGCCGCTCCCGCCCGCGACGGCGCTGCCCGCGCCCCTTCTCCACCGCTCCCGCTGCGACGCCACTCACTCACGCCCCTTCTCCACCGCTCCCGCCGCGAAATGTTTACGTTGGGATCAAATGCATGCTTGGGGTCGATGCCCGCGACCCACTTTTCGCCCCAACGTATACATTTCGCGCTTGGAGGCGGGGCGGCTGCCTGCCAGCGCGGGCTGCCAGGCTATTTGGAGTCGGCGGGTTGTTGTTGGCTTGTTGTTGAGGTTGGTACCGGCGCTGCCTGCGCCATCAGGGAGCGGGTTACGCGTAACGGAGCGAGTTACGCGTAACGGAGCGAGTTTGGCTTGCATAACAGTGTGATTCAAGGGGAAATGGGGCCAAACTCGCTCCCTAAGGCGTTACCGGCTCCGTAAGGCGCTACCGGCTCCGTAAGGCCTGGGTGCCCCGCCCAGCGGCCCTCCAAAAAGGAGAAGAGGGCGCCCCCGCAGGGACACCCTCACTCTTAGAGTCACGCTGTGAAGCGAGCTCTTTGCCGTGTTACTAAGAGCAAATCACGCTCTAAGAAACGTGAATCACGCAGCCTTCGGCGCGTTGACATCGGCAGGCAAAGCTGCCTTTGCAGCCTTCACCAAGGCTGAGAACGATGTCGGATCGTTAACGGCCATGTCCGCAAGCATACGGCGGTCAACCTCGATGCCAGCCAGGTTGAGACCCTGGATGAAGCGGTTGTATGTCAAGCCTTCCGCGCGGGCGCCAGCGTTGATGCGTTGGATCCACAGGCGACGGAAATCGCGCTTCTTGTTGCGACGATCACGGTATGCGTAAACGTGGCTGTGAGTGACCTGTTCCTTTGCCTTGCGGTACAGGCGTGAGCGCTGACCACGGTAGCCCGAGGCCTGCTCAAGTACGTCGCGGCGCTTCTTCTTTGCGTTTACTGAACGCTTTACACGTGCCATTGAAGTGTTCTCCTAAAGTCAGTTCCCGTACGTTCACTTGCCCAGAAGTGAACGGACCTCTTTCTTGTCTGATCGCGCAATCTCAACATCGTTCGCCAAACGACGGGTCTTGCGGGATGACTTGTGCTCCATGAGGTGGCGGGTACCAGCACGCTCACGCATGATCTTGCCGCTACCGGTGGTGCGGAAACGCTTCTTCGCCCCGGAGTGCGTCTTGTTCTTTGGCATTATCTTTCCTTTTCAAATCGGCGCCACCCGTCCCAAGAGGAACGAGGACGGGTGCAAGTTCGTTAGAAGTCCGAACGGGACTGGCGAACCTGGTCCCTCTGACTACGCACTTCGTGCTTCGCACGGCGTTCACTACGTGCAGCCTCCCGGCGTTCACGCTGCTGAACCATTGCATCGGCCTTCTTACGGGTCGGAGCAAGAACCATTGTCATGTTGCGGCCGTCCTGGCGTGGAGTCGACTCGACGACGCTGATGTCAGCGACCTCGTCCGCAAGACGCTGTAGCAAACGAATGCCAGCTTCAGGACGCGACTGTTCGCGACCGCGGAACATGATCATGACTTTGACTTTGTCCCCACCCTCGAGGAATCGCTTCACATGACCCGTCTTTGTGGCGAAATCATGGTCATCAATCTTGATGCGGAAGCGAATCTCCTTGAGCTGTGTGTTTGCCTGGTTACGGCGCGCATCACGCGCTTTCTGCCCGGCCTCATACTTGTATTTTCCGTAGTCCATCAACTTGGCTACGGGAGGACGCGCCTCCGGCGCTACCTCAACTAGGTCCAAGCCTGCCTCTTCAGCAAGCCTGAGCGCATCTTCAACGCGCACAACGCCGACCTGTTCGCCCGCTGGGCCAACAAGCCGTACTTCCGGAACTCGAATCCGATCATTGATGCGAGGTTCGCTGATGGCGCCTCTCCTTCCCAATGTTTGGCCCTACTTGAGCCAACAAAAAACTCCGTGCCGATCAACGCGCACGGAGCTATCCCTCAAGCAGACGTACCTCTGCTCACAGCAGTACGCCCGCATTACCCGGCGCCTCCGGATCCAAACAACTGTTTCCAGCTGTCGTATCCTGCCGCAGAACTTACGCTGTGCGGTGGGCCCCCAGGTGGGATTAGCTCCACTTACGTTCGGCAAACCTTCTGCAGGTTAGCCGTTTCGGTCGCCGTCAACTCTACCAGTGGTTTTGCCTGAGGCCGAGACCTGCGAACGTTTGCGCTGGTGGAACCAGTCACAGCCTGCTCACAACAGGCTAAGCAGCCGCCACTGGCTTCGGTACCAGTTCTACGGCGGGAGCTGCGGCCACAAGCCGCGGGTGATGACTTACCTCCGCAAGCGCATTAGCAAGCGACTGCCTCTGAGTAGCGAAATCAGCACCTACATCCGCGCGGAACAAGATTGTTACTTGCAACGCCCCCACCCATGCCTCATCTTGACCCGGGGTGACTGTCGGTGCCACACGCACATCAACAATGTCTGAGCACTGAGTCTGCGCAGCCGCCACTAAGTCAGCGGCTAGCGCGGGGTCCGCCCACGGCGGCAGCCACGTGTCACCACCAACAAGTGCATGGACGGCAGCCACCGGCAGTGTGACGGGCGAGGACGATGCCACGTCCACCACGATCGACGGCGGCGCGGCGGTCTGCGTCGCGAACAGTGCGACTCGCTGCGCACTCATTGTCATCGGTCTTGCCACGGGGTCCCACGCTGCCAGCTGCTCAGCAGACGAGAACGCCAACACCGTATTGCCGAATGCCCCAGCTGCGACCGGCAGGGGAATTTCATCTTCCACATCCAAGCCCTGATGCCGATGTTCCCCCGCATCGTCTGGGTGCACTTCTACGGGGACTGGTACCACAAGCCGTTCACTTACCAGCGCGGCAGCAAGGGCCACTGCCCTGCCAGCCTTCTGACGGACCGACCCCGACGGCTCAGCCAGGGCAATGGCCGTCAGCGGAAGCAGTTGTCCCCGGTCGGACCTGTCATGATGCAAGTTGAGGCGTTGCTCCATCTTCAAGCGCTGCGCCTGCGTGAGTCCATTCACCCGTTCGACTGTCACTGCCCCGCGGCAACTTTCAGGGCCTCTTCCAGAGTGAACTTGCCCGCGTAAAGCGCCTTCCCAACAATGGCGCTATCAACTCCAATGGGAACCAGGGTTCGCAGAGCCGCGATGTCCTCAAGTGAGGAAACCCCACCCGATGCAACGATCGGGGCATCAGTGCGTCCGGCAACCCTTTCAAGAAGTTCAATGTTGGGCCCATTGAGCATCCCGTCCCGACCCACGTCGGTCAAGACATAGCGGGCGCATCCAGCCATGTTCAGTCGCATCAGCGTTTCCCAGAGATTCCCACCCTCCTTCGTCCACCCACGCGCAGCCAAAGTGTCCCCACGGACGTCAAGACCCACAGCGACCCTGTCACCAAATCGGCGAATGGCACTCTCAGTCCAGTCCGGATTTTCAAGCGCGGCTGTCCCCAGATTGACCCGGGTCGCTCCCATGTCGAGGGCGCGCACCAGTGATTCCTCACCGCGAATCCCACCGGAGAGCTCCACGAAAAGGTCGGTGGCATCAATTACCTGCTCCAGCAGATCCTGGTTGCTTCCACGCCCAAATGCAGCGTCAAGATCCACCAGATGAATCCATTCGGCGCCCGCGTCCCGGAACTGACGAGCAATTTCCACGGGATGACCGTACTCGGTCTCAGTCCCGGCCTCGCCCTGCACTAATCGCACAGCCTTACCACCAACAATGTCGATTGCTGGAAGGAGCGTAAGCTTCATTGTTCTATCGCTTTCCCCGGCCCTTGAGCCAGCCGGTCCATGGACCGGGTTCCCTGTAGTCATCCACCTGT
>RRZT010574169.1_pt1 | contig 14006 bp, 17 predicted proteins | sample 2165551 | NCBI WGS metagenome assembly RRZT01 (sample SAMN10456910, study PRJNA506462) | wastewater metagenome | biome: wastewater; feature: sludge; material: wastewater sludge; isolation source: wastewater sludge with Escherichia coli K12::gfp cells carrying plasmid... | place: USA: Moscow, Idaho... | reverse complement strand
TGCTTTGGGCAGAGTTTTTTAAAACGCTGGTAACCGTGTTTTTGCTGATCTTAAGCACACGGGCGGTATCGCGAACACCCGCGCTATTAAAGGCCATTTCAACAATTTTCTCTTTCACCCCAGGCTTGCATGCTTCATAGGTGTAGGTTAGCTGAAACACATGAGGGCAGGCAGGGCAACGATAACGAACATGGCCAGCTGCGCTCTTACCATGACGGTATACACGATCTGAGTTGCAACGAGGACAATAGATGGTATTGGATGTCATGGCATGCCCCTTTTTAAAAACGCCAATTATATAAAATCAACCGGTTCGGGACACTACCGGCTATACCTTTATGGCCTGGAATATGGGCAAAATCAAGGCAAACCTTGAGGCTAAAGAGTTCAATAAAGAGCAAACCATCGCTGCGGCCAATGCTATTGCAGGCATTGCCAATTCTGGCATGGGAGCCTTATTTGTACCCGGCACAGAAAAAGAGGTCAATGGCGCTAAAACTGCTGTTAAGCCTGAATTATTTACCGATAAGGTCGGCGTAGGTGCCGTCGCCAAAGACTTTAATCTGGCAGCGAATAACCTTGCTAAAGCAGCTGCCACGGGTGATGTAACTGCGATTAAAACCGCGTTTGCTGACACGGGTAAAACCTGCAAAGGCTGCCACGACAAATACCGGGTAGAATAAACTCTCCCCTAAATATTCAGCAAAAAAGAGCACCCCTCCTTTAGGCGTGCTCTTTTTTATTAAAGTCGCCAAACACACAGACCAGCCGCCCGGCAAGCCTTTAAATCAAAAATATTTTTAACATCAGTCAACACACCACCCAGCTCTAACTTCTCTAGTAAGGCCGATACTTCTAACTCTTTATAAGCATCATGCGCAACGGCTGCCACAATGGCGGCGGACCGGGGTAGCTGCCCCCATGACTTCAGCGTCACCCCATATTCACGGAAAGCCTCTGAATCGACTGCCACAGCATCATGCACATGCACTATACAGCCGTAACTTTCAAGCTCCCTGATTAGATCAATAACCTTGCTATTTCTTAAATCAGGGCAATTTTCTTTGAAAGTTAACCCTAACACCGTCACGTGCGCTCCTTTGATGTTGCAGCCCGCTTGAATCATCTGTTTAACCGTCTGCTCGGCAATATATTTGCCCATGCTATCGTTAATACGCCGACCGGCCAAAATCACTTCAGGATGATAGCCCAGCATTTCAGCTTTATGCGTTAAATAATAAGGATCTACACCTATACAATGCCCCCCCACCAGCCCGGGACGAAAGGGTAAAAAATTCCATTTTGTACCAGCAGCCTCTAAAACCTCTAACGTATCAATGCCCAGCTTATGGAAAATCACGGCAAGCTCATTCATCAAGGCAATATTTAAATCGCGCTGAGTGTTCTCAATCACCTTGGCCGCCTCGGCCACTTTGATACTACTGGCAGCGTACACCCCGGCCTCAATAACGGCACCATAAAGCTTAGAAACACGCGCTAAGATTTCGGGCGTATCCGCAGATACCACTTTGGTTATTTTTGTGAGCGTGCGCGTTTTGTCCCCCGGATTAATGCGCTCAGGCGAATAACCCACGTAAAAATCTTGCCCCCACTTAAACCCGCGCTGCTGCTCAATCATAGGAATGCAAATTTCTTCTGTCGCACCGGGGTAAACTGTGGACTCAAACACAATTACTGCGCCTTTTTTAATATGCAAGCCAGCTAAAGCCGATGCACTTAAAAGCGGCGAAAAATCAGGCTGATGTGCCTGATCAACCGGGGTTGGCACGGCCACAATCACATAATCGGCCTGCGCTAAGACGGCCGGGTCAGTATGAAAAGTCAAAAACTTTGCTGAAGCCAGCATTTGGGAGCTTACTTCCCCCGTCGGATCTTGCCCAGCACGGTATGCACTCACTTTTTCTTCTGAAAGATCAAAACCCAGCGTGGTAAATTTCTGCCCAAACGCAACCGCCAGTGGGAGCCCAACATAGCCTAAGCCAATTACTGCGACAGTTTCCATGTTCAATCTTTGCATCCGTATAGGTAACAGACGTAGATTTTAAAGCTTTCACAGCCAACGGGCTAAAAATTCAATATAAAAACATACAGTAAGCACATTTCAGTAGGTCTGGTAAAATCCGCACCTCTACCTTTTTGCCTTGGAGCACTGTGCAAATATCTGACGCCCAACCCCTCGTTCAGCTTGAAAAGCTCCACTTCGCTTATGGCGAGCGTGAGATTTTAAGTGGCATCGACCTCACGATCCACAAAGGCCAGCTAGTTGCTATTATGGGCGGCAGCGGTAGCGGAAAAACAACCCTCTTACGACTTATTAGCGGGCAAATTCAGGCCTCAAAAGGTAGTGTTCACGTACTTGGCCAAAATGTGAGCCAACTCAACCAAAAAAACCTTTACGCGCTCCGCCGGCAAATGGGCATGCTCTTTCAGTTTGGTGCGCTGTTTACCGACCTAACCGTTTTTGAAAACGTTGCCTTTCCTTTACGGGAACACACCAAACTACCCGAATCCATCATCCGCGATTTAGTGCTTATGAAGCTCAATGCTGTTGGGCTGCGTGGTGCCGCCCAACTAAAACCCAACGAGCTTTCAGGCGGGATGGCGCGCCGGGTTGCTTTAGCACGCGCCGTTGCGCTTGACCCCATGCTGATTATGTACGACGAGCCTTTTGCCGGGCTGGACCCTATTTCCTTGGGGGTAACAGGCCATCTAATTCGACGGTTAAACGATGCACTCGGCGCAGCCTCTATCATGGTGACGCACGACGTCAGCGAATCTTTACAGATTGTTGACTACGTTTACTTTATTTCAAAAGGCCGCATTGTTGCGCAAGGCACACCTCAAGAAATTCGTGAAAGCTCTGATCCCTTTGTCGCACAATTCATTAATGCCAAACCAGATGGCCCTGTGCCCTTTCATTACCCTGCCCCGGCCATAGAATCCGCACTGTTAGGGAACACCTTATGAAAACACTGGCAAATCTTTGCCGGGCTCTCGGGCACAAAACAGTAGATGTTGTTTGGCAGCTTGGTTTTGCCGTCCGCTTCTTTCTACTTTTACTACGCCACTCCGGCCATGCCTTGTGCCGCTTCCATCTCACTATTAGAGAGATTTACTTTAGCGGCACCTTATCTTTACCTATTATTCTCATCTCCGGGCTTTTTGTTGGATTAGTACTGGGCCTGCAACTTTATGAAACTCTTTTACGCTTTGGTTCTACTAATGGCGTAGGCGCACTGGTTGCGCTATCACTCACCCGAGAACTTGGCCCAGTAGTCGCTGGACTGTTGTTCGCAAGCCGTGCAGGCTCTGCTGTCACAGCAGAAATTGGCCTCATGAAAACCACTGAGCAACTCAAAGCAATGGACATGATGGCCATCAGCCCCATCGCACGCATCGCCGCACCCCGGTTTTGGGGCGGCGTTATTTCCATGCCACTTCTAGCAGCCCTTTTCTCCGCCATGGGCGTTCTAGGGGGATGGCTCATTTGTGTACGCACAATGGGCGTAGATAACGGCATGTTCTGGTCTCAAATGCAGGCGGCCGTCGACTTTCATTACGACATTCTAAATGGCACCATTAAAAGCCTGGTTTTCGGAACCGCTATCTGCCTGATTGCAGTCTTCGAGGGGTATGACTGCGAACCCACAGCAGAAGGGGTTTCCGCCGCCATCACTCGCACTGTGGTCTACGCATCCATTGCCACACTCGCGCTGGATTTTATTCTCACCTCTTTTATGTTTCGGGGCATGTCATGAATCGTAGCACCTTAGACCTTTGGGTCGGACTTTTTGTTACTCTCGGCATTGCCGCACTTTTCTTTTTAGCAATGAAAGTAGGCAATCTTTCCAGCGAACACCAAGCACAATATATTAAAGTGTACGCACAGTTTGACAATATCGGTGGTCTTAAAACGCAAGCGCCTGTTCGCAGCGCAGGCGTACTGGTCGGGCGAGTCACGCAAATTAAACTTGACCCAACCAGCTTTCGCGCAGCAGTCACCTTGCAGCTGGACACAAAATACGCCTTCCCAAAGGATACCTCCGCCTCCATTCTCACTGCGGGCCTACTCGGTGAGCAATACATCGGTTTAGATGCCGGAGGAGACGAAACCCCTCTTAAAGAAGGGGATCCTATTAAACTGACACAATCTGCCATCGTGATTGAAAAACTGATTGGACAATTTCTATTTAATAAAGCCGCAGAGCCCGCCCCGGCCGCTCACCCAGAAAAATAATACACACATGCCCTATTCAATTAAAAATATTCTACTAAGTTCAATCACCTTGGCGCTGCTCGGCTGTGCAGGCAACCCCGCACATCCGGACGATCCCTACGAGCGTTATAACAGAGCAGTCTATGCCTTCAACGATACGGTAGATCGGTACGCCATCAAGCCAACGGCTGAAGTTTACCGAGACTACACCCCCCCTCCCCTTCAGTCTTGGGGAAGTAGCTTTCTTGCTAACTTAAACGACGTCTGGATCGGCGTGAACAACGTACTGCAAGGTAAATTTACAAACGGCATGAGTGACGTAGGCCGCTTCGCCATTAACTCAAGCCTGGGGCTATTCGGACTTTTTGATGTTGCTACAGACTTTGGGTTTGAAAAGCATAATGAAGACTTTGGCCAAACGCTGGCTAAATGGGGCGTCCCCGAAGGGGGCTATTTCGTCATTCCCTTTCTATCATCCAGTACCATACGCGACACCGTTGCCCTCTCAGCCGACTGGTATTTAGGCACCCCTTGGAATGCTGCAGATATCCCCGCGCGTAACGCCCTGCTTGGTTTCAGCATTATCAATGCCCGGTCAAGATTGTTAGGCACTGAAAAAACCTTAAACGAAGGCACGCTTGATACATATGCTTACGTAAGAGATTTTTACCTACAGCAACGACGGTATAAAATCGCCGACGGTAAGGTTTCCAAAAAAGAATCCACAGATGATTGGTATGATGAAGCGGAAGAGGATCACTCCAAAACAGCCCCACCCATTAATCCAAACATCAAAATTACCCCTCTTTTTAAATAAACTTTCTACATAAAAGCAGAGATTAGTCATGTCATTTAAGTCAATAAGCTCCTGGATCATCAGCGCCCAAATTCTTTTAGCAAGTGTAGCCTTTGCGCAAAGCACGCCTGATGCGCTAGTCAAAAACGTCACGGACGAAGTGCTCACTATTGTGCGTACCGACAAAGCTATCCAAGCGGGTGACACTCAAAAAGCCATTGATTTAGTCCAAGCGAAAGTTTTGCCACATTTCAATTTCCGCCACATGACAGCCTTAGCCGTTGGAAAAGACTGGCGAGCCGCTAGCAACGAACAAAAAGACAAACTCACCGCTGAATTTAGCCAGTTACTCGTGCGCACTTACTCCAATGCACTCACCCAATATAAAGACCAAGTGATTGAACTCAAGCCTATGCGTAACGCAAGCACAGACACGGATGTTCAGGTGCGCACAGAAATCAAACAAACGGGAATGCAACCAGTTAATATCGACTACAGTTTGGAAAAACTACAAACCGGCTGGAAAGTTTATGACGTTTCCGTCGGGGGCGTCAGCTTAGTCACTAACTACCGTAGCGGCTTTGCAGACAGCATCTCAAAATCTGGGATTGACGGCCTGATCACACAATTAACTGATAAAAATAAAGCACTGGCTAAATAATGAGCAACGTAGCAGCCCAGCTTGCCCTAAAAGGCGATTTAACATTTCAAAGCCTAGAACAAACCGGCGTGCCGTCACTCACGTGGCCTCAAGGGACGCCGGATGTCCTAGAATTGAATTTTGAACAAGTCACACAAACAGACTCTGCCGGGCTTGCATGCCTACTTGAACTTACCCGCCAAGCAAAGCAACACAACATAAAACTCAAGTTTATACATGTGCCCAGCACGCTCATTAGCCTAGCAAATATTTACGGGATCACCCCTCTGTTAGATCTCAGCCCACGCAGTCAAGAAGTCTGACTGCCCAACGGTTAAACTCTAGCGCACGAGCCCACAAGCAAATCCCCCTTCCTGAGCATCAAGGGATTTCCCTTAATAGCACGTACTTTTCTGCTAAGCAGCACCACTCCTAATTCTCGCCCTACTGTGAGTTTGCTGCCGAATGGCCCTGGCAAATCTCTATTTCATAATCTAAACCCATAGAAACTTAGGTATGGGAACCTATTCCTCCTATTGAGGTATCCATTTAATCAACGTCGTTATCTTTTATTTTGCAATTTTAAATTTAAAGATATCCGACAGAAAATATGAACACTTTTTAGAAAATAGCCGACCAGCTTGTTAAGCTAGATCGGCCAAAATAAGTTGGGAAGGTGCTAAGTTTTTAAAGCGCTAGTCGTAAGATTGCTCTTGTCGCATCAGGTGTAATGTCTTGACGCTCTCCAAGTGCTGTGTGCCCATGCTCAACAAGTTTGGCAACAATTTTCTCTATGGTTTCTTCTCCCAAGCCATAAGCGGAAAGCCGGACTGGATTGCCCATTCTGGCAAAAAACGCTTCTGTATGCTCAATAGCGGCCCGGGCTTTTTCTTCTTCGCTGCCTGTGCGAATGCCAAATACACGTTCTGCGTATTGGGCCAATTTAGCTCGTTTGCCTGCAAATTGATGTTTCCATACGGCAGTTTGAACAACCGCTAGCGCTTGACCGTGGTCTAAGCCGTATAGCGCCGTAATTTCATGGCCGATCATGTGAGTAGCCCAGTCTGTGGGTACGCCGGTGCTTAAAATGCCATTTAGCGCCATTGTGGCGGTCCACATTAAATTGGCTTGGGCGCCATAATCTTTTGGATTGGCTAATGCAGCTGGGCCTTCTTCACATAGGGTAGACAGTAAGCCCTCTGCAAATCGATCTTGGACTTTGGCATTGACCGGGTAAGTCATATATTGTTCTAGCGTATGCACAAAGGCATCTACCACACCATTAGCAATTTGCCGGGCGGGTAAGGTATAGGTTGTTTTAGGATCTAAAACAGAGAAGCGGGGCTGAACAAAAGGTGATAAGAAGAATAATTTATCTTGCGTTGCGGCTTTTGTAATGACGGCGCCGGAGTTCATTTCAGAGCCGGTGGCAGCCAAGGTTAGGACGGTTCCTAATGGGATGGCAGCCTTAATTTTGCTCCCATAGGTAAGTAAAATTTCCCAAGGATCGCCCTCATAACATGCTGCTGCGGCAATAAATTTGCTGCCGTCAATCACAGAACCACCGCCAACTGCCAAAATAAAATCAATATGTTTTGCTTTAACGATATCGACTGCTTTCATCAGTGTTTCATAGTGCGGATTTGGTTCAATGCCGCTAAATTCTTCGTAATTCCGTCCGGCTAGTGCTGCGTGAACCTGGTCTAGCACGCCATTTTTTTTGACGCTGCCACCGCCATAGGTAATCAGTACACGGGCGTTGGCGGGAATTTCTTCTGCTAGTTTTGTAATTTGTCCTTCGCCAAAATGAATACGAGTAGGATTAAAAAAAGTAAAATTATTCATAAAATTTTCCGTAAATTAATAAAGATGAAATTGTTTATGTGTTTTGCGTAGCGTAAGCAATATTGAAATAATAAAAACTTTAAATTTGTCCAAAAACTTTTTCTAAATGATCCCGGTAATCGGAAAGATATTTTGGCACATTAGGCGTTTTAATGACGTCAGTAGCAATAAAAGTAGGCAAAGCGGTTAAACCAATAAATTCATTGGCTTTATGAAAATGCAGATAAACACCATCCACACCGACGCCGCCAAAAAACTCGTTCGGATCGGTAAAGGCTTCAATGGGGGCATTCCAAGTTAGGGAGAGCATATGCTTGCGACCCTGTAGTAAACCGCCTTTGCCGTAATCTTTGCTCGGGTCTATACGATGGCGCCCATCGGAAAGATAAAGTTTTCCATATCCGGCAGTCAGCACCTCATCTAGGTAGCGCTTTACAATCCAAGGCTCGCCCATCCACCAGCCCGGCATTTGATAAATAACTGCATCCATCCATACGTATTTCTCAACCTCTTCTGGAATATCGTAGCCTTCATCAATTTGCGTTTCGCGCACCTGATGCCCCAGTTTAGTGAGATGGGCTTTGGCTTCATCGTGCAATGTTCGGTTTAGTTTGCCTTGGGAGTGTCCAAATGCTTTGCCACCGTTCAGCAATAAAATTTTCACAAAATTTGTCCTCCTTTTTGTTGGGTTGTATGCTCAAAAGTGTTTTGAGCTTAGCACTTATTAATAAAACGCGTTTAGATCATGTCGATAATTGAAATACTGGGATTTCCCATTGCCTGTGTATCACGAAGTGCCTTCAAGGGTGCGTATTCGGCGGAGTCATGCCAAGCCATAAAACTTTCTTTACTGGACCATTCCTGAATCACTTGAACGTCCACGTCTCGTGGGCCCAAAACAAAGTCCGGGCCTATTTTAACAGCAATGGTTTTGCCGCCATAAAGTGCAAGGGTTTCGCCAACGCGTTGTGCATACTCTTTAAAAGCGGCCTGGTTTTTAATTTTAAAATCGATATAAGCTAGAATTTTAGGAGTAGACATTCTATATTTTCCTATTCATCTTTTAGGTTAAAACCTTGCTTTAAGAGGGTTTTGGCCACAGTGGGGAAATAGACCATCTGATAAAACTGGGCAGTTTGTGCTGAGTAGCCCGGCATATTGCTGAGGCCTTGTTGGTCCCACCATTGGCGTAGAGTTTGGTCGTAGGTGGCCACACCTTGTTTAACAGCTTGGGCGTTGTAGGTCTCTGGCATGGCAAAGCTCGCCAGTGGTACGCGGGGTTTAACCTGAGCGACCTTGGTGGCGTCGGGCACGCCCAGGGTAATGCCGAAAATGGGGTAGGTTTTTTCAGGGAGCCCCAAAAGTTCGATCATTGCTTGGGGATTATTGCGGATGCCGCCGATGGCCGTGGAGCCGTAACCCAAGGCATTAGCAGCAGTTTGTAAAGCATTCAGCATAATACCTGCGTCCCCGGCGCCGACCAGGAGCCCTTCGGCTGCGGCGTGAATAAGCTGTTGTTTGTTTTGTAGGGCGCAAGCTTCTTGGGTGCGGTTAAAGTCGATGACGATGGTGATGAATACATCCGCCGTCGCAACTTGTGGCTGCCCACCGGCAATTTCGGCAATTTTCTGGATTTTTGCCTTATCCCGGGTATAGACCAAGCTTACTTGCTGTGCGCCAATAGAAGTAGGCGCCTGCTGGGCAGCTTTAAAAATCAATTCTAAATCGGCTTCTTTGACTGTTTCGCCAGTAAAACTGCGTACGGAGGTACGGTTGAGCATTTGTTGGATAACGTTATTCATTTTTTAGTCTCCTGAAGTAAGTTAGTGGTTAAGTTTGGGGTGAGGTTGTTAAAACTCACCCACTTCAATAGCCGGCTCATCAAAAATATGGCCTAAGCGTTGGGTGAGTTTATTAAGCTCGGCTTGGCGCTGTTCATCGCTCATATGAGCGGGGGCGTAGACGATATGGGGCTTGAGTACCTCAAAGCCGGTAAATTGAAGCATGCCACGGTGAATCGGGCGCAACACGCCATAGATATCACCATTCAAGCCACCTTTCTGGAACATTTCTTCTAGCGCGCCGCAAGAGAAAGACAGCATGGCTTTTTTGCCTTTGAAGGCGCCGCCTGTGTAGTATTCCCGTCCGCCGCCGTAGACGCGTTTCATCACAAATACGCGCTCCACCCAGCCTTTCAAGATAGCCGGGATGCCATACCACCACAGCGGAAATTGCCAAATCATTAAATCGCACCATTCCACTTTTTGCAGTTCGGCTTCAATCTCGGGGGCAAAGCTATGGTGGTCGGTAGCGTGGATTTCTTCCAGCTGTTGTTTGAAATAATCAGGATTGCTCACAGAGTTAAAGTTATGGCGGCCCGATACGGGGTTGAAGTTCATTTCATGCAGGTTGGAGATTTTCACCTCATGGCCGGCTTGTTGCAGTGCCTGTTCGGCGGTTTTGAGCATCGCGCCATTAAAGCTTTTAGGTTCTGGATGCCAATATACAATCAATATTTTCATTTTTTTGCCCTGTTTTTTTAAAAATTTTAGTTAGCATCAAGCCATACTGACTACAACTTTGCCCACGGTGCGTTGTTGCAGCATGTTGTCCAGCGCCGCCCCGGCTTGTTCCAGTGAAATCACCTCTAATTGCGGTACGCGAATTTGTCCAGCTTCTAAAGCCTGAGAAAAAGCAAGCCCCGTGCGGGTAAGTGTGGCTCGCCCAATGTCCCCATGCCGATGTCCGGAACCTAAACTGAGCTGGTGAAAACTCAGCCCATAGCTAAAACTGTTGGCATAATCACGGGGCGCGAGCACATCTACCAGCTCCACCATTTCGCCTTCAAAGCCCAAACTATCAGCCACCCAGCGGGCATTATCTGCGCCCACGGTATCGAGCCCTTTGCTTGCGCCTTGGCCTTGGGTGAGCATTTTCACTGTTTCCCTCCAATCGCCTTGCTGATAATCGATGACATGGCTTGCACCGAGCTGGCGCACAAATTCGGCATTTTTGCCGGAAGTGGTGACCATAATCATCGCTACACCCGCCATTTTTGCGATTTGTATGGCAAAACTGCCGGTGCCACCCGCGCCGCCTGCAATCAGCAAGCGGTCTTGTGAAGTGATGCGCAATTTATCGTGTAGGGCGCGCCAAGCCGTCCAGCCTGCACAAGGGGTAGCTGCAGCAATTTCTGGCGAGCATTGAGGATGGGGAATTAAGGTCCGGGCATCTTGCAAGCTATATTTTGCAAGTCCGCCGTGAGGGCGAAACATATTGCCATGCGTGAGCACCCGGTCGCCCACCCGCCACTGCGTGACGGCGGCGCCTGTGGCACAGACTTCCCCGGCAATATCTAAACCGGCGACCCAGTTTTCATTCATATCCGGCGCAATGCCTTGCCAGAGCCGGATTTTGGCATCTACCGGATTGAGTCCGCAGGCAATGATGCGCACGAGTACGTCATGTTCGTGCGGTTGGGGAATGGGTAATTCACGTCGCTGCCATTGTTGGCGTTGTGGGTGATAAGTTAAGGCTTGCATGGTTGACATTGTTCGTATTCCAATAGGGGCATTTAGTCAGTCGGGGAAAGGCATTGCTTAGTGCATAGAGCTTCAGTTGCTGTCTCATAAAAGCTTAATCAGCCCACTATTCCTTGAACAGTGCGCTGAAGAGGGGTGTGTTGGCTCGGTTATTTTAGGACTCAGTCACTGCTTGTCCCCGGTAAGTGTGAATGGTAATTTTGCCACCCTCATCCAAGGTAAGCTGCCAGGTTTCATTGATGAGTACATTGAGCACGGCTCCTTTAAAAGAGGAATTTTCGTAAGTTTGCGCCAGCAGCCGTACGCGTAAACTCACCTCATAGCCATCGCCATGAGGCTGAACTTCAAGTTGCTCAATGGTATGCTGGCACCCCGGCTTAAACTGCTTGCGTACCAAGGCATACCAGTCCAAGAAGCCTTGATGGTTAAGAAAATTACCCTCTGGCATTGACCAGACAATTTGATCCGACAAATGCTGCAAAAAGAAAGAGGCATCTTCTTCCAAGCGATCAAAGCGGCTAAACCATTCCGTTGTAAATTTAGCAATGCGGTTTTCTGGTGAGGCGCAGATGTGACGAATCTGCGCGAGTAAGCGCTCACTATGCGCCATTGCCTTGGCTTGCACATCCTCGAGCCGGTTATATACGCCCGGGATGTAAATCATGCCATTCGTATAGACCGGCGGATGATATTTCATTTCTGTGAGATAAACCGTTTGCTCCAGCGGGCGGATCATCTGCTCCACCGTAAAGTGGTTATAGCCCAAAGGCGCATAAGACTCTTGTGGTCCGCCTACCGTAAATGACAAGACGAAATCCTTGCCTTTTAGCTTGTCCCCTCGGGCACCATAGGCAAAATTGTAAGAGAACACATCATCAATCCACTTTTTCAGTAAAGCCGGCATCGAATACCAGTAGAAAGGGAACTGCAACACAATCACCTCCGCCGCCAACAAAGCTTTTTGTTCTTCCGCCACATTGATTTGATAATTCGGATAAAGCTCTGCTAGATGGCGAATTTCAACATCTTTAAGCCCGGTCTGTAGCTGCGCCAGAATGATTTGATTCGCATGGGATTGCTTTAAATTAGGGTGTCCTGAAATAACCAGTATTTTGCTCATCTGCCTTACTCGCTTTAATCATAAAGATGGAATAGATGGGCTTAGTTTAGACGAAGCTATTCATAATTTTTAGACGCACTTACCTTAAATAATTATTAGACGTAAACTAACAATCTTATTTAGGAGGGCGTTATGAATGGCACCACTTATAACCAAATTGTTATTTTTCACGCCATTGTGAGCGAAAGCCGCATCACACAGGCCGCACGCAAACTTGGGATCAAACCGCCTTCCGTTAGTCAGGCACTTAAAGCGCTCGAGAAGCAGGTGGGGCTGCCTTTATTTAGTAGAACTACCCGCAGAATAGAGCTCACCGAGGCCGGGCAGATTCTGTATGCCAGAACGCTGAAGGTGATGGCGGAACTGGATGCCGCACTGGACAATGTGCGGGATTTAAGCGAAGTGCCTGCCGGCAAAGTGAGCCTCACCCTGCCGCGTTTTGCGTATCAATACTGGTTTGCCCCCATCTACGCCGAATTTTGCCGACGCTACCCCAGCATTCAGCTGGAGATTTCTATTTCGGACGCCTCGGTCAATATCATCAGCGCCGGGTTTGATATGGGCATTCGCTTTGGTGACCGGGTGGATGAAGGCATGGTCGCCCGCCAGCTGACACCGCCCATGCAAGAAGCGATTTTTGTTTCCCCGGGCTATGCTGAAAAATTTGGTTTGCCCAATAGTTTGGAGGCGCTACAAAGCCACCGCTTAATCCAGTACCGCTTTATTTCATCCAACCAACTTGCGCCTTTAAAGTTGGATGACGCCGGGCAAGTGACGACGGTTGATATGCCCATTGCCCTGATTGTGAATGACACCGATTTGATGGTGGACGCGGCCCTAAAGGGGCTGGGCGTGGGACGCATTGTGACGCCCGTGGTGGCCGACTATTTTGAGCGTAAACAGCTCATTCCCTTGTTCCCGGAAAAGTGGTATCACTACCCGGGGCTGTATGTCTATTTTCAGCAGAACACTCAAAAAGCAAAACGTGTGCGGGTGCTGATCGACTTTCTTATTGAAAAAGCTGTCCAAGAGGTTTGAGTGTCCTTGCTGCTGGCGTTTCGCTTAAAAATATAGCAAGCAGTCTATGAATACCGGGGCGTTGATGAGGGGCGAGAGCTGTTTTGCGCTGCCGTGGTTGGGAGATATGGGGTCGGGATTGAGCATGAAGTATAAATAATGCTTTTGGGTAAATAAAATTTGTTTTACACTTTGTGTGCGCCGTATGACGCTGTAACGCATGAGATCGTTTTGAATAACATATACAACTACCGAGGCATCCTTATGAAACAGCCGCTGTATAAGATTTTGTATGTTCAGGTGTTATTTGCAATTGTGGTGGGCATTATGCTTGGGCATTTTCAACCGGACTTAGCTGCCAAGATGAAACCGCTGGGGGATGGGTTTATCAAACTCATTAAAATGATTATTGCACCCATCATTTTCGGCACGGTGGTCACGGGCATTGCGGGCATGGAGAACATGAAAAAAGTTGGCCGAGTGGGGGGGAAAGGCGCTGCTGTATTTTGAGATCGTCTCCACGATCGCTTTAGCCATTGGCCTTGTGGTGGTTAACGTCGTTAAGCCCGGCGAAGGCATGAATGCAGATATCTCTCAGCTCGATACCAAAGCGCTGGCCACTTACACTGCAGCAGCAAAAGGGCAGTCTACGGTCGATTTTTTGTTGAATGTGATTCCGAACACCGTGGTGGGGGCCTTTGCAAATGGCGATATTTTACAAGTGCTGCTGTTTTCGGTATTAGTCGGTTTTTCACTTGCCGCAATGGGTAAATCTGGTCGGCCGGTTGTGCACTTTGTTGAAATGTTTA
>RRZT010847612.1_pt1 | contig 14008 bp, 14 predicted proteins | sample 2165551 | NCBI WGS metagenome assembly RRZT01 (sample SAMN10456910, study PRJNA506462) | wastewater metagenome | biome: wastewater; feature: sludge; material: wastewater sludge; isolation source: wastewater sludge with Escherichia coli K12::gfp cells carrying plasmid... | place: USA: Moscow, Idaho... | reverse complement strand
CTCGCCGTGCCCGTTCTGCTCCCAGCCCGTCATCCCCGAGTCGGCGTAGCCGAGCCACGCGACGCGTGCGGTGCCGGTGACCTGCGCGGACGCCTCGGCCTCGGCGCGGCGACGCGAGACGACGGTCTCACCCTCGGCCAGATCGGCGGGCGCTTCGCCGTGGTCACCGTTCGTCGCGTAGACCACGACGACGCGGTGCCCCTCGCCGGAGGCGCGGGCCATCGAGCCGGAGGTCTGCGAGGCCTCGTCGTCGGGGTGGGCATGGAGGAAGACGATGGTCGACACGCCCTCCATGATGCGGCCTGCGTGATGCGAGCGTGCGGTCAGCCCGCGTCGCGCTCCGAGAGTTCCTCGATCTCTGCCCGCTCGAACGACACGTCGAGGAGTTCCGGGGTCGCGAGCCACGCGAGGACCATCGACGTGAACGTCTCGATCTGCCGCTCCAACTCCGCAGGCTCGGCCATGTCGTGCCCGAGGCTCGCCTCGATCGTCGCCCGGTTCGTCACGCGGAAGAGAGCGAGGCCGCTCATCATGAGGTGCAGGTCGATCGGGCGGACGTCGCGGCGGACGTCGCCGGACTCCCGGCCGCGCGCCAGGATCTCCTCGATGAGCGGCAGCACCGGCTGGCTCAGGCCGGCCACCCGGGAGGATCCCCGCAGGTGGACCGCGCCGAGCGCGTTCTCGGCCTGGACGAGTCGGGCGAGATGCGGGTTGCGGTCGTGGTGCTCGAACGTGACCCGGATGAGGGCGGCGAGGGCGTCCCGCGGGGCGAGGTGGTCGACGTCGACCCCGCGCTCGACGGAGCGGATGTCGACGTAGGCCTGCTCGAGCGCCGCCGTGAAGAGGCCTTCCTTGTCGCCGAAGTAGTAGTAGATCATCCGCTTCGTCGTCGAACTCTGCGCCGCGATCTCGTCGACCCGGGCGCCGTAGTAGCCCAGTCGCGCGAACTCCCGCGTCGCCACGGCGATGAGATCCGCCTTCGTCGCCTCGGGATCACGCTTGGCGCGCGCGGGCTGCCTCGGGGGCGCCATCGCCGCTCACCGCCTCCGGGAGACGACGTAGATCGCGAGGTTGGCGACCGCGCCGAGGATGCCGACGGCCAGGAGCAGCGTGCCGAAGGTCTGTGAGGACCCGCTCTCGGAGGTCCGAAGGTAGAGCCCGGCGAGCAGCACGACGACGCTGAGCGCCGCTCCGGCCAGCGGGGACGTGGTCTGGGACATCTCGTTCTCCTCAAGGGGGCGGCGGGAGCGCAGTGGCGGCATCGACTCGCGCCTTCTTCCGCCCATTCTCGCCGTGGGGGTCAGCCTGTGGTCGGGCACTAAGTCATGTGCGGGGTCGGACTCGCGGTGAGGATCACTCACGGGCGGGAATGCCGACGGCGCCCGGGTCAGGGGTCACCGGGCGCCGTCGGGGTTTCAGGGGAGGCCTCAGGCCGCGGCCCGCTCCGCCTTGTGGGCGGCGATCGCCTCGAGACGCAGGCGCTGGTACTCCGCCTCCGGCAGCGGCGTGGCGCCGGGCTCGCCGAGCTGGTCGCTGGGGATCCGCGAGGTCTCCGGGGAGAAGTACGCGGCAGCGGCGGCGATGAGCGTGATGCCGAAGGTGATCGCGCCGACGGTGAGGATGATCGTGCCCTGCGCGGTGCCCGGCGGGACGATCGCGGCGAAGGCGATCGCCATGGCCGAGGAGGCGACGGTGCCCATGTTCTGGCTGATCGCCATGCCGGTGACGCGCGTCTTCGTCGGGAACTGCTCGGGGTAGTAGGCCGGGAAGACCGCGTTGTAGCCCTGGTAGACCAGGCCCCACATGACGAGCGCGAGGAGGATCGCGAGGACGACGTTCTGCGTGCTCACGGCCCACAGGTAAGGGAAGGACAGCGCGCCGGCGCCGACCGCGCCGACCATGATGCACGGGCGGCGGCCGATCTTGTCGGACAGGTTGCCGACGTAGGGGATCGCGATGACCGCGAGGAGGTTCGACAGGATCGGGATCCACAGGTAGACGTCGGTGTGCATGCCCACGCCGTAACCCTTGTTCGTCGCGTACGTCGCGCCGAAGACCGAGGTCGTCACGGCGACGATGTTCGTCAGCGCCATGCAGAAGACGAGGAACATCTGCTTGCCGCTGTACTTGAAGGCCTGCGCGATCGGCGTCTCGGCGATCTCGCCCTCCTTGACCTCCTCGCGGAAGGCCGGGGTCTCGTCGACGCGCTTGCGGATGATGTAGCCGGCGAGGACGACGAACGCGCTGAGGAGGAACGGGATACGCCAGCCCCAGCTCTGGAAGGCCTCGGGGCTCAGGAAGTGCGCGAGCGGCAGGATGACGAGGGCGGCGAAGATCTGGCCGGCCTGGGTGCCCTGGAGGGTGAAGCTGCCGAAGAAGCCGCGACGACCCAGCGGCGCGTACTCCATGATCATCGAGCTCGCGCCGGAGATCTCACCGGCGACCGCGAAGCCCTGGATGAGGCGCAGCGTGATGAGCAGCGCCGGAGCGAGGAAGCCGACCTGCTCGTACGTCGGCAGGAGCGCGACGAAGAACGTCGAGACACCCATGAGGAGCATGCACAGGACGAGCACGTTCTTGCGGCCGTGCTTGTCGCCCCAGGAGCCGAGGACGAACGCGCCGATCGGGCGGGCGACATAGCCGACGACGTAGGTGCCGAGGGCGCCGATGACGGCCATCCGCGGGTCGCTCTTGTCGAAGAAGATCGCCGGGAAGACGAGGGCGGCGGCCTGGGCGTAGATGAAGAAGTCGTAGTACTCCAGGGCACTGCCGATCCAGCCGCTGGCCGCGGCCTTCCCGGTCTGGCGACCCGGTTGTGTCGTCGTTGACATCAGTTGCCTTTCGAGGCGGTGAGGGCATTCAGGTCTCAAGGTCAAGGCAACCGAGTTATGAACTAACTGGTTACTTCACGGTTGAGAGTAGGGAGGGACCTACGTCCCGCGCAATGAGACCTGCGTCACACTTTGTGCGAATTGCTGCGCGCTGCACGGTGGCCTGGGGCTCATCCCCACGGCGGAGGACCGCGCGGCGGCTCGGCGACCGCTCACCCGCGCGGCGGATCCGCATCTCGTCGCGGCTCCCTATCGTCGAAGGCATGAAGCCGCTCACGCTCGCCCACGACCTGATGCTCCTGTCGCTCGACCCCGAGACCGGGGCGTGCCGCAAGCGGCAGGCGATGGACTACGGGCTCGTCGGGGCGCTGCTCGCGGAGCTCGAGCGGCAGGGGCGCGTCGACCTCGCCGGCAAGCACGTCGTCGTCACCGACGCCGCGCCGATCGGCGACCGGTGCGCCGACGACCTCCTCGCCCGGATCATCGAGGACAAGCCGCGCACCCCCAAGCGCTGGATCGAGAAGCAGCACCGCGCCTACGCCAAGGACCTGCTCGCCGATCTCGTCACCGCCGAGGTGGTCCGGCGGGTCGAGACGAAGGCGATGGGCCTGTTCCCGACGGTGCGCTACCCGCAGATCGGGGGCGCCCGCCGCGACGACCTCCTCGAGCGACTGCGCCAGATCATGGTCCGCGGGCTCGCCCCGACCGACGGCGGGCTCGTCACGCTCGCGGGGATCGTCGTCGCGGTCCGGCTCCAGGGCCAGGTCTTCCCCGGCACCCCCCGCGGCCAGTTGAAGAAGCGCCTCGACGAACTCGAGGAGGCAGGCTGGGTCAGCGAGGCCGTCCGCAAGGCGATCCAGGCCGTCGAGGGTGGCGCCGCCGCGGCCGGAGCCGCCGGTGGGGCCGCCTGAGCCGCAGCGCGGGGCGACGCGACCCGCCGCAGGCCTGAGACGATCCGCGGGGCTGAGAGAATCCGCGGGTGCAGTGCGACTACTTCGACGCCGGGGCGTGCCGGTCGTGCACCCACCTGCGCACCCCCTACGAGCGGCAGCTCGCGGCGAAGGACGCCCGGGTGCGGGCCATCGTCGGCGCGCGACCCGGGCTGACCTGGGAGGCGCCGGTCGCGTCACGGGAGTCCGGCTTCCGGACGAAGTCGACGATGGTCGCCGCCAGCACTCCCGACGCGCCGACGCTCGGCATCCTCGACGCGGCCGGGCGGGGCGTCGACCTCAGCGCCTGCGGACTGCTCGGGCCCGCGACCGCCGCGGCGATGCCGCGACTGCGCGAGTTCGTCGCCGAGGCGGGGCTCCGGCCCTACGACGTGCCGGCCCGCAGCGGGGAGCTCAAACACGTGCACGTCGTCGAGGCGGCCGACGGCGGACTGCTCGTGCGGTTCGTGCTCCGCTCGCCGGGGCAGATCGGGCGCCTGCGGCGGCATCTCCCGCGGCTACGCGAGCTCGTGCCCGGCGTGCGGGTCGTGTCGGTCAGCCTCCTGCCGGAGCACAAGGCGGTGACCTCCGGCGACGAGGAGGTGCTGCTGAGTGACGAGGCGACGCTCGCGCTCCCCGTCGGCGACGTCACGCTCCACGTCATGCCCGGCGCCTTCGTCCAGACGAACGCCGCCGTCGCCGGCGAGCTCTACCGCGAGGCCGCCCGCTGGATCGACGCCGTCGACCCCGCATCGGTGCTCGACCTCTATTGCGGCGTCGGCGGATTCGCGCTCCACGCGGCACGCTCGGCGTCGGCCTCGGGCGGGCGGGCACGTCGGGTCCACGGCGTCGAGGTGAGCCCCGAAGCCGTCACCTCCGCGCGACGCAGCGCCGCCGAGGCGGGGCTCGCGGCGACCTTCGAGACGGCGGACGCGACGACCTACGCCCTGGCCCTGCCGACCCCCGACCTGCCCGAGCTCGTCGTCGTCAACCCACCGCGACGCGGCATCGGCGCGCAGCTCGCCGGGTGGCTCGAGGACTCCGGGGTGCGCCACGTCCTCTACAGCAGCTGCAATCCCGCGACCCTCGCCAAGGACCTCGACGCGATGCCGTCCCTGCAGCCGGTGCGGGCGCGGCTCTTCGACATGTTCCCCCAGACCGACCACGCCGAGGTATTGACCCTGCTGCGGCGCCGGTGAGCCACGGCGATCGCCCGCACGTATCCCACAGAGGCACCACACGCCTTGTCTCATAAGTAGTAGACCTACTACATTCGAGACTATGACCACCACGCTCGGTAGTACTCGAGACGTCCCGACGCCGGCGCCGACACCCGCCATCGACGTCCGCGATCTGCGGATGAGCTACGGCGCGACCGAGGTGCTGCGCGGCGTCGACCTGAGCATCGCGACCGGGGAGGTCGTCGCGCTCCTCGGCCCGAACGGCGCGGGCAAGACGACGACGATCGAGATCCTCGAGGGCTTCCGGGCCCCGTCAGCCGGGCACGTACGAGTGCTGGGCGTCGAGCCGATCCGCGGGCAGGACTCCTGGCGGGCCGACCTCGGTGTCGTCCTGCAGTCCTGGCGCGACCACGCCCGCTGGCGGGTGCGCGAGACGCTGCACCACTTCGGGGAGTTCTACCGTCCGTACTCCACGCCGCAGCGGCCACGCCCCTGGCCGGTCGACGACCTGCTCGCCCGGGTCGGCCTCACCGGCAAGGAGGACCGCCAGATCATGAAGCTCTCCGGCGGTGAGCGGCGCCGCCTCGACGTGGCGATCGGGCTCATCGGGGCGCCGCGCGTGCTCTTCCTCGACGAGCCGACCGCCGGCTTCGACCCGCAGGCCCGCCGCGACTTCCACGACCTCATCCGCAGCGTCGCCGACCTCGACGTGACGATCCTGCTGACGACCCACGACCTCGACGAGGCCGAGAAGCTCGCCGACCGCATCCTCGTGCTCGCCGGCGGCCGAATCGTCGCCGACGGCAGCCCGGACTCGCTGCGCCGGGCGATGAGCGCGACGACCGAGGTGCGCTGGGGTCGTGACGGCGCCACCCACGTGCACGCCACCGACGACCCGGCGACCTACCTGCGCGAGGTGCTCAACTCCCCCGGCGGGCCCTTCACCGACCTGGAGGTGCGCCGCGCGAGCCTGGAGGACGCCTACCTGTCGATCGTCCACCGCTTCGAGACCGGCCAGGGGCTCGACGCCCACGAGGCCCGCGCCCTCCTGAGCACCATCGACACGAGACCGAGCGACGCCACGCCCGCCGACCCGACGCGTGACCCGACACCCGGCGTGACGTCCGCCTCGACCGATGGGGAGTACCGATGAGCACGCAGACCGTCGCCACGACGAGCACCACCTCGGACCGCTGGGGCGCCGTGCTTCGGGGCGCCTGGCGCCAAGTCGTCATCGACCTACGGGTCCAGCTCTTCTCTCCGATGCTCATCAGCTGGCTCATCATGCCGACCATCGGTCTGCTCGTCGTCTACTTCCTGCGAGACTCCGACGTCATGGGCAGCGAGGTGAGCCTCGCGCAGCTGGGCATCCCCGGGCTGCTCGCGATGACGGTCGTGACGTCCGGGCTCATCGGCATCGCCGGTCAGCTCATCACCGAGCGCGACGACGGCACCCTCCTGCGCGCCAAGGCGGTGCCTGGCGGGATGCCGAGTCGGCTCATCGGAGACGTCGTCGTCAACATCGGCACGGCGCTCGGGCCGATGCTCGTCCTCCTCGGGCTCGCCGGCTTCCTCGTCCCGGACATCTGGCCCTCGAGCCCCGCGGCGTGGTTCACCCTGCTCTGGGTGAGCATCCTCGGGCTCTTCGCGACCCTGCCGTTCGGCGCCGTCTTCGGGGCGATGCTGCGCTCCCCCGCGCTGCTGTGGACGACGGCGCTCGGCACCTACGGGCTCCTCGCGATCAGCGGGATCTTCTACCCGCTGCAGGCACTGCCCGGCTGGGTCCAGACGATCGCGCAGGTGCTCCCCGTCTACTGGACCGGACTCGGCCTGCGGTCGGCGCTGCTGCCGGACGCGGCCGTCGCCCTGGAGGTCGGGCAGTCGTGGCGCACGCTGGAGACCCTCGGGATGCTCGGCCTGTGGACCGCGGTCGGCCTGGCACTCGCCCCGATCGCCCTGCGGCGCATGGCGCGTCGCCAGTCCGGGTCGGCCGTCGCCGCGGCCCGCGAGCGCGTGCTCAACCAGGGCTACTGACGGGACATCGACATGGCGGAACAGGTCCACAACCGCATCTCGATGCTGCGCGCCGAGCGCGGCATCAGCCGGCGTGAGCTCGCCGACGCCCTCGGGGTGCACTACCAGACGATCGGCTACCTGGAGCGGGGCGAGTACGCACCGAGCCTCACGCTCGCGCTGCAGATCGCCCGGCACTTCGAGGTGCCGGTCGAGGTCGTCTTCTCGATCGAACCGTTTCCGCTGTTGGGATCGGGGCGGGCTGGATAGGCCCCACTGGTCGAGCTCGCTGGGTCCGCGGTGGTGGGGCGGCGGGCCCCGGCGCCGCAACCATCCGGCCGGGCTCCGCTGCGCTCCGGCCGGCCTCCCGCCAGGCCCAGCCAGCGTCGCTCCGGCCCGCCGCCCCACCACCGCTCACTCTTCGGCGTCCGGTCAGCGTGTTCGCGTCGACCTCGGGCACCTTCGTGATCGCTTGGTCGGGCACTGACCTCGGTGTCTGGGCACTGACCGCGCTGTAGTCGCGAATGCGTGGCTTATGAGGTGGGGTTCTGTTGCTCAGGTGCGGTCAGTCCGACGGCTCGTTCTTCAGCCGTCCTTCTCGGCTTCGTCGAGGATGGCGCGCATCGCGGGAAGGCCGAAGAAGTCGGTCGTGGCGACGGCGTCCGGGGAGCCGCCGTGGGGGTCGGCGCCCGCGGCGAGGAGGGCGCGGACGATCGGTTCGGCCTGCTTGAAGACGGCGGCGACCAGGGCGGTCTGGCCGCGGTGGTTGACGCGCTCGGTGTCGGCGCCGCGCGCGAGCAGACCCGCGGCGAGCTCGGCGTGACCGTGGTAGCTCGCGAGGATGAGGAGGGTGTCGCCCTTGGGGTTCGCGAGGTTGACCGGCAGGCCCTGGTCGACGTAGTCGAGCAGGACGCTCTCCCCGGCGCGCGCCAGGTCGAAGGTCGAGTGCAGGAAGTCCAGTTCTTCGTCGGTCAGGTCGCTCATGGTCCGGCCATTGTGCCGCGCCACAGGGCCGGTGCGCCGCTCGCCCCACGATCGGTGCCGTCGCCCTGGGTGTCGGCGGTGGTGTCGGCAGGCGCGCCGATTGGGGCGTCGGGATTGGCCGGGTCGGCGATGACGTAGAGGGTGTCGCCGACGGCTGCGGCGGTGCGTACGCGGCCCGGGGCCGCGGTCGTGTGCCACGCTCCGTCGACGCGCGCGGCGACGACCTGGCCCACGGCGACGACGAGATCCGCTCGCGGCCAGACGCGCTCAGCGGCCGAGCGGATCGGCGCGGGGACCGCGTCGCGTTCGGCGACGGCTGCCTCCGGGGTCGTCAGGCGGGTCGGCGGGCCGGTCGTCGGGAGCCACCACAGGGCGTATCGACCCTCGACCGCGCCGGCGACGACGCAGCCGTCCGGGGCGCACTCCGCCGAGCGCGCCTCGCTGCTCGATCCCGCGTCCGGTAGGTCGACGCGACGCCAGCTCGTCGCGCCCCGCTCCGAGCGCCACACCGCCGCGGCCCGCCGGACCCCGATCGAGAGATCGCCGAGGTGGGTCACGGTGCCCACGATGAGGATTCCCGAGCCGGTCGAGGTCGCTGCGACCGCTCCGACGAGCGCGGTCGGGGTGCTCGCGAGCGCGCTAGCGGCCGACGGAGCCCGGACCCAGCGCCTCCCCTCCTCGTGCCAGATCGCCGCATCGAGGCCGGTCGTCCCCTCCCACGACCCGACGAGGAATCGCCCCGACGACGTCGCCACCGCATCGAGCAGTTCCCCCGCGCCGTAGCCCCCGAAGGCGGAGAACGGCTGCGGCCGCTCCTCCGTGCCGCCGCTCGCGCCCTTTGTGACCTGGGCGGGAGCGGCGAGCGCGCCGGCCCACGTCGTCCAGCGCGTGTTCGAGTGCGCCCCGCCGGCCGCGCCCCCGATCGCCGTGATGACCCCGTCGCGCGACACGAGCGAGTGCCATCGCGCCAACGGCGCGTAGGGCGACGACGGGTCCGACGTGACCCGGAGCGGCACGAGCGACGCGCCACCAAGCGCGCCGGCCGGGGTGCGCAGGGCCGCGACGGATGGTGAGCTCCCGGAGCGGTACCCACCGACGACCAGCGCGTCGCCGTCGACGGCGAGCACGACGGGCTCGGCTCCGCCCGGCATCGCGACCTGCGTCCACTCCGGCGAGGCTGCGGGGCCGGACGGTCTGGCTGAGCCGGTCGTCGGTGTGCCGGACGTCGGGTCGGGTGAAGGCGTCGGCGAGGGCTCACCGGGCCCATCGGCGCACCCGCCGAGCAGCGCGAGCGCGACCACCAGAGACATCCGGGCGAGCGGGGCCCGCATCGGCCTCTCCCCCACCGCGCGTCGTCGCGCGCCGCTACGGCGTGGGCGCGACAGCCTCACCAGCGGCGTCCTCGACCCCGGGCGGGCCGGCGCAGACCTCGCCGGTCTCGACGTGGCGGTCGGCGGGCGCGACGTGATCGAGCAGCTCGTGCCACGTCGCGAGTTTGGTCCGGGTGCGCCCGAGGTCCGCGCCGAGAGCGAGCTCGGCGGCGTCGATCGCGCGCCAGTCGGCCAGGGTGCTCGGGGCGTGCCCGCGGGCGCGCAGCACCTCGCGCAGGTCGGTGCGCAGCGGTCGCGGCGCCCCGGTCGCCTCGAGCCGCTCGAGGTCGTCGAGCAGGTGGGAGATCGTCTGCGCGGCGTCGGACTTGTTCGTGCCGATGACCCCGATCGGGCCGCGCTTGACCCAGCCGGTGCAGTACTCCCCCGGCTGCACGACCCCGTCGCCGTCGACGACCCGGCCCTGCACGTTCGGCACGACGGCCGCGGTCGTGTCGAAGGGGACGCCCGGCAGCGGCGTCGACCGGTAGCCGATGGCGCGCAGCGCGAGCTGCACCGGCAGCGACTCGAACCGCCCCGTGCCCGTGACCCGCCCCGACGCGTCGAGGCGCGTGTGCTCCAGGACGAGCTCGCTGAGCTGCCCGTCGACCGCCTGCATCCGCACGGGCCGACTCCAGAAGGCGAAGTGCAGGCGTCGCGTCGCGTCCGGCACCTCGCGAGCCGCGGCCTCGGCGAGCACCTCGAGATTGCCGCGGACGCGGCGGTCGAAGGCGGGCGCCGGGTCGTCGGCGGCCGTCTCGACGCCCGCGCCGGGACCCTCGAGCTCCTCGTAGCCGGGCAACCCCGCGAAGGCCCCGTCACTCACCGTGACCTGCAGCCCCGGGAGGGTGACGAGTTCGCGCAGCTCCTTCGTCGTGTAACTCGCGTGCTGGGGCCCGCGGCGCCCGACGATCCACACGTCCTTCACGTCGGCGGCGTGCAGTTCGGCGAGCACGGCCGGCGGCATGTCGGTGACCTCGAGGTCCTGCGGATCCTTGAGCAGCACCCGGGCCACGTCGACCGCGACGTTGCCGACGCCGATCGTCGCCGCGCCGGTCACGCCGTGCAGATCCTGGGCGATCGCGTCGGGGTGCCCCCCGTACCAGGCGACGAACTCGCGGGCCGAGCGCGAGCCCTCGAGGCTCTCGCCGGGGATGCCGAGCTCGACGTCCTCCACGGCGCCGACGGCATAGACGATCGCGTCGTAGGAGTCGCGCAGTTCCTGGCGCGTCACGTCCTTGCCGAACTCGACGAGCCCCCAGAAGCCGACTTCGCCGCGGTCGAAGGTGCGGGCGAGGGCGGCGCCGACGGCCTTGATGTTCTCGTGGTCAGGTGCGACGCCGTAGCGCAGCAGCCCGTAGGGCGTGGGCAGCCGCTCGATGAGGTCGACGGCGACGGGCATCCGGTCCTGGCCCATGAGGGCCTGCGCCGCGAAGAGCCCCGCCGGCCCCGCGCCCACGATGGCGATCCGACGCTGCCGCGTCCCCATGAAGCTCTCCTGCCCTCGTCGCCGGCTCCGCTGCCGACGGTTGCCCCCCATGCAACCACTCGGCGCGCGACGAGGTGGGATTGGAGGGGGACGCGACGGGGCCGACCGCACCTGCCGGCGGCCCTCCTAGGGTGGGGTCGACACGTCACACCCCAGGAGACCGCCATGAGTTCGACCCGCGTGGGCGCCCACGTCGACCAGACCGACCCGATCGCGGCCGCGCAGGCCGTCGGCGCGGACGCCGTGCAGATCTTCCTCGGCGACCCGCAGAGCTACAAGGGCCCGGTCGTCGCCTACGAAGGCGGGGCGCCGGCGCTCAAGGCCGCAGCGCAGGAGGCGGGCATCGACCTCTACGTCCACGCGCCCTACCCGATCAATGTCGCCTCGACGAACAACCGCGTCCGGATCCCCGGGCGCAAGCTCCTCCAACAGCACGTCACGGCCGCGGCCGAGATCGGCGCGCGCGGGGTCGTCGTCCACGGCGGGCACCTGCGCGAGGGCGAGGACGCGGCCGTCGGCTTCGACAACTGGCGCAAGTGCGTCGACGGGCTCGACCTGCCGATCCCGCTCCTCATCGAGAACACCGCCGGCGGCGACAACGCGATGGCCCGCCGCCTCGAGGCGATCGAGCGGCTCTGGGAGGCGATCGGTCGCGCGTCCGGCGCCGATCAGGTCGGCTTCTGCCTCGACACGTGCCACGCCCACGCGGGCGGGAACGACCTCGGCACGGTCGCCGACCGGGTCCGCGCGATCACCGGCCGGATCGACCTCGTGCACGCCAACGACTCCCGCGACGCGTTCGACTCCGGCGCCGACCGGCACACCGGCATCGGCTCGGGCCACATCGACCCCGGCGCCTTCGCCGACGTCCTGCGTGCCGCCAAGGCCCCCGTCGTCGTCGAGACCCCGACCGACGGCCAGGCCGACGACATCACCTGGGTGCGGGAGCGCCTGGCCTGACACGGCCTCGGCACCCGGTGAGGGTGCCGAGGCCGTGTCAGCGGATGCGGGATCGGTGAGCGATCAGTGGCCGGCGACGGGGCCGTGCGTGCTCGCGCGACCCTTGGCGAGGAAGAACGACAGGACGATCGAGAGGCCTGCGAGGGCAGCGGCGACGCCGATGCCGACACCGATGCCGCCGGCGGTCGCCGCATGCGGCGCGGCACCCGAGGCCGTCAGCGACGCGGTCCGCGAGGCCATGACGGTGATGACCAGGGCGGTCCCGGCGGCGGCCGCGACCTGCTGGACCGTGCCGAGCAGGGCGCTGCCGTGCTCGTAGAGGTTCGCCGGCAGGCTGCCGAGGCCGACGGTGAAGATCGGCGTGAAGATGAACGCGAGCGACACGCTCATCACGACGTGCAGTGCGAGGAAGACCGGCCACGAGGCCCACGTCGTCGCCCACCCCATGACCGCGAGGCCGGCGACGAAGACGATCGAGCCGGGCACGACGAGCACCTTGGCGCCGACGCGGTCGTAGAGCCGACCGACGCCCGGGCCGAGCAGACCCATGAGCAGCGCACCGGGCATGAGGAGCAGCCCGGCCTGCAGCACGCTGAGGTCGAGCACCCGCTGCAGGTGGATCGGCAGGACGATGACGGCGCCCATGAGCGCCATGAAGCACAGCGCCATGATGCTGACCGCGACGACGTAGCCGCGGTTGCGCAGCACGCGCAGGTCCAGCAGCGGGAAGCCGCCGCGACGCACGAGCGAGACCTGGCGCAGCGCGAAGAGGACGAGCGCGACGAGGCCGACGACGAGGCAGCCGACCGGCGGCAGCACCGCCTGGTCGCCACCGCCGAGCTGGCTGAGCCCGTAGACGAAGCCGCCGAAGCCGACGACGGTGAGGACGACGCTCGGCAGGTCGAGGGCGCCGGTGTGCGGCTCGACGTCGCGCTTGAGCATCCGGTAGCCGAGGAAGCCGACGCCGAGCGCGATCGGGAGCACGACACCGAAGAGCCAGCGCCACGAGGCGACCGAGAGGATGAGCCCGGAGACGGCCGGGCCGAGCGCCGGGGCGACCGAGATCGCGAGCGAGACGTTGCCCATGACGCGCCCGCGCTCCCGCTCCGGGACGAGCACGAGGACCGTCGACATGAGCAGCGGCATCATGATCGCGGTGCCGCACGCCTGCACGACCCGGCCCATGAGGAGCACGGGAAAGACCGGCGCAACCGCACAGATCAGTGTGCCGATGGAGAACGAGCCCATCGCCATGAGGAAGGCCGTGCGCCGCCCGACGCGCTGCAGGAGCCAGCCTGTCGTCGGGATGACGATCGCCATCGTCAGCATGAAGCCGGTCGAGAGCCACTGGGCCGCCCGCGCGTCGATGCCCATGACATCCATGAGCACCGGGATGGCGTTCGTCATGATCGTCTCGTTGAGGATGACGACGAAGGCGGCGATCGTCAGGACGCGCAGGATCGTCCGGTTGCGGCGCTGGGTCTCGTCACTCTGGACTGCCGTCATCGCGGTCTGCCCTGCCTTCGGGGTGCCCGATGTCGTCGGGACGACCGGGAGCGAGTCGGTCATCGGGGCGTTGGTGGTCGTCACGGGGTCCTGTCCTTGGAGCGAGCGTGGGGTCGTCGTGCGCCGGGCGAAGTCGAGACCTCGACCCGGGGCACCCGTGAGCCCCTCCCCCAGGAACTGTCCGGCACCGGGGCGAGCGACCTGGCACAGGCGCCACAACACCGGGCACGGCCACTCGATTCCCTCCGCACCATCTACCGTATCGACCGCTGAGCGAGCGAGTCGAATCGTTTCGTGCGCAAACCCTCGTCTCACTCAGCGGAAGGTCGGGCGCGAGCTTGCATGGGCTCGGCCCACGTGGGCAAGGTGGCAGGGCCACCCTTCGTCGGGGCGTCGGCCGGACGGTCGGCGGACGTCACGAGGTGATGGGGGCGCATCGCTGAAGGATCCACTGACGCGAAGGAGAAGAACGTGAGCCAGTTCGACGGACTCGCAGACAAGGCCCAGCAGCTCGCCGGGGAGCACGGAGACAAGGTGGAGCAGGCGTCCGACCAGGGCATCGAGCGCGCCGGTGACGCGGTGGACGAGAAGACCGGTGGCAAGTTCGCCGGCCAGGTCGACCAGGCGCAGCAGCAGGGCGACGAGCGGGTCGGCGACAACTCGCAGTAGTCGCTCCCACGACACGAGAGCGCGACCCCGCGATGGCAGCCATGGCGGGGTCGCGCTGTGTCCGGCCTTCGCCGGACCG
>RRZT010429916.1_pt1 | contig 14010 bp, 11 predicted proteins | sample 2165551 | NCBI WGS metagenome assembly RRZT01 (sample SAMN10456910, study PRJNA506462) | wastewater metagenome | biome: wastewater; feature: sludge; material: wastewater sludge; isolation source: wastewater sludge with Escherichia coli K12::gfp cells carrying plasmid... | place: USA: Moscow, Idaho... | reverse complement strand
GAGGCCGTCGCTCACGCTCTGAACAACCGGCCCCGCAAGATCCTCGGCTGGCGAACCCCCGCCGAGGTCTTCGAAGAGCAACTACGCTCGCTCCCACAGACCGGTGTTGCAACGACCCCTTGAACTCGCCCAGTACACGTCGAACGATTTCGCCCGCTTCTGCCGTAAGAACAGGATCCGTCGTTCGTTGGGCCGGACCGGTATCTGTTATGACAATGCGGTCGCGGAGAGCTTCTTCGCGTCGTACAAGAAGGAACTCATCCACACCCAGCCCTGGCCGGACCTGGAATCGGTGAAGAAGGCCACCTTCGAGTGGATCGAGATGTACTACAACCGCACCCGCAGGCATTCGACACTAGGCTATTTGACACCACACGAATACGAGCTAGGATTCAGACACATCCACGAACTCGCGGCATAAATCACGCCTCCACTTTTTCGGGAACACTCCAGTCACGAGCTTCTCGGGGAGGTCACACTGCACTCCCGTGGCGTCCACCACCCCACGCGGCGCCCACCAACCCCCAGCGGCGTCCACGGCACCACGCCCATCCGGCGCCCAAGGCCACGCCTCGACACGTCCCGCACCACGGCCAACCCCGACTACAGTGGTGCGGCACTGTCACACGGACCCACACCCGGGCCCCATCAAGAATCGAGCACCATGGAGATCAAGGTCGGCATCCAGCACGTGTCCCGCGAGGTCACGGTCGAAACGACCCAGTCCGCCGCAGAGGTCGAGGCCGCTCTCGCCGCCGCGCTCAACGACAATTCCCTGTTCGCGCTGACCGACGAGAAGGGCCGCAAGGTCCTCATTCCCGCCGCACAGGTCGCCTATGTCGATCTCGGGCTCGAGCAGGTGCGTCCGGTCGGTTTCGGGTCGCTCTGACCACTGGGCTAGACTCACCGGGTACGCACTGAAAGTGCGTCCTCGCTTGTGTGCACCCGTAGCGGTGTGCCGCAGTCGCGAGTTCCCCATGCCGGTGCGCCCGGCAGGCACGTGAGGCATGACCCTGAACGAGACAACTGAACCCAAGCCGGCGGACGCACACGCCACCCCGGCAACCGAGCGCACCTTCGCCGATCTCGGCGTCCGCTCCGAGATCGTCGAGGCGCTCGCCGCCGTCGGCATCACCCACCCGTTCCCCATCCAGGCGATGTCGATTCCCATCGCCCTCAACGGGACCGACATGATCGGCCAGGCTCGCACCGGCACCGGCAAGACGCTGGCGTTCGGCGTCAGCCTGCTGCAGCGGGTCACCGTCCCAACCGATCCGGGCTACGACAAGCTTAAGGCTCCCGGCAAGCCGCAGGCGCTGGTGATGACCCCGACCCGCGAGCTTGCGCTGCAGGTCGCCAAGGATCTGCAGACTGCGTCCTCGGTGCGCCGGGCCCGCGTCCTGACGGTGTACGGCGGCGTGGGCTACGAGCCCCAGCTGGACGCCCTCGTTTCCGGCGTCGACGTGGTCGTCGGCACCCCCGGACGCCTCCTCGACCTTGTCAACCGGCGTTCGCTCGACCTGTCGAAGGTTTCCGTGCTCGTGCTCGACGAGGCCGACGAGATGCTCGATCTGGGCTTCCTCCCCGACGTCGAACGCCTCATCGCCCGCACGCCGGCTTCCCGCCAGACCCTCCTCTTCTCGGCGACCATGCCCTCGGCGATCGTGTCGCTGTCACGCAGCCACCTCAGTCAGCCGGTCAACATTCGCGCGGAGGCCCACGACGAGACGACCACCGTCCCGGCCACCACACAGTTCGTGTATCAGGCACATGACCTCGACAAGCCCGAGATCGTCGCCCGCGTCCTGCAGGCTGATCACGCCGGCAAGATGATGATCTTCACCCGCACCAAGCGGGCCGCCCAGCGCCTGTCCGACGACCTCGAGGAGCGCGGCTTCAACGCCACCTCCATCCACGGAGACCTGTCGCAGGTGCTGCGCGAGAAGGCGCTGAAGCGTTTCCGCGAAGACCGGGTTCGCGTCCTGGTCGCCACCGACGTGGCCGCCCGAGGCATCGACGTCGCCGACATCACCCACGTCATCAACTACGAATGCCCCGACGACGAGAAGACCTATGTGCACCGCCTTGGCCGCACCGGCCGCCCCGGCGCCACAGGCATCGCCGTCACCCTGGTCGACTGGGCCGACCTCACCCGCTGGAAGGTCATCAACAAGGCCCTCGCACTCGACTTCGACAACCCCGTCGAGACCTACTCGACGTCGGCGCACCTGCTGACCGACCTCAACATCCCCGAGGGCACCCGCGGTCGCATCAAGGATCCCGCGCCCCAGCCTGAGCGGGAGCCGCGCGAACGGCGTCCGCGCCCCGAACGTCAGCCGCGGGAGCGCAGCCGCCGCCGGCTCCGCAACGGCGAGGTGGTCGCCGAGGGCGACTCCCCCACGCCTGTCACCGCTTCCGAGAACACCTCAATCGACGCGTCCGAGAACACCAGCCCGGACGCCGCCAGCACCGAGGCGCGACGCCCACGTCGGCGCCGCAGCCGTGGCCGGGGTCGCGGCGGCGCAGGTCAGGACGCCGCGGCGTCCGAGACCACCCAGAGCGTCGAACACACCGCCGAGTGAGGCACGGGGTGGCCGGCTCAGTCGGCCACCCGCTCCAGCTCCGACGCCAGGTGCAGCGTCAGCCCGACGCCGACGGCCACCATCCGCATCCGGTATTCCAGGCGGTCCCCGTCGAACGTGAACCGGCGCACGATGCGGTCGACCCGCTTCGCGGTGGGCGTGCAGTGCACGGTGGCGTCGGTCTCGATCACGATCGTCGTCCCGTCGACGCTCACCCGCCCCAGGCCCATCTCCGACTGGCCGGTCGGAATCGCGACCACCAGCTCGACGGTCTCGGGCTGCGGCACGCGCAGGAAGCCCGCCTCGACATGCATCCGTGCCCCGTCAGGCCGCTCCGTGGACTGTTCGAACCTCAGAAATGGCTTTCCGAGATCGATGAACCTCATCTCGTCGACGTAGTCGAAGTCCCTGATGGTCGGGTAGCTGCCGTGGCCGCGTCCGCGCCACGTTCCCAGCACGCCGGCCAGGTGGGAGATCCCCTCATGCATCGCCATGGTCGTGCCCCCTCGTCTGTGAGCGTGACACCACGCTAGCGGGACCCGACCGGCCCTGCACGCCACGCGACGTCCCACCATGTGGAACTCAGAAGTCGTACACCATGCCCATGGCCGCCCGCACGTCGTCGAGGGTCGCGTCTGCGACCTCGTTGGCCCGCGCATTGCCCTCGGCGAGGACGCCGTGCAGGAAACCCGGGTCGGCTTCCAGTTCGGCGCGGCGTGCCCTGATGGGCGCAAACTTCTCGTTCATCGCCTCGGTGAGCAGCTTCTTGAGCCCGCCGCCGCCGCCGTTGCCGATCTCTTCAGCGATGGCGACCGGGTCGCGGTCGGTGCACAGCCCCGCGAGGGTGAGCAGGTTCGCCACCTCGGGCCGACCGACCGGGTCGTAGGTGATGAACCGCTCGGAGTCGGTCACGGCTCGCTTGATGATCTTCGCCGTCTCGTCGGCGGTCATACGCAGCTCGATCGTGTTGCCCTTCGACTTGCTCATCTTCGTGCCGTCCATGCCCAGGATCAGCGACCCGCCGCGGCTCAGCAGCGCCTCGGCGCGCGGAAAAACCGGCTGGTCGGGCACGGCCCGTCCGAAGCGCTCGTCGAAGCGTCGCGCGATCACGCGGGTCTGCTCGAGGTGCGGGAGCTGATCCTTCCCGACGGGCACGAGGTTCGCCTTGCAGAACAGGATGTCGGCAGCCTGGTGCACCGGGTAGGTGAGCAGCAGCCCCGACATCGGACGGTCGCCGGTGGCCTCCAGCTCGGTCTTGACCGTCGGGTTGCGGCGCAGCTCGGAATCGGTGACCAGCGCCAGGAAGGGCAACAACAGCTGGTTCAGCGCTGGCACCGAGCTGTGGCTGAAGATCGTGGTGCGCGCCGGGTCGAGGCCGACGGCCAGATAGTCGGTCACCAGAGACAGCACACGCTCGCGGATGGGTCCGGTCACGTCGCGGTCGGTGATCACCTGGTAGTCGGCGATCACGACGAACGTCTCGATGCCGGCGTCCTGCAGTCGCACCCGGTTGGCCAGCGACCCGAAGTAGTGGCCGATGTGCAGGTGGCCGGTGGGCCGGTCGCCGGTCAGCATCCTGAACTGCGACGCGTCCTTCGCGATCTGCTCCTCGATCTCGACGCTGCGCGCCTCCGTACGCCGCAGCGACGCGTCCGATGTCGCCTCCGCCAGAACCTCGCCCGCGTCAACCTGCTCGCTCATCGCCCTACCCTCATCGTGAGATTCCCAACCGTCGGTGACCCTATCACCGCTCACGGACGCCCCCCGCGCCGGTCGATGCGCGCCAGCAGATCGTCGAACACGGCCTCGTCGGTCGTCTCGCAGCCGAGGTCGTTGTTGGTCTTGCCGAGCCCGTGGTGGTCGCTCGACCCGGTCGTCAGCGCTCCGAGCCGGGACGCCCACGCCCGCAGGTCGGCGCGCGTCGCCGTGTCGTGGTCGGGGTGGTCCACCTCGACCCCGTCGAGGCCGTGGTCGCGCACCCACCGGGTGAGCAGGTCCTCCGGCAGGGTGCCGCGGCGTCCGCGTCCCCACGGGTGCGCGATCACCGCCACACCGCCAGCGGCGTGGATCAGGTCGATCGCCTGCGGCACCGGGCACGCATACCGGGTGACGTACGCCGGCTTGTCCTCGGCCAGCCACCGGTCGAACGCCTCGGTCCGATCGGCCACATAGCCGGCCTCCACCATCGCGTCGGCGACGTGCGGACGCCCCAGCGACACAGCGGGCCCCGCGTGCCGCGCCACCGCCTCGGCGCTGAGCGGCATGCCGAGCTCGGCCAGACGCGCCAGCATCGCGGGGAGGCGTCCGTCGCGGCCCGCCCGCAGGCGGGCCAGCTCCTCCAGCAACGCCGCATCCCCCGGATCGCACCCGTAGCCGAGCACATGCACGGACGCCCCTGCGCGCTCGGCGCTCATCTCGAGTCCCCCGACCACCCGGACGCCAACCCGCTCGCCGGCGCGGCGGGCGGCGCCCAACCCGTCGAACGTGTCGTGGTCGGTCAACGCGATCACGTCGAGGCCAACGGAGGACGCCTTCGCGACCAGGTCGGCCGGAGCGTCCGTACCGTCGCTGACGCTGCTGTGGGTGTGGAGATCGATGCGCACGTTCCGATTCTCCCCCACCCCTCCGACAGAAAGCAGCAGTCAGGCCAGCAGGGTCCGGATCGTGCGCAGCGCCACCGACATGCGCGCGAGGTCGGGCTCCTCGTCACAGATCCTGCGCAGCACCTCGGCTTCATCGGACGCCCGCCGCGCCGCCAACCAGCTGGCCACGATCGCGTCTGCGGCCTCCCCTGCGGACGCCGCACCGGCCGCGTCCTCGGTCAGGCTCGCGTGCAGTGCGATCAGGTCGTCGCGCAGGGCAGCCCGGGCCATGGCGTCCCAGCGGTCCTGCCGCGGGAGGCGCTCGATGTGGTCGGCCACCTCGTCGAGGCTCAGCGCCTCGGCGAGCCGGAAGTACACACGGGCCACCTCGAGGGCGGGCCGCTCCAGCGAGCGGGCCACCTGCACGACCGGGAGCGCGACGTGCGCCCAGGTGTCGGCCGCGAACCCGGCCGCCAGCTCCTCCGGCGCTCCGCCGGCCACCAGAGCGTCGGTGAGCCGACGCCACTCCTCCTGCTGCCGTGGCGTCAGAAGCTGCGGAAGCTCGGCCCGGATCTCGGCGACGCCCTCGCTGAGGGCGTCGGTCTCGGCCCGAATGTCGAAGCCGACTCGCCGGTTGTGCAGCAGCCACCGCGTGGCCCGCTCGACGAGCTGCTGCAACGACACGCGCAGCGCGATGTCGGTGTCGGGGCTGAGCCCGCTCACCTTCGTCAGGTCGCGCTCCGCCTGCGCCACGCTCAGAATCGCCCGGGCCGCGAGCTGCGCCCTGATGATCGCCCGCACCCCGGCCCCGGTCTCGATGCCCAACCGGAACGCGGCGCTCGGCCCCAGCGAGTTGACGAACCGGTTCGTCGTCACGGTCGCGACGATCTCTCGGCGCAGGGGGTGCCCCTCCATCCGTGCCCGATACTCCTCGCGCAGCCGCCACGGGAAGTACGACACCAGCCGGTCACGTAGGTACTCGTCCTCCGGCAGGTCGGAGTCGATGATCTGCCGCTCCATCCAGATCTTGGTGTAGGACAGCAGCACCGCGAGCTCCGGGCGGGTCAGGCCCCGCCCCTCGGCGATGCGCGCCTCCATCTGGTCTGTCGACGGCAGGAACTCCAGGTTTCTGTTGAGCAGACCGGCCTCGACCAGCGCCGCCATCCACTCCTCGTGGGCGCCCGCAAGCTCGGTGGCCCTGGCCTGCGTGGTCGCGAGCGCCAAGTTCTGGTCGAGGTTGTGCACCAGCACCAGTGTCGCCACCTCGTCGGTCATGGACGCCAACAGCTCGTTGCGCTCCTCGACCGGGAGCGCGCCTGAGGCCACCTCGCCCGACAGCAGGATCTTGATGTTCACCTCGTGGTCGGACGTGTCGACCCCGGCGGAGTTGTCGATGAAGTCGGTGTTGACGCGGCCGCCCGCCAGCGCGTACTCGATGCGTCCGAGCTGGGTCCAGCCCAGGTTGCCGCCCTCGCCGGCGATGCTGGCCCGCACCTCGCAGCCGTTGACCCGCACCGAGCTGTTGGCCTTGTCGCCCACCTGTTCGTGGGTTTCGCAGGCCGCCTTCACATACGTGCCGATGCCTCCGTTCCACAGCAGGTCGACCGGAGCCCTGAGGATCGCGCTGATCAGGTCAGCCGGAGTCAGCGCGGTGACCCCGTCGGCGATGCCCAGCGCGACCCGGGCCTGCGGCGAGATCGCGATCGACTTGGCCGACCGCTCGAACACGCCTCCGCCCTCAGAGATCAACGAGGCGTCGTAGTCGCTCCACGCGCTGCGCGGCAGCTCGAAGAGCCGCTGCCGCTCCGCGAACGACGTCGCGGCGTCCGGATCGGGATCGATGAAGATGTGCAGGTGGTTGAACGCGGCCACCAGCCGGGTGTGCTCGCTGCGCAGCATGCCGTTGCCGAACACGTCGCCAGCCATGTCGCCGATGCCCACGCAGGTGAAGTCGGTGGTCTGACAGTCGATGCCACGCTCGAAGAAGTGCCGCTTGACCGACTCCCAGGCTCCCCGGGCGGTGATACCCATGCCCTTGTGGTCGTATCCGGCCGAGCCGCCCGAGGCGAACGCGTCGCCGAGCCAGAACCCGCGTCGCACCGAAATCTCGTTCGCGATGTCGGAGAACGTGGCGGTGCCCTTGTCGGCGGCCACCACGAGGTACGTGTCGTCGTCGTCGAACCGCACGACGCGCGGCGGCGGCACGACCGCCCCGTCGACCAGGTTGTCGGTCACGCTGAGCAGCGACTCGATGAACAACCGGTAGCAGGCCTTGCCCTCCTCGAGCCACGCCTGCCGATCGACGGCAGGGTCGGGCAGCCAGAACGGCACGAAGCCGCCCTTGGCGCCCACCGGCACGATCACGGTGTTCTTCACCATCTGCGCCTTGACGAGCCCGAGCACCTCGGTGCGGAAGTCCTCCTTGCGGTCAGACCAGCGCAGACCGCCGCGCGCGACGGCCCCGAAGCGCAGATGGACGCCCTGCACGCGCGGGCTGTACACGAAGATCTCGTGCGCGGGTCGCGGCTCCGGCAGCAGCGTCAGCTCTGCGGGTAGCAGCTTGAAGGCGAGCGCGCCGGCGTCCGGATCGAACGCGTTGGTGCGCACCATAGCGCGCAGCACGGCCATGAACATGCGCAGGATGCGGTCCTGGTCGAGACTGCTCACCGTGTCGAGCGCCTCTTCGACGCGCTCGAGTTCCTTCTCGGACGCCGCACGCCTGGCCTGGGCGTCGAGGCCGGTGTCGGGGTCGAACTTGGCCCGAAATGCCGCAACGAGCAGCGCCGCGATGGCCGGGTGGGCGTTGACCGCGACCGCCACGTAGGGCATCGAGAACGGGATGCCCGCCTGCTGCAGGTACCGCGACACCCCGCGCAGCCAGGCGACCTCCCGCCACGTCAGCCCGGCGGTCAGCACCAACGCGTTGAGCGTGCCCGCGTGAGCGCGGCCGTGATACGTGGCGTCGAACGCCTCGCAGAAGCGTTGCCGGGCCTGCGGCGTCCAGTCGGCGACGGTCTCACCGGCGGCGAGGGTGAAGCCGAAGTCGTAGACGAACACGGGACGCCCCCGCAGGTCCCACTCGAAGGGCCGCTCGTCGATGACCCGGACGCCGAGCGTGCTGAGATGGGGCATCACGGTCGTCAGCGCCATCGGCTTCAACGAGATCACCTTGAACCGCAGGTCGGCGGCGTCGTCGGGGTCGTCGGGCGCGTACAGCGCGAACCTGAGGTCGTCGTCGGCCTGCAGTTGGTTGGCCAGCAGCAGATCCTTGAGCGCCTGGCTCGCCGTGAACACGGCCTCATAGGCCTCCCCGAAGTCGACTCCGCGCTGCTCGCTGGGCAACGCCTTCGCCTCGTCGTTGAACAGGTCGTCCCACTCACGCGTCGCCTCGGTGAGTTGCCGCTCCAATGCGCGGATGTCGTAGTCGGGAATCGGGACGCCGTCGGGCAGCTTGATCACGAAGAGCAGTCGGGCGAGCTGGCTCTCCGTGACGCTCGACTGGTACTCCAGCGACTCGCCGCCCACCGCGTCCAGCAACACCTGCTGCATCCGCAGCCGCACCGACGTCTTGAACCGGTCGCGCGGCAGGAACACGAGACAGTTCAGGAACCGGCCGTGCTCGTCGGGCCGGACGAAAAGGCGCACCTGGCTGCGCTCCTGCAGCAGTGCGATGCGCGCGACGGTGTCGAACAGGTCCTCGACCGAAGCCTGGAACAGCTCGTCGCGTGGGTACGACGCCACGATCTGCGCGAGCGCGTGACCGCTGTGGGAGTCAGGCTCGAAGCCGGCCTTCCGGACGAGGCGTCGCACCTTGTCGGCGACCACCGGGATCTCGTCGGTCGAGGCGCTGTACGCGGCCGCCGCCAACAGGCCGACGAACCGTCGCTCACCGATCTGACGTCCGTCCCTGTCGAACGTGCGGACGGCCACGTAGTCGAGCCACGCCGGGCGGTGCACCGGCGAGCGACGGGAGTCCTTGGTCATCACCAGAATGTCCGGGTCGTCGGCGGACGCCACGGCGTGGAACTCCCCCGCGCTCGCACCGCCGCGCAGAATGCCGAGCCCGGACCCCGGCACGGCGGTGAACGTGTCGCCGTCGACGGTGTAGTCGCGTGAGCCCAAGAACACGAAATGTCCGGCGGCGAGCCACTCCAGAAGGCCGATCACGTTACGGACGTGGCCGGGGCTGACAGGCTGGGGTGAACTGTCGAGGTCCTGGATGCACGCCTGAAGTCGGTCTTCCATCGCCGACCAGTCGTCAACAGCGGCGCGCACGGCCTGCAGGCCGAGCCGCACCCCTTCCACGAGCGCGGCGCTGGCCTCGCGTGCCGGACGCCCCAGCTCCGGATACGCCTCGAGGCAGATCCACGACTCGGCGGTGCCTGCGTCGCCGTTGCCCTTCGGGGCCATCGTGACGATCGCGCCGTCCGCGCCGCGCTCCACGACGAACTGCGGGTGAAACAGGCTGCGGACGCTCCAGCCCTGGCGTCCCACCTCCATGGCCACGGTGTCGACGAGAAACGGTCGGTCGTCGGTCACGATGAACACCAGGGACGAGCCGCCGGTGTCCCACGGTTCGGCCTCGTCGTGCGGCGTCACGATGCGCACCACGTCCTCGCCCGGCCGGCGCACCGCACCGGCCGCGAGGTGGGCGTCCACCAGCCCCGCCAGCTGGGAGGGGTCGCGCCCCAGCAGTTCGTCGTCCTCGGCCAGCGCGAAGTACGCCGCCATGACACGCTCGATCCCGGGCACCCCGGCGACCACCCGCCCCGCGACCTCGCGGAGGCGCTCCAGCACGGCGTCCCCGAAAGGATGGGGCAAAACGGCAGGTGGACGAGAAGATTGATTCACAGCATCGTTGCTCACAACACATTCTCCTGTGCAGGCCGACGTTGGCTTTCGCTGAGTCTATCTCGACCGGAGCAGTTCGGCCCATCCGCGCGGGTTCGGTGCCGATCGCCGCGGCATGCAGCAGAATGTGCCCGTGGAGTTCTCCCTGCGCGTCACCTACCCGGCCCCGCCCGCGACCGTCTTCGGCATGCTCACCACGAGTGAGTTCCTGCAACGCTGCTGCGTCGAGTCCGGGGCCCGCAGGCAGGCCGTCGAGGTCACCCCGTCGACGGTCTCGGTCAGCCTCGAGGTCGAGTCCCCCGCTGCGGCCCGCCCGCTGGTCGGGCAGCTGATGACCATCCAGCAGCGCTTCTCGTGGGGCGAACCGGACGCCGCTGCCGGCCGCGACGGCATCATGCAGCTCGCGATCGCGGGCAGCCCCCTCACCCTCACCGGCACGTGCCGGCTCCGCCCCACGGCCCAAGGCACCGAGGTCGACTACACCGGCGACCTCGTCGCCGCTGTCCCCCTGCTCGGACGCCGCATCGAGCAGCTGGCGCAGCCCGAGTTCGAGGAGGGTTTCCGAGTCACGGAGCGGGTCGGACGCGCCTGGCTCACCGAGCGGGGCCTGGCGACATCGTGACCCGGACGCCGCTGCAGGAGTTGCGGTTGTAGCCCCTGCGGGCGTTACCCCTCGGGGGGGTTGGAAGAGAATCCCGCATACTTCACAATAACTTCTGTGGAATTTCTGGAGCGCCTCGAGTTCGATGCGCCGCCGCAGGACGTCTGGGCGATGATGCTCGAAGAGGACTATCTGCGCCGGTGCAGCGTCGACCTTGGCGCGACCCGTGTCGGGGTCGCCGTCACCGAGCTGACCTCCAGCGTCACGATGCGCATCCCGACGCCGTGGGCGCTTCGCCCGCTCGTCGGTCTTGAGATCGAGGTCTACCAGCAGTACGCCTGGTCGGAGCCCCGGCCCGATGGCAGCCGGTGGGGCGCGATGCGCATCAGCGCGCGCCGCTCACCGATCGTGTTGGCGGGGTCCTTCCACCTGCTCCCCACGCCGCAGGGCACCGTGATCGACTACGTGCTCGACCTCACCGCCATGTTGCCCATGCACGAGACGCGCATCGCCCCGGCCATCGAACCGACCTTCCGCCACGGCTTCACCGTGTACGAACACAATGGTCACGACTACCTGGCCCGGTCGGTCAGGAAGCCCTGATCACGCCATGTGCGGGTAGGCCGAATCGGTCGGCGGCACCAGCGTCTCCTTGATCACCCGGGGGCTGGCCCAGCGAATCAGGTTCCACATCGACCCGGCCTTGTCGTTGGTGCCGGACGCCCGGGCCCCGCCGAACGGCTGCTGCCCCACGACCGCCCCGGTCGGCTTGTCGTTGACGTAGAAATTGCCGGCGGTGAACCGCAGGCGCTCCATCGTGGCGTTCACGACCGCCCGGTCGGTGGCGAACACCGAACCCGTCAGCGCGTACGGCGACGCCGTGTCGACGAGGTCGAGCACTCGGTCGTAGTCGCGGTCGTCGTAGACGAAGACCCCCAGGATCGGCCCGAAATACTCCGTCACGAAGATGTCGTGTGTGGGGTCATCGCTGCGCAGCACCGTGGGGCGCACGTACCAGCCGACGCTGTCGTCGTGCGTGCCGCCGGCGACCACGTCGAGGGCTGCGTCCTTGCGCGCCTTGTCGAGCACGCCGGACAGCTTCTTGTACGCCCGTTCATCGATCACGGCGGAGGTGAAGTTCGACAGGTCGCGCACGTCGCCGACCTTCAGCGCCTCGACCTGCTCGGTGAGGACGGGGGCGATGCGCTTCCAGATGCTCTTGGGAATGTAGGCCCGCGAGGCCGCCGAGCACTTCTGTCCGCTGTACTCGAAGGCGCCGCGCACCAGCGCGGTGACGAGCGCGTCGGCGTCCGCGGACGGGTGCGCGACGACGAAATCCTTGCCGCCCGTCTCGCCCACGAGCCGCGGGTAGCTGCGGTACGAGGCGATGCGGGCCCCGACCGTGCCCCACAGGCCCTGGAACACCCGGGTCGAGCCGGTGAAGTGGAGGCCGGCCAGGTGCGGGCTGGCCAGCGCCACGTCGGACACCTCGGCCCCATGCCCCGGCACGAGGTTGATGACGCCGGGCGGCATGCCGGCCAGTTCGAGCACGTCGACCAGGTAGGACGCCGAGAACGACTGCGTCAGCGCGGGCTTCCACAGCACCGGGTTGCCCATCAGGGCCGCCGACGTCGGCAGGTTGCCGGCGATCGCGGTGAAGTTGAACGGGGTGATGGCGTAGACGAAACCCTCCAGCGGGCGATACTCCATGCGGTTCCAGACACCCGGCGAGCTGGCCGGCTGATCGCTGAGGATCTGAGCCGCGAACGCCACGTTGAACCGCAGGAAGTCGACCATCTCGCAAGCCGAGTCGATCTCGGCCTGCTGCACGGTCTTGCCCTGGCCCAGCATGGTGGCCGCGTTCAGAGTGGCGCGGTGGGGCCCGGCGATCAGGTCGGCGGCCCGCAGCATCACGGCTGCCCGCTCGTCGAACGGGAGCGCAGCCCACTGACGTCCAGCGACCAGCGCGGCGTCGATGGCCTGCTGGGTGTCGGCATGTGACGCCTGCTGGACGACGCCCAGCACGTGCGCGTGCTCGGACGGCATCCGCACCTCGAGCCGGTCACTGCCGCTGCCCGGGCGACGCTCCGCGCCGAACGTTCCCAACAGCTCGATCGGGCCCTGACCCGCCAGTTCAGCGAGTCGCTTCTCGATCTCTGCCCGCTCTGGGCTTCCCGGTGCGTAGCCCTTCACCGGCTCATTGACGGGGGGCGGCACAACAGTCGCGGCGTCCATCATGTGATACTAACACCGGCGTCGGGACGCGGCAGCGACCCCCGTCAGCCGGCCTTAGTCTCTGCCTTCGCGGCCTCCTCGCGGCGCTTGCGCGCCGCCTCGACCGACGCCTTCAACGCCGCCACCAGATCGACCACGTCGGCGGGCTTGCCCGCGTCGGCGTCCTCGGATGCCGCCATCGGCACCCCTTCCAGCTTGGCCGCGACGACCTTCTCGAGCGCTTCGCGGTAGCTGTCGGTGAACTGGCTCGGGTCGAACTCTCCCGACAACTGGTCGATGAACATCCGCGCCATGCCGACCTCGGCGTCGGTCGCCTGGACCGAGTCCGGCGGCGCCGCGAACTCGCCGTCACGCAGTTCGTCGGGCCACAGCATGGTGTGCATCATCAGCACGTCGCCCTTGGCCCGGATCAGCGCCAGCGACTCCCGCGAGCGCAGCGCCACCTTCACCACGGCCGCCTTGTTGGCCTCGGCCAGTGCCTCGCGCAGCAGCACGTACGGCTTGGCGCCGGCACCCTCCGCCTCGAGGAAGTAGGCCTTGTTGAAGTAGGCGGGGTCGACGTCGTCGATGTCGACGAACTGCACGATCTCGATCGCCTTCTGAGTGGGCAGGGGCAGGTCTTCGAAGTCGGCCGAGGTCAGCACCGCGAGGCGCCCGTCGGCCGATTCGTAGCCCTTGGCAATCTCCGAGAACGGGATCTCCTTGCCGCACAAGTCACAGACCCGCTTGTACTTGATGCGACCGCCGTCTTCGGGGTGCACCTGGCGGAACGAGATGTCCTTCTCCTCCGTCGCGCCGTACAGCTTGATGGGGATCGTGACGAGGCCGAACGAGACGGCCCCCTTCCAGATGGATCGAGGCATTCCCCTATCCTGACAGCGTTTCGAACTCGGCGGAACCGTGCCACAGCAGGTCACAGCTCGTCAGGAGTTGCTCCGCGGCCGGGTGGTCCCAGGCCTCAGGCAGCGCGGCCCCCGCAAGCTCGGACGCCGCGGCCGCCACCGCGTCCGCCGACGCCGGCTCGTCGGCGAACAGCGCCGACACCGCCCTCCAAGGCAGGGCCGACACCTGCACAGCGCCGAAGTCGGCCGGCTCGTCACGCTCGGGGCGTCCGGCCTCAGCGACGGCGACCAGCCGGACGCCGTGGCTCAACAATCCG
>RRZT010130882.1_pt1 | contig 14010 bp, 16 predicted proteins | sample 2165551 | NCBI WGS metagenome assembly RRZT01 (sample SAMN10456910, study PRJNA506462) | wastewater metagenome | biome: wastewater; feature: sludge; material: wastewater sludge; isolation source: wastewater sludge with Escherichia coli K12::gfp cells carrying plasmid... | place: USA: Moscow, Idaho... | reverse complement strand
GGGAACGCTTGTTCGTAAAATGGCGCTGAGATTCGGCACCAATCGTCCCAGCGCGTTGAGCACCGGCACCACTTGCGCCGCGTGCCCGTAGCCGTGGCCTGAGATGGAACACCAGATCAGCGGCATGGCAGGCTGCTGAAAAAGACCTCCAACGTCGTTCTCGACTCGGAATCCTCCTCAACGTACCTCTGAACGTACGTCTCCGGGTCTTCCGCCTCTGCGGCCTCGTTGGATGGTCTTTTTGAGCACCATGCGAGGGCTGTGCGTAACATCCCCATCCGGGCTCAGCTGTTCGAGTAGTCGGATTCCATCGGGGCGATGTTGTACATCAGTTCGAGGTCGAACTCGTCGATCAATTCATTCACGGCGTCCCGGCCCATATCGGAGCGTACTTCATTGATGACCAGCTCGATCGCCATGGCCGCATGCTGGCCGTATTGTGCGATCGCAGATTCGATCCGTTGTCTGGCTGCGTCAAGAGTCATAAATCCTCCAACCGTCCTACCCGAGCGTCCTCAAGAGTTGTTGCAGTTCCGGCACCAGATCCACACCGCCGTTGGATCGCCCGGAGACGGCTGCGTCGATCCCGGCCTTCAAGACAGGTTTGGCCTCTTCCTTCTTGCCCAGTGTGACGAGGGCGCGTCCGAGGGCGAGGTGCGACGCCACATGCGTCGGATCCAGTTGGGTGGCGACCGTGAGGTGCTCCGCGGCTTCTTCGACGCTGCCGCCTTCCTGCAAAATCTTATTGCCTAGGCCGTAGCGACCCAGGAATCCTTTCGGGTTTTTCTCAACCATTTGGCGAAACGCGCTGATATCCATGAGGCTCCTTATGAAGCGTGATTGGCTGGTCTGGTGACGTGGGATTCTACCATCACCGTTGTTCGTTCAGCTACGGGCGGCCCGGAGTCTGGCGAGCCGTTCGCGGTCCGCGTCAGCGGGCGCGCGTCCGGTTCCCAGCGCCAGATGGTGCAGCCGTTCTACACAACGGATGGCCGCGACCGTATCCTGTCGTTGTTCATAGAGTTCGGCCAGTTCCCGGAGGACCGCCGCCTCGCCGGCCGGATTGCCGAGCTTGATGAAATGCTCGGAGGCATTGTTGAAACATCGTTCGGCCTCTACCGTGCGGCCGCTGTCGAGGAAGGTCTTTCCCAGCTGACTATAGGTGCCGGCCAGGCCTTCTTCGTTGCCGACCACCCGGTGGGAGTCCAGCGCTTGCGTGAACAACCGGATGGACTCATCCCATTGGTGCTGCCGGGCCTCTTCCATGGCCAGGTTGTGGTAGAGGATGCCGAGGGCGCGATGGTCGTTGAGCGGTTTGAGAAGATCGAGGGCTTCCAGATAGTAAGGACGGGCCTTTTCGGGCCGGTCGGCGCCGATGTACAGGTTGCCGAGATTGACGAGAGTATGGGCGATGGCGTGGGGATCCTGCTCGCTACGTTGGATCGCCAGCACTTCTTTGTAGCAGGCGTCGGCCTTCTCCAATTCGCCGGCCAAGGCATAGGTGTTGCCGAGGTTGCCGAGGCTGTTCGAGAGTTCACGCTGGGTCCCGGTCAGGCGGTCGTCCTTGACGGCCGCCTCCCAGGCGACGCGTGCCTGGACGAGATCGCCACGATGGAGAAAAATGCGTGCGCGGTGTTTGTCGTTCTCAGCCATGTCTTAGAACCGTCGTTCGTCTCCCGTCGCTCGTATCTCGTTTTTGAAACGCTTTACGCTTCACGGCTTGGGTCAGTCGCCGCCCTTGGGAGTGTCTTTGCGAAACTCCACCACGATGTCGTCTTCTTCATCCAGGCCGAGGCCGGCGCGAAATGACTCAAGCAGCTCGGCGACGTAGGCAAGATGGCGTGGATCCTTCCCCTCAGGCGAGGCCAGATAGGTCTCGGAGAGCGTCATTCCGGTTTGAAAATGGCGAGCGATCGTCTCTTCTGTGACCTGTTGCCAGGTGATGTAGATACAGAAGGCCTGGAAACGATGTGCGTCGGGGTGTCGATCGGCCAGCGCGAGCAATTGCTCGTAGGCCTCGCGGGCTGTGGAACCGGCGTTGGAAGAGAACGTACTTTCAAGTTCAACGGCGCGGTCCCAATCGGCACCGAGCTCGGTTTCCGATTCCTGGAGGGTATCTTGTGCGGCCAGAGCGGCATCGAATTGCATAGATGATTCTTTCTTGAAACGTGAGCAGTGGACCGTCTTTGCGTGGTGCCCGTCGTGAAGATGCAGGCACCTCAGGTCTCAGCATACGCGGGGAGTGAAAAGCAGGTCAATGAGGTCTCGCGCTTGAGTCGTCGGCGCGAGACTTGTAGAGTGAATGGGCGGTGAGGCGACGGGGTCAAACCCGTGTGAGACAGAACATGGTGAGGTGGATATGGCCGTCGAGTCGTTCATGCTGTCGCTGGGCACGAGTGCGCCTGCGTTTACGTTACGCGATGTGGTGAGCGGTGAGGTGTATCAACTCGACTCCTTCGCCGGCTCATCCGCCTTGTTGGTGATGTTCATCTGCCGCCATTGCCCCTATGTGGTGCATGTGGAGCAGGAACTCGCCGGGATCGGGCGGGACTATCAGGGCACGGGCCTCGGGATGATCGCGATCAGCAGCAACGATCCGAAGTCGTATCCGGACGACGCGCCCCCGCGACTGAAGGAGATGGCCGAGCGGCTCGCGTTCACCTTTCCGTTCTGTTGTGATGACACGCAGGAGGTGGCGAAGGCCTACCGGGCTGCCTGCACGCCGGACTTTTTCCTGTTCGATCGGTATCGGCGGCTGGTGTATCGCGGCCAACTGGACGACTCACGCCCCGGCAACAACAAGCCGGTCACCGGTCGAGACCTCCGTGCTGCGATCGATGCCGTGCTGGGCGGAAAGCCTGTGAATCCCAGCCAAAAAGCCAGCGTCGGCTGCAGTATCAAGTGGAGGCCCGGCAACGCGCCGGTTTAGGGCCGGGAGGCTACTGGGAGAAGTTGGGAGTTGTTGGGCCGTTCTTTTGTTTTGTTGATTATCTGCGGGCGAGCGCCTGGCAAAACCGCCTCCAGTACACCCGTCGATTTGAACGGTAAATTAGACGCAAGCGATATCGAGCACTAAGGGCATGTGGTCACTGAAGGCCAGCCATTCATCGGCTCTGCCGATTGAAATTTCGGAGGATTGAAACAAATCGGCGGAAGCAAATGCATAGTCGATGTGGTAGGGCCGAGCAACCTTCCGGTGCATAAAAAAGGTGGGTTGTGTTTCCTTCCCCTGCTGCTCGCCGGTGTAATGGTGGTAGACGCTCTCGAGGCCGATTGAGGACAGCTCCCTCACGACATCACTGTGATTCCACCACCGATCCCAGACGTCCCAGCATGCGTTGCTGTTGAGGTCTCCGCAGATGATCATGCGGCGGTTCTCAACCCTTGTCTTGTGTGCTTGAAGGTATTTCCACAATTGACCGATGTAGCGGAACGTCGGCGAATTAGCGTGGCGGGTCCAAACCGCCAATACTGTGATCTTGTTGTCGATAGTAAAAGGAAGGAATGACTCAAGTCCGTTGCTGTCCCAGTCGAGCATGGCCAGACGTGCGCTGCACGAAAATACTCCCAACCCTCTGTGTTTATTACTCCCAACCCACAATGAACCGTTAGCCCAATCCTTATATGAGCTGTCTATCGAGCCCTCTGGGCTTTCGCATTCTTGAATAATATAGATATCAGCATTGAGCGAGAGAAGCTGTGGGAGCTTTTTACGAAGTGCGCCATTGCAATTCCAGCTGACAATTCTCATGAGGTGAACAAATAGGGGTGGTTCTAGCTTTGATATGTGAGTGGAAACGGCAGTTTTCGCCACCAATCAATTGCCGTCAGAAGTTACCGAATGTCCTAACGCTTGTCCAACTCATTGTGGAACAAATAAGACGATCACAACCGCCCCGCGGCTTTCGATAGACCCCAGATCTCCCGCCGCTTCAGAAAAGACAGGCCGCAACCGATAAAGATAGCCGGGGGCCCCTGTGCAGGGCGCACGCGCAACGCGCACCAAGGAGGATCGTCTATCATGGCATCGGCGCAAGAACTCGTCCAATCCTGCTCAAACGTTTTCACCCTCCCTGAGATCTACTATCGAGTTCGCGATGTCGTGGACAACCCGGACTCGACGATGGATGATTTGGCGAAGGTCCTCAAAATGGACCCGGCAATTTCCGCCCGCGTCCTGAAGATTGTGAATAGCCCGCTGTATGGGGTTCCCAAGCAGGTCGATACGGTGACCCGCGCGGTGAATTTGCTCGGGATGCAAGCGATCCGTGACCTGGTGACCGCGACAACCATCGGCCGCAGTTTCAGCGGCATGACGGTGCAGATCATGGATCTGTCTGCCTATTGGCGCAAGAGCGTGCTTTGCGCCCTGATGGCCGGCAAGATCGCCAAATCCTGCGGCATCGATGACAGTGAGCGGTTCTTTATCGAGGGGCTGCTGCGGGATATCGGGCACCTGGTGTTGTATCAGACCATTCCCGAGCGCGCTCAATCGGCGCTCATTGAAGCCGGCAACCTGGGCAGCCCGCTGGCCGAAGTCGAGCAATCCAACTTCGGGTGCGATTTTACGGAAGTGGGCACGGAACTGATTCATTCCTGGGGGATGCCGTCTCAAATCGAGCAGGCCATCAGACATCAGCTGTGTCCCGACGAGGCGGGCGACTATGCGCTCCATGCCTCGATCGTACATCTCGCCGGGGTCGTTGCCGACCACAATGAGTTGCATCCCTCCGTTGCTCCGAAGGAGTTGTCGTTTCATCCGGCCGCATTGCAGTCCACCCGATTCGATGTCAGTGAGTGGCCGGCATTACTGAGCGAGGCGCAGGAGCAATTGCAGGAGACGGTGAAGTTGTTTAGTCCCGTGGCCATGGCCGCCTGACTTCAGGCAGAGTCGCGATCTCACCGCCGGCGAGCTGTCTCGAACCTCGAGTGCATCGCCGGCGGAGGCGGATCCTGTTCTTGATTTTCCCCTCCAACTCGTCGAGTCCGCGCTGACCGCTCCCTTCTCATCTGCCCACAGTCAAGCCGATCTCCTGTGCGATCATCCCTGTCCCAGGGGTGACTACAGACAATGGTCGGTTCTCCCTTCAGAATGGCGAGGGACCGACAAGGTTCGTCGTCCAGCGAGAGTTCCATCGACTGACGGGCGGGGACACAGGGAACATTGACTCATGCCTATCGATCATTCAGGAGCAACCACCAACGGTGGCCTTGTGCTGAGCGCCACGGGCTCACAATGGCGTCAATCAGCCAGGAGTCTTCTCGGCCGGCTCTGCCTGATGTTCGTCTCGATGTTGCTTCTGGTGGTCGTCCCCGGCACGTCCGCTGCGGACGACAGATGGCATCCAGGCATTTACGTCAAGATTGAAGACTGGCAATTACGTTCACCTGCGCAGATGGAGACAATTTACGAGGAATTGAGAAACACGCCTCAGCTGCGAGGTATCAAAGTGATTCTGTTGTGGGGGCGATATGAATCCAGGGATAGTCGCGGCGGAGCCAGCCGGTACGATTTCAGCCAGCTGGATGAGATCCTGGCCCGGTTGGGTGCACTGGAGAACAAGCATCTCATTGTGGCGCTGGCATGGCGTGAATTTAAAAGTGCGAAGGGAGCGTCAGAGATCCTGCCGAACGACCTGCAGGGGGGACGGGCCTGGAATGCCGATCCAAACCGCGCCCATACCCAGTACGAGTATCTGTGGGCCTATCGAATGAGTAATCAGCCGGGCAAGTATGCCTACAATCTCAAGTTGTGGCATCCGACGATTCTCGATCGATTGGATGCCTTCCTGGCCGCCCTGGCCGCGCACATCGATCAGCACTCGAACCTGACACAGATTTCCACGACCGAATCCGCAATCGGCGAGCCCGTGACTTCCTTCGTGGAGGAGGGGGGGAGTGCGCAGAGGCAGTACGATGGACAACTTGCGGTGATTCGCGCCATGAAGAAATACTTTGTGCAGAGTGACGTGGTGCCGGATTTCAACTACAGCCGGGAACATGTCGCTGCGATGGTGCCGATTCTGCAAGCCGAAGGGATCGGACTCGGGAGTTCGAACAGTAACAAGAGCAAAGGTCTCGTCCTGCAGCCGCCTTCAGGTGCACCGGGAGTGCTTACGTACTATCCGCGATTGAGTGGCACCGTAATCCTGGCGCCTGAGGTCCAGGGTGATGACTATCGAGGTACCTACGGTCACGACACTCCCCCTGACCATCCACGGTACGAGTGGATTTACCTGCGGGTGCGCGATGAACTCAAAGCCAACTACACCGTCATGCAGCGGAACAATCCCTATTGGTTGGGGGATGCCTCCACGCCAAGCATGCTGAAATTCATTCAATCCTACCCCGCCATCGTCAACGACAGCACGGGGGCGGGTGGGTTGAATCACGTCAAGCCGAAGTCCGTCCGCTAGTCGCCCCAGCCATGAACTAGGGGGCTGTTTCCGCGCTCTCATCGGCACAATACAACTTGAAGTAATAATTTATGTGCGATGCAAATTCCCATGCTGCTGTAGTTGGTATGAAGTTTGACTTCTGGAAGATTGGAGAGTCTTGGAGGCGTTGATCGGCTTATCGGCGATCCCTCGACAATTCAGGCTGTTGGACGTGCCTGCCTGAGAGCTTTAACTATCGCTTGAGGTTTCCTTTCTCGCATCGACATCCCTTTCTCGACATCCTCCGCTTGACCGGCGCCAGGAAGGCGCGTACACAAGCAGCCTAACCAGGAGGGACCTATGCCACCCAAAAGGAAAGTGCCACGGCAGTCGGGCCGCAATCGTTCGGTCGGACAGAAACGGAAGGGCGCGGCGACGAAAAGCGGCGAGGCCGGGATGACCCGCCGGTTGCAAGATCTCGTGGAGCGGATCGATGTGGTGCTGCCGGAGGTCGCCGCCCGGGTGGCGGCCTTGGAGCATCTCTTGCTGGAACTGAAACTCTGCACGCAGGAAGATTTGCGCAGCGCGCGGGAGTTCGTGCGCATTCAAGAGGCATAGGCAGCTCGGAGTGCTCACATGCCCGTGACTCCTCATATTGAAAAACACTTCACCGCCACCGCGACGGTCCGCGATATCGTCATCGGTATGGCCGACGGGTTGACGGTGCCCTTTGCGTTGGCGGCCGGCCTCTCCGGCGCGGTGGCTTCATCCGGCCTGGTGGTCACAGCCGGGTTAGCCGAGATCGCGGCCGGCTCGATTGCCATGGGCTTGGGTGGGTATCTCGTGGCAAAGACGGATCTGGAACATTACGCGTCTGAGCGCCTGCGGGAGTTGCGGGAGACGCAGCATATTCCGGAACGGGAGGCCGAAGAAGTGTCCGAGATTTTTCGCGGCTATGGTTTGCGCGATGAACAGATTGCTCCGTTGATCGAGACACTTCAGGCCAATCCGACGCAGTGGGTCGATTTCATGATGCGGTTTGAGCTGGGGCTCGAGGAGCCTGATCCGACGCGCGCGCGGATCAGCGCCTGGACGATCGCGCTGTCCTATGTGGTCGGCGGACTTATTCCGCTGCTGCCCTACATGGTGTTCTCCGATATTCACACCGCGCTCTGGTGGTCGGTGGCGGTGACTCCCGTGGCTCTGTTTGTATTCGGCTACGTGAAAAGCGGGTTTACCGGCGTACCGCCTTGGCGCGGCGGGTTCCAAACCGTGCTGGTCGGCGGACTAGCTGCGGCGGCCGCTTTCGGAATCGCCCGCCTGCTCGGTTGAGGTGGCCCGCGTTTACTTTCCTTCCTCCGCCTCGTTAGACTGGCCGCCATGACTCCTGAACAACCGTCTTCCGCCATCTCCACTGAGCTGCTTTCAACCGATCCGGTCGATCGCGTGATTGCCTATCACGTTCGAACCAAACACCATTTCAATCGATATGCGCGGTCATTGGGGTATCTGGACTGGGCAAACCAGCCCAATCCCTTTCGGCGATTTGACGGGACGCAGTTGGTGCGCTTGCCATTGCTGAAGGCAGACGAGGAGCCACGGTCGCCGTCCTACGACGCCATCTATCAACCGGGGTCTGTTCCTGTGCAGCCGCTGACCAACAGGACCGTTTCACGGTTTTTCGAACTGGCCCTCGGGCTCTCAGCCTGGAAGAAGGCCGGGGAGTCGGAATGGGCCCTGCGGAACAATCCTTCGTCCGGCAATCTCCACCCGACGGAAGGCTACGTCCTTCTGCCGTCGGCCGAGGGGCTCGACCTGAAGCCGGGGCTCTATCACTACGCACCGAGAGAACATGGGGTGGAGTTACGCGCTGACTGTTCGCCGGCCGCCATCTCGCGTCTATTGGCTCCCTTTCCGTCAGGAGCGTTTCTGTTCGGTCTCACCTCAGTCCATTGGCGGGAAGCCTGGAAGTACGGCGAGCGGGCGTTTCGCTACTGCAACCACGATGTCGGCCATGCGATCGGGTCCGCGCGTATTGCGGCGGCGACACTCGGTTGGAAGATGGCGCTGTTGGATGGAGCCGATCAGAACCAGACCGCGAGGGTACTGGGAACCCACCGCGTAGACGATTTCAGCGGGGTGGAGCCGGAACATCCAGATTGTCTCGCGGTGATCTGGCCTGTTGAAGCCGAGGCTCGTGCATCGAGCTCATCGCGTGAGAATCAAAATTTGCCGTTGTTTCTGGAGGAGGCGGCCGTCACCGGTGTGGCTGTGGGGCCGTGGCATGGGAAGGCCAATGAGCTGAGTCGCGAACATGGGGTGCATTGGGACGTCATCGATCAGGTGGCAGAGGCCTCTTGGAAGACCAGCCTGGAGCACCCGATCGTGTCGCTTGCTGGGACCCCCATTGTCCCACCCGAGACGCTTCACGCTTCACGAACGACGGACGACGCAGCGGCGATCATCAGGCAGCGCCGCAGCGCCGTCTCCTTCGATGGCCGCACATCTATTTCAGCCGCCACATTCTTTCACATCCTGCAGCGGGTGATGCCTCGCGTGGAGCGACCGCAATTGCAGCGGCCCATGCCGTGGGATGTCCTGCCTTGGGATCCGGCGATTCATCTCATGCTGTTTGTGCATCGCGTCGAGGGGCTGGAGGCCGGGCTGTATATGCTGGCGCGTGACCCGAACAAGCTGCCGTTTCTGCAGCAATCGATGAATCCCGAATTGGAATGGACCCCGGCACCTGGCTGTCCGAACGATCTTCCGCTGTTCTGGCTGCTGCAGGGGGATGCACAACGTCTGGCGGCGCAAGTCAGTTGCCAACAGGGCATTGCCGGCGATAGTGCCTTTTCGCTCGGGATGCTGGCGGAGTTCGAAGGCCGCTTGCGGCAGGGCGGGGCTTGGTGGTATCCACGCCTGTTCTGGGAGGCCGGCGTGGTCGGGCAGGTGCTTTATCTGGAGGCGGAGGCAGCGGGAGTGCGGGGCACGGGCATTGGCTGCTTGTTCGACGACCCGGTGCATGAGGTCGTGGGCATCAAGGACCTGTCCATTCAATCGCTGTATCACTTTACAGTCGGCGGGCCGGTGGACGACCAGCGGCTCATGACGCTTCCTCCCTATCATCACCTCCGGCATGAGTGATTGCGCAGGACCTGCTTTGAACGAGAGACGAACGACGAGATACGAGGAACGAACTCAATATGTTTAAGATCAAGAAGAAGATCGAGAAGCCGAAACCGCCGATTTTGTATAACGTGATCGAAGATTATTCGGAGTTCGATGCGCCGGGTAACGTGACGGCCTGCGCCATGACGTTGCCGGAGGACCTGGCAGCGCATGCGAAGATCCTGGCCGAAAGTTACGACGTGCCGTTGGAGCAGATGACGCAGCTGCTGGCGGAGGGCGGCGTCTATGTATATCCCCAAGTGGGCGGATTACTGACGCGTGGCCTCTTTGCTTGCCGGATCGATGCCACGGGCGCCACGCCGAAACAGACCTGGGTGCTCGACCTGATGCAGTTTGCCGAGGCGGAGCAATGGGCCCGGTTGCGCGCGGTGCCGTTGATCGAGGCGGCGACAGAGGTGTTCTATCGAACGCTTCCCGAGGAATTAAAGACCAAGCTGGCAAAAAAGAATCTCGGCCTCGATTACCGGACCCTCGACCGTGCGGTAGCGAAGGGCGGCGACATTAAGTTCATCGACTTCCGCAAAGACTGGTCTCCCCATTTCAAGAGGCTCTGCATCATGCCCGATGGACGTTTGGTGGAAACGGGCGGGCTGGAGGAGTTTGCGCAGCTGCACCAGATTACGGTGTCGCAGGCCAAGAAACTCGTGGAGGAGGGTGGGACGATGGATGTGGCCGGCGGAGAAGTGCTGGCCTGTCAGATCGTGAACGGTCAACCGGCAGTCGCCCGCTTCAGCGCGAAGAACTACACAAAAGCGAAAGAATTGGCGGCGAGCAAAGGGCTGCATATTCTCGATGCCTTGAGCGAAGTGGCCTATAACGATTCGGTGATGATGCGAACGTTGCAGCGGAAGGATCTGGGGGGACGGATTTAATCCTCAGCACGCACCAGGATTCCGCCGATGCGGCCGGTCAACCTTGTCCGCTCCGGTGCCTGTGGAACAGAGGACCTGTGAGCCATGAAGCAAACGATTCTCATCGGTGTCGCGAGTCTGCTGCTCGCCGGTTGTGCGGGGCCCAAGCCGATTCTCTATCCCAACGATCACTATCGACAGGTCGGCGCCGATGCGGCCGAATCGGATATCAAAGACTGCATGACCTTGGCCGAGCAAGCCGGGGCCTCTCCCAGCGAAGGAAAAACCGCGCAAGTTGCCACCGGCACGGTGGCGGGCGGGGCGATCGGATCGGCCGCCGGTGCGGTGGGCGGAGCGATCCTGGGACATCCGGGGCGTGGAGCCATGGTCGGCGCAGCCAGCGGCGCGACGGCCGGGTTTCTGCGAGGCCTGTTCAGGCGATCGCCGCCGAGCGGGGCGTTTACCAACTATGTGGATCGTTGTCTGCGTGATCGGGGATATGATCCGACAGGCTGGCAATAATCTTATGCGGCCGGTTCCACCACTCGTGCCATATATCTCCTGACGTACGCTTCCCCCGCTTTCATCCCGATATACGCACCCAGAACATTGTCCAGCAGGTCGAGAAGCGATGTGCTGCGGTTGTGACAATAGACCTGGTAGTACTCGATGCTGAAGGACAGTGCGAAGGCCATCAGCACAAGGTGGCCGGGAGAGAAGGATTTGCCGCCCAATCCGCGCAGGGTATAAAGCAGGCCGAAGGGGAGGAAGAGGAGGATGTTGGCCACGGCATCGATGCCGAGATCCAGGAGGATGGCCGGCGAACTCAGCTGGTCCGGTGTCGGCACCCAGCGAATGTATTGCCAATGCGCGTGGCCGACAAAGTTATGCAGCGGGAGGATACCCACGAGCACGATCAGCATGCTCCAGGCACACCAGAGACGCCATGCGCGAGTGGGGGTTAGAAACACGGGTGTTTGGCTGTGGCTGTCCGCTGCACCGTTCGATTCTTGCAGAAGCAGCGGTGGGGTTTCCAGCAGATTTTCCTTCGTGAACGGCTTCCGGGGGAAGGGCAGGGGCGCGGAGGGGCGTGCGGATTACTTCTGAGCCAGTTCCGCTTCCACGGCGTTCAGCATTTCCTTCAAGTCGAAGGGTTTTTCGAAGGTCCGGTGGGCGCCGAAGAGTTTCGCGATATCCAGAAAGTTCCGGTCCCCTTGCGCGCCGGTCATCGCGATGATTTTCGTGTCCATGTATTCGCGGGTCAGTTGCAGGGTGGCTTCCAGTCCATCGACCTCCGGCATGAGCAGGTCCATGATCAGCAGGTCGGCTTTATGTTTTTGATAGAGATCCAGCGCCTCCCGCCCATCTTTCGCCTCGACGACCTTGTGCCCTGATCGTTCCAGGACATCCCGCAGGAGGCCGCGGATGGATGGTTCGTCGTCGATCACCATGATGGTCGCCATAACTACTCCTCAGGATGGGCACCGGTTCTGCGTGTGATGGAACGATTTCGCAGTATTCGGGCTCGGTTGCAGACAATTCGACTCGTAGAGGAAGCTTACCGCGGTGACGAAAGTCTGTCCAGGAAAGAGTCTGAAACAGCTGGGCATCGATTCGACCCTCTCCTGCTTCCCCTTGGTCAGACAATAGGTTACGCGCCGGTTTCGTTCATGTCTGCCTGGTCGGTAAGGGGCCGCGGCCTCATGGTCTCGTCACGCACCCAGTAGGGATACAGGGCCGGAATGACCAACAAGGTCAAGGCTGTCGAGGTCAGGAGGCCTCCGATCACTACTGTCGCCAGTGGGCGTTGCACTTCCGCGCCCATGCTGGTCGCCAAGGCCATGGGGAGAAATCCAAGGCTCGCCACCAGGGCCGTCATCAGTACCGGGCGGAGTCGATCCATGGCCCCTTGGACAACCGCCTCGCCGGTCGATGCGCCCTCCGCTTCCAGCCGGCGGATATGGCTCACCAGGACGACTGCGTTGAGCACGGCAATTCCGAAGAGCGCGATAAACCCGATGATGGCCGAGATGCTGAGCGGCAACCCCCGGAGCCACAGCGCCAGAATGCCGCCTGACAGCGCCAGCGGCACATTGAGAAAGATCAGCAGGGCAGGCCGCATCGCGCCGAAGATCACCGACAACATCCCGAGGATCAGTAGTAGCGTGACCGGCACCACCAGGGTCAGACGGCGAGCGGCCTCCTGCAGGTGTTCGAATTGCCCGCCCCAGTGCATCTCGTATCCGGCGGGCAGGGTGACTACCCGGGCGACGGCCTGTCGGGCCTCGGCCACAAACCCACCTAGATCCCGTCCTCTAATGTTGCACTCCACGACGATCCGCCGTTGCACATGTTCACGGCTGACCTGCGCCGGGCCTGAATCCACTGTGATGCTCGTCACACGCGAGAGGGGCACCAGTTCGCCATGCATGGTCGGGATCAGCAGGCGGCCCAACGACGCCGGATCCTGCGAGACCCGGTCGGCCAACCGCACGACCAGCTCGAATCGACGGGAGCCCTGCACGACAGTCCCGACGACCGTCCCCACCCTGGTCGATTGAATGAGCGTGAGCACTTCGTCGGCGGTGAGCCCGTATCGGGCGATTGCTGCGCGATCCACGATGACACGCAGCAGCGGGAGCCCTGCGACCTGTTCGACCTTGACGTCTGCCGCGCCCGGTACGGCTTGGAGCGCGCGCGCCGCGCGTTCAGCTTGCTGCTTGAGAATGTCCAGGTCGGGGCCGAAAATCTTGACGGCCAGATCCGATCGCACGCCGGCGATCAACTCATTGAAACGCATTTCGATCGGTTGGGTGAATCCGAGGCCGACACCGGGTACCTGTTCCTCGATGCGTCGTTTCATGGCTTCGATCAAGCCGTCGCGAGTCCCGGCTGTCACCCATTCCTGTTGAGGCTTGAGGATGATGAAGACATCGGAAAGTTCGACGCCCATCACATCTGTTGCCACTTCGGGGCTGCCCGTGCGCGTGACCACCTGAGTGACCTCGGGAAAACGGCGGAGCACCCGCTCGATCTCGAGTGCAGTGGCCACCGATTCGGTCAGCGAGATGCTGGGCAACCGCCACACTTGCAGCGCAAGGTCGCCTTCTTCCAGCCTGGGCACGAACTCGATGCCGAGCCTGGTTCCTGCCCCCAGGCTGATGATAAACAAGATGATGGCAATCGAGACCGGCCAGACAGGCCGCCTCATCGCCCACTTGAGCAAAGGGGCATAGGCGTCTCTCAGGCCGCAAATGACCAGAGTTTCTTGCCGGTTCACTCCCGTCCGTACGAACCAGAACGACAGCAGCGGCGTCACGGTGACCGCGAGGAGCAGGGAGCCGGCCAGGGCCATGATCACGGTGAGCGCCATTGGTTGGAACATCTTGCCTTCGATCCCGGTCAAGGCCAGGATGGGCACATACACGAGAATGATGATACTCACGGCCAGGGTCATGGGACGCAGGACTTCCCGCCCGGCCGCGAGCACGGTCACGAGTCGCTCTTCTTGATTACGCACCGGCTTGTCCGCTAATCGGCGCAGGATGTTGTCGATCATGACCACGGACCCGTCGACCAATAACCCGAAGTCG
>RRZT011184362.1_pt1 | contig 14013 bp, 18 predicted proteins | sample 2165551 | NCBI WGS metagenome assembly RRZT01 (sample SAMN10456910, study PRJNA506462) | wastewater metagenome | biome: wastewater; feature: sludge; material: wastewater sludge; isolation source: wastewater sludge with Escherichia coli K12::gfp cells carrying plasmid... | place: USA: Moscow, Idaho... | reverse complement strand
TCTGAGTCAGGCTGTAATTTTCCTTTTGATTAGAGAATTTTTTGATAACCGTAACTTGCATTTATATATATTTAAATGTTAAAATATATTAAATTTTTTATTTTTTAGGAGGGGATATGATCACATCTCGTTTACGAATTTTAATGGCTGAAAATAAAATCAAGAGTATCTCAGAGCTATACAGGCGATTAGATCAAAGTAATCTATACATATCAAGGCAGACACTTCAAAGAATATCACAAGATGAAGGTCTCCATAAAATGAATTTTGATACTATTCTGAAACTTATGAAATTTTTCAACTGTTCTCTTACTAATCTATTTGACATTAACTGGGACACTGTTTAGTGTCTTTTTATCTACATTTTTTGGTTAATGCATTTTACAATTTAACATATATATAATACAATATTTTTAGATTAATCTAAACAAACAAAAAAATTAAAACGGGATATAAATTTTTAACATCAAGAACTAAAAAGTCTAATATAATACATTACTTTCTCTTGTGTTATAATATATTCCAAAGTTACTTTCAAAAATTTCACATTAAAAAATGTTGAACTTTGAAAACACAAATACTTTTAAAGGGGGGAAATAGTACTATGAACAGCGGGCAAAAAGACCTGATATTTTATTTTCTTGAGGAAATGGATCTGAACAGTACTAACGCTGACTCGTTTCATAATCAGAGTATTTCTTTAATTAAAAAATTTGAAGAAATAGGTACTGACTACAGTGAACTTAATTCTGTTATGAATGAGCTGTCTGATCTTTTTATTAATTTATGTGCTTCTATCAAAGCCAAATACTTTGAATATGGTATTCTGACTGCTTCAACGATTGAAAATACCAGATTTGAATAAAAAAAATCTGTATCCGGTAATTTTGGATACAGACTTTTTTTTATTTATTTGTTTACGAAATATATCCTCTTATAACACTGCATTTTCTTTCAATTTCACTGACATATTTCTTGTCTTTTATTAAATTATCAGTTCAGCTCCATGTAAAATGATATTCAGCTCCTACACCTTTAAAATAAATATTCTTTCCTCTTAGATTCAAAATTACTATTCTTATCTGAAAATATAAAAATGCCGCCAGTATATCATTTATTAAAGTTACTTCTGCTTCCTGAATTTTCTTTATTCTCGACTCCCTGTCCAAGATTTTATTCGATTTTTAAACTTCTTTATCATAATTTTTATTTGAATATACTCCACAGTTATTCCCGGCTCCCGAAACAAATATATCAGGATAGCTTTTCGGATCAGCGTATATTACTTTCCATGAAGTAAAAACCATATCAAAATTATGTTGCTGAGATCTTACTACTATTTCTTTGTAGGTTTCTATCTCTAGCCCTAAATTAACTCTTAACTGTAGTGTACACCCTTAAAACTCCCCTTTTTCTCAATTAAAAATATTGACTCAGGAATTAATTAATGTTAGCATAAATAAAAGAGGTGGGGGAATTATGGCTATTACTATTTTAAGTGCCAGTTTTACTGGCATGAATTCATATATTGTCAGTGTAGAGGTAGATATTTTTAATGGTCTGCCCGGTTTTTCCATAGTCGGTATGGGCGATACCGCTATTATTGAAAGCAGAGAAAGAATAAGAAGCAGCCTAAAGAATATAGATGTTATTTTTCCTGCCAAAAAAGTCATTGTGAATCTTTCTCCGGCAGACATCAGAAAAAAAGGAAGTCAGTTTGATCTGAGTATATGTACAGGCATACTGGCAAATCTGGGTTATATTAAAAATATGCCCCGTCTGAAAAAATATCTCATTCTTGGGGAACTTTCACTGAATGGCGACGTAAAAAACTGTAAAGGAATAATAAATGCTGTTATTCTTGCCAAAAATAACAATCTTGAAGGAATTATAATCCCGTATGACAATTATAGAGAAGCATCACTAATAAAAGGAATAAAAATAATTCCGGTGAAAAATCTTACTGATGTATTCAGATTCTTAAATGAAGGAAAATACTATACGCTGAAAAACACAGAGTCTAATTCTGAGACATATACTAATGATATAGATTTTTCAGATATAAAAGGACAGTCACATGCTAAAAGGGCGGCAGAAATAGCAGCAGCAGGCGGGCATAATCTTTTCCTTATAGGAGATCCCGGTTCGGGAAAATCCATGATAGCTAAAAGAATGATCACTATACTTCCTCATATGCATGAAGAAGAAATAATAGAGACCACACGTATATACAGTATAGCCGGAATGCTTTCACCTGAATTTCCGGTAGTTTCCGAAAGACCGTTCAGAGCTCCGCACCATACTGCATCCACTGTTTCACTTGTGGGCGGTTCCACACGTCCGGGAGAGATAAGTCTCGCTTTGCATGGAGTTTTATTCCTCGATGAGCTTGGAGAATACCCGCTAAAGCTGCTTGAAGTTTTGAGACAGCCTCTTGAAGACGGAAAAATAACTATTTCCAGAGCTGATTTTTCTGCCGTTTATCCTGTTAATATGATTTTGATTACAGCGTCAAATCCTTCACCCAGCGGATACTTTCCCAATGACCCTCGCTGTACAGATACACTGCGTGATATAAAAAGATACGTAAAAAAATTCTCAGGTCCTCTTTTAGATCGTATGGATCTTTATGTGGAGCTGAAAAAGCTCTCCCACATGGAAATTTTGAATATGAATAACGGAGAAGCTTCGGCGGATATAAAAAAACGTGTTTTGAAAGCACGTAAAATTCAATATCTAAGATATAACAGCATAAAATTAAATAAAGATATGAAAAAGAAAGATCTGGAAAAATATTGCCGATTAGATGACGAAATGCTGGAATTTCTAACTCCTGTTATTGAAAAATTCGAGCTGTCTGCAAGAGCCTATGATAAAATATTAAAAGTAGCAAGAACAATAGCAGATCTTGACGAAGCAGAAAATATACAAATCCGGCATTTATCCGAAGCCTTGAATTACAGGAAAAAATAACAGTATTTTTTCCTGTTTATCTTTTTTGCTTATATAAAAAGCTGTCTCTGGATAAATTAAATTATCCAGAGACTAAAACATTTTTTCTTTATTCTGCATTACTATTAAAGAAAATCACCATCTGAGATAGATTATGATTCTATCTTAAATTCCTTTTTATAAAATCCTCTTTTTTTATTATAATTATTTCGTTCCAAACCAAACACCGTAGAGCATTAAATAAGCTAAAGGAATACAAATAATTTTTATAACTTTATGTCCTGTTTTCAAATTTTCTTTACTTCCCAGCTCCTCCAGATTTTCTCCTACCTGTTTATTCTGAGCATTATATTTTTTATGGAACCATACCTGAAAGCGAAACATCCCGTAAAACATATATGGAAAGCCTGATAATACAAGTATTACCCAAAGCGACATTATTACATAAGCCATGATCATTCCATTTCCCCTATCTATTTTTAAATCCATCATTTTAAAAGTATATCCTGCCGCAAAAGGTATAGTAATTGTAGAAATAAATAAAATCAACCCTCTTTTAAAATTTAATAATTTATTACTGTATATTTCTATAGTCGCCAGAATTGAAATAACAATAAAAAATATTATTTTTACTGCCATAGTATCTCCTTTATTGAATTTTAGATGCTTTACTTCATTACTCTATTAAAAATAATACAAGATAAAGTTATTCACGCTCTATGCAGCCCTACTTTGCAAGAATTATCAGTCCCTCCAAAACTTTAAATCCGTTCTTTTCATAAAACTTTCTCGCAGGGCAGTCTGCATCTGTATTTAGCATTATAGCATTCATTCCCTTTTTTTCTATATCCTTTTCTATCTCATTTATAAACCAGCTCCCTATACCGCTACCCTGCATATCATAATCTACACAAAATTCATCAATATAATACTCAATTCCGTTAATCCAGGGCTTTTTAAACCCAATACTCAAAGCTGCGGCTTTACCGTCTGACATCGCTGTATAACCTGTAAAATAGTTATTATTAAAATGATTATCAAAAAAAGCGACTACCTGCTCCCGTGACTCATATACATCATTCCACGGCTCTTTGGTAAATGTATTAATATATAAATCCACATACTCGTCTATCATATTTCTTGTCATTTCCACTAACACCAGATTTTTCATTTTATCCCTGCTTTCCTGTCTAAAATCATTGAAAAGTATAACATAAACACAAAAGTTTATCAATTCTATATTTTTTAAGAGAACCATACTCATTATTAAATAATCTAATTGATTTTTTACATTAAATGAATTATAATTTACCTGTATTCAACGATGAATAAATAAATCAAAGGAGAAAAAACTATGAAAAAATTATTATTCTTTACATTACTGTTATTTGGAGTTTTGAGCGTCCGGTCTTTGGCAGACGGCTGTAATGCGCAAGTTTGTATGTGTCCTAACGGTGGATATGTTACAACCGGGCAGTATTGTTCTACCAGCAGCGGTGAATCATGGATTATTACCCCCATTATAGGTGCAGTAGCTATTGATCCTGCTACGGGAAAATGGGCAAGCATCTCAAATACCAAAGATAGAAAAGAAGCTAAAAATGATGTGCTGGAACGCTGCGGTTCTGACTGTAAAGTCTTTATGGTGGACAGTAAAAGATGTGTCGGGGTTGCTTATTCCAAAAGTGATAAAATTATCGGTTCTGATTCTGCTACGGATAATTTTGGTGGAATCGGCTATAATACACGTGTAGAGAGGTCAAATGAAAAAGCACTGAAAAAATGCGAGAAAAACGGCGGAAAGGACTGTAAAATAATTGCAAATGTCTGTGCTGTCGAGGGAACAACTAAATATTAACTTATTAAATAAATTTATTAATATAAAAACAAACGGGAACATCTCAAAATAGAAATTCTTTAAAAATTTAACCGTAAAATATTTTAAAGATTTGTGTAAAGCTCTATTTTGATTTTCCCGTTTTTTATTTTGTTATTTTTCTTTCTGACTATTCTTCTGCTTTTCCAAAAGATCTTATTTTCTTAAAATTAATTTTATTTTCTGAAATTAACAGTCCTGCAAATGTAATAATTACCCCGCAGACAGAAATAATCGTCAGCTTCTCACCCAAAACCAATGCAGCACTTAGGACTGTAACTATAGGTACTATATAAATATACACACTTGTTTTTACAGCACCCAGTATATTAACAGCTGTATTCCATGCTGCAAAGCACAGAGCCGAAGCCCCTGCACCCAAAAACAATATATTAAACAAATTTACAGGATCTGCAAATCTGATAAATTCCCATTTAAAATCAGATATTAATATAGCCGGAATCATAAAAAACAAGCCGTAAAAAAATACCCGCTTTGTACTTTCAAGATTGCTGTATCCGAATTTACTGACTTTTTTCATTAATATCGAGTACAGCGACCAGAAAAATGCTGCCAATAAGGCAAGAAAATCACCTATCGGATTCAGGTTCAGATTCATCATTCCATTAAAGGAAATAAGTCCTATCCCAGTTAAAGCTATAACAAAACCGATAAAAAAGCTTACATCAGGCTTCTCGTCATCTGAAAAATAAAATGATAAAATACCCGTAAAAAATGGTGATAGTGATACAATTACTCCTGCATTGGAAGCTGTAGTATGCAGCAATGCTATATTTTCCATAAGAAAATACATTGTTATCCCGCAGAATCCGGCAGCTGCAAGTATCAATTCCTGTCTCATATTTTTCACCGATATTTTACGCGGCGACAATATAAAAAGTACTGTAAATCCTATAATAAAACGAAAAAATAATATCTCCACAGGAGCAAAGCTTTTTAGTAATATTTTAGTTGAAGTAAAGGTTGTTCCCCATACTAATATAGCGGTCAGTGCAAAGAGATGCCCTGATATTTCATTTTTTGTTCTCATTTTTTCTCCTGTTCAATATTTTCTTTAAATAATTTTTGATACTGTTTTGGTGTAAACCCTATAAAGCTTTTAAAAAACCTTGTAAAATGGCTTTGGTCCGAAAAACCAGTATTCAAAGCTACCTCTGCCGGAGTGTGCCCTTCTTCCAAATATGTTCTTGCCTTTTCTATCCTGATTGTCTCCAGATACTGATAGGGCGTCAGACCATGAACCTTATTAAAATTTCTGAGCAGTGTAAATTTGTTCTGCCCTGTTATTTTGCTTAATTCATCAAGAGTAAGCTTCTGTCTGTAATTATTCTTCATATATCTGCACAAATACTTTATTTCTTCTGCCGGTATTACTTCCTCTTCTAAAATCTGCCCGTTATATTCATCATATAATTTTTTTATAATTTTATAAAATTTTTCTTTTCTGGTTTTACTGTTTCCGGTACCCAAAACAATCATAGTATGCAATTCCTTTAATAACATCAGTATTTCTATATCTGATAAAACAGTTTTGGAAAAAGACGGCAGGTATTTTTCACCATAAATTTCCTCTGTTGCTTTCTGAATTACCTCTTTTTTTATATTAATACACCGCCAGTCAAGTGCCTCATTATTAATCTGCATGCATGTATGGCTATCAAAGGGATTCAAAATTACCAAATCCTGCGGATTTATTGTATAATCCTTATTTTTGCAGAGCAAACGGCGCTGTCCTTCTTCTACAAAGCCTATAACATAATATTCATGAAAATGATTGGGAAATTTCTGCATTATCCCGTAAAACCAGTATGCTTCTATATCAAGCTCTTTATCCAGATATATCTGCCGCTTCTCATATCCCATTTTATCTCCTTCCATTTATATATTTATAGCATGTATGTAAAAAAATTTATTGAACAATATTGACTTTTTTGTTTTTTCTCCTGTCAGGTATGGGATAATTCGGGGAATTTCAGTCTGTTATAGTCAAAAATTACCTTATCTCTGTTATAAACAAATAAAACATTATCCCTGTCGTTCTGCATGGAATTTTGAAACCCCTCTTCATCAGGTGTAAAGCCTAATACTGCTTTTTCTGTTTCAGCCAGTGACATTATGTTTATAATATTTCTCAATTCGATTTTTCTGCTGGAAAAAACATCATATATATGAAGTATATTTCCATCATACTCGGCAATAACTACAGCGTCAAGGTTTTCTATGTAATAAACAAAATTTTTCATAAAAGATGTGCAGTAAAACATAATGAGCTCAGAATTATTCACCATTGACACTTTAGATAGAGATAGACTGTTCTTGGCTTTTTCATACAAAAATTTCTTGCTCTCAATATCATTCATATCCAGTTTTTTTATCTTAGCTTCCGTCTTCACATAATTTATATCTTTAAAATAATTATACTCCTTTGTTTCTCTGAAACCGAATTTAGGATAAAAATCAAGAACATTTTTATTAGCAAAAAGATATATTAAATCACATTCGGATTTTGTATCCTCAATTGCTCTTTTTATCAGATAGCTGCTTAGTCCCTGTTTTTTATACGCTTTATCTGTCATAACAGTTCCAAGCTGTATATATTCTTTTTCTTCACCCAAAACAGAAAATTTTATTTTATTTACAGAAACATTTGAAACAGCAGACTCTCCGTCAAACAATGTATATGGAATATGCCTTTCTCCCCAGTACCCTTCCTGATACCATGTTTCAAAATCAAATCCATAGGTTTTTTCAGTTAATTTATTATATTCTTTTCGTAATTTTTCATTTTCCCTGTAATTCTTTACAAAAGCATACTTTCTGCCATTTATAGACACATACTCCACTTAATTATTCACTTGCCTTTCTACTCCTTATCCAGAAGTCTTTTTACGCTCTCATTATGCCATGGATATGGAATTACAAACTTATTTATTTTATACTTTAATTTTTTACCATCTAAAAAGCTTATAATCAGAGTATGACTAAGAAGACCTTTTTTTAATTCAAAGCCTTCTATCTCATCAAAAAATTTCAAAATCTCCGGCTTTTCATTTTCCAATGCCCCCAGAGCTGTCACAGGCAGAAGGATTATGCTGTTCTTTCCTATACCAAATATCTGCATATCTGCAAAACCGATTAATTTTGATAATTTATATCCAAATATAAAATTATCGTAATTATTTTCTATATTATACTTTTTTAAAGTCTCTTCCAAGACTTCCATTGTTATTTTTGCCATATTATAAAACCTCCCTGAATATTTTTCCGGTATTGTTTTTTTTAGATAAAACAACATCTATTTTATAATAGCATTTTACTATTATTTTTAAAAGAAAAGAATTATTCACAACCCCGATATTTTAAAAGAAAAAAGCCCGGAAGGGCTTTCATATATGTTAATATCATTTTGATAAATCCGTATCAATATTTCAGGATACTATATTATCAAAATGCTAAATTATTTCCGTAACAGTATAATGTCCGGAACTGGTAATAATATTTTCTATCAGCTCATTATCAACATCTCTTGATAATTCAAGCGAAACAATACCCTCGGCAGGATTTATCTCTACCTTTTCAGTTTCTGTAAGACCTTTTAGTGCATTTTCTATTTTTGAAGTGCACCCTGAACAACAAATTCCATTTATTTTAATAGATTTTTTCATTACCTGTCTCCTTTATTTTGAAGTTAAAATATTATAGCATACAAAATATTTTTTTGTAACAAAATTTTTTTATATTATCAGGTTTAATAACAAAAAATAAGTTTTGGCAGAGTGCTTTGCCAAAACTTATTCCTGTTTAATCCCTCTCTATCAGCAGAAAAGTAAGATCATCTTCGAGCTTTTCGCTTTCTGTGAATTTATATAATTCTTTCAGAATAATATCAAGTATATCGTCAGAGTCCTTACTTTCCAAAAGTATTTCCTTTATTCTTTCAATTCCGAAAAATTCCCCGTCTGCATTCCGGGCCTCCACTATTCCGTCTGTATATAGAAGCAGCTTGTCTCCTTTGTTAAAATCAGTACTTTTCTCCTCAAAATTTACAATATCCGGAAAATCAATTTTTGAAAAAAGTCCTAACACCTGACCCTCCGTACTCAGCTCCTCTATCTCACCCGTTTCCCCTCTGAGCAGAAAGGCACTTTCCTGTGCTGCCTTACAAAATTTCATTCTATTATTATGAAAATCAATCATCAGATAAAACAGACTGATAAATTTACCTCTGGGAAATACTCGTATTACATCTTCATTCAGTGTTTCAGTGAGCTTGGCTGTATCTTTTATATCATAGCCGTAGTTAAGAATATATACTTTCAGCATAGTTGACAATAAAGAGGCCGGTATCCCATGGCCTGATATATCCGCAAAAGCTACTGCAAAATTATTCTCGTCAACCTCCAGAATATCACAAAAATCTCCCCCTATGTCCTGCGAGGGCTTATATATGTATCTTATGCGGTAATCACCAAAATGAAGATCATTCTTAGGCATAAGGCTTTTTTGTATTTCCGATGCAAGAGTAAGCTCTTTTTCCAGGTTATTATAAAGTACAGTAAGCTCCTTCTCTCTTTTCTGGATCTCTCTGAAAAGTCTTTCATTTTCTTTTACCAATTCTGACTCTACAGCTACTCTTTTTACTGCATTGCTTATCTCTTCTCTCTTAAACGGCTTTCTTACTATTTCATTTACCCCGAGCCTTATAGTAGTAAGTGCCTGCTCAAGGTCATTATCATTAGAAAGCAGAATAACAGGTATATTTTTATCTAAATGCTTTATTTTCTTTATCACTTCAAAAAAATTCTTCTTTTCATCTTTATATTCAAGAATAACCACATCCTCGTCTATTTTCCTTTTCATGAGAAAATCCTTAGAAGAATATTCGGTTACATTGAATCTGTCATTTGTCAGAATATTTGTAATCAGCTCTTTAACAAACTGTTCGTTATTTATATTAGCAACCTTAAATTTTATGAATCTTTTCAGATTTTCATATTCTTTATAGGTATTAAATATAGAAAAATATTTATTATACTTTTCAAGAAGAAGCTTTTTGAATGAGCTTTCATCCCCCACTATGAAAATCACGGAAATTTTTCGCAAAACAGCCTCTCTTTGTATAAATAACATAAAATACAAAATTTGGGGATCAATAAAATTATCCCCAAAATCTATTAATATACTATTGTCTGTCTCTTTTTCAAAAAGAGAAAATATTTCATTCTTTGAAGTTTCTATATCTTTAAATATCACAATTTCCATATTTTTCTCCGATAATCAGCTCACCAGATCTGCCAGTATCCCGTTTATGAAATCTGGTGTCTTATCTTCACCATATTTTTTCGCCAGTTCCACTGTTTCATTAATTACTATCTCGTGCCCTGTACCTGCTTCTGTAATTTCATAAAATGACATTTTCAGAAGCGTCTTCTCCACAGTTCCCAATATATCAAAGGACCAGCCAACAAGCTTGGATTTTATTTTATCTTCGATACTTTCTTTATGCTCGGTAACATTTTTTATGTATTCTCTCATAAATTCAATATCTTCTTCTTTTGTAATGTTATTTTCCGAAAGAACCTCTGCAAGTCTCACATCCATATCATTATCTATCAGTTCTCTTTCAAATAACAGTTTAAATATTTCTTCCCTAAGCTTTCTCCTACCCATTTCGGTCCTTTCTATTTTGTTTCCTGTATGTTGTCTATATTTTTATTTTCTTCCTCTTCTTCTTTCATGCCTGAAATTTTTAATGTAGACTCAAATTCAGGTTTTTCTTTGTAATCAAGTATCTTAGTATCTTCATTTTCAGCATAAAAGGTGTAAATTTCCTGATTTTGTATAAGCTTTTTTATCTTAAAATATGATTTTTTAAGCTCTACACCTGTAGAATTAAAAAGATACTCCACCAGTTCATTCTGCAATTCCTGAAGTCTGCTGTTCAGATTTTTTATCGAATACAGTTCCAGAACTGCATTTATTACTACTCCACGTCCTTTTTTGGCTGTTTTTGTTTTTATTGACTTTATAAACTTCTGTGCTCCGAGATATTCTCTTACCAGATTGTTTATAGTTTTATATGTTACTGTGATTTCACCATTTTTGCTTTTTATTACTTTATTTTCAGAGTATTTCGTCAGTCTGTGGACAAAATATAAAACGAAAATTATCAGATATACTATTATTAACAGTATTAACATTATTATTACCTGTGGATCAGATAAATCTATTCTTCGATGTATCACTTCCAAATATCCTGTCTTCATGATTAAATCTGACAAACCCAGTCCTATCACAATAAGACTCCCGGAAATTATCGATAACCAAGCTAAAAATACTAAAAATGTTATCATTTTTACCTCCCTACGCATGTCCAGTGCAGTAACCCGTTTTTTTTAGCCAGACGTGACACCACACCAATTCATATTTTGTTTAAATAACAAAGCTCTTGACACTGCCATATTTCGTTATCTTTAAATCATTGTTTATAATTCGCTTTCATCCACTATTTCTTCTGCATCCAAAGGTTTTACTTCTGCATTTTCCAGCTTTGGTACATCATCTTTAACTATTTTCTGAATATACACATTTACTTCCTGTACTTTCAGACCTGTCATTTCAGTTATTGCTTTAACTACTCTTTTTTGTATTTCTCCAGCCAGTGCCGGAAGCTGAAATCCCATTTTTGCTATTACATAAAGATCTATTGTACACTCAGTTTCTCCTACTTCTACCTCAATTCCTTTATTCCCGGAAGATGAAACAGATTTAAAAAATTTTGTAAATTCATTTTTCGGCTCTGCACCTGCTAAACTGTATACACCTTCCACATCTGAAGCAACCGAACTCGCTATTGTAGCTACTACTTCCGAAGAAATGCTTATATTTCCTAAATCATTCATATTTGTTCCTCCTAAATTTTAATTATTAAAATGTGTTTCAATAAAGTTTGTAAATATATCTCCGCTTTCAAAATCCTCATTTTCAAGGACCTTTAAATGAAAAGGTATTGTAGTTTCTATTCCTTCAATTATAAATTCTCCCAGTGCTCTTTTCATTCTTGTTATAGCTTCTTCTCTTGTATTACCCCACACTACCAGTTTTGCTATCATTGAGTCGTATTGCGGAGGTATTTCATATCCCTGATAAGAATGTGAATCCACTCTTACGCCTACTCCTCCGGATGTTATATATGTTTCGAGAGTACCTACTGAAGGAAGAAAATTATTTGCCGGATCTTCTGCATTTATTCTGCATTCTATTGCGTGTCCTTTTATATGTATATCTTTTTGTGTAAAACTTAATTTTTTACCGGCTGCTACTCTGATTTGCTCTTTTATCAGATCTATACCTGTTATTTCTTCTGAAATTGTGTGTTCTACCTGTATTCTTGTATTCATCTCCATAAAATAGAAATTTCCGCTTTTATCTACAAGAAATTCCAATGTCCCCACACTGTCATACTTTATTCCTTTAGCAAGTGCCACAGCTGTTTTTCCCATTTTTTCTCTTATACTTTTGTTTATTCCTGCAGAAGGTGCCTCCTCTATAAGCTTTTGGTGTCTTCTTTGTATAGAACAGTCTCTTTCTCCAAGATGAACTACATTTCCAAATTTATCTCCGATTATCTGAATTTCCACATGTCTTGGCTCTTCCACATATTTTTCTATATATACATCCGGATTTCCAAATGCTGCCTGTGCTTCTGTCTGTGCAGCAACCATATTTTCTTCCAGTTCTTTTTCGTTTCTTGCTATTCTCATCCCTTTTCCGCCCCCGCCGGCAGTTGCCTTTATGATAACAGGATAAGTTATTTCTTTTTTGGCAAGAATTCTTGCTTCTTTTATATCTTTTATTATTCCGTCAGATCCTTTAGTAATAGGTACTTTATGCGCGATTGCAGTGGCTCTGGCAGTTGCCTTGTCTCCCATTTGACTGATAATTTCAGGACTTGGTCCTATAAATACTATATTATTTTCGGCGCATATTTTTGCAAATCCTGCATTTTCTGAAAGAAACCCGTATCCCGGATGTATTCCTTCAGCTTCTGTTACAAGTGCGGCTGAAATTATATTCGGTATTTTCAGATATGATTCTGATGCACTTGCAGGCCCTATACATATAGCCTCATCAGCAAGTTTCACATGCAATGATTCTTTATCTGCCTCTGCATATACTGCTACTGTCTTAATACCAAGCTCCCTAGCTGCCCTGATAACCCTAACAGCAATTTCTCCTCTATTGGCAACTAATATCTTTTTAAACATTTTTCCTCCTAATAATTATTCACTTATCTCAATCTCAAATAAATTTTTTCCGTAATCTACGATTGATTGATCTGCCACGAATATTTCCGTAAGTATACCGCTCACAGGAGCCTTTACATCGGTTGCTACCCCTATAGCTTCTATCGTGGCAAGTTTTGCACCCTCTTTTACTTCCATTTCTTTTTCAATATTTAAAAATTTAATTTTCCCAACATTTTTAGATTTTACAATTTCTTTTGCCGGTTCAGGCTCTTCAATAAAAACTACTTTTTCCTGAACACTCTGGAAATTAGTATTCGGACTCTTGGCATTTTTCAGATGCAGCTTTTCTGCCCCGATATTTACCTTAATTTCACCCAGGTCTTCTTCCTTTATAAGTTTCATTAACTCCTTTATTTCTTTTAATTCCATTTTTCCTCCTGCAAAAAATCTTTATATAATTTTATCACACAGTTGTTCTTTTTGCAATCTAATAGTTACAGACAGCTTAGAGAACTGTCTTTTCATAATCAGAATCTTTTTATTTTATTGTAAATTTTATCTTACGCAAACTATAAAATACCTGAAACTATTAATGCCGAAACTTCTGCACTCATCCCCCTGATTTTCGGTATAAACATTCGAGTCAGAATACCGCTGATCTCTGCTGCATAGATATCGCTATTTTATTTTTATCTTTTTATAACTGAATAATTGTGAAAGCTCCTCTATAAATTTTGCTGTAATGCTTACTCTGTATTTCTCGCTTAGTTTTATTATCTCTTTTTTACCGGCTTCATTTACTGCAAAATATACCTGATTCGGTCCTTTATTTTCTGTTATGACTTTTTTCACCTGAACCATTTGTCCTTTTGTTTCCTCATCTATCAGTATATACAGTTTCAGTCTGTGATTTTC
>RRZT012089101.1_pt1 | contig 14014 bp, 11 predicted proteins | sample 2165551 | NCBI WGS metagenome assembly RRZT01 (sample SAMN10456910, study PRJNA506462) | wastewater metagenome | biome: wastewater; feature: sludge; material: wastewater sludge; isolation source: wastewater sludge with Escherichia coli K12::gfp cells carrying plasmid... | place: USA: Moscow, Idaho... | reverse complement strand
TACTATCTTCACCACCTTCTCCCGTATTAGATCGAGCTCCTAATTTATTCATTGCAAGAGCTAATGCTTCATGTGCTTCTTTAGAAAGGGCACCGAAGCTCATGGCACCTGTAACAAAATGCTTAACAATAGATTCTACAGGTTCTACCTTATCTATAGGAATAGGGTTGCGCTTGATGTCGAAGAAATCACGAATGAAGATTGGCTGGTCTTTTTCATCAGCTAATTTTGTGTATTTTTTAAAAAGCTCATAATTACCTGTTCGTGTGGCTAGTTGTAGGGTAGCGATCGTTTCAGGATTCCAGGCATGTTTAATACCGTCTTTGCGATAATGAAATTGCCCAAGATTTGGTAGAAATTCTATATTTGTTTTTTTATCAAAAGCTTTGTCATGGAATGTGATAGCATCTTTCGCAATTGTTTTTAAGCCAATACCTCCGATAGTGGAATATTCTGTTCCAAAATAGGTTTGTAAAAGATTCTCAGATAGTCCAATACTTTCGAAAATCTGAGCTCCACGGTAGCTACGAATGGTACTTATGCCCATTTTTGCCATAATCTTTAGTAGCCCCTTCTTTATAGCTTTGATATAGTTAGCTTCGGCTGTAGCATAGTTTTCCTGAATTTTCCCTTTTTTAACAAGATCGTCAAGAATAGCATAAGTCATATAAGGGCAGAGAGCTGATACACCATAGCCTAGTAATAAAGCGGCATGCATTACTTCACGAATTTCACCACTTTCTACAATTAGTGCAGTCTGTACTCGTTTGCCTACATTGATAAGATAGTGATGTACGGCACTAGTTGCTAATAGGGAAGGAATTGCAACATGTTCTTCATCTACGTCACGGTCACTAAGAATAATGTAATTGTAACCATCATCTACACTCTTTTCTGCTTGGTGACAAAGGTTATCCAAAGCTTCACGGAGCCCTTTATCTCCTTTACTGCGTTCGAATACTATAGGTAATTTAATAGTGTTGAACCCTTTATAGCGAATATTACAGAGTATATCAAGTTGCGAATTTGTCAAAATAGGATGTTGCAAACGAACCATTTTACAATTTGATTCATCAGGATTCAAAATGCCGGAGCCGACACGCCCAATGTATTCTGTAAGGCTCATTACAGAGCTTTCTCGAATAGAGTCTATAGCAGGGTTCGTTACTTGGGCAAATTGCTGGCGGAAGTAATTGAAGAATATCTGAGGTTTGTTAGAGAGTACAGCCAAAGGGGTGTCATTGCCCATGGATGCTGTTGGTTCCTGGCCTTTAATAGCCATAGGAATGATAGTATCCTGAATATCTTCTTCTCCGAATCCAAATTCAATTTCTTTACGGGTAAGATTTTCAATACTGTTGGAAACTTTTCTGCCAGAGCGAATATTTTCCAACTGAATACGGTTAGTATTCAGCCATTGGTGATACGGATGTTCTTTGGCGAGCCGTTCCTTAATTTCGCCATCATAATAGATTTTTCCTTCTTCTGTATCTATTAATAGAATTTTACCAGGTTGCAGACGTCCTTTTTCTGCGATTTCACTCGGATCAAAATCCATAACACCAACTTCACTGGCTACAACCATAGTATCATTCTTGGTGATTGTATACCGGGCTGGACGAAGACCATTTCGGTCGAGCATTCCTCCTGCATATCTCCCGTCACTGAACATTAGTGCAGCAGGTCCATCCCAAGGTTCCATCAGAATAGAATAATATTCATAAAATGCTTTCAGATTTTCAGAGATAGGATTCTTGTCATTGAAACTTTCTGGAACCATAACAGACATTGCATGTGGTAAGGTGAGACCACTCATTATAAGAAATTCGAAAGCATTATCGAAACTGGCAGAGTCGCTCATTCCTGGTTGTATGATAGGAGAGATTTCTTTGATGTCTCCTAATGCTTCAGACGAAAGAACGCTTTCACGAGCTTTCATCCAACTGCGGTTACCACGTATAGTGTTAATTTCACCATTGTGAGCAACTAAACGAAAAGGTTGTGCTAAACTCCATGTGGGAAAGGTGTTGGTGCTAAACCTACTGTGTACCAAAGCTAATCCACTGGTGAAGTAATTGTTAGTCAGGTCTGGATAATATTGACGGAGCTGAAGGCTAGAGAGCATCCCCTTATAAACAATTGTCTTGCTTGAGAGAGAGCAAATATAAAAATCTTTATCATCTACTCGCTTTTCTATCTTTTTCCGAATGATATATAAAGAACGTTCAAAATTGACAACTTCATTATCGGTTACTCCTGTAATAAAAACTTGTTTAATGTCAGGTTCTGATGATTTTGCGGCTTCACCCAAGCAAGCTGGATTTGTTGGTACGTTGCGAAGATGCATTAATGAAAATCCTTCACGTTCAATCTCTTCAATCATAATGGAGAGGATGTTTTGCTGTCTTTTTTCATTCTTAGGTAAAAAGATTAAACCTGTACCATACTTTCCCTTTTCTGGGACAGGAATACCTTGAAGAAGAATAAATTCGTGAGGAATTTGCAGAAGGATTCCAGCACCATCACCGGTTTTGCCATCAGCGCCTTCAGCACCTCTATGGCGGAGGTTTTCAAGTACTTTTAATGCATTGTCGATAAGATCGTGGCTTTTGTTGCCGTGGATATTGACTACCATGCCGACTCCGCACGCATCGTGTTCATTGCTGGTATTATACAATCCATTTCCCATGTTTTGTTGCATTTGATTCATAATTTTTGTAATTTCCCTATCAGTCTGTGTGCAAAAATACAAAAATAGTTTCAAATCATTACGAAAATATTAGAAAAAAATAATATTTTTTTTATTTAAAGGGCCTTGTTGTGTTAGATTAAAAGTAATTCATAAGAATGCTTATAAAAAACTTACAGACTGTAAGTGAAATTCTTCTTTTCTCTTACAGCCTGTAATTCTTATTTAATTTATGAATATTCAAAATGAATATTTATTATATGTTATTTATTCATTTTTCATAAGCAAAATATTATTGTATACGTTCTGGATTCATTACATGTATCCCAGCCATCTTAAAATATCGTTCAAATTAGCCACTATTAGTAGTAAGAATAGTACAGTAATGCCTGCATATTCTGCACGTATCATAAAGGTCTCGCTTGGTTTGCGCCGGGTAACCATTTCGTAGAGTAGAAATAATACATGTCCTCCATCAAGTGCAGGAATAGGAAGTATATTCATGAAAGCTAAAATGATACTTAAGAAAGCTGTCATCTTCCAAAACATGTACCAATCCCAATGTGGAGGGAATAGGCTGCCTATAGCTCCAAAACCTCCTAAGCTCTTTGCCCCATCAGCTGTGAATACATAGCGCATGTCGCTTACATAGCCCTTTAAGACATTCCAACCATATCTGATACCTGCAGGAAAACTTTTTAAGAAACTATAGCTGACATGTGTAATTTTATACATTTCTTGATAATTTTTCTGGAAGACTCCCATTTTTAGATCTGGAGTCAATGTCAGATTAAGGGTGTCAAGTTTGTTTGCTCCAGCCTGAGCATAAACAAGACTTATGTTTCGGACTTTCATACTGTCCTGATGGTTTTTTGCACTTCCCAGTTCATCATCAAGGCGTCCAACTTGCTCGTCGAATTCATTCCATGAATCAATATGTCTATTGTTAATAGCAATGATCTTATCACCGGCCTTAATACCAGCTTTCATAGCAGGAGAGCCAGTGTCAAGGCTATCAATGACAGCAGGAACAAATGGTCTGACAAAGACGGGAGACGTTTTCAGCATGCTCAAAAGGTTGATATTGCCAGGAAGGTTGATACTTAATTTTTTTCCATGACGGATAACGTCAGCACGGTGAGCTTCAGAAAGATCACGATAGACATCAACGTTAAAATCTTTGAAAGGTCGTATATCTGTACCTACAAGAATATCGTGATCTTTAAAACCATAAGATTTGGCTTCTTTATTGAACTTCATGCCCATGTTCATATTTTTAACCTGAACATAGCTTTCTCCCCAGTAGAACATAATCATTGAGTAGATGAAAAGCGCTAGTAAAAAGTTAACCGTGACACCACCTATCATAATAAGGAGCCGTTGCCAAGCTGGTTTGCTTCTGAATTCCCATGGTTGGGCAGGTTTGTGCATTTGATTTGTGTCGAAACTTTCATCTATCATACCTGATATTTTACAATATCCACCAAGTGGAAGCCAACCGATACCATAAGTAGTTTCACTGTGCTTTGGTTTGAATTCAAATAAGTGAAACCATGGATCGAAAAAAAGATAAAACTTCTCAACACGGACTCCAAAGAGTTTAGAAAAGAAAAAGTGTCCTCCCTCGTGGAGTAGTACCAATAAAGAGATTGACAACATAAATTGCAGCAATCTGATCAAAAATGTATCCATATTTTATTTCTTGATAATTTCATTAGCAATCCTGCGTGTTTCTGCATCTGTTTGCATATAAACATCAAGATCGGGGTTTTTATTAAATGTAATTTTGCTCATGCATTCTTCAATGACATCCGCAATTTGCAGGAAACTGCATTCATCACGACGGAAAGCTATATTGGCTATTTCGTTGGCTGCATTGACAATACATGGCATATTTCCACCTTTTTTAATAGCTTCAAAAGATAGAGCAAGACATTTGAATTTTTTTATATCTGGCTTGAAAAACTCGAGTTTTTGTTGTTTGAACAAGTCAAGACGATCACTATTCAGATGCAATCGTTTTGGATAGGAGAAAGCATACTGGATTGGCAGGCGCATATCTGGGATACCAAGTTGAGCTTTTACAGCTCCATCGATGTATTGTACCGCACTGTGTACTATACTTTGAGGATGTATTAGTACTTGAATTTTTTCTGCTGGAATACCGAAAAGCCATTTAGCTTCAATGACTTCGAATCCTTTATTCATTAAGGTAGCAGAGTCAATTGTGATTTTTGCACCCATATTCCATGTCGGATGCTTGAGAGCGTCAGCTGCTGTGACGTATTTTAATTGCTCATGGGTATATTGCCGGAAGGGTCCTCCCGAACAGGTAAGTAGAATTTTTTCTATTTCATTATTCTCTTCGCCTACAATACATTGAAATATGGCAGAATGCTCACTATCTACAGGCAAGAGTGGTACGTGATATTGCTCAACGAGATTACAGATGAGTTCACCAGCTACAACAAGAGTCTCCTTGTTAGCAAGGCAGATCTTCTTGTGAGCTTTTATTGCATTAATTGTTGGGACGAGTCCAGCAAATCCCACCATAGCTGCCAATACTATATCAATAGGGCCAGATTCTACGATCTGCTCCAGAGCTTCTTTCCCAGCAAAGATTTTAATGTCAGGACAGTCACAGAGTCTTTCCTGAAGTTCTTTATACCTGTCTTCGTTAGCGATGACTACAGCAGCGGGGTTAAACTCGTGAGCTTGTTCTACTAATTTATCGACACTATTATTTGCCGTTAAGCAATAGACCTCATATAACTCTGAATGTTGTCGGATGACATCTAAAGCTTGAGTACCGATACTTCCGGTACTTCCAAGTATACATATTTGCTGTTTTTTCATTTTTCTAAGTCTAATAAACCTTCTGGGAGTTTTATGATGATTTTACGGTTCTTTATGTCAACCTTATTAATAAGGTTTTCAGAAGCCGGAATTAAAGCATCTTTACCTTTTTCAGTTTTTATATCAAAAAGGGTATTAATGGTAGAGTCATCAACGGATTGGATTGTACCAACGAGATGTTTTTTAGTATCATAAAGTTGGTATCCAATAATTTCATCCCAGGAAACATATTCTTTTTCACTGTCAGAAAGATTTCTTGGGAAATATACTTCACTGCCGGTAAGTTCTTTGGCTTGTTTTTGTGAGTCTATATCCTCCAGTTTTACAAATGCATTCTCATTACTATGAATTTGGTATTCTTCAATAAAGAAAGGGACAAGGATGCCATCTTTTTTTAATAGAAGATAATCAGCATCTACGCGATCGAATACATCGTCATCAAACAGAAATGTTATTTCCCCATTTATGCCATGAGGCTTGCCCATGAGACCTATCTTATAAACATCTTTCTCTTTTATCATTTGTTGATACGTGTGATTTTTGCACCGAGTTGGTTTAGACGAAGTTCTATATCCTGATAACCTCGATCTATTTGTGCAATATTTGCAATTGTACTAGTGCCGTCGGCACTCATTGCAGCGATAAGTAAAGCGATGCCGGCACGAATATCAGGACTAGTCATTTTGCCAGCACGCAGTGTCTTATGGCGATCGTGTCCAACAACAACGGCACGATGTGGGTCACAGAGAATAATTTGTGCACCCATATCTATAAGTTTATCTACAAAGAATAAACGGCTTTCAAACATTTTCTGATGAATCAATACTGTGCCGCAGGCCTGTGTGGCAACAACAAGGAGAACGGATAGTAAGTCAGGAGTTAATCCAGGCCAAGGAGCATCTGATAAAGTCATAATAGTTCCATCAATAAAAGAATCTATTATATAATGTCTTTGTTGTGGAATGATGAGGTCATCGTCCTCTTCAATGATTTTGACTCCCAAACAGCGGAAAGCGTTAGGTATGAGACCTAGATTTTTGATAGATACATTTTTTATTCGAATATTTTCCCCAACCATAGCTCCCATACCGATAAATGATCCAACCTCAATCATGTCTGGAAGAATGGTGTGTTCTGCTCCGTGTAGTTCATTCGTGCCAATAATTGTTATTAGGTTGCTGCCGATACCACTGATGCTGGCACCCATAGTGTTTAGAATATGGCAGAGTTGTTGAATATAGGGTTCACAGGCTGCGTTATATATAGTCGTAGTCCCTTCAGCCATTACGGCAGCCATTATAATATTGGCAGTCCCAGTTACAGATGCTTCATCGAGGAGCATGTAGCATCCTTTAAGTTTTTTAGCTTTAATCTGGTAAACATCTCGTTCCTCATCATGAATGAATTTTGCACCAAGGCTACTGAATCCTTGAAAGTGAGTGTCCAGACGTCGCCGGCCGATTTTATCTCCACCAGGTTTAGCTATTGTCGCTTTTCCAAAGCGTCCTAGAATTGGTCCAATCATTAAAACGCTACCACGAAGTTTTGCACATTTTTGTACAAATTCTGTACTTTCCAGATAATCTAAATTAAGTTCATTACTTTGGAATGTATAGTCATTTCGTGAATGTCTGGTTACTTTGACGCCTATATCCTGAAGTAATTTGATTAAATTGTTGACATCAAGAATATCAGGGACATTCTGTATATGTACAGGCTCAGTGGTAAGGAGTGTAGCACAAATCACTTCTAATGCTTCATTTTTTGCTCCTTGGGGAGTGATGGTCCCTTTCAGCGAATGACCTCCTTCAATAATAAAAGATTCCATAGATCTTATTTTTTCTTCTTTTTCCCACCTGTCATCTCGTGATCATTGATTTTGTCAAAAGAGAAATGATCCAGATCTAATTGTACTTTTCCATCTGTATAGCGAGCCAAATCATCGGCAACCTTTTGGTCATCGCTTGTGCCATGACTCCACTGAACCAAATTTCGTTTCATTTGGTTAGCAGTTATTCTGACTAACTCTTCACGCTCTTCGCCTGGCTTTTCTGTTTTCAGCTTATCGAAAAGTTCAAAAATCATAGAGCCATAGTGGCGTACAGGGATTTTTTTCATCGGATATTCCATAGGTTCAGGTTTCGTAGCAATTTTAGTAGCCTGATTTACATCATAAGGATAATCGATATCAAGCTGGAATTTACTCATAATAGCGAGGTGATCCCATAGTTTTTGCTTATAATTCTCATCGTTGTAACTGTCCTTAGGAAACATTCTTTCCATAATCTCAACGATCGTGTTGGCACATTTCTGACGTTCATCTCTATCTTTAAGCTTCAGACAATAGTCCACCATGTCTTGGACCTCTCTTCCATATTCCGGCAAGATGAGTTTTTCGCGCTGAGTATTATAGTCTAATCCTTCAATGTTCATTTTCTCTATAATATTTTTATGTTTATAAGAGTTTCTTTGGCTTCTTTGCTACGAAATCTTTCAAATAGAAAGGAACAAAGTAGGCCACATCCTCAAATTTTTCTTCGGCAATGCATTTCTCTGCGAGAGGGAACATGTTTTTTGCTAAAGGCTCTATATTTTTGATAAGCCGGGCATTTGGATGGTTTATAACTTCCATGCATTTTGCTGCACCGTTACCAAAGAAGTATACTGATTTTTGGTCAAGATATTCTTTGTAAGTATCTTTGGTTACATCATCTGCTTGAATAGTACGGACTTCTTTAAGAGATTGACTAAATACCTGGGCATAGACCTCCATTCTCCGGGCATCAAGCATAGGAACAAGGTAAGCGTCTTCTTCTTTGATTTTTTCCTGAAGAAGGACTGGCACAGCGAGGAGCTTCAGGGTAGGAATTCCTATCAGTTTAACCCCTCTTCCATAGCAGATACCTTTGGCCATAGATGCACCGATACGAAGACCGGTGTAAGATCCCGGACCGCAACTTACCGCAACCGCATCCAATGGTATGGCATGATTGTCAATAAATGATAAAGCTTCATCAACGAATACTCCCAGTTTGACAGCATGGTTAGGCCCACTGTGATCCTCTTTGTTGAAGATACATTCGCCGTCATTACTGATGGCAACAGAGCATACATCTGTGCTCGTTTCAATATTTAATATACACGACATAAACAAATATATTCTTAAATAAGGTGCAAATTTACGCTTTTTCTCGCATTTTTTTGTACTTTTGCAGAAATTTAACGTGAAAGTAATTATGATACAGTCAATGACAGGTTATGGCAAGGCAGTCGTAACTTACAATGAAAAGAAGATTAATGTTGAGATTAAATCATTAAACAGCAAGTCGCTGGATCTCTCAACTCGTATCGCTCCTATATATCGAGAAAAAGAGATGGTCATTCGCCAAAACATAGCGAAAGAACTGAAGCGAGGTAAGGTTGACTTTTCTATTTGGATAGAAAAGGATGCAAATACAGATGCGTCTACAATAAATGCTAAAATTGTAGAAAATTATTACCATCAAATTAAGGATATATCTGTCCATTCTGGTATTCCAGAACCGAATGATTGGTTTTCCACATTACTTCGATTCCCAGATGTTGCTGCAAAGTCGGATATGGAAGAATTATCTGATGAAGAATGGAATAAAGCTTGTGAGGCGATAGATCAGGCTATTAATAATCTTATTAGCTTCCGCAAACAGGAGGGGACAGCACTTCAGAAAAAGTTTGATGAAAAAATTGATAATATAGAAAAACTTCTTGCGAGTATTGAACCTTATGAGGAGTCTCGTGTTCCAAAAATTAAGGCTAAACTTATAGATGATTTGAAACAGATTCCAGAGGTGGACTATGATAAAAATCGTTTGGAGCAAGAACTCATCTATTATATTGAAAAACTTGATATCAGTGAAGAGAAACAACGCCTAACGAATCACTTGAAGTACTTCCGTGAAACGATGGAAGAAAATCAGCCAGTAGGGAAAAAATTGGGATTTATCGCTCAGGAAATGGGTCGTGAAATCAACACTACAGGTTCAAAAAGTAATCAGGCAGAGATGCAGAATATAGTAGTCAAGATGAAAGATGAACTAGAGCAGATTAAAGAGCAAGTTTTAAATGCACTCTAATTATAGAAATGGAACAAAGCGAAGGTAATAATAATCAAGAAAATTCTGTTGTACATAGGCATAGAGGAAAACTTATTATTTTTTCGGCACCTTCTGGTTCTGGGAAAAGTACTATTGTACAATATTTAATGAGTAAACATCCAGAGTTTCATCTAACTTTCTCCATTAGTTGTACAAGCCGGGCCCCAAGAGGAACAGAAAAAAATGGAGTAGAATACTATTTTCTTTCAGAGGATGAATTTCGTGAGAAAATTACAAATCAAGAATTTTTAGAATATGAAGAGGTTTATCCTGGTCGATTTTATGGTACATTAAAGTCACAAGTAGAAAACCAGATAACTCAGGGACAGAATGTTATTTTTGATGTTGATGTCAAGGGTGGATGTAATCTTAAGCGCTTTTACGGTGACGAAGCTTTAGGCGTTTTTGTCCAACCGCCTTCGATTACGGAATTGCGTAAAAGGCTTGTCGGCCGTGCAACTGATGCACCCGATGTCATTGAGCAGCGCCTTTCTAAGGCTGCTTATGAGATGACGTTCGCCTCTCATTTTGATCATATTGTGGTCAATGATGATCTTTACAAGGCTGAGCGGGAAACTTATGGGATAGTCAAAGCTTTCCTGCAGAAATAATAGACGAAACGTGAATAAAAAAAGAATTGGATTCTTTGGTGGGAGTTTCAACCCTATCCATGTCGGTCATGTCTTGTTGGCGAAAGCTCTTCTTCGGGCAGTAAAACTCGATGAGGTGTGGTTTGTCGTGTCTCCGTTAAATCCGTTCAAGTATCATTCCACTAGTCTGTTAGAGGATAGCAAAAGGCTGGAAATGGTGAAGATTGTTTTGGAGGGTGAAAAAAAATTCAAAGTCAGTGATGTTGAGTTTAATCTCCCTAAACCATCTTATACTATTAATACCTTACATTATCTTAGCAAGACATACCTTGACGATGATTTTATTTTATTGATAGGTGCTGACAATTGGGTGGCATTCGACAGATGGAATGGACATGAGCAGATCCTTCATGATTATGAAATTGCTATTTATCCTCGAAAAGATATTTATATAGATGTTACTCAGCTGCCGCAGAATGTGTGTTTAGTTGATACTCCTTTGCTTAACATTAGTAGTACAGAGATACGAAAAATGCTTAAAAGCGAACAGTCTATTCGTGGACTGATTCCAGATTCAATCTATGATAAAGTTATAAAGTATTATAAAGAATGAGGTTTAGTTCATGAAAATAATGAGTGTTTTCCGGAAGTTCTTACAGAAGTTTTTTATTCCTGTGCAATTGAATGGCATGTTTTTTGCATTCATGTATATCCTTGGTGTCTTATGTGCATGGGTAACTACGTCATCTGGTGATGAATTGTATAAGAATCTTTATACGGAGCTTTTTGTTGATGTATATGTAATCTGTGTCATTTTGGCTTTGATGCCAAGACGGGTTCGTTTTTGGATCCGCCAACTATTATACATTATTTTATATGCTACAGCGTTAGCTGATGTTTATTGTTATGTGAATTTTGATTCTACGTTGAATCCTTCTATGCTTTTGCTGGTGGGAGAAACTAATGGTCGTGAGGCCGAAGAATTTATATCTTCACTAGTGTCACCATCGCTTATCTTCAGCAATGTGGGATGGATTTTTCTCTTATTGTTGTTTCAAATTTCACTTGCTTTGTTTCCCAAAATTATGAAGCGAATGAATTCTTCGATTCAAGATAAATGGTTGCTGTTGTCGTGTCAGTGGAAAGCAATTTCTGGAAAGATTGTTCCTTATGCAGGATTGTTTTGTCTGACTTTTTTGATATGGGGAATTGTTGCTGGAGCACATAACAAAGTAGCAACCTATAAATTGATGAGTGGCAGAACTATAGGCGATGTAGAACACACCTTGACAGAGAATGATCATGCAGTATTATATACTCCGATAAGCCGGTTAATTTTCAGTCTTTATGCTAACTCTTTGGCTTCTCAGCAGATTGATCAGCTTATTGCAGCTACGAATAAGATTCATGTAGATAGTTGTAGTTACACTTCGCCCACGATTGTTTTGATTATTGGTGAGAGCTACGGCAAGCATCATTCTCATATGTATGGATATTTTAAAGAGACAACGCCAAGACAGGAAAAATTGGAGAAATCAGGACAATTAGTCAAGTTTAATGATGTGATTACTTGTTGGAATTTGACAAGTTTTGTTTTTAAAAATGTATTTTCGCTTCATGTGATAGGACAAAAAGGAGAGTGGTGTGATTATCCTTTGTTTCCAGAGCTTTTCCGAAAATCAGGTTATCGTGTATCCTTCTTAACCAATCAGTTTTTACCTCGAGCAAAGCAGGCCGTCTACGATTTCAGTGGTGGATTCTTTTTGAATAATCCAATTTTGAGCAAGGCTCAGTTTGATCTTCGGAATACTCAGCTTCATCAGTATGACGATGGATTGCTGGATGATTATGATCATTTCTTGTCGAGTGGGAAAATCCAGTTGGCTAAGAATAATGAGGATAAAAAACATAACAATCTAATCATTTTTCATCTTATTGGTCAACATGTCACCTATAAGGATCGTTATCCTCAAGGCCGTGAGCATTTTTGGGCATCCAGTTATGAGAAGGAGCGGCCAAACCTTAATGATCATCAGCGTAAAGTGTTGAGTCAATATGATAATGCTGTTTATTATAATGATTCTATTGTAGATCAAATCGTAAATCGTTTTAAGAACAAGAATGCTATAGTTATCTATATGCCAGATCATGGAGAGGAATGTTATGAGGAGAATAGGGGTTTTATTTGCCGTAACCATTCTTCCAAAATTGATTATCCTCTGGCTAAGTATGAATTTGAAATACCATTTTGGATTTACTGTTCATCAAAGTATATTCACTCTCATCCCGAGATATATAAAGAGGTCATAGAGGCCAAAAATCGTAAGTTTATGACAGATGCTTTACCTCATATGCTTCTTTATCTGGCAGGAATACATACCAAAGATTATCATGATGAGTTTAATTTGTTAAGTCCTAAGTATAAAGAAAATCGGTTGAGAATTATGAAGAATTCTGCTGATTATGATAAACTGCGCGATGCAGCGCTTAAAGAGAAGAAAAAAAATGAATAAGGAATTGTTGACAAGAAATGAGTGTAATGCTTTGCGTGGATTAGCCATTATCGGCATTTTCTTGCATAATTACTGTCATTGGCTTAACCCTATTGTCAAGGAAAATGAATATCAGTATTTTCAGCATAATGTAGACTGGTTAACGCAGGTTATGATTAGTCCTAATCTTAATTTTTTTGTTCATTTGATTTCTTTTTTTGGTCATTATGGGGTGCCCGTCTTCTTGTTTTTAAGTGCATACGGGCTAGTCAGAAAGTATGAAAATCAGGATTATATAGGTAAGCATCATGTTTCTGTGTATGGCTTTGTTCGTTATCATTTTCTAAAGCTTTTCAAGATGATGATCGTCGGTTTTGTGATATTTTTAGTGATAGATCAAATAACTCCTGGGTCTTTTCACTATGATTTTCTGGACGTGATCGCCCAATTAGGATTGTTTAATAATTTTATACCTCATCCTGATTTGCATATTTGGCCTGGACCTTATTGGTTTTTCGGTTTGATGCTTCAATTATATATTATCTATCGTTTGCTGTTGTATCGTCGGAGCTGGAAGTGGATTGTTGGTGCCATGTTGGTTTGTTGGTTAGCTCAAATCTTTTGTAATCCAGAAGGCGAACCTTTAAATTATATTCGTTACAGTTCGATAGGTGGAATGTTGCCATTTGGGTTAGGGCTGCTGTATGCTCGTTATGGCAAGACTTTGACTACTCAGCAAAATAGCATTATGGCTGTAATATCGGCATTGCTTATAGTAGCAGGAAGTTACAACTATCAGGCTTGGTTCTTTGTTCCGGCTTTTGTCTGCACTTTTTGTGTAGGCTTTATTAAATCTGTTACAGCTTTGGCAGACCATTCTTCTTTTTGTAGCCGTCTGTTTAACGGATTAGTATGGATGGGAAATGTGAGCGCAGCACTTTTTATTTGCCATCCTATTACTCGTAAAATTTTTATTCCTATCAGTTGTAAGGGTGATATTTATACAGGTTTGTTGATATACGTTATTGTAAGTGTTTGTCTCGCATGGGTGTTCCATAAATTTTTCCAGAAATTACCACGTATTAAAATGAAGTAACTATGATGAAGATAAAAGATATAGAATTAGCTAATATAAGCAAATATCGTGCAGAATTAATGGGAGTAGCCATGCTTTTCATTATTCTCTTTCATGTGAGTCTTCCTCGATGGGATGCCTTCTATGGTCTTCGACGTATGGGAAATGTTGGCGTGGAT
>RRZT012495929.1_pt1 | contig 14018 bp, 15 predicted proteins | sample 2165551 | NCBI WGS metagenome assembly RRZT01 (sample SAMN10456910, study PRJNA506462) | wastewater metagenome | biome: wastewater; feature: sludge; material: wastewater sludge; isolation source: wastewater sludge with Escherichia coli K12::gfp cells carrying plasmid... | place: USA: Moscow, Idaho... | reverse complement strand
TCGTGGGATGTATCCAGAAACTGAGCGAGGTCTTCATTGGTCTGAATTGTTTTGGGCAATGCAGAACCGGTACCGATAATTGTAAAGGACATTTGTTCCTCCAAGCATCAAGGCTCTGACGTTTCATTTTCGTCAGATAACCTTGATAATTTTTTTCTGAAAAAACCATTTAATTTTTCCATGCCGTGAATTAAAACTTCTTTCTCTTCATCGGTCATTTCTTTAGAAATATCTTTCACCATTTTTACATGAAAGTACTGGTGAATTTTATCGATCCGCAAACCTTTGTCTGTGAGCCGGACATAGACAACCCGGCCATCGGTATTACTCTTTTCTTTCTTTACATACCCTTTCTTGACCAGTTTATTAATCGCTACCGTCACCGAAGGGAGAGTAATGTTAAGACTTTGGGCAAGATCACTAATGGTTCTGCCATCATTTTTATTTTTTCCCACATGCTCAATCAGATGCATTTCGTTGATCGATAAATCAATATTTGTTGAGTGTTTGAGTAAATCTTCTTCAAACTTTAAAATATTATTGAATGTATCAACCAGAACTGCGTTGAGTTGGGAAGAAAAAGAGTCCAAAGGGTCACCTCCAATATTGTTAGATTGTCTAACTAATTATAGCCTTAAAAAAATATTTGTCAAGAAAAGCTCAGATATTAACGGTTTTCTTAGGGCTGATTAAGATTTTAACGGTTCGATCAGCAGCTAATTCAGCTAATATAATTCTTTAGTCAATTCATCCATTAAGGCTTCAACTGTTGTGATTTCATCGATCTTGTAGGCATTGGCTCCGGAAAAAACATAGCCATTTTCCAGATCACCCTCTTTTCCGGCAATCAGCGCCAGGCCGATACAGTAGGGAGCGGTTTTGTAATCACATGATTTAATGCAATTAATGGGACATTTTTTGGGATGTCGCAGCCCGGCTTTAACCTCTTCGAGAAAGTGGTTATGGATCGCCCGACCCGGCAAACCGGCAGGGCTGACAATGATTTCGATATCGGTTTGTTTAGCATTGACGATGGCCTCTTTAAAAGCCTGGGAGGCATCGCATTCGGCGGTAGCCACGAATCGGGAACCGATCTGGACCGCATCGGCACCGGCTGCCAGAGTTTCCCGAACATCGACTGCTGTCGTAATACCGCCGCCGGCGATTAGGGGAATATGTCGTCCGACCAGATCTTCATAGGGTTTGATTTCTTCAAGGACACCGGGGATCAGTGATGGCAGCGCTTGTTCAGCCAGCCGTTCCGGGGTGAGATCTTCATTTTTAAAGCCTAAATGACCGCCAGCCAGGGGACCTTCGAGGACAATGGCATCCGGAGCGACTTCGTAGTGACGCCACCAGTGTTTTAAAATCAGTTTGGCGACCCGTTTAGAAGAAATAATCGGGGCAATTTTGGTTAAGGAATTACGGGTCAGTTCCGGTAGCGTTAAGGGCAGACCAGCGCCGGCAAAAATAATGTCGTAACCGGTTTGTACGGCATCCTTGACCAGTTGCTCGTATTGGGTCAAAGCCACCATAATATTAAGCCCAATGGGACGATTGCCGGATATTTCTTTAGCACGTTTAAAGTGATCCTCCATGGCCTGTCGGTTGGCTTCTTTCGGATTTTTTTGGTAGTTCGGGTAATCAGAACCCATTTCTACGGCAGATAAGACCCCGAGGCCGCCAAATTTTGAGACGTTTCCGGCCAGGCGGGAAAGGGAAATACCAATCCCCATGCCACCCTGGACGATGGGTTTGGAAAATTCCAGATTTCCAATATTAAATTGAGTTTTCAAAAAAAAACCTCCTCTGCAATTATTCTTGCGATTGGAGGTTATCATAGCATATTGAGAATAAATCTGTAAAGAAAAAGCTAAATCTCGGTGATTTTTTCGGGATTTTCCGGTTTTGTTTTAAGAAATAATGGCTTAAGAAAAGACCACTTGGTTTCAGCGGTAAGGATCCCCATAAAAATAATCAGACAGCCCAAAAACATCAGGGAAGTGAAGTTATCACCAAGGATAAGAATCGATAACAGGCTTCCGAAAACCGCCTCCAGACTGAGAATAATGGCTGCATGGGTGGAATTGGTATATTTCTGCGCCACCGTCTGCCCCAAAAAAGCCAGGAAGGTACAGAATATTCCCAGATATAAGCCATTCAAAAGACCGGGCACCGGGATGGCCAGGGTAAATTCTCCGGAAATAAACACGTAGGCCAGAGAAACCACAGCCGCAAAGCCGAGTTGAATCACCGTCAGAGCAATCGGATCATGCTCTTTTGAGTAGATTCCCACCACCACAATGTGACAGGCATATAAAAAGGCACATAGCACCGTCAAGGCATCCCCGGGATTAAAGGAAAAGCCAACCGAAAAATCGATGGTCAGCAGGGCCAGTCCCAACAGCATAATAAAGGCTGCTACAAAATTATACTGATCCGGCTGCTGTTTTTTAACCGCCCAATAAATAAAGGGGACCATGATGACATTGGTGGCCGTTAAAAAAGCCTGCTTGCCGGCGAGCATATATTGCAGGCCAATCATCTGAGCGGCAAAGGCCGTAAAGAGAAAAAATCCGATCACACAACCGGCCTTAATGGTTTCTTTAGAGACGTTTTTTAAGTTTTTCCGGAAGATAAATCCGGATAACAGGGCGGCGACCGTAAATCTGACCGCCATCAGCATCATCGGCGACATTGAATCCAGGGCATTTTTTGAAGCAACAAAACCGCTGCCCCAGACAAATGCCACCGCCACAAGACCCAGATCAGCTAAAAGAGCTTGTTTTTTAGTTTTTTCCATGGTGACTTCCTTTCTAAGTGGTTCTTTATTAATTATAACTAAAAAGATCGGGGTTGGCAAAAATATTTTGGTTTCCCTGATTAAATGGGTTATAATATAGGAAAAGTTTAAAATTATGTAAGGAAGAATAAATGAAACTTGTACTGGTAAGACATGTAGAAACATATGGAAATGTGGAGCATCGCCTCAATGGCCACACCGAATCTGATTACACCCTGAGAGGCGAAGCAATGAAGGAAATACTGGTTAACGAACTGGTTGTCCTGAATGAGAAATTGTCATTTGACAAAATTTACGCCAGCCCTACCACCAGAGCCTTCAAAATTGCCCAGGCAGTGGGAAATTCAACCGGGATGGAGATCCAGGTGGATCACCGGCTGCGGGAATTTAATTTTGGTATTTTCGAAGGTAAAACCCGGGACGAATGTATTGAAATTTTCGAGACCGAGTGGGATCACTGGATGGCCAATTATATTGATTATCCGGTCCCTGAAGGCCAGAGCCAACGGGAGTATCATGACCTCTGTGCCGAATTTTTAGCTGAATTGAATGAGGATGAAACAATTTTGATCGTTGCTCATGGCGGCACCATTCACGGGATGTTGACCAATATGCTGAATTTGCCACTTGACTGCAAATGGCATTTTGATATCAAATTGGGGAGTATCACCATCATTGACTATAACCATGGCTTTGGGATGCTTTCGCACATGACAACACCTCCCTATGATGACTTAATACCCTATGACACACCATTAACAGATGCCAAAAAAGCAGCCATGCGGGCGGCTGCGCGAATTGAAGCAAAAACTAAGGCCGCCAACAAAAAAAAGAAATAAAAACCAGAATCAGAGAGGATATAAGATGCTCGTAGTCGCTTATGATAATCGCAGTGAGTTTGAAATAACAGATACCATCCTGGAAGAGCTCGAAGATGCCATGGTACGGACCTTACTCCACCAGGAAATTGCTGTGGAGTGTGAAGTAAGTTTTTCATTTGTCAACGCCGCAGAAATAAAGGATCTGAACAGGACGTACCGGGACAAAGATACCGTCACCGATGTGCTGTCCTTTCCGATGTATGAGGATTTTATCCTTAATCGGGAGACAATTATTAAAGATAACCCCTTTTTACCATTGTTGCTTGGTGATATTGTTATCTGCATTGAGCAGGCTGAAACCCAGGCTCGAGAATACGGCAATACGCTGACCCGGGAGCTTTCCTATCTGTCAGTGCATAGTATCTTACATCTATTGGGTTATGACCATATGGAAGATGATAAGAAATCTGTGATGCGACAGATTGAAAAAGAAATAATGGGAGACGACTAGAATTTACTCGTTTACATGAAAATGACAACTAAGCGCTCCTAATCAGAAAAAAACAGGAGGTGGGAAAGATCAGACGAAAGTTAAAAAAGAGTTTTTCTTTTGCCATCGAAGGTATTCTATACACCCTTAAAAGCCAGCCCAACATGCGGATTCACTTCGGTGTGGGGATATTAGCGGTGGCTTTGGGGTTTATTTTTAGAATTGAAAATTATGAATGGTTAGCCCTGGTGATTGTGATTGGCTTTGTCTTTATCCTGGAAATCATTAACACCGCCATCGAAACCCTGGTGGACCTCTATACTGAAGAATACCATCATCTGGCCAAGGTCGCCAAAGATACCGCTGCCGGTGCTGTTATGGTGGCCGCGATCATGTCGGTATGTGTGGGACTGATTATCTTTTTACCGAAAATTATCAATTGGTTTTTTTAACCAGAGAAAGAATGTGAATGATGAACGAAAACTTTAAATCTGGCTTTATCAGTATCGTCGGCCGTCCTAATGTTGGAAAATCGACCCTGCTTAATAATATCATGGGGGAAAAACTGGTGATCACCTCGGCTAAACCCCAAACCACCCGAAATGCCATTCGCTGTATTTATACTGATGAACAGGCGCAGATGGTCTTTATCGATACCCCGGGGATGCACCGACCCAAAAACCGCTTAGGTGACTATATGCAAAAAGCTGCTGAGAACACCGTATCCGATGTGGATGTGGTTTTATATCTGGTCGAACCAGAAACAAAAATCGGACCGGGGGATCAGTATATTCTGGAAAAACTCAAGGCCAGCAAGACGCCGGTAATTTTAGTGATCAATAAAATCGATCTGCTGCCTAGAGAAGATCTGTTAATTACCATTGCAGCTTATCAGAAATATGATTTCCTGAGAGCGATCATTCCCATTTCGGCCATGTCAGGGGATGGGGTTAAAGAATTGCTCGATCTGATTACTGAGCTGCTCAGTCCGGGACCGATGTTTTTCCCCGCTGATATGATCATTGATCAGTCGGAACGCTGGATCGTTTCGGAACTGATCCGGGAAAAACTGCTGAACCTTTTAAATGATGAGGTCCCCCATGGTATTGCAGTAGAAGTAACCGCCATGAAACCCCGTAAAGGTAAGGACATTATTGACATTGAAGCGACTATTTTCTGTGAGCGTAAAACCCACAAGGGTATTCTGATCGGCAAGGGTGGTTCAATGCTGACTAAAATTGGCAGCCAGGCCCGGAAAGATATCGAATTTTTCCTCAAATCGCAGATCAATCTGCAGCTCTGGGTGAAGGTCCGCTCTGATTGGCGGGATAAGAATTTTGATCTGAAAGATTTAGGCTATTTTGAATAAATATTTCAGTTTGGAGAAATATGGCACTGATTAAAACAAAGGGTCTGGTCATCAAAGAACAACCTTATAAGGAACAGGATAAAATTCTGACCATCTTTACTGAAGATGAAGGTAAGATTCAATGCATGGCTCGGGGCGTTCGCCGTCAGAAAAGTGGCCTGCTGGCCAGCACTCAAATTTTTGCCTACAGTGAATTCGTTTATTATCCTGGCAAGAACTTTGGCATCATCAACCAGTCCAATTTAATTGAGGCTTTTTATCCCTTGCGTAATGATCTGACCAAAATGGCATTGGCTTCTTATTTGCTGGATCTGATCTATAATGGCTTTGAATTTTTCCAGAAAAGCCCGGAGATTTTGAAGCTGCTACTTCATGTGTTATTTTATATGTCTGGTGGTAAAGCCAAAAATGATCTGGTCTTAGTTGGTGCCTTTCAGATGAAACTGGTCAGCTATCTCGGCTATCGCCCAGGTCTTGAAAGATGCATGGTTTGTCAGAATGATCAGGAGATCAGTCTCTTCAGCATCGAGAACAATGGCATTATCTGTAGCGGCTGTCGGTCACTAACCGAGGGATACCTATATAAACTGAACCCTGCCATGCTGGAACTGCTCCGGGATTTTTTAAGACAGCCAATCAAACAGCTTAAAGATCGGGAGGTCAATCCGGCTGAGGCCATAAAAATCAATGATCTGCTGGATCATTACATCGGTTACTGTCTTGGAAAATCGTCCAAAGCTTATGCTTTTTACAAAACCATGCTCAATCCGCTGGGTTAGCAGGGATGATGAGTTAAAATATTAAATAAAGTAAATTCTAAGGAGACTATTATGGGAAACTACAAAATGGCACATACGATGATTCGGGTATTGGATTTGGATCGCTCCCTGAGCTTTTACAAAGAAGCTCTGGGATTTGAGGAAGTAAAGCGGCGGGATGAACCGACCTATGAATTTACGCTGGTATTTTTAGGTGATGGTAGCCCCAACGGCCATCAGTTGGAACTGACTTATAACTATGGTCAGGTAGTCCCCTATGATTTAGGAACTGCCTACGGTCACTTAGCAGTGTTGGTCGACGATCTTGAGGCATCCTGGGCGGCCCATCAGGCAAAGGGTTATCAACCCACTCAGCCAAAAGGTCTTAGCGGCGACGGCAGACCCCGCTATTATTTTATTACTGATCCGGATGGTTATAAAATCGAGATTATCCGAAATTAGACGATCAATTTATTGCTTAAGAAAGAGAGGAATGCCTCTCTTTTTTTGACTAAAAAAGAACCAGAAGCAATAGTGTTTTCAAGCAATGATCTATTCATTCAGCAACTCAAAGGATTTGGTTAACGGAGAGACGCTTTGAAAGCGAATATTCGGCGGCTTCAGGGGTAAATAACTAATGAATCAAAAAATTGAGTAAATTCAAATAAAAATGGAGTTGTAATTGGAAACAAAACGAATAAAACTGGCGATCTTATCAATTGCATCACTTTTAATGATATCAATGACGGCATCAGCTATTTTAGCTGATATCGAAAGACATTTTCCCAACCAGGAGGAATCTGTCATCCAGATGGTGTTAACGCTACCAGCACTGATGGGATTGATTTTTGCTTTTATCGCAGGTCCTTTATCGATGCGGATAGCTAAAAAAAACCTCGTTATTTTTAGTCTTGGATGCGGCTTAAGTGGTGGTTTGATCGGGTTGGTTTTGGGACCGCTGGCAATGGGGTATCTTTTACTATCAAGTGTTTTAATTGGGGTCGCCCAGGGAATTAATGCTACGATGACCATGGCCCTGATCACCGACTATTATAGCGGTGAAGAAAGCGGGGCAATGATGGGACTCCAGTCAGCATTTCTCAATGGTGGTAGTATGGTTCTGCTGTTCACCTCAGGACTACTGGCAAATGTTAAATGGAATCATGCATATCTGGTCTATCTGGCTTTTCTGCCAGCTATTTTAATCGTCATTAGAAATCTCCCTGATGATCGGCCCAAGCCTACCAACCAGAAGGAAGATTCCGGTAAGCTTAACGCCCGGGTCTATTTTATTGCCATTGCGATCTTTTTATTTGGCAGTTTCTTTTTCGTTTTTCAGACCAATATCGCCCTGCTGGTCGTTATTAAGGGGTATGGTGATGCCACCCTCAGTGGCATGATCAATACGGCAGTATCCGCTTCTGGCATGCTGGTCGGGCTTCAATACGGAAAGTTGAAACGGTGCTTAAAAACGCTGGCCATCCCCGCCGGAATGGCGATGGTGGGGTTGGGCATGGGACTCATTTACCTGCCGGGAACGTTGTCCAGTATTTTTATAGCCGCCATTTTTATCGGTATGGGGATCGGTATTGTGATGCCAACCGGAATTTTTATAGCCGCCAACGCCGTCAATAATGGCATGCAATCGACCGCCATCGCTCTGGTTACGGCGGCTATTAATTTAGGCATGTTTGTATCACCGCTGTTTTTTAATCTGATATCATTCCCGACGGTGGAAGAAAATCTGATCACAAAATTTATCCTATCAGCAATTTGTCTATTAATATTGGCGGGGTTATTTGCGATTGGCCAGCAATTCATTTGGAAATATTTCGATAACGATACAAATATTACTAAAACAAATTTTTAATGGAGCAATGAAACATCAGGAGGTGGATCATGATCAGAAAAACCAGCCGAATACCGATACAGCTGATTGGTGCGATTATTTTCGCTGACCTGATGTTGTCGCTCTGCTTTCCAGTGTCCAGCCAGGCTCTTGAGCAGAATAAACGGGTATTATTCATCAGTTCATACAGTGAGAGTTTTCCCAGCGTGCCTCAGCAGATCAAAGGGATCGAGGCTGCTCTGGATGACGACGTTACCCTGGAAATAGAATATATGGATACGAAAAGATTGGACACTGCCGAGAATAAACAGCGCTTCTATGAAAATTTAGCCTATAAATTAAAGAACCTGCCGCCTTATGATGCTGTGTTAGTCGGTGATGATAATGCTTTACAATTTATGATGGACTATCACGAGGAGCTGTTTCCTCAAATACCAGTGGTTTTCTTTGGAATCAATGATTTGGAACGGGCTGAAAAAGCGGCTGAAAATCCTTATTTTACCGGGATGCTGGAAAAGTTCTCGATGGCGGAAACGATTGAAATTGCAAAGAAATTCAATCCGCATGCTCAAAAAGTTGTTGGGATTGTCGATTCAACGCTGACCGGACAGGGTGATCAGGGACAATTTTTGGCGACTAAAAACGAATTTGCCGAACTGGAATTCATGGTTTTAAATGTATCGGACTATTCGTTTGACGAATTTGGTCAAATTCTTCAAAATCTGGATGACGACGTGATTCTCTTATACCTTAGTATGAATCAGGATAAAAACGGTGTTATTCTGGACCAGAATGAGCAATATCAGTTTTTCAAAATGCATACGACAATACCAGTTTATCGTACCAGTATTGGAGGCATCGGTGCGGGTATATTTGGAGGAAAACTGATTGATTACGAAGCCTTTGGCAGAACGTCCGGGAATTTAGTGATGGAGATTCTCAAGGGAAAATCGGTCGCAACAATGAGCCTGATTGAAGAAACCCCCTATTATTATATTTTTGACTATGATTTGATAAAAAAATATAAAATTCCGGATAGTCTGATTCCATTAAATGCAGTCTTGATCAATAAAGAAGCTTCACCGCTAGAAAAATATCGGGAAATATTTATTGGCGTTGGCGTGGTTATGGTTTTTCTGATTGTCGTTTCGATCATTCTGATTGTCGATAATTTAAAGCGTCGTGCGATCCAGCGGGAATTGAGCGAGAGTTACAAAAGCTTAAAAAAGACGAATGAAGATCTCTCGAAGACCGAAGATCGACTCAGAAAACAGTACGAAGTGATCGAAAAAAGTTTAAAGGAAGTGGGTATCCTCAACCAGAAATATGCCATCGCCACAGAAATAACGAATAGTGCCGTTTGGGAACTGGATTTAGATACAAAGGAAGTTATTCTTTCTGAAAATTTTTCGCTGATTGCCAATCGAATTATTAATGAAAAAGAAACCATCGATACTATTTTAAACTTGTTGACAGATATTGAATATAAAAAGGCATTAATCGCTGAGATTGAAGCTTATTTAGCGGGTGGAAAACAGGAAATAAACATTCAGGTTCCCATCAAAGATGAGAATCAGCAGACAAAATGGCTACTGATCCGGGGAAGGGCCATATCCCGGGGAGATGGCAGGATTAAGCAGATTCACGGAATTCTGATGGATACGACAAAAATGAAAGAGCAGGAGGATTACATTGCATATCTTGCGACGCATGACTATTTAACAATGCTTCCTAATCGGATGAGTTTTCTGGAAAAACTTTCTGATTTCCTGTCAACGGGTCGACCAGGAGCGGTGTTGTTGTTTGATATTGATAATTTTAAAGAGATCAATGATACCCAAGGACATGTTTATGGGGATGAAATTCTTAAAAAAATAGCCGCTCGCCTTGATCTGCTTGCACATGACAAGATGTTTGTATCACGTTTGGGTGGCGACGAATTTTTGATTTTAATCGAAAACACAAATGATCATCAAGAAATCGAAGAACTGGCCCTGGACATTAAAAAAGCCTTTGACGAATCCTTTATTCTTGAAGGGCGTACAAATTATATCAATATCAGTATGGGCATTACCTGTTTTCCCGAAGATAGCAAAGACATTAATCAAATTATTATGAATGCCGATACCGCTATGTATCATGTCAAACATAGTGGAAAAAATAATTATACTTTTTATCACAGCGAGATGAAAAACGCCATGAATACGAGAATCGAGATTGAAGCGATTTTAAGAGAAGCGCTGGAAAGCGATGGATTTAGACTTCTTTACCAGCCTCAGATTGATTTACTGACGGGACAAATCCACGGCTTCGAAGCACTATTGCGATTAAAATATCATAACATCCGACCTGACCAGTTTATCCCTGTTGCCGAAGATACCGGATTAATCATTGCGATTGGTCGTTGGGTTGCCAAAACAGCCATCGAACAATTTGCAACCTGGCGTGACAAGGGGTTAGGGGAAAAAACAATTGCCATCAATTATTCCAGCAAACAATTGCGGGATAAAGAATTTATTGCTTATCTGACTCAGTTAATAAAAATCAATAAGGTCAAACCTGAACTGATTGAAATAGAAATTACTGAAGGCATTTTACTGGAGAATGATAGTGAAACCATGTCGTTTTTGCAGGGACTGAAAGATTTGGGTTTTAGAATCGCACTCGATGACTTTGGTACGGGCTATTCCTCACTAAACTACCTGACTTACATTCCCGTCAATAAGGTCAAGCTGGATAAAACCATCAATGACAAATTTCTCAATTTAAAAAACAATAAAGTGATGGACAGTCTGATTATGCTGGCCCATAGTTTGAAATTAAAAATAACGGCAGAAGGTATTGAAGAGTGGGATCAGTATTTGCAGTTAAAACGCGGCGGCTGTGACTTTATTCAGGGCTATCTTTTCAGCAAGCCATTAGATTCATTGGCGGCTGAAGAAATATTCAATAAGATTTTTGTGATGGTTGATGATCATGAGCTTCACTGAAAAGTAAAAAGAGAAGCTTAGTTTGTTACGGTCATCCGCATTCGACCGCAGCAGCGGATGACCTAAGATTAACTAAATTAGGTTGTATAAAAAAACGAATCTGTTCACAATTAAGCAGCTACTGTTAGTGTCAGGATAGAAGACCCGCTGATTAGACGTTGAAAGTATTTCTGGGTGCACTTCTTATATTGACTGAAAAGTTTTACCTTTTCATTCTCGTTATAATAGACCTTCCAGTATCCGCAGTGGATACAGTCTTTCCCCTGATGGTTGATAAATCCTTCAACATCCTCAAATGGATAACTCAGAAATAATCCAATTTCATGGGGAAAGTCCATGGAATTTTGAACCCGCAATGATAAAAAATCCAGACACGAATCAATATCTCTAATTTGATAGCCAATCTCAGCTAAAAAACTGATGACTTTCGGACAAGAAAGATCTTGCAACAATCGGTTTTTGCGATAGACATAAATTAGTATACGATGCGGTGTGGTCTTCAGTATTTTAAAATAAACACCGCGAATATTTAGTGAATTGTTCCAATCAGCAATCAGGTTAATAATGTGACGATAGTCAGAAAAGGGGTAGCTGAATAAATTCCCGGTTTTTATTCCTGCTAAGGTTGGTGAACAATGCCGGATTATCTCTCGTTCAAAAGCTCTCATAAATGCAACTCCTGTGCTGTGGATTTCAGGGCACATCCATCACAATTTTTACAATGAGGACAATGCTCATCCAGAATAGCTCTTAAAGCAGCCAGGCTACTGGTGTGGGACCGGGCTAAGGGCAGATTCAATCTTTTCGCCTCGTCTGTCGCACAGTTAACCATCTTATGAGAAACTGTTCCCGTAAACAAAACAATTAAATCAGGTACCCCAATTTTCTTTTTCATTGCGCCCTGCATTTGTGTGAAAACCTTTGCCCGGCAGTCATACTCTTTACATAGGTCTTTATACTGATAAATCATCCGATCATTTCCACCAATGATAACAATGCTCATACTTCACCTCCATGTGCCGCAGTAGTTAGTTTGTGCTAACTTTTTTTATAAATTTATCATATCATCAATTTGATGTCAATTACTTAATCTTCTTTTAAGGAATTCATCCCGAGTAACTAACAATATCATAGATGCGTATAAATGCAATTAATGTAATAAAAATCATTTATTAAATTTTGTTGTATTCTTCTATCTGGTAGCTTGGGGTTGGCTATCAAAAATATGACAAAAGAAAAACGGCGTCAATATTAGATTATTATAATACAATTTATAATTGATAATTAAATAACAAATATTTACAACATTATCCATTAATATGCAAATGAAGACCGGGAAACATCGACAACGATAGTGAATTATGAGCTATTGCACTATTTTTATCGATCAACAAAATAGTGCAATATTTTACCCGGAATTTTAAAATAAAAAGGTAACACTCGAATTACCACTTGACACCAGTAATATAATGTCGTATTATATTGCCAATAGAATATTTAGCAAACTTATCTAAAGGTAGGGACGCAAAGCTTTAGGGTCTAAGTAATTTTTTATATGACAGCCAGTTGCAAACCATCATCATCCTAAGGTGATATTTATGCAACGTGTCAGAGCGTTGTTTTTTTATTCTATCCTGAACATCTCATTGGTAAATTTAATATTCGGCAAACTTACCGAAAGGTGAGGACGCAAAGCTATAGGGTCTAAATAAGTTTTTATATGACAGCCAGTTGCAAAATATAGGTGTATTTAATTCGCCTTTAATGCAACGCGTAGACGTTGCTTTTTTATTCCCAGAAATTGATGGAGGGGTGCTAATGAATCAATTTACGACTACAGTACTGATTATGATAACGGGAGCAGTCGTAGGGGTATTGATGGAAAAATCTGCTTTGACCCTGGTCAAGCATCGAGTCAATACTCTGGTGCAACATCAATTTACAGGTAGTCTTTCTAAAACCATCTTCTGGGCGATGATGAATGCACTCACATGGCTGCTGTTGATAAAACTAAATGGACTTGAAGCAAAAACACTGGAATCCATGATGCTCTTCTCCATTTGTGTAATCCTTTCAACGGTAGATATCAGCATCAGAAAAATTCCCAATGAATTAGTTTTAATGACCCTCTTTGTTGGCGCAGCATTTATGATAACAGGGCAGCCGATAACAAGCTTAGCTACGAGTGTTTTTGGTTTAGTAATTGGTTTTGTTATTTTCTTATTGCCGGCGATGATCGGAAAGGGCGCTGGATGGGGAGACGTTAAATATGCGGCAACGGTTGGTTTTTGTTTAGGGGTATACGGTATTATATCAGCAATTATGATTATGACTTTCATTTTGATGATTTACGCAGCTTATCTGATCATCAGAGGAAAAGGTAATTTAAAATCAAAAGTTGCATTGGGACCGTTTATGGCATCCGGTTTTGTCTCAGTTTTAGTTTTAAATCTAATAAATGCGAATTATCATTTATTCGAATTTGGAATGTTATTTTAAGGACTAAAAAGTAAATGTTAAAGATCGCGAATTCACATCAACGATTTTAAAGGAGAAGAAAGAAATGAAAAAAGCATTTGTAAGGATGATTAGAACCGAGGACGGACAGGGAATGGTTGAATATGGATTAATCATAACCGGAATCGCATTGGCCGCCATTGCCGCGATCTGGTTATTGGGGCCGCAGATCGGCCAAATGTTTACTGATATTGGAACCCAATTAGCAGCATGACAATTATGGTTAGTTAGCCTAATAAATAAAAAATTAAAAGGAGATTATTATGAAAAATTTATTCACGCGCATGATCAGAGAAGAAGAAGGACAGGGCTTGGTTGAGTATGGCTTAATTATTGCCGGGATCGCACTGGCAGCCATTGCTGCAATCTGGTTGTTAGGACCGCAAATCAGTCAGTTCTTTACCGATATCGGAACCCAACT
>RRZT010253251.1_pt1 | contig 14019 bp, 6 predicted proteins | sample 2165551 | NCBI WGS metagenome assembly RRZT01 (sample SAMN10456910, study PRJNA506462) | wastewater metagenome | biome: wastewater; feature: sludge; material: wastewater sludge; isolation source: wastewater sludge with Escherichia coli K12::gfp cells carrying plasmid... | place: USA: Moscow, Idaho ... | reverse complement strand
CTTTCTGAACCGGAGTATAAGATTGCGAAGCGCCGCCTCATAATCCTCACCGTCCATTTTCCCATCATTGATAGCATTTGCGTCACGTTCTCCTTGAAGCCAGATCACCCCACTGAATTTCAATCCTGTAACGGCAATCGCAGAATTACATTTAGCCATCGCTGCATCGAACAAAGGCAAGACACCCTTTTCCGCCCAAGTACCGTAGATTGTCTCTCCTGTAGTGGAGCATGCACTTCCTCCCCTCGCCGCAGATACCACTACAACCGAATCACCTGTCATTTTATTAAGGTTCCACGCGAACGAAGGACTGATGCTGCCGCTGTTCGCCTTGCCGAAATACTTGCCGTTCTCACCTACTGGGTCCTGCAGTATTTTCAACGAATCTCCGGATTGTACATAGTCGAAACACTCTTTGCTATAGTATTTCATCGAAGTTCTTCTATCACCCATTCCGGAAGCATTACTCTGTCCAGCTATGAGCCACATACTCTTTTGGGCAACTCCCGAAACGGACAGCCCCGCTAAAATCAACAATATAAAAAATCGTTCCATAAAATCGTTTATAGTGAAATTTCAATGACATTCATACCCCATGGAGCAAAATCAAGATTGATCTGCCCTTTCTTTCCCGCCGATCTAATAATTTTACCCTGAAGAGCCTTAGCAGAACGGAAACCTGTCTTATTCGCAACTAACTGCGACAAATCCAGAGTTACAGTGCATGACTGACTGTCATTAGACTGACACATTGCAATCAAGTATAACTTCGTGCCGTTCTCTGACAAAGCGGTAAGGAATTCAATCTCCGGATTATCGCAACCGACCATATCCGGTCTGAACAGAAGATCCGCTTTCTTACCGTAAATATTACCGGGTGCAAATCCATATGTGACATGTGGGCCAACCTTAGGAGTCATGTAGCCATATGGAAACGAAATATTACTGTCCGAACGCAAACCAGCCTCCGCAATCAGATAATCCACAATCCAGCCAATCTGCCAGTACGCATGCCACGGGAACATTGTGGAATATTTTTTCAACTCATTCATTCCGTGCCAGTAATAGACTGCGCATCCGCTTTTCTGATCGACAAAAGCATTTCTTCCGATTGACGCAGCTCTTGCCATAGTAAGGAAAACCGGTTCCTCCGTCCATTCATACATTTTCACGAACAAACCTGCATAACTTGATATCAAAATCGGTCCGTTTACTGCCGTACCTCGTATATGCTCCACACCAAGACCAGTCTGATTCAGCTCCCAATCTTTATATGCTTGCTCGCCGATGTATTTCGTTTCATCAGTCATTACCGGATTGGTGAATATAGACGTCGCGTAAATCATGGCGGCATCTATAGACGCCTGTTTATATGCCTTGTTACCCGTTATTTCATACAAGTCCATATAGGCACGAGATGTCTGTGCCGTACAGAAATCCCAGATATTGCGTCCATCACCGCATACTCCGAGATAATATCCTTTATCCACTCCGTTTTCCTGCTGCCAGTCTGCACCTTTGCAGGCTGCGTCAAGGTATTTCCTGTCTTTCAAGTGCTTATATGCTATGTACAATCCATACCAGGTTGGCCTGTAATCCTTAAGATCCGGGAAAGACGGTTTCATAGAAAATCTGTCATAGCCGACCTCAAAACTTCCATCATCTTTCTGCCATGCAAGCAATCTGTCACCTGCCATCCTCAACCTTTCAAGCAATTCCTTGTCATCAGGATTGAATAGAAGCATATTTCCGAAATCGACCATAGTATAATAGGTCGTATGCAAAGGTTCTATCCAATTGCCCCTTTCCGACTCCACACCGTCTATATCCGCATATTCTCCGAGAGCGGCACCGCAGAAATATCCCGGTTCTGTCTGCTGCTGAATCATTTTATAATTCCTCACATAGTGAAGACGGCTGCTCATTACGGAATCCTGCCCGTTTCGTGCAATCATAAACATGGTACCAGCGTCAGCAATCTTGGAGCCATTAGCACCTATTGTCTCACCTCTGCTCTGCCATGTTTTCCAGCTCGACTCTTTATCTTTACGCAGGAATTTCTGAAGCCGGCTCACGCGCTCGGACAAAGACACCTTGTTGGTAAGCAAATCCAAGGATGATGGTAAGGCGAAAACATCGTTCACTGCATGCTGGAATACATCGAACCAGCCCGAGTTCTTCAAGGTATAACGGAATCCAAATACCACTTCATCTCCGGCTTTGTGCTTAGCTCCCACCTGTCCGAGTACCGGATGATAAACCACGGGAGTAAGTTCATTATGCCTGTTCGCTAAACTCAATCCCAAGGAATTAGGACTCTTATCCGGAGCTTTGCCGGCTATCGGGTCGGTTTCCGTCCCCGGATCTGGAATAACAGCTAAGGTATAGCCATCCTTCGACGAATACAGCGGACACAGAGTCATCGTATTACGTTCTTGGGCAAGCATCGGAACACAAGGAATACCCATGCTGTAAGTTTTTGCCATATTCAGATTATACTGGATTTCATTGCCATACCAATTACCCGGAATCATCGCCCATGATATATTGTTCTCTTCGAAGACGGTAATCGTAGGGGTGGCGATGGATACGGAACCGTTCGTCGACAGTCTGACCTTCATATCGACCTTTATATCAGACGGAAATAATGGATCTACCTTCCATATTGCTTCAACGTCTCCGAAACGGAGACTGTGAGAAAATTTCAGAGTACCATCGGGAAGCATTTCTGCTTTTGACGGATAGAACGTAAAATCCTTTCCCTCAAGATCCTGATCGACCAAATCCTTTGCCGGATTACGATCTATATACAAAACCGTGTAATATCCCTTGGGGGCAGGAATCTGCTTCCCGTCGATTTTAATACACGAGATATGCCAGCCATCCTCCTCCTGTTGCCATTCAAAATCAATACTGCCCGTATTAAGATTCAGTTTGGGCTGAGCGGACATCAAGACACTCACACAAGCAATGAGTAACGTAGAAAACAAATATTTCATAAATGTATTTTTCAGAAAATTATTTTTCAACTATTTCTATTTCTATATTTTGCACAGATTCTTCAGTTCCAAAAGCGGTAGCATTACGCGACACTACGGTCACCGTAAACTTACCCGGTTTGTAATATGTGTAATCATAGAACCCCGGAACAACCTCGCTGTACGACTTAATAAGCGTACCATAATCAGGAATCACTTGGCTCGGATCGACAGGAGAAGTAATTACCCAGCTTTCAAAATCCTCCTTACCGTCAGGCATGCCTGCACAAGTAAGCGATGTTCCAAGTGTCCACTGATAAGCGGGGAAAATAGCACCGGTCTGATCTTCCTGCAGTTTATTCGTAGTTGTACCACATTTTGCAAAAGAAGCATTTGTCCATATCGTATAAGGAAGAGCATCCGTTTCAACTGTATTATTAAGATTGAATGAAGAGATTGTATATCCTTCCTGTTTCTGTCCCTTTTTCGCAGTATAACAGAAAGCAAGATAGATATCCCGTCCGTTCCATTCTGACAAATCTATTGCTCCGGAATTAACATTAACACCTTTTTTAGTCCCCTCAACAGGCCATTTCGCTTTTTCAGAAATATCCAGCCAAGTGGCACGTTTTATTCCCTCCATGGTGATGTCACCGTCAAAGTCAGTAGAAAGAAGAAGCTTGATTTCGGCATACTCCTCCAAGTTATCTCCATCTTTTTTACAATTGAAAGACAGGACTGGAGAACCATTCTCCCTTCCGCGATTTCTATAGATATAACGCGACCCTTTTATAGTTCCTCCCATCGTTCCGCCATTATAATTATCAACTCCGGTAAAAATCGTCACGAAATCAGCTTCTCCTGAGAAGTGGAAGCGAACATTCTCTCCAACTTCGTATACATTCTTTTCAAGCCTGGTCACAACAGTTGATTCGGTCACGGTGTCAACTTGGCAGGACACAACGACTAAAGCGGCGACTAAAGCGGGAAACAGGTTTCTAATTATATTTCTTTTCATTGTCTCATACTTTTAATAATGTTAAATATACAATTACCAGCCTTCATTCTGTTTCAATTCAGGATTAAGCATTATTTCTCCGGAAGGGATCGGAAGGTAATAATGAACATCGGACACATTGTTGCCAGGAGTCATGATATAATCAAGTTGCGCTCCATTGACTCCTTTTGCATTCCTGCCATCATCCCTCGTAGCCTGAAGCACCTCCACAAGATTGTGCCAACGTTTGAGGTCTAAACGTCTCCAGCCTTCAAAGCATAGCTCCCTTGCTCTTTCATCCATAATAGTCTGAAGGAATGCCTCCTTTGAGTCTGTAGCTTCAGCAGGCAATTCATAAGACGGACTCTCATCCTTCATCACTGCGATTGCCGTAGCACCGCTACCCTTAGGACCTTTCCCGCCCTCGAGTGACCTGATCACCACCTTCGGAGTTTCACTGTAGGCATGTCCCCTGTCGAGCAATACTATTGACTCAATAGGTCTGGTGGCTTTAGTGTCCGGTTTCCCGTCAGAACCAAGAATCTCAGGCAACTTGGCAGTAGCAATTGTAAGAGGACCTTTAACGTCTCCGACACGATATGCCTTGGGAGATTTGTTCTCTTCCGTTGTGCATGTGACAGATGCAGTATTGTCGGTAACATCTACAATTTCCACACAAACTTCATCAATGGTATAATTTTCTCCCGGATTGGTAAGTTCAATATGATCAATAAACTTGCGACCGTCCATCTGTCCGTATGCCCTTTTTCTCACCGCGTTGACATAGCCTATAGCCTCAGGTGTCGAACCATTATTTATCTGACACAATGCTTCGGCTGCCATAAGCAATACATCGGAATAGCGTACTATACAGAGGTTGGTTCCTGTATTACTCTGATATGCAGGCCAAATCTTTGCATACTGACGGTTGAACTTGTTGACCTGACGATCATAAACCAATCTGTCATTATCAGGATCCTTATGCGAGCCGAAATAAGTAAGAACAAGACGATCGGCACCATCAAGCTTCGTAGGGGCATTGGTAAACGGAGCGATAGCCCAGTTACGTCTTTCATCATAAGAGCCTAACAATGCCTCAGTATCCTGCTCATAATATGAAAACATTCTTTTGGTGATCTTCATTGTATTATTAACCATAAAGGACACATTTGCTACAGCTTTGCTGCAATTGGTACCAAGCGAGGTCGACAATGAAGGAAAATATTCTTTCAGTCCGTCAGACGTACTTTTACAATACGCTTCTATCTCCCATAGATTTTCACGTATATCATACTTGTCCTGAATAAGCGGAATGAATGCTTCTGCAAAATTAGGAATCAAGCTGTGAGCAGGATCGTCGATGACCATCTTTGCCCATTTGTATGCATCTTTGTACCTTTCAGTGTTGTAGCAAGGGAATCCGGCATTGAAAAGGCAGACCCTTGCCAGCACTCCCCTGACAGCAGACTTATTGATTCTTCCTCCAAAGTTAAATTTGGTAATCGGAAAGACCTTACTCTCTGCCTCTTCCATCTCGCGAATTACAAAATCGTATATATCAGCCTCCTCTGCCTGCTTTGCAGAAGTACTATTAACATCCGAAGATGCCTCCGTTACAAGAGGAACCCTTCCATAATTTTGTACAAGATTGAAATAACAGAATGCCCTTATAAATTGCACTTCACCTTCCATGGCGAGCTTTGTTTCTGTTGTCATCTTGGCATCAGGAAGATAATGAAGGAACTGACAGCAACGCTGAATCGCCGCATAAAGATTCTTGTACATAGTAGCATTAGGAGCATATCCGGAAGTATAGCTATACACCTTAGGACCTGTTCCGGCTGCTGCATTATACATTTCATCCGTCACATTCCAGATGACGAACTGAGAGTTCATGCTTCCATCAAAAAGTCCTCCTCCCGGTACGCTAAGAGCGTCATAACAACCCACTAAAACCTTTGCGCATGCCGCACTATCTTTGAAAAATGTATTCGGAGTGTCCGAATCTATCGGATGCAAATCCAAATTAGACAAACAGCCTGTAAGAGGAAAAAATGCAATTCCGAACAATATACTTTTAATAACCTTATTCATATCCATATAAATTATTATATCACATTAAAACGAAATTTGTGCACCAAATATGAATGTACGTGGTACAGGGTATGCCGAATAGTCATAACCTGGAGTTCTTGCATTCGACATCGTGCTGACGGTAGGGTCCTGTCCCGAATATCCCGTCACCGTAAACAAATTCTGGGCAGAGAAATAAATCCTCATGTTGCTAACAAAAAACCTCTGGCTCACCTGAACAGGCAGAGTATATCCTATATTCAAATTTTTCAGTCTCAAATATGAGCCGTCCTCTACATAACGGTCACTGCCCCAAGCCGTATTGTTTGCAGATCTTGCACGCGGAAGTTTTCCGTTAGGATTGTCCACGGTCCATCTGTCGGCATACGAAGCAAACTGATTGGAACTCAATGATCTGCCTTCTTCTAAATAATAACGGTTCATATTAAGGATATCATTGCCGTAGCTGAATGTAAAGAACAATGACATATCAAAATTATAGAATCTGAAAGTATTTGTTATACCGCCCGTAAAATCAGGATTCGGATTACCTATAATCGTCAAGTCTTCTTGAGTAATCTGAAGATCGCCATTCAAATCCTTGAATTTCTGATATCCGGGAAAGACTCCCTTTCTGTTTGCATGAGTTGACTGTGAAACTACATCATCTCTCAATATCCAGCTGCCATCGCTTCCCTTACGGAAATCTTCATATTGATAAAGACCGTCTGTAAGGGCTCCGTACATCATACCGATAGGCTGGCCCACCTTCGCAATATACAATGCAGCCCCATTCGGAATCTTCAGATTATCAGCAGGAAGCACACTCTGGTTGTTGGCAAGTGCAAGCACTTTGTTCCTGTTGAATGAAATATTGAAATCGGTAGTCCAGTTAAAATGCCTTCTCTTCATATTAACAGTGTTTAGAGACAGTTCGAAACCTTTGTTCTCCACCCGGCCTATATTCCTATATGCTGAACCATAGCCGATATGGGCAGGCAATGTGGCATTGATCAGAAGATCTTTAGTATCTTTCTTATAATACTCGGCGGTCAAGTATATTCTATTGTCGAAGAAGCCCAAATCCATTCTAGCATTAAAGGTATATGTAGTCTCCCATTTCAATTTAGAATTACCTATCGATGAGACAATCGCTCCCGTTGTAGGATATTCATCATTGAATGAATAGTCATAATATGTCCCTCCGGAAGAAAATCCCATCTGCGGAAGATAAGCGTATTCTCCGATACCATTATTGCCGGTAGACCCATAGCTCAAGTTAAGCGATCCTTCGCTAAACCATGATCCGATATTGTTCTTGACAAAATTCTCATCTGAGAATCTCCACCGAACGGCTCCTGAATAGAACTTGCCCCACCTATTGTCACGTGCAAATTTTGAAGAACCGTCCGCACGCATCGTAAACGTCAGATAGTATTTTCTGTCATAGTTGTAATTCGACCTAAAAATGAAAGATTGTATTGCCCATTCTGTCAACTTCTTGGACATGATTTTCTGAGACAGCCCTTCATCAAGTGCCTCTATTCCTCTCCATTCTGATGTAATAGGAATCTGTGTAGCTTTTGCTTCGAAGATATCCGAAACATTTTTCTGCTGAGTACAACCGACAGTTACGGCAAGGTCATGAATATTATCGAACTTTTTGTTGAAGTTCAAAGTGTTCTCATTCAAGACATTGTTAGTTCTTGTTACTCTTCTCGAACCGTTAATTCCGTCATTTCTTCCTGGAAGTGTACTTCCGGCTTCTGTCTTGGAATTATTGAATATATCAGTCTGGGATTCAGTACTCGTATAAGAAATCGAAGTAGTAAATTTCAGACATTTGAGAATATTCCAATTGAACATGGCACTGGTTCTCAACTGTCTTGTGATATATTTCTGATCAGTATTTTGCGTCTGGAGCAATGGGTTGAACATCGGCACTCCACTTTCCGGCCTTTCAGGATCTTCAAGTTCATGGGTCAAGTCCACACCGTTTGTGGAAATAGGTCTGTATGACCACACTTTATACATATAAGCAGAAGATCCCTGTCCATAGTTAACTTGCATACCAGTTCTTTCCTTCTCCGCATAATTCGCTCTCATGACAAGCTGCATACGATTGCCTATCTTCTGGGTGATGTTCATGCTGCCAACATAGTTCTTCATACCGGTATTGAGTATGATCCCTTTCTGATTGGCATAATTGAATGAAGCCATATATGTGGTCTTCTCAGTGCCGCCAGATGCGCTTACGCTGTATTCGTGCATCTGTCCGAGCTGACTAATCTCATCTTGCCAGTCAATAGGTCTCACATTCTTATAGTCATCGAGTGTCCATGGAGTTCCATCCGGATGAGGATCCCTACCATCGAGATACATAGAGCCATAAGCCGCATCAAGTTCATTCTGAAGTCTGACAAATTCATAAGGTGACATCATTTCATACCTATTATAGTCTTTCGACAAGCTATAACGGTACTCGAAATTAATTTTCGGAGCGCCCTTTGAACCGGAATCGGTAGTAATAACAATCACACCATTAGCACCGCGTGCACCATATATGGCTGTCGCCGATGCATCTTTAAGTATCTCGATACTTTTAATATTCTGAGTAGGAATTGACGAGTTATCGGGAGACTCTAGTGGAATACCGTCTACCACATAAAGAGGAGCATTGCTCTGGGTTACAGAATTGCTACCCCTAATCAGAATGTCCGGAAGACCTCCAGGCTGTCCATCCCCGACATTGACCTGTACACCGGCGACCTTGCCGGCAATAGCATTTTCAAACGTCACTGCCTGAAGCGCCTTCATATCCTCAACGTTGACAGAAACAACGGAACCGGTAAGATCCTTTCTTGCTACCGGACCTCCGTATGGAACCACCACCACTTCCTCGAGCATTTTCGCATCAGGTTCAAGAGAGATTCTCAATTTCTCTCCCCCTTTTGTAACCCGCACCTGATAATCTTTGTAACCAATGAAAGAGACAGTGACAGTCTGTCCGACAGGTACTCCTGTAAAAATGAAATTTCCATCTACATTTGTGGATACACCTTTGGTACTGCCTTTGATATAGACGTTAGCTCCTATGACAGGAGTTTCGGTTTCATCAACGACAGTTCCTTCAACGGTAACCATCTTAGTTTTTTCCTGTGATCGGACTGGCATGATGCCTGCAAATGAAACCAGCAGGCACATCAGAAAAAAAACAATTTGTTTTCCTGATCTTGATTGAATACGATTTAATGTTAACATACTTTGGCATTATAAAAATGATTAGAATTAATATATTGAGAAATGTTTCGATCTGGGCTATTATAATAGCTTTTAACGCAAGCAAATTTATATAAGTACAATCAATTTTAATAGCATAATGCCTCAAAAATCAACGGAAACGTTCCCGGGAACGTTTGGATTTTGCAGAATGTCTAAAAAGTTGTAAGTTTGCAGACAAACCTACAATCATTCATGTTATGGAAAAGCCAATTACAATAAAAGACATAGCAAAAAAACTCGGGTTATCCACCTCCACAGTTTCCAGAGCTTTATCGGACAGTTGGGAAATAAAGAAAGAAACCAAGGAGCTGGTTATCAAGACTGCTGCAGAACTGAACTATCATCCGAACACGCAGGCAAAAGGGTTGGTCACAAAGAAAAGTTATACTATCGGAATCGTTGTGCCTGAATTGGTCACATCTTTTTTTCCTATGATTATATCCGGAATACAAAAAATACTAATGCACGAGGGCTATCAGATCCTCATTACTCAATCCAACGAATCCGCTGAAACAGAGCGTACCAATCTGAGTCTTTTAGAACAACACATGGTAGACGGTATAATAATATCCACGACATCTGACAGTTTCGTCAACTCTGATATGTATCAAAGCCTACAGGATAATGGGATTCCACTTGTGTTTTTCAACAGGGTGCCTTCCAACATTGATACTACAAAAATTATTATTGACGATAAGAAAATGGCCTATTCGGCAGTGGCTCATCTTATAGGTGAGGGATACCGGAAAATATTTCATTTTGCGGGTCCAGAAAAACTGGATATAACGAAAGATCGTATGAACGGATATATAGAGGCCATGCAGGATGCCAATCTCCCTATTTCAGACTCTACCATCATTCATTCCGGTATTTTTATTCGTGATGGAGAACAGACTATGGAAGATATACTGTCCGGAAACGGTGAAAAACCGGATGCTATATTTGCATTTAACGATCCTGTTGCTATCGGAGCGATGAAAGCCTTGAAACGGCACGGATTGAGGATACCGTATGATGTCGCTTTTGTCGGCTTTTCAGAATCGGATATGGCCACTGTCGTCGAACCTTATTTGACGTCTATAGAACAGCCGCGTGTCGAAATCGGAGAGATTGCAGCAAGCTGCATGCTGGACAAGATTCGTACAAATAGATTGCTCAATAAAAAAATTGTACTGGATGCCAAATTGAATATCAGGGAATCATCGCATAAAAAACACAATTATGATAAAGACACTATTCTAACATAGGAGGGGTAGTGATTGACCTTAATCTGTAAGTAAGCCCTCGTAATGTTCACTTCTTCCTCCTTTACTTGGTTGAACGTGAGGAACACAGGCAAAGTGAATTTCAGAAATTCGGTATACCATTCATCACCAAGATCAAAAACAATATGAGAAACTCCCTGATAAGTATACCCGCCATTGATGTCAACCTTATCAATGACGGGCAACTTGAAATCTTTTAGAACTGACGTTAGTATATGATCAATCAGCGGAAGAATTTAATGCTTTCAATAACTCACCTTTCACCGTATCCGTTCCCGGAAAACCTACTGACCGGTACGTTTGTTTCCCTGCACGGTCGAGCACCAGATAAGTAGGTACGCCACGGACTTCGAATTTATCACAAATAGCTGCCCACTGAGCATTGGTCAACCGGTAATGCTCACCATGAATATCGGGTATCATATTGTTCCATGTTGTCCCCGGAGAATTTTCACCGGCAATAAAGACATACACGATATCTTTATCTATCAGCTCCTCCTTCATGGGTTTCATCATCTTCATAGCCATCTTACAAGGTCCGCACCAGGTGGCCCAGAAATCAACAAGCACTACTTTACCCTTGAACGGATCGACAATGGCTTCAAAAAGGGCATCGTCCTTCACATCTTCGGGCAGAGTACGAACCATAAAACTGCGCTTCTTCTTATTTTCTTCTATCTTCTGAAGCAGCTCCGTATTCATTGCAGTCAATTGGTTCAGGAAATAGGGATTCTCAATCGTGCGTAATGTAGCAAAATCGTCTTCAGACAAAGGCATAAAATCTTCCAGTTTTGAAGCACATTGCATTGCTGTCTGCACATCATGATAGATACCTTTACCTCCTATTAGCTCTCCAACCGCCTTCTGATTAGCTTCCAAAGCCACTTTGCCACACTCCTGAAAGAGGTTGTCATACTTATCTCTCAGCACCCTCATTATAGAAGCATCCTGCGACGAAGGATTATCACGGTATTTCTTCATTGCTTCCTTATCCTCCGGACTTACCTTGGATGAGTCAAGCAGGTAATCAAAAATACCGACGGTCTTACCAGACGGCAAATGAATGTATGCAGTATTTCTTACCATACCGGAATAATTGAAGCAATACACAGACTTGGGTGAATTAATGTAATCCAGTTTACTTAAAAAGTCAAAATAGCCATCTGACGTTTTTTTTGAGAGATACTCCTTACCGGCATCACGCAACGACAGTCCTTTTTGCTGAGCATAAGCCTGCAATAGCTGATAATCATATCCACATAACAGTCCATACAATGCATCTTTATTCAGCACCGTCAACAATTCCGCATAAGCTGCACTTATTTTCTTATTGGCACGGATCACATTGTCCGCTTCTTCATATTTCCGCATGCAATATGCTTTATACTGATCCGGAGTCATGTCATATAAGTCTTTCAACTCAACAGAACAAAGAGGAATTTCCAGTCCGGAATTCATTTCCGTATTCAATCCTGCATTCAGTCCTTCAAAATAAACCTTCTTCCCTTCAGCCTTCGTGTCTTTCTGTAAACGACTGGAAGCACGCGTCATTTCACGAAGATTTACGGTAACCTTGGTTTCTCCACCCGGAGACAACAAAAAAGAAACAACAGATCCACCCACACTTAAATAGGCGACAGAAGGGTGTGAGACTGATATTTCCGTATGGAAATTTCCCACTTCATCCAACTCTAACTCTGTATTCTTTTGTCCATAGGGAGATAAGAAATCAGCAGAATGTAATTCAGCTTTCATCCGGAATGAAGGCTTATAATCCAAAATACGACCACTAATGATAGCTGTTCCCTCTTTGATTTCAGGAGTCGGCAAAGCTACAGCAGTCATTTTTCCTGCCTTCTCTAGACCTTTAGGCAATTGGAGTTTAGGCAACTTTCCAGTCAGGCTGATACCGAAAAGATTAAAATCTCTCTCACCTTCCCCTTCCACAAAATCGAATGATTTTACAGATGGTGGCAAAGGTGGAAATATCAAAGAGAAAGTGGCCTCTCCGGATTCTGGCATCCAAAATTCCTGTCCCAACTCAATACCTACTCCCTGCCGCACCTGATAACGTTCACCATTATCTGCCACCAGACAAGTAGCAGGGGCAATACGTATCCAGTACTTTGGAGTAAATTTTGCATCCACATCAATCACTGTAGCTGTATCCGATAAATGAACGGCAGCTATCTCAATGGTTTCCGTTGCCTTTGCTATAAACGGAGGGCGATTAATCGTCTTCTGTGCATTCAATGCACTCCAAGACAAAAGACACAATAAGAATAGTAGTTTTTTCATTAGACTCATTCTTAAATTGATACTATCGCAAAGCTTCCACTTCTTCCGGAGTCAATGGTATCTTCTTGCCTAAGCGGCGGGCACCGGTTTCTGTAATAAGATAATCTTCTTCATTGCGAATACCACCGAAGTCACGATATTCTTCCACTTTGTCATAATTGATAAAGTCTGTGAATTTCTTTCCTTCTTTCCACATGTCAATCAATTCAGGAATAAAGTAGATACCCGGCTCAACAGTATGTACAAAGCCCGGTTCCAAAGGAATGGCAAGACGTTGAGACTTACGTCCGAACTGTGTACTCTTGGGTTGACCGTTATAGCCTACCCACACTTCGCCCAGATTTTCCATATCATGCACATCCAGTCCCATCATGTGTCCCAGACCGTGGGGATAGAACAATGCATGAGCACCTTCGCGCACTGCATCATCCGCATTTCCTTTCATCAGACCCAGTCCTTTCAAACCTTCTACCATTACGCGGGCAGATAAGTCGTACACTTCCATATAAGGAATACCCGGACGGAGAGCCTTTACAGATTCCAGATGCATAGCATTCTGAATTTCGTAAACGGCACGTTGCTTCGAAGTAAACGTTTTATCGGCAGGTACAGTAGACGACATATCACCACAATAGCCCGATGGAAGTTCCGCACCGGCATCGATCAGAAACAAGTCACCCGATTTAATTTTATTACCATGATAATGATTATGCAAAGTCTGTCCGTTGATTGTGGCAATTGTAGGGAAAGAAAGTTCACAATTATTCATTTCGGCTACACGGTTCATCTCTGCCACAACTTCATATTCGTACATACCCGGACGAATCACTTCCATCGCCTTGATATGCATGTCGGCAGTCACATCACATGCTTTTTCTATTTCTGCAATTTCTTCGGCAGATTTATAATTACGCTGTGCCACCACCGCACGGATAAACGGCACGGAACCTTCCTGACGTGCAGGCGGAATACCCAGCCAATCCATGAGTTTCAGCTTATGTTCGGGACGGTAAGGCGGGAGATAATGCACTGTCTGACCTTTTTGTACGGCTTTGTGCAGATAGCTGATAATCGCGACGGAAGGAAGCGTCTCCCGAATGCCTACCCGTTCACTCTTCTCTTTCAG
>RRZT011552278.1_pt1 | contig 14021 bp, 11 predicted proteins | sample 2165551 | NCBI WGS metagenome assembly RRZT01 (sample SAMN10456910, study PRJNA506462) | wastewater metagenome | biome: wastewater; feature: sludge; material: wastewater sludge; isolation source: wastewater sludge with Escherichia coli K12::gfp cells carrying plasmid... | place: USA: Moscow, Idaho... | reverse complement strand
TGCTTCCAGTCATTCTGCATAAGAGCATAGATAAGACCAGAAGAGAATGCATCTCCACCACCAACACGGTCAACAATCTCAAAATTGAGTGTCTTGCTTTCGTAAGTCTTTCCGTCAGCATAGTAGAAAGCCTTAAGAGAGTTATTACTTCCTGAATGAACATAACGTACTGTTCTTGCAATTGCTTTCATATGGTACTGCTCATCAATAGCCTTGAATACTCTGTCCATATCCTCAAATGATGGATCCATAGTAAGGCCGTCCTTAACATCTGTACCATCTGCATTGTATACATGGATAGGCTCAATACCTATAAGTACATCTACATATGGAAGATATCTGCTGAGTACATCCCTTGCTGTTTCAAAAGACCATAATGTACTTCTGAAATTAGGATCAAAGCTTACCGTAAGTCCAAGCTTCTTAGCTGCCTTGATAGCCTTATCTATAAGACGACGGCAGTTATATGAAAGAGCTGGTGTGATGCCACTTAAATGTAACCAGTCATAATCCTTTAAGATGTTCTCAAAATCTACATCCTTATAATCATATTCAGCAAATGCTGAGCTTCCTCTATCATATATTACCTGTGAAGGTCTTACTGAAACACCTTCTTCAAGGTAATAAAGTCCCATTCTTCCGTCAGACTTGATAATGTGCTTAGTGTGTACATCATTAGCCTTAAGGTAGTTGATACAAGACTTACCAAGGTCTGTGTTAGGTAATACTGTAAAAAATGTTGAATCTACACCAAGGTTAGCGAGTGAAACTGCTACGTTGGCTTCTGCTCCACCATAGTTAACTATGAAATTGTGGGTTGTAACTATCTTCTCATAGTTAGGTGGTGACAATCTTAACATCAATTCGCCAATTGCTATGAACTTCATACGTGCCTCCATCTATCATTAAACTTTAAACCTGATATTAAGTAATATTTTATGGCAATAATCTGTACTTTTATTGCTCTATATTGTCAAAATAATACTCCATTTAATGATACTACTTATCCTATAAAATTGCAAATTGTATTTAACGCATTAACTCATAAATACCGCAGTATTTTGTTGCATTAACACACCATTTCATTGTATAATTAAAAATATTTTGAAGCGAGGAAAGTAATACCTATGGACATTTACGAATCATTGAACTCTATTTTAGTAACTTTATTCAATGATATAATGAACATTGAAGAAAAGGCTTTAATTACAGATGAATTTTCTGACATCACAGTTACTGATATGCACATAATTGAAGCTATCGGAATTAAAGAGCCACGCACTATGGGAACAATATCCAAGGCCTTAGGCGTGACTATGGGAACTCTTACAGTCGGCATTAACGGACTTGTTAAAAAGGGATATGTAATAAGGACAAGAAGTGAAGAAGACCGCCGTGTCGTATATGCTTCCCTCACACCAAAGGGTAATGCGGCATACACTCACCATATGAGATTTCATCGGGATATGATTAAACATATAACTGACGATTTAAGCGAAGATGAAGCCGCCGTACTTATTAAGACATTTACAAGGCTTGAAGATTATTTTAAAAGCATATCATAGCATTTATAATGTCTATGTAATTATATTAACATATAGCTATGCTGTCTAACAGCGTAACCTATAACACACTGACTGCATAGTAAAATCCCCACAGATATGAACTTCTGTGGGGATTTTTTGAAAGATTATTAATCTTTCCGCCGACCTGGCCGGCATAATTTATATATGAGAGTTTTGGAAAAGTAAGCTTATTTAGTTAATTCAGCTGTCTTATATATAAACGTTACTGAATTATCCTTACCATCTGACTTACCAAGGAATGTGTTGTAATTCTGACCAAGCTTGATTACTTCCTTGATTGTATCTACTGCTGTATCAGCATCATCACCAACAAGACTTGTAATAGCTTTAATACCTGTCTCATTGAATTCTGCCATACCATCTTTAAGTGTTATAGCACCATCATTAAGCTGTGTTACACCATCTGCTAAAGTTACAGAAGATGACTTAAGTGTTGATGTTCCATCAGCAAGCTGTGTAGAACCACTTCTTAAAGCTTCATTGTTAGAATTAAGTGTGCTGAAACCACCAGCTATCTGTTCAATACCACCGTTAAGTGCATCATTATTGTCGTTAAGCTGTGCAAGTCCTGCACTTATCTGTGCTATACCACCATTAAGTGTATCATTGTTATCGCTAAGCTGTGCAAGTCCTGCGCTTATCTGTGCTATACCACCATTAAGTGTATCATTGTTACCACTAAGCTGTGCAAGTCCTGCATTAAGCTGTGATGCACCTGCGTTAAGTGTATCGTTATTCTTAACAAGTTCACCAAGTCCGTCTGTTAATGACTGGCTTCCATCTGTAAGCTGCTTTAATGCTGCATTAATAGTTTCATTATTGCTAAGATTGCTAACAACTGCATCTAATGCACTTGAAGCCCCTATATTACCAGCAGCCTTAATAAGTAGTCCTAACTGGTTAACATATACATAATCCTTTGAACCAGCCTGTGATACCTGTGGAGAATATGGCTTACCGCTTGTCATAGCTTCTGTATATGTCTCTGTTATTATATTAGTTGTATAAGCTGTAAGATACTTTACAAAATAAGCTGATATATCTGTTGCTGCCTCACTACTGCTCTTCTTACCCAGATCACTAAGGTCTGTTGCTATAGTTACATCACTAAGACCTAATGCTGTTCCTAATTTCTGTAAATCAGCTGCCTGCTCCATAACAGTCTTTCCTGTTGAGTCTGCTACAGAATTCATCTTATAAGCTGTTGAATTAGCTGCAAGTTCCTTAACAACATTTCCAATAAGTGCTGTCTTAATGCTCTTTATTCCTTCATTTAATTGTGAAGCTCCTGCCTCTGCACTAGCAACACCATCTGTATAAGCCTTTAAACCTGTCTGTAATGAAACTGCACCTGCTGCCGCACTGGCAACACCGCCTGTATATGTTGAAAGACCACTCTGTAATGTGCCTGAACCTGCATTAAGTGCTCCTACACCATCAGTATAAGTCTTTAAACCTGACTGTAACTGTCCTGCACCTGCACCAAGCTGGTTAGCTCCTGCTGTGTATGCACTGATACCATCCTTAAGCTGTCCTGCACCTGCTGCCAGAGCTGTAGCACCATCTGTATAAGCATAGATACCATCTTTAAGCTGGCTTGCACCATCATTTAACTGGTTCACGCCATCTGTAAGTGCTGGAATACTGTCAGAAAGTGTCTGTGTACCATTCTGGAGAGTAACTGTTCCATCTGTAAGCTGGTCAGCTGCTGACTGAAGCTCATTCATCTTATCTTCAAGCTTAGCAAGTGAGAAATCATCTGTATCTATATCATTAAGTGTGCTTGTTGTAGCAACTGACATAGACATATCAAGCTCGAAATCCTCTACATCTGCTGATATTTCAAAGTATTCTGGAATATCCATATCAAGGCTTTCACCATCAAACTTAAGGTTTAAAGTATCCTTTAAGCCTGGCATAGCCATACCAAGTGCAATGATATTATCGCCAACCTTGCTTACCTTGCCGTTAGTAACTTCTACATTACTGAACTTATCTGTTGGAAGAAGTGTTCCTGTAATCATAGTAAATGGAACATAAGCTGTCTGTGACTTTCCATTAACTGTTATATTCTTCTTCTCATTGTTAGTATAGTCATATCTGATAGTAACCTTACCACTCTTGCCAATCATATCTTCTGGCTTAGTTTCAACACCATTTAACTTGTAAGTAACCTTTATTGAAACAGGAGCAGTCTTATCAGATGTGCTCTGGTTAGTTGTTGTTTCGCCCTTAGAATCAGTAACCTTTTCTGTTACAAGAACGTGATCCTGAGTTCCGTCTGCCTTATCAAATACATATACCATCTCGTCTCTTGTATTTGTCTTTAATGTACTTGTATTTGATATTGAAAGCTCGTTCTTAATAGCATTTGTTATAATATTCTCTGTATTAGAAGCAGCCTCACTGCTTATTGCAACCTCACTGCCTGTCTGATTATATGCTGTGCTAGTGCCACAGCCTGTAAGTGTTGAAGCAATAAGAACAACACTTAATAATACTGAACTATATTTAAATAAAGTCTTCTTAACCATAACTATTCCTCCATTTTCTTACTTCCTGATATATTCTTATATCTGTTACGGCATATACACCTTTGACCCGTTCATACATCTTTCTGATTACATATCCTGATTCTTCTTAGGCTTAAATCCTATACTTGTATTGATAATGAGCTTATCACATAATACAAACAATGATGGAAGTATGAAGATAACTACGAACATACTTATAATTGCACCACGCGCCATAAGTGTACAAAGCGAACCAATCATATCAACTGAAGCTATACATCCAACACCAAATGTTGCGGCAAAGAAACCAAGCGCACTAACAATAATTGATGGTATTGATGTTGAAAGAGCTATCTGGATTGCTTCCTTCTTAGCGTATCCCTGGCTTCTTTCCTTCTTATATCTTGTTGTCATAAGAATAGCATAATCGACTGTTGCACCAAGCTGGATAGTACCGATAACTACTGATGCAATAAATGGTATCTGTGTATGCGTAAAATATGGAATACCCATATTAACAAAGATAGCAAATTCGATTGCTGAAACAAGTATAATTGGAAGCGATATTGATTTAAGTACGAACAGGATAATAACAAATATAGCTACTATTGATACCGCACTGACTGTCTTAAAGTCCTTATCTGTTATAGTGATAAGATCCTTGGTACAAGGAGCTTCACCAACTACCATTGCCTTAGAATCGTAAGACTTTACAATATCATTCACCTTACTAATCTGATTGTTAATTTCATCTGATGCTATTTTGTAATCTGTAGCAATCATCATTATCTGATAATCTTCACCCTTAAGCTCTGATACTGTCTTAGCCGGTAAGAATTCCTGTGGAATACCAGACTTAAGTGCTGTGTCAAGTCCGAGTGCGAACTGTACACCGTCTACATCACCTAACTTATCAAGCATTTCGTTAGCTGTATCTGTAGACATACTAGAGTCAGCAAGTATCATATAGATTGAATTCATATCAAAGTTTTCTTCCAGCTTCTTATTAGCCTGTGAGCAGGCAAGGTCATCTGGAAGTGTATCAGACAAATCATAATATACTGATGTATGATTCTGTCCATATATAGCAGGTCCTAATAATACAACAAAGACAATTACAAATATCCATGAGTGGTTTACTATAAATGTAGCAAGCTTATCGAAGTTTGGCATAATCTCACGATGCATTGTCTTCTCTAATGCCCTGTCAAATGTAAGTATCAATGATGGAAGGATTGTTACACAACCGATAACACCGAATACAACACCCTTTGCCATAACGATACCAAGGTCAAGACCAAGTGTGAAGCTCATAAAGCAAAGTGCAATGAAACCTGCAACTGTTGTTATAGAAGAACCAACTACGGATGTAAGTGTATTACTAATGGCAACTGCCATCGCTTCCTTGTGGTCATCCGGATATATTTCCTTCATTTCCTTGTAGCTGTGCCATAAGAAGATTGAATAATCCAGTGTAACACCTAACTGAAGTACAGCCGCAAGAGCTTTAGTTATATATGAAACCTCACCTAATAAAATGTTAGAACCCAGGTTGTATACAATTGCCATTCCTATACTTATCATAAAGAATACTGGTACAAGAAATGAATCCATAAATATAGCAAGCACGATACATACAAGAACTACTGCTATAAGTACATAAAGTGGTGTCTCTTTCTCCGAAAGATTCTTAGTATCCGTAACTACTGCTGACATACCACTTATAAAGGCCTGACCCTCTGTCTGCTCTCTTATCTGTATGATAGCATTCATAGTATCATCACTTGAAGTTGTATTATCGAAGAATATTGCAAATAAAGTTGTATCTGTGCTGTCATTCTCGAAATACTTTCTGAATTTTGATGGAACAATCTCAGATGGAACATCTTCACCAACTATTCCTGTGTAAGAAATAACCTGTGCAACGTGGTCTACATTCTCTACCTTCTTAATAAGTCTGTCAGTAGACTTCGTATCCATATTCTGGACAACGACCATCGCGTATGCACCCTTATTGAAGTCATCCATAAGAATGTCCTGACCCTGCATAGTCTCTATCTCATTCGGAAGATAATACAGAATATCGTAATTAACTCTTGTATTAAAGTATCCGATTGCAGATGGAATAAGAAGCAGGAAACTCAGAATAAGAATTGGAATTCTGAGTTTAACAATTACTTTTCCAAACTTTTCCATAACTCGCCTCATTTCTACGTCTGCGACGTAATTTTACTTTGATTGGACTGATAACCTCTCAATAATTAATAACTCTCTTAATTAATTACATTTATTATCAATTCAATACATATGACCGTGATCTCTCAAATATGACTTTTGGTCATTTTCTTTGCAAGTGTTATTCTAGCACAAAATGACCGATAGTCAATACTCAAAATGACTAAAAGTCATTTTTTTATAGATTTTTTATTTTCAACATGGTAGAATATTAATTGACAGAACAACTAATATTATGCCTGCATTAGATTGGAGATTTTATGGGAAAACTTGAGAACAACAAACAACAGAAAAGGACTTCCCTCTTAGATACAGCTTTTAAGCTCTTTACAACGCAGGGTGTTTCCAAGACATCAATTGCCGAGATTTCACAGAAAGCTGGAATTGCCAAGGGAACTTTTTATCTGTATTTCAAAGATAAATATGATATAAGAAATAAGCTCGTTTCTCACGAGGCAAGCAAGCTCTTTAAAAATGCAGTGAGTGCATTAGAGCTTCATATAAAAGAACAGCAGATTAATGACCATTCGTTTACAATTACATTTACTGAGGAGATTATATTTATTGCTGACCACATAATTAATGTGCTTAACACCAACCAGACACTTCTTACATTTATATCAAAGAACCTGTCGTGGGGAATATTTAAAGAGGCTCTTACAACCAATGTCGCTGATGACGACATTAATTTTAAAGATATCTACTATGAAATGCTTGAAGACTCTGGTCTTAACCTCAACGAGCCCGAGATTATGCTGTTTATGATTGTCGAGCTTATAAGCTCAACATGCTACAGCTCAATCCTTTACAAAGAACCAGCTGATATTGACAGGCTCAAGCCTTACCTTTATAAGGCCATTAAGGCAATTATCAATGAACATACAATAGAAGATTAGAAGATAAGAAATCCCCTTCCTTACCAGAAATATTATCTGACAAAGAAGGGGATTTGTACCACTCCACCTATAATTTTAAAATTTACTCTTAAATTTATTTTAGCTAAGACTCTCTTTTAATCACTCTTTTATATAAGTTTTTAACATTTGTGTAACATTTTTTCTTTTAAGAACTAATTTCCCAGAAGCTTATTATATATATCCCTCTTAGATACGCCCCTGTCCCTGGCTGCTGCCTTCATAGCCTCTTTTTTATCAAGTCCCTGTGCTATATACATATCAACGTGTTCCTGCTCAGACATAGTAAGCCACTGTGCCTGTGCTTCCTCTTTAAGCTCATTTCTGTCTTTTCCAGCAATTACAAGAACATACTCGCCCCTTGGCTGGTTATTCTCATAATAACTGCACGCCTCTGCAAGCGTTGTAACCATACTATTCTCATAGCGTTTGGTAAGTTCCTTGCATATAGTAACTGCCCTGCTTCCTCCTAACACCTCAGAAAGCTCTCTAAGTGTCTTTAAAAGCCTGTGTGGAGCTTCGTATATAATCATTGTTCTTGTTTCATCTTCAAGCTCTTTTAATATGTCTTTACGCTCATTCTTGTCCGCCGGAAGAAATGCTTCAAATGCAAAACGTCTTGTTGCCTGTCCCGACATTGTAAGTGCCGTTATACACGCTGCCGCACCAGGAACTGATGATACCTTAATTCCTGATGCAAGTGCCTGCCTTACAAGCTCCTCTCCCGGGTCAGATATTCCAGGTGTTCCAGCATCAGTTATTACAGCGACTGACATTCCTTTAAGCATCTTCTCAACAAGCACCTTTGCCTTATCATACTTGTTATATTCATGATAGCTTGTCATCGGCGTATTAATCTCAAAATGATTAAGCAGCTTTATGCTGTTTCTCGTATCCTCCGCCGCAATAATATCAACTTCCTTTAATATCCTTAACACCCTGAACGTAATATCCTCAAGATTACCAATCGGAGTTGCACACAAATATAACTGCCCAACTCCGCTATTATTATGAGAGCCATTAAATTCTTCAAGTGCCTGCACACTATCATAATCAATATCTGTAATATTATCTTCCATACTGCTCCTCTCTTAAATTCATACTAATTGTACATTTTTAAAAGTTCTTCCGTGTAACTTCCATCGCTATTGTATACAATAAGTGGTTCTTCCACTATAAGCTGTGAACGTCCGCCCTTTACCGCCTCTATAAGCACCATATTAGCTGGCTTATCTATATGCGGATACACAAGCCTTATACGCTTTGGCTCAAGGTGGTTATTCTTCATAGAAGTAAATATATCTACAAGTCTTGATGGTCTGTGAACCATATACATATGTCCCTTAACCTTAAGGCACTTTGAAGCTTCCCTTACAACGTCCTCAAGACTGCATAGAAGCTCGTGTCTTGCGATTGCCTTGGCACTCTCAGGATTAACAATTCCGTGATTTTCATTCATATATGGTGGATTGCTTGTAACCACATTAAAAGAAGCCCCACCTAAAATATGTGAAGCTTCTTTAATATCACCTTTTACAATATTAACCTTGTCTGACAGACTATTAAGTTCAACATTTCTGACAGCAAGGTCATAACTGATATCCTGAATTTCCAAGCCTGTATACATACTGCCTGGATTTTTCGCCTGCATAAGAATTGGTATTACACCATTTCCAGTACCCATATCAAGCACCTTCTGGTTCTTTCCGGCCTTCGCAAATGTAGACAACAACACAGCATCCATTCCAAAACAGAACACATCTGTATTCTGGATTAGTCTGAGATTATCCCTTCATAAGTCATCTATTCTCTCATTGGCATTAATTCGTGCATTAATCTTAGCATCAGTCATCATTAATATGGGCTTTTCCTTCCTTTTTCTCAAGCTCTTCGAGTTCTTTTAACTCTTTATCATCTATATTCATTCTGTCGTTTCTTCTCTTAGGCTTAAATCTAAGCTCAGCAACAGGATACTCTCTTATCTCTTTCTCATCTCCATCAAGTGTGACAATTACCTTAACAAGCTGTCTTAACACATTAACGCTTGATACCTCACCCTTTAACTTCTCAGGTGTAGTAACATAATCTCCCACATTAGGAAGGTTGCTGTTAAGCTCCTCGTAAGTTTCCTGCTCATTCTTAAGACAGCACATAAGTCTTCCACACACACCCGATATCTTTGATGGATTAAGCGATAAATTCTGTTCCTTTGCCATCTTAATTGACACTGGTATGAACTCTGGCATATATGTTGCACAGCACAATGGTCTTCCACAAGAACCAATTCCGCCTAATATCTTAGTTTCATCTCTTACACCAATCTGACGAAGTTCAATTCTTGTCTTAAATACTGCTGCCAGATCCTTTACAAGCTCTCTGAAATCAATTCTTCCATCCGCTGTAAAGTAGAACAATACTTTATTATTGTCAAATGTATACTCAACCTTTATAAGCTTCATTTCAAGATTATGCTTCTTAATCTTCTCAAGACATATCTTATACGCTTCTTTTTCCTTTTCCCTGTTCTTAGCTTCCCTTTCATCATCATCAGGTGTCGATATTCTGATAATAGCCTTAAGCGGCTGTACAACTGCTGAATCCTCAACCTCTCTTTCACCAAGAACAACGTGGCCATACTCAATTCCTCTTGCTGTTTCAACAATAACGTGCTGACCAACCTCAACATTATACTGTCCCGGTGCAAAGAAATATATTTTGCCCACCTGCCTGAATCTAACACCAACAACTTTAGTCATCTATTTTTAATCTCCAATCCTGCCAAATATTAATTCCTAACATCAGCCAATTATTCACTAACTGCCTACATATCCTCTTTCATAGCCATAATAAGAAGTTCTATGCATAAGTCAAAATTAACATTGGCCTTAAGTCTTACCTTTACTTTATCTATAGAATTAAGTATATCCTGAATTCCTTCGTATGACATAACCTCAGCCTGCGATTTGATAAGCGAAATCTCATCACTAAATATTAGATAATTCGTATCATTGGTACTCTTAAACATAAGCACGTCCCTGAACCACATAGCCATAAGATCAAGATAATCGTCTATTGTAAGCTTGTAATTAGTCACATCTTTAACAACTGCCATTATGTCTGCCGCCGTCATATCCTTCACATTCTTGATAACGTGCATAACATCATTCTTTAAATGTGCGAATTCCGTACTTTCTATAATAGTCTTAGCACGTCCAATCTTACCCTGTGCAAAATCAGCCGCAAACTTACGTTCATATTCTGACACGTCATAGTTATCCTTAAGATAATCCATAACTACGCTTTCCTTTAATGGCTTTAAATCAAGAAGCACACATCTTGATATAATAGTCTGTAAGAAAATGTCTGCGTTAGTCGTAAGAAATATAACAATACCATACGCTGGTGGCTCTTCTATAGTCTTAAGAAGTGCATTCTGTGCCTGCACTGTAAGCTTCTCAGCCTCATCTATAATGTATATCTTATAACGGCTTGAGTATGGTTTAATAAGCATATCTGATATTATCTGATCTCTTACATCATCTACACCTATACTTGCAGGCTTCTCGTGTCGTACCCATATTATATCAGGCTGATTGCCTGACTCTGTCTGTATACAGGAATGACATTTATTACAAGGCTTATTATCGCCTTCTGCCTCACACTGTAATGCTTTTGCAAATATCTTGGCAATCATCTTCTTTCCAGCACCAAGCCCTCCATTGATAATGTAAGCGTGTGATACCTTATCTAATTTAATTGCGTTCTGTAAATGCTCTTTAATTGTATCGTATCCATAAATATCTGAAAATGTGCTCATTATATACTCCAATCTTATGCTGATATATCAAGCAATAAACCCCTGATATCATCAATTCTTCCTACAATCTCAAGATGATTTTTCTCTTCTTTAACAAGTTCTCCTGCCAGCTCATCAAGATTCTTATCCACAAGTTTAACAATACCATATACTCTGTGTCTGCCTCGTCTATCAAGAAAGTTCTCTCTTGAGAACTTATGGGAACGGTTAACAACCTCATTAAGAAACCCCTTAACAAGCTCCCTGTACTTTCGCATATCCTTAATATCCATATGCTTTGCAATCTTCTCACCCTGCTCAGTAATCTGTTCCATCATACTGCCAAGCTTTTCCTGAAGATCCTTTTCTTCTATATTACTAATAAGAGTAAACTTAAAACTACTGTCCGTACTCTCTGTATTCTTCACCTGCTGAACTGAAGATGATGTCTGTATATCATTAATCTTTATATCCATAACTTTACTCTCTTTCGTGTCCACCATCATGTAATTGTATCATATAAATATCATTAATACAATTCAAGCCAACTCACTCTTACTGCATTTATAAAAGCTGCTGTTTAATTGCCTCTTTGATGTCCCTTATACAATCCTCTATTGTTCCATCGTTGCTAAATCTCTGATTAATTCCGGCTTCCTTAATCTTTTCCTCCGAGAAATCTTTACTGTCTGCAAGAAAACGCCTGCACATTTCCTCATACTGTGGTACTTCCTGCTTCTGTTCCCTGTTGATAGCTCTCATAAGCCTTATTCCATCATCGACTTCTATATATATCGGTAATATTGCATCTTTTCCAAAGTATGCACAAAATTTATTGTAAGCCTCAATAGTACCTATAACAATGTACTTGTCACCGCTTCCAAGCCTGATCTGCCCATCATCAACTGTAAAATACTTCCACTCTCCATACACTGTGTTATATATCCGCATCTCTATTACTTTATCCGCCGCTTCAAGCTCCAATGCCTTCTCATTATCTACATAATAATACTCTACACCTTCTTTTTCTCCAGCTCTCATAGGTCTTGTTGTATACATAATAACAGTCTTAAGATTTAGCTCCTTATCACCAACTAAAGCCTTAAATATATTATCTTTACCACTTGAACTTTTTCCCATTAAAAATGCTATCTCAGGCATAACAAAGCTCCTTCTTTTACACCTACAACCTCCAGACCTGCCTCACCGGCCGCCTGAAGTATTGCAATAATCTTTCGTGTAATAACCTCTCCCGGACATAATATCGGTATTCCCGGTGGATATACATACACTGACTCTCCACTTATCTTACCATATATCTTCTCATTATTCATCTGAATTTCATCACAACCTGATAAATCACGCCTGTTAAATGCTTGTGCAATTGTCAACGCCTGCTCATCCCTGAAATCAGCAACATTTATCTTATTAGCATTATCCTCATCATTAATTAAAATCTCATCTTTACTTCTATTATTATATTTACTCCTACTCTCATCTATTTCTTCGTCTATCTCCTTTAATGCCGCAAGAACTCTATTATCTAATTCTTCGTCTATCTCTTTTAATGCCGCAAGAAATCTATCATAATACTCCTGCGAGTCAAATATTGATGTCATCGCTATTACATATTTTATAGATGACATTTCAAGCTGGATTTTATATTTATAAAATAAAGTGTCATATAACCATTTTGCATCTTTATATCCTAATACAAGCTTTGATATGTCGTCTGTATTTATTAACCTGATGTGCTTTAATTCTGACAATCCATTTCTTAAAATAGTGAGCTTATCAACATATTCAGCAAATAATTTATCACCGTCATTCTTAACAATGCTTAAGCTTCTTGCTATGGAAGACATTAATATATACGATGGGCTTGTCGACTGGTATATATTCCAATACCTTCTTATGCGTTCTACATCAACTATTCCATAATTAATATGAATAAGTGCAGTCTGTGTAAGCGATGGAAGTGTCTTATGCACACTGTTAATTACTATATCAGCTCCACACTTAACTGCTGACTGTGGAAAGCTTTCCGAGAAATTAAAATGTGCACCATGAGCCTCATCAACAATCAATGGAATATTATATTGATGAAGATACTCTGCTATTGATTTAATATCAGATACATTTCCCTCATAAGTTGGTGATGTAAGTATCACGGCTTTAATATCATTTCTGTCATGGTCTGAGCTGTATTTATCCACAATGTCCTTAATTTCTTTTAATGTTATCCCCTTATAATACCCATATTCCTCATCATATTCTGGATAAATATACACAGGATTCAGTTCATTGAGGATAACTGCATTATAAACTGATATATGACAGTTTCTTGCCATTATAACAACATCATTTTTATGGGTAACTCCGCATATTGCCGACATATTACCTGCAGTGCTTCCATTTACCAGATACCAGCTCTCATCAGCTCCATAAAGCTCCGCCGCCTCATCAAACGCATCTTTAATAATAGTTTCGGCATTGTGCATATTATCAAAACCATTAATCTCCGTTATATCTTTCTCATATGGATTTCCCATATCACCCATATATAACTCAATTAATTCTTTATTTCTCTTAGCCCCCGGCATATGCATAGGTACTATATTTTCATCTTTATATTTATCTAACTTAGACAATATATCATTATATTTAACATTCGGTTTAATGCCTGAATTTTTATTTGTAGTTCCTGCATTGCCATTCAATAATATATCATCATATTTAATATCCTTATTTGTAGTTCCTGTTTTATCCGATTTTCCCGTTTTATCTAAATTCATCTTTATACTCTTATCTCCATTCCAATTCATTGTTACACTCTCATCTTTTATTTACTGTTATTTATTATTGGGATACAAAAAAACCATAGATACTACATAACGTAATACCTATGGTATAAATAAGTGCCTAGAACCGGAATCGAACCAGTGACACGAGGATTTTCAGTCCTCTGCTCTACCGA